>Ga0184629_10001060_pt1 | contig 11490 bp, 7 predicted proteins | sample PLM4_32_b1_FD_133158 | JGI IMG/M metagenome (GOLD analysis project Ga0184629, IMG submission 133158) | Groundwater sediment microbial communities from an aquifer in East River, Colorado, USA - PLM4_32_b1 | ecosystem: Environmental > Terrestrial > Soil > Riparian zone | place: USA: East River... | reverse complement strand
TTACTTGGAAAGGCAAGGATCCTGATTTCCAAGCTGAGTTTGCAACCTTAGGTGTAACGCATGAATATGGAAAAACGGTAGGCTGGCAATTTGTGGATGGCCGCGACTTTTCACGGGACTTTGCCAGTGATTCTTCAGGCTTTGTTATTACGGAAGGAGCAGCAAAGTTAATGAACTTGCAAAATCCAATCGGTGAAATTGTTAGCTGGGCTCCAGGATGGCGAAAGGGTGATAACTTCAAAATAATCGGTATTGTTAAGGATATGGTGATGGAATCGCCTTTTGAAACTCCTATGCCTACGATATTCTTTATTGGCGGTTCGGTTAATTGGATCAATATCAAAATTAATCCCACGATAAGTGCAAGCGAAGCATTGCCGACGATAGAATCTGTCTTTAAAAAACTAATACCCTCTGTTCCATTCGATTATAAATTTGTGGACCAGGAGTACGCCTTAAAATTTATGGCCGAAGAGCGTATTGGGAAATTGGCTTCCGTCTTCGCCGGACTCGCTATTTTCATTAGTTGCCTTGGGTTGTTTGGGTTAGCCTCCTTTGTAGCGGAACAACGCACCAAAGAAATTGGGATCCGCAAAGTGGTAGGCGCTTCCGTGTTTAATCTTTGGAGAATGTTATCGAAGGATTTTGTGGTATTGGTTATCATCTCATGCCTCATCTCCATTCCTCTGGCGTATTACTTTTTATCTGACTGGTTACAGAAATACGAATACCGTACCGAAATCTCGTGGTGGGTATTTTCGGTTTCGGGAATAGGCGCTGTAGTTATTACGTTATTGACGGTCAGCTATCAGGCAATCAAAGCAGCGCTAATGAACCCGGTGAATAGTTTGAGGTCTGAATGAGCAATGAGGAATGAGGAATGAACAATGAACTGTGATAAAGAGGCCGAAGCAATTAAGAGAGTGTGAATATTTAACCGCGAAGGCGCAAAGTCGCGCAAAGATGTATAAAGAGTTTGAGGGTTCGAAAGAAGTGAATCGCAGAGAACGCGGAGGAGTGCACGCAGAGAAACGCAGAGTTAGTGCAGTGATGTCAGCGCCCTCTGCGGCTAATTGCATTTAAGCGGTCCAACTCGCACTCTCGTTAAAGGAGCACGACCAACAAAAAGAGAATTGAACAAAAACAAATTCATACCACCCAGACTAGCGAAGAGAATCCTCCTCCTCTTCCTGCGCGACGACCTGGTTGAAGAAGTGGAGGGAGACCTGGATGAGAAATTTTATTTGATCGCTAAAAATAAATCTCTCTTCAGAGCGAAACTTAGTTACTGGTACCAGGTAATGAATTACCTGCGTCCATTTGCGATTCGGAAATCGGAGAATATATACTTAAATGATTACGCTATGTTCCAAAGCTATTTCAAGATCGGTTGGAGAAACATCACCAAGAACATCGGATATTCATCCATTAACATCGGCGGCCTCGCTGTTGGAATGGCGGTCGCTATCCTCAATGGACTGTGGCTCTGGGATGAGCTTTCGTTCAATAAGTACTTTCAGAACTACGATCGAATTGCCCAGGTAGCAATACGCGGTGAGGATGAGGAAGGAAAGTGGACAGGCCTAACGTTGACCTATCCAATGGGAACGGAGTTAATCGAGAATCATCACCACCATTTTAAACATGTCGTCAGAACAACGTGGGACGGTGGCGGAGAAGCGATATTATCAGCGGGAGAAAAGAAGGTCTCTGCCCAAGGGCTGAGTGCCGACGAGGGGGCACCGGAGATGTTTACATTTAAGATGATTCATGGTACACGCGGCGGACTAAAGGAAACGCATTCGATCATGATTGCAGCTTCCGTGGCCAAGTCACTCTTCGGACAAGTCGACCCGATTAATAAAATTATTTCCATCAACAATTCAACCAATGTTACCGTCACCGGAGTGTATGAAGATTTTCCATTCAATACCAAGTTTAGCAAAATAAAATACTTTACGACTTGGAATCTGTTCCTTTTAAATAGTCCGTGGGTAAAAGAGAGATTGAATGACTGGAGGGATCATTTCATCCGCGCTTATGTTGAAATTTTACCAGAGACAAATTTTGAAGCGGTTAACGAACAAATAAAAAATATAATAAAAACTCCACCCGAACCGCACCAAAAATTTATAAAGCGTGATGCACTCCTTTTTCCCATGAGCCGGTGGCACTTATTTCCCTTCGACAATGGCCGAGGAGCACTGGTAAACAAAGAGCCCGTCCAGATGGCTTGGCTTGTGGGTTCGATCGGTATGTTTGTTTTGATTCTGGCATGTGTGAACTTCATGAACTTGAGCACGGCACGTTCGGAAAGAAGAGCAAAGGAAGTTGGCATTCGGAAAACAATCGGCTCTCTAAAAAGACAACTTGTACATCAATTCTTCAGTGAATCCTATCTGGTAGTGATGTCGGCGTTTGCCTTCGCCATCGTGCTCGTTGGCCTTACGTTACCATGGTTCAACGACCTTTCTTCAAAACAAATGTCTGTACCCTGGTCGTCGCCTGGTTTTTGGATGATAAGTTTTGTTTTCCTTTTTGTCACGGGACTGCTCGCCGGAAGTTACCCAGCCTTCTTTTTATCGTCGTTCCAACCGGTTAAAGTCCTGAAAGGAACATTTCGCGCCGGACGACTGGCATCAGTACCGCGCAAAGTTTTGGTGGTGATGCAGTTTACGGTCTCAGTTGCGCTCATTATTTGCACGATCATCGTCTACCAGCAAATACAGTTTGCGAAGAATCGTCCGGTTGGTTATTCGAGGGAGGGACTGATCACGATGCAAATGAAGTCGGGCGAATACTATAGCAAATTCGAAGTTCTGAAAACTGAATTAAATAATACGGGAGTCGTTGAGGAGATGTCAGCGTCTATGGGGCCAGTTACGGAACTGGGATCTAACAACGGTGGGTTCGGATGGAGCGGACAGGAACCGGATCAAAAGCAGAATTTTGGTACTCTGGCTGTCACAGCCGAACACGGGCGAACTATTGGCTGGCAGTTTATACAGGGAAGAGACTTTTCCAGAGAAATTGCAAGCGATTCTGCAGGTATGGTGATCAATGAATCGGCGGCAAGGGTCATGGGATTTCAAAATCCTGTTGGCGAATCTGTAACGTGGGAATGGTGGAAAGGCGGAGTACCACCACTTCATTATGACATCCTTGGTGTGATCAAAGATGTCGTGATGGGTTCTCCCTATGAACCCATTAAGCCAACTGTATTTTATTTAAAGGGTCACAATGGTGGCGTGAGCTGGATCCATATCCGGATCAAACCTGGAGTAAGTGCTTCGCAGGCTCTTCCGAAAATGGAAAGCGCTTTCAAAAAAGTAATTCCTTCCGCACCCTTCGACTATAAATTCGTTGATCAGGAATATGCGTTGAAATTTGCAGCCGAGGAACGCATCGGCAAGCTTTCCTTGTTCTTCGGAACGCTGGCAATTTTTATCAGCTGCCTGGGATTATTCGGACTCGCATCATTCGTGGCGGAGCAACGCACCAAGGAAATCGGGATCCGTAAAGTTCTTGGAGCGTCAGTAATAAATCTCTGGCGGATGTTATCGAAAGATTTTGTGGTATTGGTTATCCTTTCCTGCGTCATCGCTATACCGATCGCCTATTATTTTCTGAGTGAATGGTTGCAGAAATATGAATACCGGACAGAAATTTCATTGTGGGTCTTTGTATCAGCCGGTCTTGGTGCAGTGATGATTACTTTAATGACGGTAAGCTTTCAGGCAATCAGAGCTGCATTGATGAATCCGGTTAATAGTTTGAAAACGGAGTGATGGCAACGGGTAATGAGCAATGAGCAATGAGTGAGATACTAGAAGAAAGTGTGAATATTTAACCGCAAAGGTACAAAGCCGCAAAGTTGCGCAAAGTGTTTAGATGCCTTAGTGGTCCTTAGCCCGCCGCGGCGGGGCTTCGCGGTTAAATATGCGATCCCTCCGACGGACAGTTCAAGTGGAAAACAAACAAACTACGAGAAACGAATTACAATGCGTGACGCAATTGAAGTAGAGTAGTTCTTAGGTCACAATTTCATCTGCTTTCACCGCCCTCACAATGCACATACCTTTCGTCTTTAAACTGTCCGAAAGCACGCCGCGCTCGCAGCCTTCACACTCTACGCAAATAAGGACCGTTCCTGCTTTTCGGGAGCTGGCAACTCAAAAGTCATAGGCTCCGCCGATAGATCTGGAACGGTCAATTCACGTGCCGACAACGGTGCGGCCTATGATCCTCATCGATGAAGATTGCAATGACGGTGTAATGACAGCCGTTGATGTTATGTTTTCTTTTGAAGACAGGGGTGATATGTTAACTCCCTTCCTACCTAGTTCCTACCTGGTGACTGGCTATTCATGCCAATTTCCTCGATCAAGATAAAACCCCGTTCGATTTGTAACCAAATCCCTGTAACACGGTTCCCTCTCCATGCGCCTTTTGTAACAAGAAATGGAAGCCTGGACCCTTAAAATCGTAATACCATGTTTGAAAACTATTTCAAAATAGCCTGGAGGAATTTGGTCAAACAAAAAATGTATTCGCTGATCAAAGTCGGCGGATTTGCTATAGGGATTGCAGCATGTTTACTGATTGCCCTATTTATCCGGCAAGAACTCAGCTATGATATGCATTACCCTAAGCGGGACCGGATTTTCAGAATCCTTAGAACAAGTACTTTCAATGGGGAAACCAGCAAGGGCGTACATTTCCCGGCTCCATTTGCAAGCGCCCTACAGGAAGATTTTATGGAACTGGAGAAAGTAGGCCGTTACAATCAGGTTGAATTTTTTGGTGCCGGTGAGAATGAACTGAGACGTGCTGATCAGATTGAAAGCGCTTATGAAGAACGTTTTATCTTCATGGACCAATCCCTGCTGGAAATATTTCAGTTACCATTTATTTCCGGTAACCCGAAACGCGCATTAGCTGAGCCAAATAGTATCCTGATCACAAAGAACAAAGCGGATAAATACTTTCCGCATGAAGATCCGCTTGGTAAGATTCTCATCTTAAATAATGATGAAAAGAGGCAGTATACAGTGACCGGTGTCATCCAGGATTTGCCCCCGACGTCTCATTTACAATATGATTTTATAATGACGCTTTCCGGACGGGAATTTTATGAGGGCGAACAAACAAACTGGCGTAACAGTAACTATCCAACTTATGTGTTGCTTCGGTCCGGCACGGATGTTGGACAACTTGAAAAGAAACTCTCTTCTGTTATCGAAAAATATTTTCTGCCAGGTGTAGTGGAGGCAGGAGGAGCCGATGAGGTTGAATGGTTAAAGAGCATAACCTTCCAATTACAACCTGTGAACGAGATCTATCTTAATCTTGATGACATCGAGGATAATTTATCCCATGGCGACGTCCGCTATATCTGGTTATTCGGTTCCATTGCTTTATTCATTCTAATCATTGCCTGCATTAACTTCATTAATCTTTCCACAGCCAGATCTGCCAATCGAGCAAAGGAAGTTGGCCTTCGGAAAGTGGTTGGCTCCCTCCGAAGCAGCCTGATCAAACAGTTTTTAACAGAATCTATATTATTTAGCTTTTTTTCATTTGCCCTCGGTTTATTATTGGGCTGGTTTGCGTTGCCGTATTTTAATTTACTATTGGCAAAGTCACTTTCCTTTCCGTGGAATGAATGGTGGCTGTTCCCTATCCTTGGAGCCGGGGCCATAACGATAGGAGTACTTGCCGGCTTTTATCCATCCTTTTATCTTTCTTCTTTCAGACCTGTTCAAGTTCTAAAGGGAAATGTAAGCTTGGGCAGCAAAAATTCTGCTACCCGAAGTGTATTAGTCATTTTTCAATTTACAATTTCCATTGTGCTGATCGTTGGAACATTTATAATTGATCGCCAGATGGACTATATTCTAAATAAAAAAGTAGGATACGATAAAGAACAGGTATTACTTCTGCAAGGTACCCACACGCTGAATGAGAAGATCACTACATTCAAAAATGAGTTATTGCGGGTGCCCGGCGTAAATCATGTAACCATTAGCGGCTATCTTCCTATTGTGGGGACTAAAAGAAATCAGAATCAATTCTTTAATGAGGGTGAGAAAAAAGGAATGGACGAAACGGTGGGCGCTCAGCGGTGGGAGGTGGATCATGATTACATCAAAACCCTGGGATTGCAAATCTTGAAAGGAAGAGATTTTTCTATCGAAATTAATTCCGACTCTCAGGCCGTAGTGATCAATCGGTCCATGGCGAAAGCACTGAATCTCGATGATCCAATTGGAAAAATTATCACCAATGGCTGGGGAAAATGGTCTGTGATTGGTGTTATTAAAGATTTCCATTTTGAGTCACTGAAGGACAATATCAGACCGTTGTGCTTGCAGATTGGTAGAAGTAACAACACCGTGTCCGTCAAAGTTGATACGCGTGACATGGCTGCTATGATCCGGTCGGTGTCAAAAGTGTGGAAAGAATTTTCACCCAATCAGCCTATACGCTATACATTCCTCGATCAAAGTTATGCCAGAATGTATGAGGATGTAAGACGAATGGGACGTATCTTCAGCAGCTTTGCCTTGTTCGCCATCGTAGTGGCTTGCCTTGGTTTATTTGCATTATCTGCTTTTATGGTGGAGCAACGCAACAAAGAGATCAGTATTCGCCTGGTATTGGGCGCATCCGTAAATAGTATTTTCCGTTTACTGACAATGAATTTTATAAAACTTGTTATAATATCCCTGATCATTGCGATACCAATATCAATTTATGCCATGCAGGAATGGCTAAAAGATTTTGCCTACAAAATTGAAATTGGATGGGAAGTATTTGTGCTTGCGGGAGTATTGTCTGTTTTGATTGCCATGCTGACCATAAGCTATCAATCCATTCGGGCAGCGCTGATGAATCCGGCAGGGAATCTCAAATCGGAATAGGAAGTACCGTCTTTGCGAGGCTGCTTACTCACGCAGGGAGTAAATGCAGCCGTGGCAATCCCCAGACTACACAGTGCGCACGATGTAGTCTGGGGATTGCTTCACGCTTACCCACAAGCTCCGCTTCAGTTCGCAATGACGGAACTTCCTTGTAGAACCGTCAATCATGGCTACAACCCTAGCACCAACTTAAGTTTCGCATACCCACTCTTACTCAACGGTACCTTTACCCCACTTTTTAACAATGCCAGGTAAGTTTCCTTTTCCAACGGTTCAATTTTAGTGAGCTGCTGAAGATGAATAATGTAGGAACGATGCACCCGTACAAACTGATTCGCATCAAGGCTTCGTTCGTAAAAGCTCATCGTTTTCTTTTTCAGGAACATTTCCTTTTGTGTGAAAATTTTTACGTAGTCATCATAAGCTTCTATGTATTGAATTTCATGAACGGGAATAATACGAATATTGCTGCCCTCCCTGACGACAATACGGTTGCGTTCTTCCGGCTGACGGACTTCTTCTGTTAGTAACGTTTGTGTATTGGCCTTTGTCTCCGTTTGATTTCGTTGTTGAAGCCATTTTTGCATCGCTTTATCAAAACGTTCTTTGCTGAAAGGTTTTAATAAGTAATCGATAGCACGAGATTCAAAAGCCTTGATGGCATATTCATCAAACGCAGTGGTGAAAATTACAGCAGGGGGTTGCTCAATCAGTTCGAGCATTTCAAAACCATTGATCTTTGGCATTTGAATATCCAGGAAAATCAGGTCTGGTTTGTGGAGGGCAATGGCTTTTACGCCTTCAAATCCATCGTTGCATTCTTGTGCGATAGATATTTCCGGAAAGGCCTGAAGATATTCCGTAACAATACTTCGGGCCAGGGGTTCATCGTCAATAAGTATTGCTTTGATCATGCGGGCTGAGGAATTTTAACTTCTGTAATAAAAATATTTTCAATTTGATGTGTGGTCAATAGATCATTTCGGGCATAGAGCAGGTACAGCCTTCGTTGTACTGAATTTAATCCAAAGCCCGTACCTTGTTTCGGCTGGGATGTGTTTGGGTCGAAAGGATTTTCAATTCTAATTATAAGTTGATTATCCCGAACCAAGGTTACAATCCTGATGGTGATTTCTCCAATCGTATCGTACAAACCAAATTTAATAGCATTCTCCACCAGGGGTTGTAATAATAAAGGTGGTAGCATCATTAAATGCGCTTGTTCAGTCTGTTCAACTTCAGTTTTTAACCGGTGGCCAAAACGTACCTTCTCAATGTCAAGGTAAAGTTGAAGGTGTTTTAATTCCTCTTGTAAACTGACCAGTTGTAGATCGTCCTTTTTTATGGTTCCACGAAGGAAATCGGAGAGTTGTTGAATCATTTTTCGGGCTTCTTCAGGTTTCGATCCGGCGAGGGCACTAATGGAATTCAGGCTGTTAAATAGAAAGTGAGGCTGCAATTGTTGCCGTAAGGACGCCAGTTCTGCTTCCCTGGCCAGCTTTGCTGTATCGTGCTCGCGTTTTTCTCCTGCGCGCTGATCCTGCAGGTAAAACCATATCCAGCTAATGACCCCAATCAGGGCGATCATGAACCATACTAACAATCCCCGAATGAATTGGGAGGCTGAAAGGTAGGCATGATACTGATCTTCCTGGGGGAACAATTTCCACCGCATGAGGTAGTTATGCGCTACGGTGCAGAGGAACGCAAGCGCAATGCTCCAGACCATCAGGTAAAGGGCATTTTTAGGATTGGGCTGGTAATAGCGTAACGAAGTGAATGTGATATATCCTGCTGTGGCTATGAGTAAGTTCATATTAACGGCATCAGCAAGGGCAATCGTTACACTGAAATTAAAAGTACTGATGATCGCATAGGTTTCCACCAACACGAGTACCAGCCACCATGTCGCATAGCCGATGATTATTTTCCGGGTGGATATATTTTGAAAGCTCAAGGTCAGCAGCATTTAGGGTCTGTCAGAACAAAGGGCATGCATTCAGGCGAAAGGCGATGGCCTTTTGATGGATAAAGGTAATGTAAGAAGGGCCTTCTTCCGTTTCGTGAATTCGTGAATATAATTCTATTCCGTCTTCGAGCTTTTGTAAGGGAAGGACTTCCGAAACATTGACGAATTCCCACTTTACCTGTTTCATTTTATCATTATAGAACGTATCCTCTTCACTTAGACCAATGGTGCGTGCTTTGAGAAATGCTTCTTCTTTACTGTCGGCCGTAATCAACCGAAGCTGTTCATCAAACTGAGTTTTTGCCGTGCTGTTCTCAGCCGAAATATTAAAGACTATTTTTGTGATATACCAGTTCATAAGGAGTGCTTGAAGGATGAATAAAATTGCATACATAGCTTAAAAACTCTTGATATCAATGCCGCCAAAGATTGTCGTGCCTTTCAACACCAGTACTTTCGTTTGATCGGTCACGGTATTTTGTGTATGCCGCTTGTCATTGAGGCCGCCGAAAATAGAGACCATTTCTTCCGTTTCTATTTTCCAATGGGCAGGCACAGTAAGTTTTGTTCCGCCAAATACCTGCACGAGTTCGATCGATACTCTTCCATTGATATCAGCCTGCGTAAGGTTTATTTCAACACCGCCGAAAATGCAGACACTTTCTCCACCTTTAAAATCTTTTGAAAGGATCTGTTTTTTATTCTCACCAAAAATGGTGACGGAGTCAAAGAAGCCTTCCGATGTCTGATTAGCGTCCGAGGCTTGTTTCTCCCATCGTTTGAAAAGGTCACCCCGGTTTTTCATACGGGACCGGAAGATCATTACTAAACCAACGCCGATTATGATGACCGGCCATAGGAACTCTCTTAGCCTGATCTCCGGAACAATATCTTCCAGAAGAAATGCTGTTCCGATCGCGACGGGTATTAACCAACCCCATTGACGGAAAGAGTGGCGCGCACCGACATAGAAACCAATGGCAATCAGGAACATGGGCCATGAAAACAACCAATAGGGTAGGTCGGCGCCTAACTGCCTCGCCAACAGAAGTGTACCGACTATAACAATGAGTGAACCACCTAATGCTCGTCCACCACCAAAATTGCCTCCGCTTTTTTGAGCTGGTGGATTTGTATTTTTGTTGTAATTCGTTTCCATAAATGTTTGTATTATGATTCAAATAACGGCACGATTGCCTTCTCCAGCTATAGTTAAAAGGCCGGTACTGGTGCACAGTAGGTGAGTGAATGAAGGGAGTCGGTGAATGCGGAAGTCTAGTCCGCTAGTCAGGAAGTTTGAAAGTCCGAAAGTTGGTCTTCGGGACTTTCCGACTTTTGCATTATCTTAAAGGCATATTTAAATTTTCCAATTTTCCAATCTTCTAAATCTTCCAATCCTCAATGCCACAAAGCGAACGATACGAAAAAGCAATCGCGCAATTTGATGCTTACAATTCAAAAGATCCGCATCACGAGGAATTTAACGGCGTACGGTATCCGAAAGAGTTGCTTTACGCCCAACGAATGAGTGAAAGGTTAGATCTATTTGCCCCCGAATCTCCCGAATATTTAAAACTTGCAGCACGTTGTCAACACGTCGGCCGGTGGGAAATTCCCAGAGCCTCTTACCCAATGGATCGAAAGGGATACCTGCAGTGGAGAAATACATTAAAATTTCACCATGCTAAGATTGCCGACCAAATTTTAACGAATTGTCAGTATGAACCAGAGGTTATCGATAAAGTAAAGTTTCTGGTGTTAAAGAAGGAGCTTAACCGAAATGCGGATACACAAATATTAGAAGACGTTATCTGCCTGGTTTTTGTACAATACTACCTGGATGAATTTGCTGCAAAGCATGAAGGTGAAAAGATTGTTGATATTCTACGCAAGACCATGAAGAAAATGTCGCCGAAAGCGATTGATGAAGTTGGAAAGATTTCCGTATCGGAAAAAATAGGGTCATTGATTCATCAGGCTGCATCAGGATGAATTAAGCTACAAGGTTCAAGCTACAAGTTTGACGCTTGCAGCTTGAGGCTGTTACTTACAATGACGTTGGAGATCCGTCATTGCGAGTTTGCTTGCTTACGGAGTAGGCAATGCAAACGTGGCACGTGTTCCGCTTTAGCGAAATCCCCGTACTACAGCGTGAGCACTTCGTAGTCTGGGGATTGCCTGCCTACCGGCAGGCAGGCTTCAGTCGTACACCTCTCCCGATGGTATCGGGATCGGAGACTCCTTCGCAATGATGTGGTTATAATGTCATTAACATTTTTTCCGTGTCCCACGGTGACTTACTCGGAATGACGCATTTCCTTATACAAGTCTATTTAATACAGTCTCTTCGATATGAATCAGAAAATTATCCGTGGACCTGTCTAAAATTTCAAACACTTCCTGAAAACTTCGCTCATCGCCATAGTAAGGATCCGGTACTTCTTCACCTTTCCCCTGTGAATCAAACTCACGCATCAGAAAAACTTTTTCAGCATGCATTTCATTGTCAGACAAGCGTAGAATATTTTGATGGTTACTGCTATCCATGGCTATTATAAAATCAAATTCTTCCAGATCATCCGAAGTAAACTGCCTTAC
>Ga0184629_10001059_pt1 | contig 11495 bp, 7 predicted proteins | sample PLM4_32_b1_FD_133158 | JGI IMG/M metagenome (GOLD analysis project Ga0184629, IMG submission 133158) | Groundwater sediment microbial communities from an aquifer in East River, Colorado, USA - PLM4_32_b1 | ecosystem: Environmental > Terrestrial > Soil > Riparian zone | place: USA: East River... | reverse complement strand
TTGGCCTTCCTCAGTTCCTCGGCGAGGTACTCGGCCGTGCGCCACGCGAGCGCGATGATGCTGTGCGTGGGATTCTTGTCGGGATTGCTGACGAACGGGGCGCCGTCGGCGACGAACAAGTTCTTCACGTCCCAGGCCTGGCAGGTGGGATTGACCACCGAAGTCTTGGGATCACTCCCCATGCGCGCCCCGCCGAGCTCGTGAATGATGCGTCCGCCGGGGGCGATGCCGTAGTCGTCCGCCGGGCCGGGCTTGCTCCACATCAACGTGCCGCCCATCTCGTGGATCAGCGCCTCGAACGTGTCCTGCATGTGTTTCACCTGCTTGACCTCGTGGTCGGACCATTTCCAGTGGAAGCGCAGCACGGGAATGCCCCAGCGGTCCACGGTATCCGGGTCGACCTCGCAGTAGCTGTCGTCGTTGGGGATCATCTCGCCGCGACCCGAGAATCCGACCATCGAGCCGTAGTAATGGCGGTACTTCTGCTTCAGATCCGATCCGTAGCCGCCGCCCGCACCCGGGAAGCCCTGGATGCCCCCCATGAAGCCGTAGCTCGGCATGCCGCGGCCGCCCCAGACTTCGATGTGGTAGCCGCGCGGGAAGTCGAGCGTCTTGTTGTCGAGCCACCATGGCATGTAGAGGTGCATCCCGCCCACGCCGTCTTCGTTGTGCGGGATCCCGTCCACGAGCTTGGGTATGAACCCGCCCATGTCGGTGCCGGTGGTGTCGGTGATGTACTTGCCGAGCGTGCCGCTCGAATTGGCGAGCCCCTGCGGGAACCGCGTCGAGCGGGAATTGAGCAGCAGCCGCGCCGACTCGAGCGCGCTCGCCGCCAGCACGACGACGCGTGCCCGGACCGCCAGATCCTGCCCGGTGGTCTTGTCGATGTAGGCGACCCCGCTGGCCCGGCCGCTCGCGTCGGTCAGCACCTCGCGCGCCATGGCGTTGGGGATGATCGTGAGCTTGCCGGTCGCGAGCGCCGGCTTCAGCAATACGGCCGGCGAGGAGAAGTTCGAATTGGTGCGGCAGCCGCGGCCGCACTGTCCGCAGTAGTGGCACGCCGCGCGCCCGTTCACGGGCCGCGTGATGATCGAGAGGCGGGACGGGATGCAGGTGATGTTCAGGCGGTCGGAGGCCTGTTTCACCAGCAGCTCGTAGCAGCGCGGCTTGGGGGGCGGCAGGAAGATGCCGTTCGGCTCGTTGGCCAGGTTCTCATTCGATCCGAACAGACCGATCAGCCGGTCGATGCGATCGTAATAGGGTTTGACGTCTTCGTATGTGATCGGCCAATCGTCGCCCAATCCGTCCAGCGACTTGCGCCGGAAGTCGAAGGGGCCGAAGCGGAGGGAAATGCGGCCCCAGTGATTGGTGCGACCGCCCAGCATGCGGGCGCGAAACCAGTCGAACCGGCTTCCGGGCGCGGTCGTATAGGGCTCGCCTTCGATATTCCAGCCGCCCAGTCCCGCATCGAATTCTCCCCCGAACTGGTGCTCCTTCGTGTCCCGGCCCCGTCGGGGCGATTGATAGGCCCATTGCAACATGGCAGAGTCTTCAGTGGCGAACCACAGCGGGCCCGCTTCGATGAGCGCCACGTTGGCGCCGGCTTTGGTGAGGGTGTAGGCGGCCATGCCGCCGCCCGCGCCGGAGCCGACGATACACACGTCGTAGGGAGCCTGCCGGGACAGAAAGGGCATCGATCCTCCGGATTACTCGTCCAGCGCCAGGCGGATCTTCTCGGCCAGCTCCGCCAGGGCGAACGGCTTCTGTAGATAACTGCGCCCGTTGAGTGAGAATCCCAGGGCAGGGTCCTGTGCCTCGGGGTAGCCCGACATGAATACCACCCGCGTCTCGGGACGGCGATGGGCCAGCCGGTCGGCGAGCTGAGGGCCGGAGAGCCCGGGCATCACCACGTCGGTGAGGAGAAGATCGATGCGGCCCGGGTGCTTGTCCACCAGCGCCAGCGCCTCTTCGGCGTTGCGTACCACGAGCACTTCGTAGCCCAGACGCGGCAGGCCCTTCGAGACGACGGTGCGCACCTGATCGTCGTCCTCGACCACGAGGATCACCTCGCCGCCGCTGCGCGGCGGACCCTGGGCGTCGACGGCGTCCTCCCGCGACGGCATGGGAGGGGCGGCGGGCAGCGTGATCGTGAAGGTGGTCCCGCGGTTGAGCTCGCTCTGGACATCGATCTGGCCGCCGCTCTGCTTGATGATCCCGTAGACCGTGGAGAGACCGAGCCCGCTGCCTTCGCCCTGCGGCTTGGTGGTGAAGAAGGGATCGAAGATGAGCGGCAGGACCTTGGCGTCGATCCCGGTGCCGGTATCCGTCACCACGAGATGCGCGTGCGGCCCGACGCCGTTGCCGTCGTCGGCCGGCACCCCGCCGGCGGCGGTCGTCCGGATGCCGAGGGTGCCCCCGTTGGGCATCGCGTCGCGCGCGTTCACGGCCAGATTCATGACCACCTGGAGCATGTGCCCGGGGTCCACCAGCACGTCGGGCAGTTTGGGGTCGAGTGCCAGGCGCAGCTCGATGTTTTCCGGCATGAGCCGCCGCAGCATCCCGCTCGCTTCACCCAGCAGCAGGTTGAGGGAGACCGGGACGGGCTGAAGCATCTGGCGCCGGCTGTAGGCGAGGATCTGCTGTGTGAGCTCCGCCGCCCGGAACACGGCGCGGCGGATTTGGGCGACGTCGTCGCGCGACGTCGGGGAGATCGACGGGTCCTGCAGCACGAGCTCGGTGTAGCCGGAGATCGCCATCATCAGGTTGTTGAAGTCGTGCGCGATGCCGCCCGCGAGGCGGCCCAGCGCCTCCATTTTCTGCGCGTGCAACAGCTGTTCCTGACTCTGCCGCAGCGCTTCTTCCATCGCCCGCCGCTCGGTGAGGTCGCGCAGGTTGAGCACGATGCCGTTGACCGCCGTGTCGACGAGGAGGTTCGTGGCCACTACTTCGAGAAAGCGGGGCGCGCCGCTTTCGGTGAGCTGCAGCTCTTGCACGCGCGGCCGGCCGGGCTCGCGCTGGGTCGCCTCGAGCAATACCAGCATGGCGGGGCGGAGCCCCGGCGGCAGGGCCGAGAGCACGGAGTCTCCCAGTCCTCCCGGCGGCAGGCCGAGCACGCGGTCGGCGTTGGGGGACGCATAGCCGACGGCGCCCGTGGGATCGACCACGAGGATGGCGTCCTCGCCGTTGAGGATCAAGGCACGCCAGCGGGCTTCGCTGGCCGCGAGCGTGCGCCGTTCGGTCGTCAGGGCCTGGGTTTCGGTGCGCTGGCGTGCGGCGCGACCGAGCAGGCCCCAGATGAGACTCATCGCGATCAGCACGCCCACCAGGGAGGCGATGTTCGCCAACCGGATGGCGTGCTGCCCGGCGGTCGCGTAGTAGTCGCGCGCCGCAGCGAGCGAGATGCGCAGGTTCTCGAACGCGGGATCCACGGTCTTCTCGGCGAGGTCTTGCACCAGCTGGTCGCGCGCCAGCATGTGGAACATCGAATCGACAGCCACCAGATAGTGGCCGACGTCCAATTCGACTTGTTGGACGGTCAGCGCCCCTGGGCCCGAGGCCGGCGGCGCCGGCGGGGCGCTCCTCTGCTGGATCCCGGTGCGCACGCGCAGCTCGGCCAGAATCAACCGCAGGTGCTCCTGGCTCTGCGCCACGTCGTTGTGGTGCTCCGAGCTGATCACGCCCGTGCGCGCCTCCCATTCCCGCGCGTTCAGGAGGTTGATCGCTCCTTCCATCTCGGCCAGGCGCACCTGAATGCGCTGATTCCGGGCGATCACGCCCTGCAGCGAGTAGATGAGACCGGCCGCGGTGAGGCCGATCAGGACGACGTAAATCGCGCTGCGCAGGGGAGCCCGGAGCAGCATGGACGACCCGGTCGCGGTGAGCGTCGGGGGCGTCCAGCGACGCATATGCCGCGGGTCGTCGGGTATCGGGGTGAGTCGGCGGTCGGCCATGCGGGTCCTTCAATGATCGCACGCCCGTTCGGGTTCTGCCACCGGCGTGCGCTCCGGGTTCATGTTGCGGCGGTGCCGCACTCGGCGTCAGAACTCCGCGGGATGTCGGCGCCGCCTCACGATTCGATGATGCCGAGCGGCGGCGTGGACTGCCACCGCCCGCGCGTGAAGTCGGGCACGTCCTGTGGACGGCCGCGTGCGGCGACGGAGCGCTCCGTCAGGTCCACCAGGCAGCTCCAGGCGGCGGCGTCGTACACGTTCTGATCGGTGGGCCGTCCCTGGCGGAGGCACTCGATGAGACGCCAGTCTTCCAGAAAGTCCATGCCGCCGTGGCCGCTCGTGGCGTTGCGCACGCGCTCGGATTTCCACAGGGGATGCTCGAACTCTTCGTAGTAGCGGTCCAGCGGCTCCCACTGGTCTTCGGGGCTCTTGCCCTCGACGTAGATCCGGTCGGGCCAGCCCTGAATGATCCCTTTGGTGCCCTGCACGAGATTGACGCGGCTGTAGGGCCGGGCGTTGTTGGTGTTGTGTCCGACGGTGATCGTCTGGCCCTTCAACGTGCGAATCAGCGTGATGTTGACGTCGCCGAGCTTGTACGCCTCGTGGCGGCGCGGATCGGTATCGGCGAAGTGGTCGGCGGCGTACAGCTCGAGCCCACGGTGGTTCGAGCTCATCGAGACCAGGAAATCGAACCGGTTGCCGCGGTTGACGTTCATGCACTGGGCGATCGGGCCGAGCCCGTGCGTGGGATAGAGATTGCCGTCGTGCGTCTGCGACCAGGCCCGTCGCCACAACCCTTCGCCCTCCCGGGCGAATTTGATCTCGCGCAGGTCGTGCAGGTAGCCGCATTCGCCGTGCAGGATCTCGCCCAGCACGCCCAGCCGCACCAGGTGCAACGCCAGCATCTCGCGCCGGTCGTAACAGCAGTTCTCCATCATCAGACAATGCTTCTGGAGTTTTTCCGCCGCCTCGACGAGCTGCCAGCAGTCGTCCACCGTCATGGCGGCGGGGACCTCGGTGGCCGCGTGCTTCCCGTTCCGCAGCGCGGCGAGCAGTACCGGCACGTGCCACTCCCACGGTGTCGCCGTGAACACAAGGTCGAGCTCCTGCTCGGCGCACATCCGCTCGAAATCGCGCGGCCCGCGCGAGTAGCCTGCGGGCTTGGGCTGGCCCGCGGCTACCACCGCGTCTTGGGCGCGCGCCACCTTCCATTCGACGATGTCGCAGATCGCCCGGATCTCGGCGCCTTCGATTCTCAGCAAGTTGTCCACGTGCACGCTGCCCTGGCCGCCGACGCCGACGAAGCCGATGCGGACCCGCTCCATCGGCGGGGCCGCGAACAGAGTCGTCGCCTGGGCGGGCTCAGGCGTTGGCCTGAAGCTAGGAGCGAGCGCCACCGTGGCGGTGGACGCGATGAATTCGCGGCGTGTGGGCATCACTCACTCCTTGGCGCGGAACACGCCGACGGCGCCTTTGGTGGCGTCGGCGAAGGCGTGCGTGACGAACGGGTACGACCCGGGCTCGGCGAGGCGCACCTCGAAGATGGCGCCGCCCCCCACCGGCACGTCGACAGTCTGCACTCCGGAGAGGGACGCCGCGGCGGAGCCGTCCAGGAAGACGTGGTCGAAGATCGCCCCGACCACGTGGAACGCCGAGATGCGGTTCGGGCCGGCGTTGACGACGTAGAGCCGGAGCGGCTCTCGCGGCCGGACGACGATCGGGGCGGCTGCGTACTGCGCCGATCGCCCGTTGAACGTCACGTAGTCGGGAGCCAACCCCAGTAGCTTCTGCCAATCGAGGGCCAGGGCGTTGGAATCCGCGCCGCCGGCCTTCCGGGTGTAAAACTCGCTTTGCACCAGCACGAACTCACGCGCCGGCGGGCGCGGGCGCAGCGGGTCGACGAGGATCGCGCCATACATTCCGTTGGCGATGTGCATCGCCACCGGCGCCGTGCCGCAGTGATACAGGAATGCGCCGGCCACGCGCGCCACGAAACGATAGTGCAGGGAATCACCGGGCATCACATTGACGTAGACCCGGTCGGGCGCGATCTCGGCCGCATGAAAGTCCATGCTGTGCGGCATCGGCGCGCGGTTTACCAGCGTGAAGTCGATCGTGTCGCCGACCGTGGCGCGGATCGCGGGACCGGGCACTCGGCCGTCGAAGGTCCACGCATCGTAGCTGACGCCCGCGGCGATCGTCACCGTGGCATGCCGGATCTCGATCCTGACGCGCCGCAGCCGCGCTGCGGTTCGCGGCGGCGCCTGCGGATCCACCGGCGCGGTGTCTGCCGATCCGATCGCGGCCTCGCCGTGTGACACGTCTGCCGCCGGGGTAGTGGAGGGAGTCTGCGCCCCTTGCGGCGCGGCAGCGGGCGAGCGGCGCTCGCGACAGCCCGCGACGACCCCCGTGAGGACCAACGCCGTCAGCAAGTGTGCGCGCGACATACCGGAAGCTCCAGGGAGGGACAGCGCTAAGGTACTTGAGACGCTTCCGCTCGGCTGCCCCGGCATGGACATTCCTTGGCATGTCTGCAGCGTGTTGCCGCATCGTCCTGCTGCTGTGCCTCGTGTCGTGCGCCCCGGGTCGGTATGCGGCCGCCCCGACGCCGGGCGCGCTGCATCGCGCCGAGTCGCTCTATGAAGCGACGCGAACCCTGAAGGATCGGTTCGACATCGCGACGCTGCGCGCCCTCCCCGAATCCGCCGCGGCACTCCGTTCACGGTACCTGACGGCGCGGGCGGAGCTGGTGCAAGCACTCGCGATCGATTCCCAGGCGCTCAGCGACAGCGTAGACCGCCGCGCCTTCGCGACGATGCGCCGCACGCTTGCGGGCGAGCTGACCGACGCGCCGCAGCCGCCCGGCGGAACGACCCCCGCCGATGCCGCGCGCTGCACCTACGACCCGCGTGCCCTCTCCGATGCCGATTCGCTCCAGGCGCGACTGTACGACTGCTATGGCGCGGCCACGCGCGACGTGATTGTGGACGGAACTCGGCTCGACCGCCTGACGGTGCTCGGCCTCCTCGGTGTCACCGGCGATCCGGCCAAACGACGGCGCCTCTTCCTCGGGCTCGACCGCGTATGGCGCAGCGTGAACGGCGCGAACGACGCCGCGAGTCCCTGGCGAGCCCTGCTGCGGCGCCGGGCGCAGCAATGGGGCGCGGGACCGACGCCGTTCGTGCGCCGCGTCACCGAGCTCGGCTTCGCCCCCGATTCCGTCGAGGCGTGGCTCGCTCGACTGCTCGACGCCTGGGGCGCTGCCATGCCCGATTCGGGCGCCGAGCCCTGGGATCTTTACTACGCGATGGGGGCCGCGAGCCGGCGGTTGTCGCCGCACATTCCGCGCGACTCGCTACTGCCTGTGAGCGAGCGCTTTTACCACTCGCTCGGCGCCGATCCCGCCACGCTGCACGTCCATTACGATCTCGATCCCCGGACCGGCAAGGACCCGGTCGCGTTCACCACCTTCGGCGCCCGTCCCGGTTCAGTCGACGCCGTCTGGCAGCCTGGGGAGCCCTGGGTGTTCGCTTCGTATGCCACGGGCGGGTTCGACAACCTCGGCGAGCTGCTGCATGAAATGGGGCACGGCATTCACATCGCCGGCATCCACACCCGTCCCGCGTTCAGCGACTGGCCCGACGCCGATCTGTTCACCGAGGCGATCGCCGACCTGGCCGACTACGCGGCGTACGACGGGCGCTGGCAGGCGCGCTACCTGGGCGACTCGGCGACGCCGGCCGACAACCGGCGGGCCGCCTATTTCGGCGTGATGATGGACGCGTGCTGGTCACTGTTCGAGGCCCGGCTGCAGCGCGATCCGACGCTCGATCCGAACGCGGTGTGGGCCGAGCTCACGAGCCGCTACCTGCACGTCGTGCCGCACCCGGAGCTGTCCTGGTGGGCGATGCGCGGCCAGCTGATCGACGTCCCCGGGTATCTCGTCAATTACGCGCTCGGCGCCTTCATCGCCGCCGACCTGCGGGCGCGGATCGTCGCGCTGCACGGGGACTTCACCCTGGGCGACTCGACGTGGTATGCGTTCGTGCGTGACCGGATCTACCGCTTCGGGCTCGAGCGCTCGTCGCAGCGGGTGATGGAGGACTTCCTCGGCCGGCGCGTGTCGGCCGACGCCCTGCTGGCCGATCTGCGGCGCGACCGGCGCTGAGTCAGGGGAATTCCGGGTCTAGGGTGTCGAGGCAACCTTTCACGTCGAACGCCGTGGCGTTCGACAGGACGACGCTCGCCAGTCCCCGTTGTGGGTACACGCGCATCTCGCAGTGGAACCCGCCGCCGCCTCCTTCCTTGAAGTGGAACCGGGTGCCGGCCCGGTCGCCGATGTGCCAGCCCAGCGTCATCGGCACCGGCGTGCCGGACGTGGTCCGCTGTTGCTCGCTGAACAGCGCGCTCGTGGCGGGATCGAGCAGGGCGGACTGCGGGCGCAGCTGGTCCTGGAGAAACTTGCCGAACCCCCGGGCCGTGCCGACCAGCCCGCCGAACGCGGGCCCGTTGAGATAGTGCGGCTCGATCCGCAGCCACCGTCCCTCGTAGTCGCCGATGAGCTGCCGCTCGATGAGCAGCCCCTTGGCGAGATTCATCAACGAGTACTTCTCGAGATACCCGTGGGCGTGGCGGCCCAGATCCGGGATCGCGTATCCCAGCTCCTCCGGGGCGATGCCCAGGGGCGCGAGCAGATGCGCCGCAACGTAGGCAGCGAACGACATCCCGCTCGCCCGCTCGACGACGCTCCCCAACAGCCAGTAGCCGATGTTCGAGTAGCGGTAGTGTGCGCCGGGGACGGACGCGAGCCGCGGATGTGCCGCCAGCACGGCGGCCAAGGCGGCGTGCTCGTCGAACGTCGCGTGTTGCGCGGCGGGGTGCACCCAACGCAGCGGGATCGGGTTCGGAGCGCCGGAGAGGTGCGCGAGCAGGCGTCGCAGGGTGATCCCCGCTCCATAGGGCGTCGGGTGGTAGCGCTCGATCGGGTCGTCGAGCCCCACACGGCCGGCCGCCACGAGCTGCAGCACGGCGGCGGCGCTGATCGTCTTGCTCATCGAGTAGGCCATCATGGTGGTGGCCGGCGTCATCGCGATCCGGCGGCGCAGGTCTGCCCAGCCGCCGTAGTAATCGAACAACGGTCCTGCGGCGCCGATCGCGAGGTACTGGAGCCCCGGCGTGCGCGATCGAGTGACGAGGCCGTCCAGGTACGTGCGGGGGTCGGGAGCGGGGCGATGGGCGTCCATGCGCGAGGGAATCTGCCCCGCTTCCGGAGCGCCGCGCCAGCGGCGAACATTCAAGTCCGATGGTTACGGCTGCTCGCCGTTCGGTACGGGTGGCGCGCCGCCAAGCCGCCGGTGGAATCGCCAGGCACAGGACTTGCCTGACCCGAGGGGCCGATACAGCTTCGGCGACTGAACGCCGCTCACTCTGAGGATCCATGATCGACGCCATCGTGAAAGCTTTGGGCGACAAGGCCGATTATTTCCTGAAGTTCGCCGCCCCGAAGATCGCCAAGGAACGACTGCACCTGCCCGGTCCCGACTGGGTGGATCGCATCTTTCAGCAGAGCGACCGCAGTCCCCGCGTACTCGTGAACCTCGAGCGGTTGTACGGGACCGGCCGGCTGAGCGGCACGGGCTATCTCTCGATCCTGCCGGTCGATCAGGGGATCGAGCACTCGGCGGGGGCGAGCTTCGCCAAGAACCCCGATTATTTCGATCCCGAGAAGATCGTCCAGCTCGCGATCGAGGGCGGGTGCAACGCGGTGGCATCGACGTTCGGGGTGCTGGGGATCGTGGCCCGGAAGTACGCGCACAAGATCCCGTTCATCGTCAAGCTCAACCACAACGAGCTGCTCACCTATCCCAACAAGTCCGACCAGATCCTGTTCGGCACCGTGCAGCAAGCGGTGGACATGGGCGCGGCGGCGGTGGGCGCCACGATCTATTTCGGTTCGGCGGAGAGCGGCCGCCAGATCACCGAGATCAGCCATGCGTTCGCCGAGGCGCACCGGCACGGCCTGGCCACGATCCTGTGGTGCTACATGCGCAACAGCGCGTTCAAGAAGGACAAGGACTACCACGTCGCGGCGGACCTGACCGGCCAGGCCGATCACCTGGGTGTCACCATCGAGGCGGACATCGTCAAGCAGAAGCTCCCCGAGAACAACGGCGGCTATCAGGCGCTCAACATGGGCGACTCGAGCTACGGCAAGTTCGACGAGCGCATCTACACCGAGCTCGCGAGCGATCACCCGATCGACCTGTGCCGCTACCAGGTGGCGAACGGCTACATGGGGCGGATCGGGCTGATCAATTCAGGGGGTGCGGCGGGGAAGAACGATCTGTACGACGCTGTGATGACGGCGGTCGTCAACAAGCGCGCCGGCGGGATGGGATTGATCTCGGGTCGCAAGACGTTCCAAAAGCCGCTGAAGGATGGGGTCGCGCTGTTCCACGCGATCCAGGACGTGTACCTGTGCCCAGAGGTGACCGTCGCCTAGACACCGAACCGGTAGCACCACGCCTCTCCCTCCAACACCGTCTCGTTGTTCTGACGGGACACCCGCACGCGCAGCTGGCACACCGGCTTCGTGGCATGCACGCTCAATACTTCCGCCTCTGCGCTGATCGTATCGCCGATGTAGACGGGGGCGGTGAACTTCCAGTTCTGACTGAGAAACACGGTCCCCGGTCCCGGCAGATCGGTGGCGACGAGGGCATGCAGGAGGCCGGTGGTGAGTCCACCCTGCACGATCAGGCCGTCGAGCTTCCCGGTCCGTTTCGCAAACCCTGCGTCGAAGTGCAGCGGATTGTGATCACCGGTGAGGTCGGCGTACAGAGCCACATGACGATCGGTGAGAGTCAACTGCCGATGGGCGCGCTGCCCTACCGAAAGGGCCATGTATTCGACTCCTGAGATGGACAGATGGCCAGACAGGGGCTGAGGGGCTAAGTCGCCAAGCGGTTGGCAGGTGTCAGCTTCGCAGAACACCTACCCACTCATCCCTGGGAACCGCTACGCGTCTTAGCCCCTGAGCCCCCCTGTCTGTCCGACTGTGTACTACGGCTGTACGTCCGACAGCGGTCGAATCCAGATATTCCTGTATCGTACTGCATTCCCGTGATTCTGCAGCAGCAACGGCAGCGTGTCCGGGTGGGCGGTGTAGGGCGGGCGCCGCTGATGAGCGGTCGGCCCCGATAACACCACGTCGTTCTGCACCAGCACGCCGTTGTGGAACACGGTAAGGCGCGCGGGGCGAAGGACCTTCCCGCGCGAGCTGAAGTGCGGCCGGTGAAACACGATGTCGTACGTCTGCCACTCGCCTGGCGGCCGGCTCGCGTTCACGAGCGGCGGATACTGCCCGTACACCGCCGCCGCCTGCCCGTCGGGGTAGGTGCGGTTGTCGTAGGAATCGAGGACCTGGACCTCGTACGTGCCCATCAGGTATACGCCGCTGTTGCCGCGCTCCTGGCCTTCGCCCTGCGGGGTGCGCGGCGCCGCCCATTCGACGTGCAGCTGGCAATCGCCGAAACTGCGCCGCGT
>Ga0184629_10001058_pt1 | contig 11504 bp, 10 predicted proteins | sample PLM4_32_b1_FD_133158 | JGI IMG/M metagenome (GOLD analysis project Ga0184629, IMG submission 133158) | Groundwater sediment microbial communities from an aquifer in East River, Colorado, USA - PLM4_32_b1 | ecosystem: Environmental > Terrestrial > Soil > Riparian zone | place: USA: East River... | reverse complement strand
GATCCGAATTGGCGCTTCGCACTCGGCGCGAGCCCGGTGACGGAAGGGCTGATCGTCACGCTGATCAACGAAGAGGGCGTGCGCGGCTATGGCTATGCCTCGGCGACCCCGCACATGGGCGCGACGCGCGCGCTGCTGAAGATGTCGCTCGAGCGCTTCATACCGCTGATCGAGGGGCACGACTCGTTCGTCATCGAGGACACGCTCGTCATGCTCGATCGCGAGCTGCCGGCGCCGAACCAGGCGCGCGCGGCGATCGACTGCGCCCTGCACGATCTGCATGCGCGCGCGCTGAACAAGCCGCTGTATGAGCTCTTCGGCGGCAAGGTGCGCGACTACGTGCCGATCCTGCGCATCCTCTCGATCAAGACGCCGACCGAGATGGCGGCCAAGGCGCGGCAACTGAGCGACGCGGGTTACCGCTATCTCAAGATCAAGCTCGAGGGTGACGTCGAGGACGACGTCGACCGCGTGCGCGCGATCCGGCGCGAGGTCGGCGACGGCGTGCGGCTGACGGTCGATGCGAACCAGTCGTATACGGTCGACGATGCGATCGACGCACTCAACCAGATGGCCAAGTTCGATATCGATCTCGCCGAGCAGCCTATCGCCGCTGCCGATCACGCAGGCTTGAGGCGGGTAACCGACAATGTGCCCGTGACGGTCGAGGCGGATGAAAGCGCCTCGAGCGTCGCACGCGTCTTCGAGCTGGTGCGCGAGCGTTGCGTCGATGCGGTGAGTCTCAAGATCCCGAAGCTTGGCGGACTGATCAACACGCTCGCCGCGGCGCGGATTTGCGAGGCCGGGGGCGTGGAATACCGCATGGGCGCGGCTGTCGGCTCGCGCCTGCTCTCGGCCCAGGCGATGCACGTCGCGGCGGCGCTGCCCGACATCGCCTATGCCTGCGAGCTCGGCGAATTTTCCCGCCTGCTGGACGATCCGTTCGAAGGGATCGAGGTGGAAAACGGCCGCTTGAAGCTCCCAGAAGGTATCGGTTCCGGGGTATCGTTGCGCGAGGACGGAAACGTCGAGGAGCCGGCGATCCGCGAGGACACGCCGGCCGAGCCGTGAGGAGCGCAAGGATGGGACGGATCGTACGCCTGTTGGCGCCGGTTTTGGCGGCGGCCGTTGCGCTCGCCGTCGGGCTCGCGGCGGCGGCGCCGGCGGTCAACATCGCGACCTATAAGGGCCCCGACCGCGAGAGGCTGATCCTCGACGGCGCCAAGCGCGAAGGGAAGCTCTCGATCTATTCGGGCATGATCGAGAACCAGGCGCTGCGGCCCCTCGTCGAAGCGTTCGAGAAGAAGTACCCGTTCGTCGACGTCGAATACTGGCGCGGCGATTCGCGCGCGATGGTGCAAAAGCTGTTCTCCGAGCAGCGCGCGCGGCGCATCGTCGGCGACATCTTCGAATCCACGGGCGGCGCTGAAGTGGTGAACAGGGGGGGCGCGTCCCAGCCGATCTGGTCGCCGTCGGCCGCGAATTATCCCTCCACAATGATCGATCCGGACGGCATGTGGATCGCCTCGCGGCTCAACTATTTCGGCGTCGCCTACAACACGCGCCAAGTGCAGGCGGCCGACCTGCCCAAGACCTACGAAGACCTGCTCGACCCGAAGTGGAAAGGCGCGATCTCCTGGCGCGCGGATTCCGAGGTCGGCGCGGGCCTGTTCATCGCCTCCGTGCTGCGCTCGATGGGCAAGGAGAAGGGCGAAGCGTATCTCAGGCGCCTGTCGCAACAGCGGATCATCAACTACGCAGGAAGCGCACGCGCGCTTGTCGATCGCGTGGGCGAAGGCGAGTACAAGCTCGCGCTGCACATCTATGCGCATCACCCGCTGATCAGCAAAGCGAAGGGTGCGCCGCTCGACGTGCAGATGCTGGAGCCCGTGCCCTCGATGGTGAGCACGGTGCAGCTCGCGAAGAGCGCGCCCCATCCTTATGCGGCGATGCTGTTCATCGATTTCCTGCTGTCGAAGGATGGCCAGGAGACCCTGCGCGCGGCCGACTACATGTCGCCCAACCCGGACGTCGCGATCAATCCGGGCCTGCGCAAGATCGTGCCGCGTTTTTCCAATCTGAAAGAGACCGTGTTCACACCGGAACTGATGTTCGAGACCCGCGCCGAAGCCAACGCGATGTTCGAAAAGTATTTCCGGTGAGAAGCTCGGTGGGGGACTTGCACCAATCGTCATTCCCGGGCGAGCGATGCGACAGCATCGCGAGCGGAAGGGAAGCCATGGGTCCCCTTCCCTCGCCGCGCTTGCGCGCGTCTCGCCGGGGATGACAGCGGTGCTTCAGGTCGAAAATCTCAAAAAACAGTACCAAAGCGAAGGCAAGCCCGGCGGCGGCGTGCTGGGCGTCTCGTTCGACATCGCCGAACGCGAGCTGTTCACGCTCCTCGGCCCCTCGGGGTGCGGCAAGACGACGACCTTGCGCGCGATCGCTGGCCTCGAGACGCCCGAGCAAGGCCGGATCGTGCTGGCGGGCAAGGAGGTCTTCAATTCGCAGACCGGCGCGAACGTCGCGCTCTATGACCGCGATATCGGCATGGTGTTCCAGTCCTACGCCATCTGGCCGCATATGAGCGTGTTCGAGAATGCCGCTTATCCGTTGCGCGTGTCGCGCACGAAGCGCTTCGAGAAGCGCGAGATCGAGAAAAAGGTAATGGCGGTGCTCGACATGGTGGGCCTCGCCGATTTCGCGAAGCGCCCGTCGACGCAGCTTTCGGGCGGCCAGCAGCAGCGTTTAGCGCTCGCCCGCGCGTTCACGCGCGAGCCTCGGCTGCTTCTGCTCGATGAGCCGCTGTCGAACTTGGACGCGCAATTGCGCGAGCAGATGCGGATCGAGCTGAAACGGCTGCAGCGGGAAACGGGTGTGACCGCAATTTATGTCACGCACGACCAGGCCGAAGCGCTCGCGATCTCGGACCGCATCGCGGTGATGAACAATGGGCTTATCGTCCAGGTGGGCGCGCCGAAGCAGATCTACGGCCGCCCCTCGTCCGAATTCGTCGCCAATTTCATCGGCCGGACGAATCTGGTGCGCGGCGTGCTGCGCCAGAACGCAGCGGCAGAGGGCGTAGCACGGGTCGGCACCAATCTCGGCGAACTCGTGTGCTTCTTTCCGTCCGCGCTCAAGGCAGGGAACACCACGGCGGTCGTCGTGCGCCCGGAACACATCGCGATCCACAAGGCCAACGGCGCGGGACCGGTGGCGCAGCCGCGCGTCAACTGGCTTCCCGGCACCGTGAAGCGCGAGACCTATCTCGGCGAGATCGTCGAATATCTCGTCGCGGTCGAAGGGGGCGACATGCTGGTGAGGACTGCGGTCGCGAGCGATGTCTCGAACGGCGACAAGGTTTCGCTCACCTTCCCCGCCGAACGCACGATCGCGCTGATGGGCGAGTGATTTCATCGGTATTTGTTAGCGGTTTGGGGGGACAATGGGCGACGCATAGGGGTGCGTTCGATGAGTGAGGCCACGCTCGACTTCCTGATCGACTCCTTGTTCAATTGGACGGCGCTGCTCCTCGCGGGCATGTTCCTTATCGTTGCCGCCGGTATGGCTGTGGCGCTTGCGGCCTACTTTTTCCGGCGCACGGCGGCACGCCACAACATCAATGCCACGTTCGAATGGCATGGCGGCGAGAACTCGCCCGGTCCTACTACGGTGCGCGGCGTCTGGGAGGACGTTGCGAACAAGATCAAGATCGCGATCTCTAACGCCGATTCGGACGTTCACGTGCTGGACAAGAAAGCGGTCGCAACCGCGAAGCGGATGGCCGCGGACGGCGCCTCACTCGATGACATATGCCGCGCCACCGAGCGCAATTTTCCCGATTGGGACGAGCCGCGGCAGGACGCCTTCCGCCGCGTGATGAAGACGATGTTCGAAGACGCCGGCTGACGAGCGCTCCAGCTATCGGGCGGTAACACCTATTCCGAGGGAGCGACGAAGCTGACCGCCCCGTCTTGGCGGAGCTGTTCGATGAGTCGCGCGCGTTCTTCCTCGGGCAGGCCGGCAGTCGCAGCGCCGATCCGGTAAAGGTCACCCGGATAGGGACCGCCCAAAATGGCGACATTGTGGGCTTCGAGAAGCCGGGTGATATCAGTAGCGCTGGCTTCCGGTACAAAGCGGACGAGCGCGAAGGCGCCTTCTGGGGCCCGGGTGGTCTGGCCCGACGCAAGCTCGTAAACGGCCCGCGGATTGATAAGGAAGCTGCCGATCAAACCGGTCTGCAGCACGAGCACCAGCGCGATTGCGCTCGCCGCCCAAGCGAGCTTACGCGGCGACAGGCTCGCCAGGAAAAGCGACAAGCGCTCCGCGAGACCGGCTTTCGAAACCGACCGCCGCGCCGGCTCGGCGTCGATGTTCGCGAACAGCTTTTCCATCGCCCGACTCGAGGGCGCGCCAAGAGATTCGTTGAGCTCAACCGTGCCCGCGAGCTCCTCCAGGATGGTTTCGTATTTGCGCGCAAGTGCGGGATCGTGCGCGATCGCGTCCTCGACCCGCCGCATCTCGCCGCGGGAAAGCGTTCCCGCGGCATACCACGGCAACAGCTCCTCCATGGTGTGCCGCTCTTCGTCGTTTATCGTGTTCATGGATCACCTCGCTCGACGCCTTGCGCCGTCAACAGCTCCGCCAGCTTCTTGCGTGCGTGGAACATGCGGGTCTTTACCGTCCCTTCCGGGATGCCGACGATCTCGGCCGCCTCCTCCACCGACTTCTCGTGGTAATAGACGAGATCGATGATCTCCCGATGCTCGGGCGAGAGCGCACTCAAACAGTGTCGCAACAATGAGCTCTTATCCTTCTTCTGCAGCACGACGCCCGGATCATCGGACGGATCCTCGATGGCGGCCACTGCTTCCTCATCCAGGTCGACTCCCCTGCGTCGCCTCAGCGCCGAGAGCGCCTTGAAGCGGCCGATCGCCAGCAGCCACGTGGACACCGCCGAGCGGCCCTCGAAGCGACCCGCCTGGCGCCAGACGTCGAGAAACACTTCGCTCACCAGATCCTCCGCCGTCGCTTCGTTGCGCACGAGGCGCAGGATGAACCGGTAAGCCCGCACGTGATGACGCGCGTACAGCAGCTCCATGGCGTGCTTGTCGCCGCCGGCAATTTTTCCGATCAGTGTCTCGTCGGGAATTTCTTGCATCGGCGGGCTCCGCGGGTCCTCTAAACCGACAGGCCTACGCATAACAATGGGTCGCGCGAACGGGGAGAAAGGTTCAAACAGGAAAGAAAATTTTCTTGCAGTACGCCGAAGCGGCTGAAAACACCGCACAATTCTCACCCGAACCGCTCCAGGAGACAAGCGGGATTACCGCCAGTCCGGCGCAGAGTGAACCTCGGCAGCCAGTCCAGCGACGAATCTGCGAAACCTAGATCAGGAGAGTGTCATGAAGACTTCTTTCATAATCGCAGCGTCGCTTGTTGCCGCTTTGCTTGGGAGTGAAATCGCTTCTGCTCAAACCGCCACAGCCGTCCATCCGGATGGCACGGTCAAGACCATCAGCAAGAACAAGGACGGCTCGTCCACGCTGACAACGACCACGCCCGCCGGCAAGCCGATCAGAAGGGAGATTCCTCAGCCGAAGCCCGGCACGATCATGTACCGCGACGCGGCCGGCAACTGGGTGGAGTGGAAAAAGAAGTAACACCGCTCCGATGCGAAAGCAGCCCCGTCTTTGTCCCCGGACGGGGCTGCTTGTTCGACGATGAAAGACGCACAAGCGAGGAGAGCACTTATGACGAAATGCTCTCGGCTTCCGAGCCTGGAGGCCAAGTGGTATCGTCGCTTCATGGGGGCCCAGCGTGGCAATATCGGCTAGATCGCTGCGGATCGTGCCGTGGGCTGTGTTTCTCGCGGTGCCGCTGATTGCAGCACCTGCACCGTGGTCTTCGTCGCTCGCCAAAAGCGAATTTGCACAACTCGCGCGGCCCAATAGGGTCGGGCCGTACACGGATCAAAGACCCTCCCTTCAGGCGCCATCACCGCGCGAGAGACTGTCGCAGAATCAAAGTCCGCAGCGCGGGGGACCATCGCCTCCCGACCGGCTGCCGGGCCAGAGCACGAGTCCCTCCGGCGGCCAACAGAATGCGGCGCCGCCGAATCCGGCCGATGCACTGCGCCGCGCGCCACAGCGTTCGCTTTCGCCACCAAATTTCGCCCCGATAGGTCCGCCTGCAGCGTCGACGGCCGACCCCTCCTCTCTTCCAGGCGACATCGAGCGGCTTAAGAGCGTCGAGAGTCAAAAACCTCCGCCGCAGGTCCAGATCCCGTACGCGGGAAGCGGCGCCGCGACGGCGCCGCGCGTGCGGATCGTAAGACCGCCCGTGGCGCTCCCAACCAAGCGGCTGGGCAGCAGCGCGCCGCCCGCCGGTGAGGGTCGTCTCATTTCCGACGAGGTGGTGATCGAGGTCGCGCCGACCATGTCGCCCCAGGCTATCGCGGCGCTGGAGCAACGGCACGGTCTGATCCACCTCGAACAGCTCTCGTCGCAATTGACAGGCACGATCCTTTTGCGTGCGCGCATCCAGGACGGGCGCAGCGTCACGACGGTCGTGCTCGCGGGCGAAGCAGACCCGGAGATGATGTCGATCCAGCCGAATTACATATCCACGCTGCAGCAGACGAACACCCGGCGGGACTCGAAAGGCGAAGCGCCGCAATACGCCGTGGCCAAGCTCCGCCTGACGCAAGCGCATCAGCTTGCCAAGGGAAACAACGTGCTTGTGGCGATGATCGATTCCGGCGTCGATCCGTCTCATCCCGAGCTCGAGGGCGCCATCGCTGAGCGCTTCGATACGCTGGACGGATCGGGAGCGCCGCATATCCATGGTACCGCAGTCGCCTCCGCGATCGTCGCGCGCGCGAGGCTCCTCGGTGCGGCGCCCGAGGCTCGCATTCTCGCCGTACGCGCTTTCGATTCGGCCGGCGCTGTGGGCGCAGGCTCCACCTTCGATATCCTCGAGGGTCTCGACTGGGGCGCGGTGAAGGGCGCAAGCGTGATCAACTTGAGCTTTGCCGGTCCGTCCGACCCCGCGATCCGCCGCAGTCTGGATGGTGCATACAAGAACGGCATAGTGCTGATCGCGGCGGCCGGGAATCAGGGACGGAATGCGCGGCCGCTCTATCCGGCTGCCGATCCGTCCGTGATCGCGGTCACGGCGACAGATGCCCAGGACAAAGTCTTTGCCGCATCCAATCGCGGACGCCATATCGCCATCGGCGCGCCCGGCGTCGATATCTTGCTCGCGGCGCCGGACGGCCGTTATCAGCTGATGTCCGGCACGTCCTTCGCGGCCGCTGAAGTGAGCGGCATCGCGGCGTTGATGATCGAGCGCAATCCCACTGTCAGTCCCGCCGCTGTGCGCACGATCCTGCTGTCAACCGGCAGGCTTCTCGGATCGGATGGTGTGCGTCTGGTCGATGCCTATCGCGCCCTCTCGGCGGACCGGGTTCTTCCCGCGGCCGCGCGGTAGGCCGGGCGATACTCCGTTTTTCCGCATTTTCTGCTACGGTCGGGCAACTCAGCATGAATCCGCGTGCTGAACCTCTCCCCGGTGCGCCATGTCGATCACTATCGAAGGCTCACTGAAGTGGCTGCGCGGCCTTTGCGTCGCCGTGGCGGCGCTCGCCCTTGCCTCGCCGGCCGCGGCCGAAAAGGGCAAGCTCGCCGAGCGGCTGACGCCCGAGGTGATGGCGGTTGTCTACCCCATGGGGGCCGAACGGCTCGGGATGGAGGAAGGCGATCCGCCGGCAATCCCGGTCTATCAGGGCGACAAGGTCGTCGCTTACATCTTCTCCACGCTCGATATCATCAACGCACCCGGCTACTCGACGACGCCGTTCGACGTGATCGCGGGCGTCGATGTCGATGGCAAGATCACAGGCGCCAAGGTCGTCTTCCACGCTGAGCCCTTCATCGTGCACGACGCGATACGACAGCGTCAGCTCGACACGCTGCTCGCGCGGCAAGCCGGCAGGGCGCTCAAGGGCGGCACCGACCCATTGCCGCCCACTTACGTTGCCGGCGCCTCCATCAGTTCGCGCGCCATGCGCACGGGTGTTCTCACCACGGCGAGCCTGGTCTTACGTGCGCGTGTCGCGCAAACCACGGTGAGCGTGCCCACACTCGATGTCGACAGCTTCCAGATGAAGACGTTCGAGGATCTGATCGCCGAGGGCTCGATCAAGCAAAAGCGGGTGACCGCCCGCGAGGTCGAGATGGCGCTGGCGAATGCGGGCGTGGCGGACGCGTCGCTCGATTGGCCGCTGGGCACGGGCGACGATCTCTATATCGAGCTACTGACCGCGCTCGTCACGCCGCGCAACATCGGCGGCAACCTGCTCGGACCTTTGCGCTTCGAGGAGTACAGGAACTCGCTGCCGGCGGGCGCCAATGCGATCTTCATTGCCTCCAACGGCCCGTACGATTTCTTCGGCACCAAGCATCTGCTCGCGTCCGAAGGTTATCGCTTCGATCGCATACGCGTCGTGCAGGACGGAAAGACGTTCAACTTCGTGCAGGACGATTATGCGTATGCGTTGCCGCGCGTGGGGCAGCAGCTTGCGGGGCTCTACAAGCTGCCGCCCGAGTTCGATCCGATCAAGCCGTGGAAGCTTGAGCTGCTGATCACAACGCGCGGCCAAATGCCGGTGACCGTCGCGTTCCCGCTCGATTACGAGGTGCCTGCCCAGTACGTGCTTCAACCCGCACCCGCGCCGCAGATCGAGCTGCCGCCGGAGCCCGAGGTGGAAGCTGCGTGGATCGAGGCGTGGCGGGATGCCCAACCGAACATCGCGATCCTCGGCGTACTGCTCTTCACGCTCACGCTCATCTTCGCGTTCCAGAACACGCTCGCGCGCCATCGTCTTGCGCATCGCATCGTGCGGAGCGGGTTCCTTGCGATCGTGCTCGTCTGGCTGGGGTGGACCGCGGGCGTGCAGCTCTCGATCGTCAACGTGATGAATTACGTGATGGCGCCGTTCAAGCACTTCGATGTCGGCTTCTATCTCGCCGAGCCGCTGATGGTGATCATCGCGATCTACACGCTGCTGTCCGTGATCCTGATCGGGCGCGGCGTGTTCTGCGGCTGGCTCTGCCCGTTCGGCGCGATGCAGGAGCTGCTGGCGCAGGTCTCGCGCGCGCTGCGCGTGCCGCAATGGACTCCGCCCGTCGCACTGGAGCGGCGTCTGTGGTGGGGCAAGTACATCGCGGCTGCAATCGTAATGGTCCTGGTGATCAGCGAGATCGATCCGGCGGGCGCGACGCTCGAGGTCGAGCCGTTCAAGACCGCGATCACCGCGAAGTTCGAGCGCGCCTGGCCTTATGTGCTCTATGCCGGCGTGCTGCTCGGGATCGGGCTGTTCTCCGAGCGCGCCTATTGCCGCTTCTTGTGCCCGCTCGGCGGCGTGCTCGCGGTGCTCGACCGGCTGCATCTGCTCAATCGGTTGAAGCGTCGGCCCGAATGCGGCAGTCCGTGCCATTTGTGCGAACGCTCCTGTCCGGTGCGCGCGATCGCGCCGTCCGGCAAGATCGTCACCTCCGAATGCTTCCAGTGCCTGGATTGCCAGGTCGAATATTTCGACGAGAAGCGCTGCCCGCCGCTGGTGCAGGCGGTCAAGCTGCGCAGCGCGAGACCTGTAACGGTGACGGTGCGCAATGCGTGAGGACACACAGCTGACGCGCCGTCGCGCTCTGCGCATCTTCGCCGCGGCGGCCGGCCTGCCGCTGATGATCGCAGGCGTGCGCGCGACCGCAGCGAAAGCGCAAGTGGTGGACTGGCAGGGCGAGGTGCTGGGCACCGCTTCCGAGCTGACGCTGTGGCACACCGATCCCACCTTCGCGCGCGCGACGCTCATCAAGGTGCGCGGTGAGATCGACCGGTTGGAGCGGATCTTCAGCCTCTATCGCTCCGACAGCGAAATTTCGCGTCTCAATGCGGAGGGCAGGCTGATCAATCCGTCGCCCGAGCTGCGCGATCTGATCGAGCAAGGCCAGCGCTTCAGCGAGCTCAGCGGCGGTGCGTTCGACATCTCGGTGCAGCCCTTATGGCGGCTCTACGATGCGCATTTCTGGTCGCGCAGCGAAATCCAGCCCGACATCGCGAGCCGCGCGCGCGACGTCGCGCATGCGCTGGTCGATTTCCGAGCGATCGAGGCGGGCACGAATTCGATCTCGTTCGCACGCGCCAGCATGGCGATCACGCTCAACAGCATCGCGCAAGGCTACATCACGGACGTGATCGCGGATGTGCTCCGCAACGATGGCTTCGAGAGCGCGGTCGTCGATCTGGGCGAATTCCGCACGCTCGGTCGTCAGCCGGACGGCCGCCCCTTCAGGCTCGGCATCCGCAACAGCGACAGCACGATCGAGCTCGAAGACATGGCGCTCGCCGTATCCGGGGGATATGGCACAACATTCGACGCGAGCGGCCGCTTCCACCACATCTTCGATCCCAAGACCGGCGCAAGCGCGAGCAGTCTCACCGACGTGGCCGTCATCGGCCCGCGCGCGACGACGGCGAACGGCATCGCGACCGCCATCTGCGCGGGCGGCGAAGCAATCGCGCCCGCACTGCTTGCCGCACATCCCGATATGCGCGCGATCCTCACCCGCACCGATGGATCATCGATCGCGTACACTTCCAAGGGACCTATCACGGCCTAAGGGTGCTTACCCGCCGCTCAGAATGGCGCGAGCACCTTGCCGCTGCCGTCGCCACAGCCGCGGTTGGAGCACAGCGTCTGTCCGCTCGCGAGCTTCGCGCTCATGAACTGGCCGCCGCGCGAACCGTCCTTCATGGGACGGAAGCCCACCTCGACCTTGTCGCCGACGCGGAAGCTATCCGCTTTCCACCCGAGTGCGGCGAGTTGCGCGACAGAGCCCGCCTCGAACGACCACATCGCGGTCTTTCCGTCCTTGCCGGCGACGTTCACGTGCAGCCAAGCGTGCGGATTGACGAGCTCGTACTCTTTCACCGTGCCGGTCGCGTAGAGGACTTTCGACTGGTCGAAGATGGCAAAGGAATGATGCGCGAAGGCCGGCGCCGCGGCCGCCGCCGCTATGACCGCGAGAGCGAAGATCTTCCTGCTCATGATTCGGCTCCATGATGTCGGCGCCTGATTATACGCCGCCCTTGATGTCCGGGAACATTAACCCGGAGGATTCTCGGAAATTGCCATTTTTATCGATAGAACATGGAGATAACCGAGTCGGGAGTGGACGCGATTGGCCGCCGGCGGGGTCACCTGGAGCCAGAACTCACGTTTCCGTGAACTCGCTTAGAGGGTAGGATGCCGGCTCGTTCCAGCAAGGAGGACAGCATGGAGCGCTTCATCGCCGATCTCGTCAAAGACTTCGAAAGCGGCAAGGTCAGCCGCCGCCAGTTCTGCGAAACAATGGCCTTGGCCGCGACCGTTTATGCCGCGGGCGATGCCGCCCAGGCGGCTCCCGCCCAGGGGCTGAAGATGCTGGGCGTGAACCACATCT
>Ga0184629_10001057_pt1 | contig 11505 bp, 11 predicted proteins | sample PLM4_32_b1_FD_133158 | JGI IMG/M metagenome (GOLD analysis project Ga0184629, IMG submission 133158) | Groundwater sediment microbial communities from an aquifer in East River, Colorado, USA - PLM4_32_b1 | ecosystem: Environmental > Terrestrial > Soil > Riparian zone | place: USA: East River... | reverse complement strand
GGTTCGCGGCGCGGTGGTTCCCCAACCAGGAGCCAGTCGGCCGTCGAATCAAGCTGGGACGGTTCGATTCGCCATCGCCCTGGATCACCATCGTCGGGGTCGTGGGCGACGTCCACCACGAATGGCTCCATCAGGCGCCCGAGCCGTATGTGTACGCGCCGTACCAGCAGGCGGCGTGGCCCCAGATGGTGGTGACGGTGCGCTCCGCGGGGAATCCGCTCGGACTGGTTCGGCCGGTCCGCGAGGCACTCGCGCGCGCTGCGCCCGGCGAGGCGATCGGCCAGGCCCAGACCATGGAGCAGGTGCTCGACGGCTCGCTGGGCCACCTGCGATTCCCGATGGTCTTGTTCTCCCTGTTCGCCGCGATGGCACTGGCGCTGGCCGCGCTGGGATGTTTCGGGGTGGCGAGCCAGGCGGTGGTGCAGCGGCGACGCGAGCTCGGCATCCGCATCGCGCTGGGCGCGCGGGCAGTCCAGGTCTACCGCATGGTCGTGGGACAGACGATGGTGCCGGTGCTTTGCGGGCTCGCGGCGGGAATCGCCGGCGCGGTCGCCTTCACCAGAGTGTTGCAGGGGTTGCTCTACGAGATCACCCCGACCGATCCGGCAATCCTGGTGCTTGGCTCCGCGGTGCTCGCCGTGGCGACGGTACTCAGCTGCCTGCTGCCGGCACACCGCGCGTCGCAGGTGGATCCGGCAACGGTGCTGCGGGAGGAGTGATGCTCACGTCTCCCGCCGGCTCACGTGCACGGTCTTCTCGACCACCACGTGCACCGTCCCGGCCGCGTCCTTGAGCTCGATGGTGAACACCCGGTCGAGCTTGGGCACTCGAGTCAGCTCCTCTCGAATGCCGGCGACCAGCTCGGAAGGGACCTGGAACGTGGCGTAGAGCGTGGACCGGCCCGGGCGGCGGAATCGGATGGTTGCCGCCTTGTCCCACACGGTGTAGGCCGGCCCCAGGATTCTGATCAGCATCAGCATGTAGAGCGGATCGACCGCACCATAGAGGCTCCCTCCGTAGATCGTCCCGACATAGTTCCGGGTTCGCCACGAAAGCGGAATCCGGACCCGCACCTCGGACCAATCATGCCGGATGTACGTCACCCAGCCACCGGTGCCTCGATAGGCTGGAAAGAGGTTGAATCGCCAGCGGGCCAGCCGGCTACTCCAGGATTCGGACATGGTGTGAGTATGGGGCCCATAGCCCATAGCCCACAGTCCCTGCCCCATATCACATAGCCCATTGCCGAAACCTATCGCAAGATATATCGTAAGGAATGTCGCAAGATCTATCTCAAGAGGTATCGAAATGAGTAAATCACGTGATGACTGGGGTTTAGGCGATCTGTCCGACCTCTTTTCCGGGGAATGCGGGCCCGGGTTCTTCGGTTTCCGCATGGGGGGAAGCGGCCGCAAGCAGCGCCGTCGCACCCACATGTTCGAGTCCGGAGAGGTCAAATTCGTCATTCTCCGACTGCTCAAGGAGAAGCCGCGGCACGGCTACGAGATCATCAAGGCACTCGAGGAACGGCTCGCCGGCACCTACACCCCGTCGCCGGGCACGGTCTATCCCACGCTCCAGCTCCTGGAAGACCAGGGCTACGTGCGCGTGGTGGAAGAAGGCGGCAAGAAGGTCTACCACATTACTCCCGAGGGGGAAGCGTTCCTCGACGAAAACAAGGACGCCATCGAAGACATCTTCGACCGGGTGCGCGACACGGTGCGCGACTTTGCCGGAGGCCCCATGGGCGACCTGCACCACGCGTTCGCGCGGCTGGCCGGGGTCACCTACAAGCGGGCATGGCGCTGGGGCTCGGGACACCCGGCCGTGCCCCGCATCGTCGAAATCCTGAAGAAGACCGCCGAGGACATCGAGAAGGAGTGGGAACGACAATGATCAACCTGGCCGGATGGGGCTTCTGGGTCTGGATCGTGATGAGCATGATGTTCATTGGGCCGGTCATGCGGATGATCTTCGGCAGCCGAAGCTCCTACTGGATGGGGGGCGAGTGGCAGGGAGGCAGGAAGGCTCGGATCAAAAAGAACGATGTGACCCGGCTCGAGGCGGCGATCGGCGAACGCGACACAGTGATTGAGGATTTGCAGAACCGCCTGAGCGAGTTGGAATCGAGACTGGACTTCACGGAGCGGCTGCTATCCGGGAATCAGGGGATCCGGGAATCCGGGAATCAGGGAGTCCGGGTCCCCTGATCCCCGGCTGCCCTGCCCCCGGATCCCCGGATATCTTCCGGCATGCCGCCGGCCGTCGTCCTGAAGGACCTCCGCAAAACATATAAGGACGTCGTCGCGGTGGACGGACTCGACCTCGAGGTCCGTCCGGGCGAGTGCTTCGGCCTCCTCGGCCCCAACGGGGCGGGGAAGACCACCACCATCGAGATCTGCGAGGGGCTCACCGTCCCCGACGCCGGCGAGGTGCAGGTGCTCGGCCAGGACTGGCTCTCCGGTGGGGCGTCCCTGCGCCAGCGGCTGGGCATCTCCTTGCAGGAGACTCAATTCTCCGAGAAGCTCACCGTCGCCGAGACGCTTTGCCTCTTTCGCAGCTTCTACCGGAATCCGCGGCCGCTCGAGGAGGTGCTCGACGCGGTGCAGCTCGGCGAGAAGCGAAACGGCCGAGTGGGGCAGCTCTCCGGCGGCCAGAAGCAACGGCTGGCGCTCGCCTGCGCGCTGGTGGCGGACCCGGAGCTCTTCTTTCTCGACGAGCCGACCACCGGGCTCGACCCCCAGTCCCGCCGCCAGCTTTGGGAGCTGATCGAAGGCGTGAAGCGGGCCGGCCGCACCGTGGTCCTCACCACCCATTATATGGAGGAGGCCGAGCGTCTCTGCGACCGGGTGGCGATCGTCGACCACGGCAAGGTCATCGCGCTCGGAACGCCCCGGCAACTGGTGGCCTCGCTCGGCGCGCAGCACGTCGTGGAATTCCGGATCGGGGATGCCGCGGTACCGATCGTCGATCAGGATCTCCTGGCCCTCGACGGCGCGCTCAGCACTCGCACCCAGGACGGCAGCTACCTGGTGGAGTCCACCCACGCCCATCGGACGGTCCCGGCCCTGCTCTCGCTGCTCTCCGCCCGCGGGCTGCCGCTCGATGAGCTTCGCACCCATTCGGCCACGCTGGAAGACGTCTTCGTCCACCTGACCGGCAGGCAGCTCCGCGATGGCTGATTCGAGCCGCCGCTGGTTCGACCGCGCTCTGGTGCAGCTCACCCTGGTGCGATTGCGCGAGGTCTGGCGCGAACCGGAGGCGATCTTCTGGATCTTCCTCTTCCCCGTGCTGATGGCCGGGGGGTTGGGCCTGGCATTTCGCAGCCGGCCGGCCGGAATCACCAAGGTCGCGGTGCTGGCGGGATCGCCGTGGAGCGCGCAAACCGCCCGGCGGCTCGAGGCCGATTCGCTCCTCGAGGTACAGGTTCTGGACGACTCGGCGTCGGCGCGGGCGCTCCGCACCGGCAGGGTGGCGATCGTCCTCCTGCCCGACTCCGGATCGGTTGGCTACCGGTTCGACGACACCCGGCCCGAAGGCCTCACCGCACGCAGTCGGGTGGACGACGCGCTCCAGCGTTCCGCCGGCCGGACCGACGCCCTGGGGGTTTCCGAGGAGATCGTCCGGGAACGGGGCTCCCGCTACATCGACTTCGTGGTGCCCGGGCTCCTGGGGATGAACCTGCTCGGCAGCGGCGTGTGGGGGCTCGGCTTTGCCGTGGTGGACGCGCGGCGAAAGCGGCTGCTCAAGCGCCTGATCGCCACGCCGATGCCCAAATGGGCGTATCTGAGCTCGTTTGTCATCTCGCGGCTGGCGCTCCTGGTGCTGGAAGCGGGGCTGCTGCTGGTGTTCGCCGCCCTGGTCTTCGGCGTGCCGCTGCGCGGCTCGCTCACGTCGCTGGCGCTCATCTGCCTGCTCTCCTCGCTGGCGTTCGGGGGCCTGGGCCTGCTCATCGCCGCCCGTCCCCGCACCATCGAGGGAGCCTCCGGCCTCATGAACCTGGCCCTGGTGCCCATGTGGGTCTTCTCGGGCGTGTTCTTTTCGTCATCCCGATTCCCCGAGGCGGTTCAGCCGTTCGTGCAGGCGCTGCCGCTCACCGCGGTCAACGACGCCTTGCGGGCCAACATGCTCGAAGGCGCGACGCTCGCCCAGGTGGCGCCGGAGCTGGCAATCATCGCCGCCTGGCTGGTGGGAACCTTCGTCATCGCGCTGCGGATTTTCCGGTGGCAATGACCCGATCACGGCGATCGACGGCGATTCGGGCCGCCTACCTGCTGGCGATTCTGGTCTCGGCTGATTGTGCGCCGAGACTAGCATCGGACGGACTGGTGGGTGCGTGGCGCTCGCGGGTGCAGTTCAGCGGTGGTGCCTTCGCGGCAATGAAGGACCTGGAATTCATGTATGTCTTCAACGCCGGCGGCACCCTGACAGAGTCCTCCAACTACGATGGGGCCCCGCCGGTGCCCCCGGCGTATGGAGTGTGGCGGGAGGTGGCGCCGAAGCAGTACGAGGCACGGTATCTGTTCTACATCACCAAGGCTCCCGCGCGCCTCGAGGACATCACCGGTGGCGGCGGATGGATGCCCGCCGGCCACGGCGTTTTCACCGAGCGGATCCGGCTGGCCGCCGACGGACGGTCATTCGAATCGACCATCACCTACGAGGCGTTCGACCCAGCGGGCAAACCCGCCGAGGGAGGCGGCCCCGCGACGGGTCACGGCGTGCGAATCGACTTCTGAGTTACCACGATTGGGTGGGAACGGTTTTGGGGACTGGAAGGGACCGCAAGTAGGTCACCAGCTTCCAGATGATCTCGGGTGACAGGAGCTCGCCGAAGGCGGGCATTCCCTTCGGCCGGCCATCGCGGATAGACTGGAATATCGCGCCATCGCTTCCCCCGTAGCGCCAGCGGCCGTCACTCAAGCTCGGCCCCGCGAATCCCGTCGCACCTCCCCCATGGCAGCCGTCGCAATTCATCGACGCGAACAGCTTCTCTCCCTCGGAACCCGACTTCTGTTCGCCTGCAAGAGGGTTTCGAATGCTGTCGCTCCGTGGTCCCAGCGTCGCAAAGCCTTGCTGCGCGACGGCGCCTGTTGTGGCTGACGGTTTGTCGCTACCACACCCGATCGGCGCGAGAAGCACCACCGCCACGGCCACAACTGTCCCGCCGCTCGTCACAGCGCGAAGATCCAGACCATGCCGCCCTGGCTCGTATAGCGGGCAAGGTCCCGGATAAATTCGGCCGGGTCGCGCATATCGGTTGGATCATCGGAGCTCAGGTCCCCGGAGAGCAGGCTCCAATCGCCCCCGATGCCGGCGTACACGGCAACGTATTGTCTGCCGTCCGGACCACGGTAGGTGATCGGCGCGCCGACGATCCCCGAGCCGACCTTGAATTTCCAGAGCGGCTGTCCGGTCCGGGCATTCACCGCCTTGAGCCAGCCATCCAGCGTCCCGTAGAACGCCAAGTCGCCGGCGGTCACTACCACGCCGCTCCAGACCGGGTACTTCTCCTTGATCTCCCAGAGCTTCTGTCCCTTGGCGGCATCCCACGCGATGAACGCTCCCATGTACCCGCCCGGGCCGGCGACATACGGCGTGCTGGCACCGATGAACGGCGTCCCCCGGATTCGCGCCTTCACCTCGGCCTGATAGTCCATGCAGAGGTTGACGGTCGAGACGTAGAACAGTCGGGTGCGGGGTGAATATGCTGCGGGGGAGACCGGGCTCTTCCCGCCCTCCAGGCTGGGACAGATGTATTTGACGTTGCCCTTGGAGGCCCCGGTGAATTTGCTGGAGTCGAGCACCGGCCGGCCGGTCGTGAGATCGATCCGCTTGGCCCAGTTGAGGCTCACGAAGGGCTCCGCCACCAGGACCTCACCGGTGGTGCGGTCGATCGTGTAGGCGAAGCCGTTCTTGTCGAAATGCACCAGGACCCTGCGCACTCTTCCGCCGACCGTAAGGTCCGCGAGGATCATCTCGGCGTTGGAGTCGTAGTCCCAGTTGTCGTGGGGAGTGAACTGGTAGGCCCAGACCAGCGCCCCGTCCCCCGGGCGCCGGGCAAGCACGCTGTTACTCCACTTATTGTCGCCCGGGCGTTGTTCGGGATTGTAGGGCCCCGGGTTGCCGACGCCGTAGTACACCAGATCGAGGTCGGCGTCGTACGACAACCATCCCCATACCGGCGCGCCGGCGGTCTTCCAGGCGTCGTTCGCCCAGGTCGTCAGACCCAGGTTGGCGCCCTTGTCATAGAACGGCTTGAAAACTCCCGGCACGGTGAGGGTGGCGCTGTCGGAACCGGCGTTGCGTGCCGTCCACACCACCCGCCCCGTCGCGAGGTCGAGCCCCTTGGCCCAGCCGTAGATGCCGAACTCGCCGCCTGAGGGACCGACGATGACGCGGTCGCGCACCACGATCGGCGCCATCGGGGTGGTTTCCCCTTCGGAGAGATCGGCGATCTTGACATTCCAGATTTCCCGGCCGCTCGCCGCGTCGACTGCGACGGTGTGCCCGTCGAGCAGATTGTACACGATCTTGCCGTCAGCGTAGAAAGCGCCGCGATTGATCGCGTCACAACAGGCCATCCCGAGCGAACTGGGATCGACGTTGGGGCGGTACTTCCATCGCAGGGGATAGTCCGGCTGGGTCAGATCGAAGGCGTAGAGAACGTTCGGGTAGGGCGTGACCACGTACATAGTGTTGTTCACCACCAGGGGCTGTCCCTCGTGCCCGCGGAGCACGCCGGTGGAGAAATTCCAGACCGGCTTGAGCCGTTGCACGTTCTGCGGCGTGAGCTGATCCAGACCGCTGTATCGGGTGGAGGCGTAGTCCTTGCCGGGCATCGTCCAGCGGCCGTCGTCCGGTACCGCCTGGGCAGCAGCGGGAGGGCCACCGGCGGCCTGGAGCAGGGCGAGGAGCGCGACGAGAGTCGGGATGGGCTTCATCACCAGCAAACGTACCCGCTTGCCCGGGGATGTACAGGTCGGGAGGGGTCTCGCGTCGGCAGTATTGACATATTTAGCTAAATAGCTAAATTACCGCCATGTCCGCCAAGAACGGCGCCTTCCGGGCGCTGGCCGATCCGACCCGGCGCAGGATCCTGGAGCTCCTGGCCCGGCGGGATCTCACCGCCGGCGAAATCGCCGAGGAGTTCCCCATCGCCTTTGCGTCCGTGTCGCGTCATCTGAGCCTGCTCAAGGAGGCCGGCCTGGTGGACGCGGAGCGCGAGGGCCAGTTCATCCGGTATCGGCTGAACACCACGGTGTACCAGGAGGTCATCCGCTACCTCATGAAGGTCCTCCGGAAGGGAGGCGCCGATGCGTAGCCGATGGCTCGGGATCGTGGCGGCCCTGGCGGCGGTGATCGTCTCCGCCGCCCTCTGGGCGAAGCTGCCGCCCGAGGTTGTCACCCACTGGAATCTCCTCGGCAAGCCCGACGGTTCGTCCTCGCGCGCCTGGGCCGCCCTGGCCGGGCCTGCGATCATCCTCGGGCTCACTCTGCTTTTCCAGGTCCTTCCCCGGATCGATCCCCGGCGGGAGAACTACGAGAAATTCCGCGACGTCTACTGGCTGGTCGTGAACGGGTTGCTGCTTTGCCTGCTGGTGCTCCATCTCGCGATCCTCGCGTCGGGGGCCGGTGCGGTGGTGAGCGTCCAGCGCGTCGGCGCCGGCTGCCTCGCGGTGCTGATGCTGGTGCTGGGCAATTCGCTGGGGCGCATCCGTCCCAACTGGTTCATGGGCGTTCGCACGCCGTGGACGCTGGACAGCCCCGAGGTGTGGCGGAAGACCCACCGGGTGGCCGCCTGGCTGCTGGTGGGCGCCGGCGTCGTGACCGGCGGCGCCGCCCTGATTCGTCGGGTTAACCCGCTTGGCATCGGGCTCGGCGCCGTGTTGGTCATGGCGGTGGTCTCGATCGTGGCCTCCTACGTCTTCTGGCTGCAGGAAAGGCGCTCATGATCCCCCGCTACGCCGCCGCAGTATCTCGCAGTCACGCTGAGCGGAGCGAAGCGGCGGGACGCCGGCCCTTCGCTTCGCTCAGGGTGACATTGGCGGCACTCCTTCTGCCGGCCGGCTTGCCGCTATCCGCGCAGACCGATGCCGTCCGCGATACGGTAGTCCACTTTACCGGCGGCGCCATGACCCTCGAAGGCATCCTGGCGCTGCCGGCGGGCAAAGGACCCTGGCCGGCCGCGGTGATCATCGCCGGTTCGGGTCCCACCGATCGGGACGGCAATAGCCCCGCCGGAATCGCTACCGACATGTATCGGATGCTGGCTCGGGGTCTGGCCGAGCGGGGCATTGCATCGCTGCGCTACGACAAGCGCGGATTGCCCAGCTCGCGCGGCTCGATGAACATGGCCACCACGACAATGGCGGATTTCGCGAGCGATGCGACCGCCGCCGCCCGCCTGCTCGTGGCGCGACCCGACATCGGCCCCGTGGTGCTGGTCGGCCACAGCGAGGGCGGAATGCTGGCGATGCTGGCGGCGCGGGACGGCGCGCCCGTAACCGGCCTGGTCCTGGTGTCGACGGCAGGGCGGGACGCGACCAGCATCCTGCGCGAGCAATTGGCCCGCCAGTTTCCACCGGCGATGCTGGCGCGGTTCGACACCGCCTGGTCGGCTTACCTGCGGGGTGATTCCACCGTCTCGCCCATGCCGGGACTCGAGTCGCTCTTCCTCCCGTGGAATCGGCTATTCCTGCAAAGCTGGCAAGCGGTCCAACCCGTCGACTTGCTCCGGGGCATTCCGCTGCCGACGCTGGTGTTGCAAGGGGAGACCGACGTGCAGATCACTCCCGCCGACGCCCGCGCCCTCGCGTCGGCTCGTTCCGGCATCCAGCTGGTGCTCCTGCCCGGCGTCAATCACGTCCTCAAGATGGCGAGCGGTTCCACGGCGGCGGCGCAGATGTCCGTCTACACCGATCGGACCCTCCCCCTCGCCTCGGGGGTGGTGCCCGCGATCGCCGAGTTCATCCGATCGTTGCGGCGTCCATGATCCCACTCGGAGAATCCACCATGTCCGACGACATCCGCAGTTCGCGCTCAAATGGATGGTGAAGGACTTGAGTCTCGCGGAGGCGAGCGCCGCACGCGAGGGAGTGAGCGTGCCGGTCGTGGCGGCGTCATTGACCCGATACCGGGAGCCGTTAATGTCAGGGTTGGGCGAGCGGGATTCTGCCGCCGTCGCGCGCGGGGGCGCCTAGAGTCCGGCCGGCGCCCGGATGTCGTGGCGGAAGTGAGAGTTCTTCTTACCGCTCACCGCGCCGCACATCCACCCCGCCATTCGTCGTAATGACCCGGATCGTCGGCCCGCCCTTGCCCAGGTCGGTAGTGATCCGCCGGCCGATCTTCCCCTGGACCATCACCGGGAAGTCGATGTCCACTCCGCCGTTCACCGTGCCGGTCTCGAGATGCGCCGAGTAGCCGCGCGAGACTCGGAGGACCACGCCCCCGTTGGTCGTGATGGCATCCAGCCCTTTGCCGACCCATCCGTCGCCGTCCAGGTTTACATCCAGGCCGCCGTTGGTGGTTTCGGCCACCACATCGCCGTTGACCGAATCCAGGTGAATGCCGCCGTTGAGCGTCTCCATCCGGAGCATCCCGGACACGTCCGACACCGCGATGCCTCCATTCCGGGCCCGGAGGTCGAGGTCCATGCGCGAGGGCACCTCCACCTCGAACGTCACCGACCACCACTCGTCCCGGCGGGAGTCGGGGCCTTCGGCGAAGATGCGGCCGCCCTCGGTTTTGATCTTGATTTCTTTGGCGATCTCTTCGGCCCGCCTGGTGCTTCGGGCATGGGTCTGGATCTTGGCCCGAATCGAGATGTCGCGCCGGGTGGAGCCGAACACCTCGATCCCGCCGTTGGCTCGGCCATCGATGAACAAGGTGCCGCCCGGCGCCGCTATCGTGGATTCGACCACGTCGCAGAAGCGCTCGCTGTCCCGGTCGCCACTCCACTTGTAGCAATCGGACATCCAATCGCGGTCATACGTCCGGCGCTGGGCGGCGGCGGGAGACGCGAGCAGGGCGAGCAGGGCAAACGCGCCGGCGGCGCGGATGATTCCGTTCGGGTGAGACATGAGAGCTCCTGGTTCCGGGTCTGACGTGTAGACGGGCCCCGGCCTCAAAGGGTTGCGTCCCGACCCCGGGGTGACCGCGCACCCCATTCCAGTAGTACTGTTCAGCATGACCGGAACCCCCGATCCCGCCCTCCTGGAGCAGCTCCGGGCAGCCCTCGACTCGACCTACGAGATCGAGCGGGAGCTCACCGGCGGGATGAGCCGGGTGTTCGTGGCCACCGAGCGAGCCCTGGGCCGGCGGGTGGTCATCAAGGTGCTTCCGCCCCAGCTCACCGCCGGAGTCAATCGGGAGCGGTTCCGCCGGGAGATCCAGTTCGCCGCGCGGCTGCAGCATCCTCATATTGTGCCGCTCCTAACCGCGGGCCAGGTGGGGGAGATTCTCTACTACACCATGCCCCTGGTCGAGGGCGAGACCCTCCGAAGCCGTCTGGAGCGCGAAGGACGGCTCGGCGCCCCGAGCGTGATAAGCATCTTGCACGACGTCGTGGATGCGCTGGCGTATGCCCACGGCCAGGGCCTGGTGCACCGCGACATCAAGCCGGAGAACATCCTCCTCCAGCGGCACCACGCCCTGGTCACCGACTTCGGAGTGGCCAAGGCGATCACCGAGGCGCTCCCCGGAAGCGGTGCCACCACCGCCGGGATTGCGGTGGGCACTCCCGCGTACATGGCTCCGGAGCAGCTCGCCGCCGATCCCGCGGCCGACCACCGGGTAGACATCTACGCCATTGGACTGCTCTCCTACGAGCTGCTCTCGGGTGCTTCGCCGTTCACGGGCTCGTCGCCGCAACAGACCCTGGCCCGTCAGCTCACCGAGCGGCCGGCCCCTCCCCATCTCAACCGTACCGACGTTCCGGCGGCGCTCTCGGCTCTGATCATGCGCTGCCTCGAGAAGGACCCGGCGGCGCGCTGGAACTCCGCCGAGGAGCTGCTCCATGTGCTCGGCGGGGTGAGGATCACTTCAGGAGGGATGCCCGCGATTGCCCGGACCGAGCGGATCCAGGCCCGGCGCTCCGGTTGGCGAAGAGGGCTGGTGATCGGGGCGGCGGCGGCACTGGCGGTGGTGGTCGCGTTGGGCGCGTATAGCCAGTGGGGGCGCGACAAGGTCACGGCCGCCCTCCCCGATTCGACTCCACCGACCCCACTGGCCACACCGACCCCAACGTCCACACCGACCCCCCCGTCCGGCCCGTCAGTCCTTACGCGTGCCGATTCCGAAGCGATCGCCGCGTCGGTGGCGCGCCGGATGACGCAGACGACCCGGCCGACCGGGGGACTTACCCAGCGGGACATCGACTCGATCCGGAATGACGTGACCCGGGCGATCACCGATTCGCTGATGCGGATGATTGGATCCGCGCGACCCAACTTCGGACCCGGGCCGGGCCCGAAGATCAGCGCCGCCGCGGGGGAGGCCCGAGCC
>Ga0184629_10001056_pt1 | contig 11530 bp, 8 predicted proteins | sample PLM4_32_b1_FD_133158 | JGI IMG/M metagenome (GOLD analysis project Ga0184629, IMG submission 133158) | Groundwater sediment microbial communities from an aquifer in East River, Colorado, USA - PLM4_32_b1 | ecosystem: Environmental > Terrestrial > Soil > Riparian zone | place: USA: East River... | reverse complement strand
GCAAGCATGGTAGCCAATCCTCCAACTTCTCTCCCGCCCATTGCATTCGGTTGGCCGGTCAGCGAAAAAGGTCCTGACCCAGGCTTTCCGATGTGACCAGTAATCAGGTTGAGGCTAATGAGCGAAACATTCTTGTTCACACCAATCACACTTTGATTCAGGCCCATAGCCCACAACGTGAGAAATCCCTTTGATGCTGCGATGTAAGAAGCCGCAAGACGGATATCAATCGCCGGGACATCACAGATTGATGAGGCTTCTTCCACGGTGTACTGGAGAACCGAATCTTTATAAGATTCAAAATTCTCCGTGTTTTTGGAGATGAACTCATAATCAACATCACCATTTTCAATGAGCACGCGCGCCATGGCGTTGTAAAGATAAATATCCGTGCCGGGGAGGACTTGTAAGTGAAGATCAGCCAATGCGCAACTTTGTGTTTTTCTTGGATCAACAACAATGAGTTTAACATCGGGATTGTTTTGTTTGTGCGCTTCAATGCGTCGGAATAAAATGGGGTGGCACCATGCAGGGTTTGCGCCTGCTACTAAAAAGCAATCGGCTAACTCAATGTCTTCATATGAAATCGGAACAGCATCTTCACCTAACATTTTAGTGTAACCTGCAACCGCACTACTCATGCACAAGCGCGAATTTGTGTCGATATTGTTTGTTCCTATAAAACCTTTTACCAGTTTATTCGCCACATAATATTCTTCAGTAAGACATTGACCCGAAACATAAAAGCCAACGGAATCCGGGCCATAGTTTTCAATGATGGACTTAAAAACAGCTGCAGCCCTTTTCATGGCGGTTGTCCAACTCACACGCTGCCTGGGATGATTCCGGCTCCAGCGCATTTCCGGATATAGTAACCTGTCGGTTTTATCCTGCATCGTATAATGCAGGTTCATACCTTTTGAACAAAGCATCCCTTTGTTCACCGGGTGATCTTTATCGCCTTCAACAACAATATTATTCTTGCGGTCTTTCTTCACCACAATGCCACACCCCACACCACAATAGGAGCACGTTGACTTATAGACGCTTTCCTTTCTCATTCCTTTCTATTCTCAATCAATGGTTGCAAAGGTGTTTTTTGTTTACCCCGCACTATGCGGCCGCTTCTTCCTTATAAAAATCTTTCTCGTCAATAGACACTTTATCCATCAGCAGGCTCAGCAATCTTTCTCGTATGGCGATGTACTCGGGCTGATTCACGGTATCCTTTTTGTTTCTAGGCCTGGGCAAATGCACTTCTTCAATCTCACGAATAGTGGCAGCTGGACCGTTGTACATTACCACTATACGGTCGGAAAGAAATATCGCCTCTTCTATATCGTGTGTTACCATCACAATGGTCTTGCTGCGGTGTGTCAGATTCCATAGTTTCAATAATTCTATGTGAAGCGATGCTTTGGTTAAGGCATCCAGTGCTCCGAAAGGTTCATCCAGTAACAATACGTCCGGATCAATGGCAAAGGCGCGGGCTATAGCAACACGCTGTTTCATGCCTCCCGATATTTGCTTCGGATACTTCTCTTTGTGCTCCCACAGGTTTACCATCTGAAGATACTTCTCCACCAGCTCACGCTTTTCGACCTTTGGAAGGTCTCTGAGTGCAGCATCGACGGCCTGATAAATATTTTGGTAGACACTAAGCCAGGGAAGAAGAGAATAATTTTGGAAAACAATTCCTCTGTCCGGGCCAGGACCTTTAACTTCCTTTCCATTGAGCGTCACCTTACCCTGCGAGGGAAATGTCATGCCTGCGATGGCATTCATGATGGTGGACTTTCCACAGCCTGAGTGACCAATTATAGAGACGATTTGTCCTTTTTCAACTTCAAGGTCTATATCTTTCACCGCTACAAACTTCCCCTTTAGGGAGTTGAAAGCGATTTCCATGTTTTCGATTTTCAAGTAACTCATTTTGTGATTTTTTAAGTTCTGATGTTGTACAAGCTTTGTGTTGCATTCATTGATCATTATCCATTCATCATTCATCATTCATCATTAACCATTAACCATTATTCTCACACGCTGTAGGTAACCTTCTTTTCAAGAAAAGAAAATCCCCTGTCAAGTAACAAGCCTACTATACCGATGATGAGGATCGCGGAAATTACTTTTTCAAGACTCAAGGCATTCCAGCTGTCCCATACAAAGAAGCCGATGCCCATTCCACCGGAAAGCATTTCACCGGCAACAATCACTAACCAGGCCACGCCAATGCTGAGGCGCAGACCTGTAATAATGTGTGGCAAACTGAAGGGCAGCAATACCTTCGTGAGATACTTCCACTTCGAAAAACCAAAAGCCTTTGCTACGTTTTTATGATCATCGGGTATCGAGGCGACACCAAATGAGGTATTGATCAAGGTTGGCCAAAGTGACGTAATAAAGATGATAAAGATCGTTGCCATGCTGGCTGATTCAAATGCAACTAGTCCGATCGGAAACCACGCCAATGGAGAAACAGGTTTTAGAATTTGAACGATGGGATAAAAAACTTTCCTGCAGAAAGCATTAGCTCCCATCAGTAATCCAAGTGGAATGGCAAACAATGATCCTAGTAAAAATCCCGCGAATACCCGGATTAACGAGCTCCCCAGTTGCAGTCCAATTCCTTTGTCATTCGGGCCGTAATCATAAAATGGATCTTTTACCAATTCCCAAAAAACCTGGAAAGTTGCTGCTGGTGTCGGCAATCCACCTTTGGTGATGGTGCTCATCAGATACCAAAAGCCGATGAGAAGTACAAATCCAAGCAGGCTGTATATTATATTTTTCAGGGCATTTAGTATTCTTAAAGACGTTGTGTACAATTCATTATCAGAAGGGTTTTTCCTGATGAGGTCTGTGCTCAATGCCGCAGTTAAAGCGATGGTTTTTTTCATTTGTAAATAATTTTGTCCATTAGGCATTCCATAAATAATTTTTCACACAAGGCTATCCTTCCATTTCCGCCAATTATTATGTAGGGGCGCATAATTATGCATCCCTACATAACGCTGAAAACTTAATGGCACACCATTGATCATGTCTCTTTATTAAAATTCTATTGATTCAAACTCTTTGTTCCTTTTATTCGCGATAAATAATCTCCTGGATTAGTCGGATCAAAGGAGACCTTGTCAATCTCTAGTGCAAATGGCTTCATGTCATCTGTAGGAATTTTGATCTTCATACTGGCTGCTACCTCCTTATATAAATCCTGAAGAATTAATTTATCAGCTACGGCTTTATAATCAGGAGCTTCCTTTAGATAATCGAATCTTAAATACTGAGCCATGAACCATATCGCATGTGATTTCCTGGGAAAGTTCGTTTCACCGCCACGGTGAAAAAGCATATAATCATCCGTGTAGATTTCAGTGCCCTGGTCACACCCTAAATTGTAATCGCCCATTAGTCGTGCTTCAATGACATCAGCAGGTGCATTCACATAGGGTGTTTTGCCAATCACTTCAGCTGCTTTCTTCCTGTTCGCACGGTTGTCTAACCATTTACACGCTTCCAGTACTGCCTTCATCACAGCTTTCAAATCCTCTCTTCTTGTTTCACTGAATTTTGAATTCACCACTAAAGCCTTTTCGGGATGGTGTTTCCAGATATCTTGTGTTGAAATTTCTGTGAATCCTACATTTTGTTTTACAGCCACACCATTCCACGGTTCGCCTACACAATAGCCATCCATGTTTCCTACTTTCATGTTGGCCACCATTTGTGGTGGAGGAATGGTGATGATCCTGGAAGTTTTTTGATTTACACCAGCAGCCGCTAACCAGGTTCTTAACCAGATGTCGTGTGTTCCGCCTGGGAAAGTCATGGCGAAGGTCACTTCCTTTTCGGCTTTCAGCTTTGCGGCTACTACGGAAGCGACTTTATTAGTTTGTTTGAATCCTACTTTTCCACAAAAGTCTTTCGACAGTGTAATGGCCTGCCCGTTATTGTTCAGCACCATCGCGATCTTCATTTCTGATCCTTCTTTACCACCGACACCGGTGTACACGGAGAAGGGCATACTAAATAAACAATGTGCACCCTCTAATTCTCCGGTAAGGATTTTATCGCGGACATTAGCCCAGGATGCTTCTTTGGATACGACTACATTAACACCATACTTTTCAAACAAGCCAAGTTCTTTCGCCATAACAATCGGCGCACAATCGGTTAGTGGAATGATCCCCAACCGGATTACTTCTTTTTCAGCTACATTTTCCTTTACAGGTGCCGCCGACAAAAGCATCAGCACAAGCATGGGTGCGATAACCAGGGTCAGGATCGGTTTTATATAGGTTGATTTTTTCATGATCGTTTCTTTTATATCTTTTATTATTTAATAATCAGGTCGGCCGGCTTAATCGAAATCATCAGGTAAGCCCAGGTGGATACATCATCGGCCCGTTTTACATTTTTTACTTTTGGTGAGACCATCGTATCCGTGGAGAACATGGTAGAGTATCCGCCCTCCAGTGTGATGGCTTTCGTCAAGGAGTAGTTCACAACGAAGTCCACTTCTGTTCCAAGTGCTTTATCCATCTCCAATCCGTCCTGGCCGGTGACGGCACTGGGTAACATAAAGTAGTGCGCGTCTAACGAAAGCGTCAAGTTATCCTTAGCCTTGTATTTGGATTTTAGATAATAGTCGTTAAGTCCATTGGGACCAAAGCCATCCGCCACATAGAAATAATCCATAAAGCCCCAGAATTTGTGGGGTGTACCATAGAGTGGATCGAAGCGTTGATATTTTTTCGATGGATCGGCGCCATTGTTACCCGACGTGATATCCACACCTGGTCCTACACTTAACTTTCTTCCTACTGCATAAGAAGTAGAGGCCGAAAGGAAATATTCATCCAATGCTGTTCCTTCCCTGTACTTTCCGCCCTGGTAAAAAGCGCTAAGGGCAAAGCCTAACTTTCTGAACGCTGTTCCAAATAAATTTCCTCCAACCGTATAACGGCTCCATACTCCATGTTCGTAGATAGGAGTTGTTTTGTTGATATCTGTTTCTGCAAAGTGAAACTTGCTAAAGTCATCTTTGAAGAAAAGGAACGAAGCATTTCCGAAATGAAGTTTTTTTCCAACATATAAAAACTGCATGGATTTATACATGGCGCCCATTCCGTTCGTACTGGCAGCGTAGCCGGTGGGAACGCCATTATAAATCGTGTTTGATTTGCGTTCGGCATTTTGGTTATAGGCTGCCCCCAAGTGGGCCATCCATCCCTTGTGTTCAAATTTTAACAATGCCGCATCGTGCCGGCGTGCTTGTTGTAACCAGTCAAGGTTACCGAGTAATCTTACATCATCGTAGACTAATTCCTGCCGGCCGATCTTGATTGAAAAGTTTTTAATTACTCTTCCCGTATCCACCAGGCTTACCTCCGCCCAGGCTTCATGAATCATTAGTCCATCGTTCGCATCGGTAGTGACTCTATTCACGGAGGAAGCATCTTGTCCCCAGACGCGCACATCCTGCACGGACGCATAAACTTTAAAACGATAGCCGGAATAACCGAAGTTAAGGCGCGTGCGTTGTGAGGTAAAGAATGCTGCGGCAGTATCTGCTACCTGGGGAGTGCCCTGGCCGTTGCGCAACTCGGATCGTGTTCTGAGTTGACCGGAAACCGTGAACTGAGCCTGTACCGCTTGTGTAAAGCAGAGGCAAATAAGGAGGCTAAAGATTGGTATGTGTACTTTCTTATGCATAGATTTGATTGTTTAGTGTAATCCGCTAAATGTGTCCCCTGGAAGAATTCGTAGTTCTAAAAGGGGACTTTTTTTGGTAGGCATTACCTGGTAACCCTTCCGCTGACTGATTGATGTATTTTTCTTCTCTTCATTGATTTAAACTCTATCAGAATAAACATAGGCTTCCTGCAACACCGGCTCGTGCGCGGGTTGAGGTGTAAGCAATTCTTCCGTGGTCTTTTTGGATACACTTAATAAGAGTGATATCACGGAGACAACCGATACCGCTATTCCAATAATGAATAGACTTTCGCGATATGAAATTTCACTGGACTTAAACAGAAAACCGGCGAGTACCGCACCTACGTTTCCACCCGCTCCTACAATACCGGCAACAGCACCAACCGCTTTTTTATTAATGAAGGGAACTACCGAGTACGTGGCCCCATTTGACATTTTCAGAAATAAGGCAAAGATCAACATGGTAGCAATGGCCCAGACCAACGACGCCATTTGAGAAAAGAGAATGATACCCAGGCCTTCCAGGAGTAAGAAGATTCCCAGGATGAATATCCTTCCCTTCAGCCCGAATTTATTTCCGGCCCTGTCACCAAAGATTCCACCCAGAGCCCGGGCAAAAATGTTCATCATACCAAAAAGCCCGGCAATAATTCCAGCCTCCTTCAAGCCCAGGTGAAAATTGTCAACAAAATAAAGTGTGGCGATATTGTCGATGGTGATCTCGATACCAAAGCATGCACCATACGCCAGAAATAAAATCCATACTCTATAGTCCTTGCAGGCATTCCAGAAACTTCCCTTTGCTTCTTCACGCTTTGCTTTATATTCAGGATTATTCTTGCGCAGCTCGGACAGGTTTCCATCAGGTGTATCTCGTGTACAGAAAAAGTAAACAAAGCCCATAAGGAATAACGCTATCCCTGGAACGACCATGGCATAGCGCCAGGCTTGTTCATCCATATAACCGGCCCCCACAAATGCCGCGAATATCAACGGCATTACCATCAGCGTTGCGCCGCCGCCCATATTGCCCCAGCCGGCTGCCGTAGCATTTGCGGTACCTACTACGTTAGGAGCAAACATGACGGAAGTGTGATATTGTGTAATCACGAAAGAAGCTCCGATGACACCAATCGCCAGCCGGAACAACAAGAAGCTTTCATACGTCTGGCTCATGCCGATGAACATCACCGGGATGGAGCCAAGGATTAAGAGGAGAGAATAACAGATCCGCGGTCCGATCTTATCGCAGAGCCAGCCGATGAGTAAACGGGCGAAGACGGTAATGGCAACAGAAGCAATGATGATGTTGCCGATCTGTTCCTGTGTTAAGCCAAGGTCTTTACGTACCACCGGCATGAGGGGTGCAATACCAAACCATCCGAAGAAGCAGAGAAAGAAGGTGATCCAGGTAATGTGAAACGCCCGCATAGGCGGTGTTTTAAAATCAAGAAGGTTGATTTTTTCGGCTTTTGAAGAGTAAGGGAGCTGCATGTGTTACTTAGCTTTATTACGTATAAAACTAAGTAATGAGTATCATATTTTACGTATTAATACGTAAATAAATTACAGAAATGGATTTAGATACGTAGAAAATCGTTTGCAGAGAGAGACATTAAAGGAGGATTTCGCAGTGTGCGTGGATCATAGCTCTCCTCTTTGGAGGGTCCATTAAACTCTGACGGCTTTTGAAGCGATAAAATGAGATGCTTCAGAGATGCTTCTTAAATGGTTCTCAAATGCTTCTCAGTACCTGCCAAAAATCGAGACTGTTTTTTAGAATGCTATTATGTTCTCGCTGCATCAAGGGCTCATCGCGATTGCCCCTTACAAAAGGGCCTGCCTCTTCAATAAAATAGCTACATTCCTTATCTTTAAATAATGTCTTCCCTCATCCCTAACTTTGAATACCTGCCTGCCGGCAGGCAGGCGATATCAAATCACTCTAAATCTGATCTATGCCTTCCTTAGTCTCCGGTTTCGAGTATGATATCTTCATCTCCTATCGCCAAAACGATAACCGGCCTGCGCAGGGCTTCGGCGGGCAAGCCGGGTCTGGCTGGGTAACAGAGTTTGTGAAGGCACTACAGGAGGAATTAGCAGCAACGATTAAAGACCCTATTTCCGTTTACTTTGACACCAACCCCCACGATGGATTGTTGGAAACCCACAACGTAGACAAAACCCTCGAAGGCAAACTGAAATGCCTCATCTTCATTCCCATCGTTTCGCAAACGTATTGCGACTCCAAAAGCTTTGCCTGGCAACATGAGTTTTGTGCCTTTAATAAGCTGGCAAAGGAAGATCAGTTTGGAAGGGATATTAAGTTGAGTAATGGAAATGTAACCAGTAGAATTCTTCCCGTTAAGATTCATGATTTGGATCCCGAAGACGTAGAGATTGTTGAAAAGGAAATTGGCGGGATACAAAGGCCCATTGAATTTATTTTCAAATCTCCAGGAGTGAACAGACCACTGGCACCCAACGATAATCCTGATAAGAATCAAAACAAAACTTTCTATCGCGATCAGGTAAATAAAGTAGCTAATGCCATCAAGGGTATAATCACCTCAATCAAAAACCCTGGGGCACAAGCCAGAATCAGCGTTTCAAAGCCAGTGACCATACCATCCCGAAAAGGAAAAGTATTTATCTCTTCAATCATAGTCTTGCTTATCCTTTCAGCTTCGGCCTACTTTCTATATCCAAAATTAATCACCTCTACCGAAGGGTTGGCAAAGGACAAATCCATTGCCGTGCTTCCTTTTGTCAACATGAGTAATGACCCGGAGCAGGAATATTTCAGCGATGGCATTACTGAAGAAATCCTGAACACGTTGGCTAAAATTAAAGACCTGAAAGTGGCCGGCCGCACTTCGTCTTTTCAATATAAGGGGAAAAACGAGGACCTAAAGGAAATTGGGAGAGCATTGGGGGTTGCTTATATATTGGAGGGTTCAGTAAGAAAAGTGAATCATGATGTCCGTATAACCGCCCAGCTTATTGATGCGGAAAATGGATTCCATCTTTGGTCAGAAGAATACAATGACGCCCTGCAGAATATTTTTAAACTCCAGGAACAAGTTTCGCTCGACATTGCCAGAACCCTCAGTGATAAACTTGGGGTTTCGGGTGGACTGAAGGCGAACCAAATATCAGCAATAAATACAACAGCATATGATTACTACTTGAAAGGCCGTCAACTATTTATGAAAAGGAAAAATCTGGAAGAAGCCGCCCGAATGTTCAAATTGTCCATACAGCATGATTCGACTTTCTCCCTCGCTTACAGTGGTTTGGCGGCATCACTGGTGCTGAATTCAAGCTTTATTGTAGAAATGGATGGAACCTCCAAAAGTCAGGAAACGGTCAGAAGACTGCAGGAAGAGTGCTTGAATAGTGCGGAGAAGGCCATAAAAATAGACGCCTCCAATGCTGAGGCCTTTTCTGCATTAGGATTGCTAAACGGCCGAAAAAAAAATTGGAAAGCTGCCCGTCAAAATCACGAGAAGTCTTTGAGTCTAAATGCTTCCAATGCAACGGCTAATCTCTGGTTCGGTCTTCACTTGTATACGATGGGCCATTTTTCGGAAGCACTTGGTTATTTTGAAAAGGCCGTAGAGCAGGAGCCTTTGTACAGCGTCAATTATTTGTTCTTATCTCGAGCATATATGGCGATGGGGAACTTTGAGCCGGGCTTTAATTATGGAAAAAAAGGGATTGCGCTTGGGTCAAAGGACGATGGTTATTACACTTACTTTGGGTATTACATTCTATTTTCGAAGTACGTTGAACTGGGCCGGTGGGATGAATTGAATGCATTTATTTCCGGAAGCCCGGATCTTACAACGGGTCATAAAACTATTTATTTACAGTTGTCAGAAATTTGCCGTACGAAAAATAAACAGAGATTGGTTGAGTTGGACACCGCAAATAACCTTAACCTAAGCCCAGAGGTCTATTTCTGGGTGGGCGATTATGAAAAAGCAATGCAGATGCTTCTTGAACAAGCTGATTTGGAACAGGCACTATGGGCAGGTCGAAAGGAATTAAGAAAACTACAGGGTTTTAAAACTGCTGCAATTAACCTCGGCTACCTTGATTATTGGAAGGAATATGGAGGGCCAGATGTCTGCCCCACGATTAGTGAAGGTAATTTTGTGTGCCCATAATTATTCTGATCGCGTGAAAAAAGATTTGTGTTCACAACGAGGGACAAAAGACAAGGAAACTAATTAAGTGACGAGAAGGGCTTCTGCCAACAACGCATGTAATCAATGGTGGCCCCGGACGGGCAGGCAGATTCGACTTCGAAAACCCACCACTGCTTATAGGCTAGCGTTGGCAACAATTGGGTTATCCTCATAGATAGAGACGTGTAAGCTGACAAAAGACAAAAACGAAAATTGAATTTCTGTCTTAGTTCAAAAAAAATAACGGGCTTTTTTCAAAAATATGGAGTTAAACACTTCTGAGATAATGTGTCCATTTTCGTCCAAAAAAGTGTTCGCACCTGTCCGCAGAGGAAATCATAAGTTTGCCATAGCCATCATTTCACAATAATTTCATTTTGGCACTGTTTTGTGGAAATTAAAACAAGTCCTAATAGCTGAATCTATGCCACGAAAAATTTCATACGCCATTATCTTGATACTCATTTTAGGTTCCCTTGGTATTATCATATACTGGCAGCTGGAGAAAAGAAAACCAATCGTATCAAATGCGAGTCTGCCTGAGCAAATAGTTTTCGTTCGATCAGATGATGATATTGTGAATGGGGGTGTTGTGTTCTCTCCAAAGAAAAATGATGTTAAGTCGGCTGCCATTATTTGGATTCATGGATGGGGAGTGAATTTTTATTCTCCCACCTATATTACTATTGGGCGTGCCATAGCAGCGCGTGGATTCCCATGTATCGTTGGCAATACGAGGTTGCACGACCTAGGCACTATTGAGGGTTATAAATGGGGCAAGCGTATCAGAGGCGGAGGTTACTGGGGTATCGCCAGTGATGAAGTGCATGACCTCGCAGCATGGATTGACTTTGCCGACTCGCAAGGATTTAAACAGGTAATATTGGTGGGCCATAGTGCGGGTTGGGCAGCCGTTCGGAGGTATCAGGCCGAAAAACAAGACACGCGGGTAATTGGCCTGATATCAGCATCCGGTTCACTCTATCCTGATACAAGAGAAGTCGACTCTGCACAACTTGTGCAAGCAGTGCGTATGATGGCCGATGGTGACAGCGAGGATCTCATCAAAGACCCCAAGCGCTCTTTTCCATCCTTTATAAGTGCAGCTACTTTCATGGATATTGTGAACGCTCCTCCGGAGTTAAAGGATTTCTTTGGTTTCAATTCTTCAAATTCAGCCATCACAAAAATTGAATGCCCTGTCCTGGCGTTTTTTGGAACGGATGGTGATGTAGGCAATGAAGCTGAATTGGAAGCGCTCAAATCAACTATTAAAAAACAACCCAACCTTAAAACTAAAGTTACTACCACGCTAATCAAAAATGCCGACCACATGTATGATGGTGAAGAAGAACAGGTATCAGAAACAATTACAACATGGGCCGATACAATCTTAAAAAGCGGGGTACACTAACAAAATTGAACATTAAAGCAGAGAGCAAAAGTGCAGACTGACGATTACGGGACGAAACCCAACTGTCGCCAACAAAAGCTTCCATGAATAATCCCTCGTGAGAACTGTTTGCGAATTTAGCCTTCCCTGCATTGAAAAACATATTTCTTTTTGTTTTTCTTTCATCAGCCTTACTCAAAAGCTTGAGCGGAATGTCAAGGGT
>Ga0184629_10001055_pt1 | contig 11533 bp, 9 predicted proteins | sample PLM4_32_b1_FD_133158 | JGI IMG/M metagenome (GOLD analysis project Ga0184629, IMG submission 133158) | Groundwater sediment microbial communities from an aquifer in East River, Colorado, USA - PLM4_32_b1 | ecosystem: Environmental > Terrestrial > Soil > Riparian zone | place: USA: East River... | reverse complement strand
CGCGGCGTGGTCGCGGCCTGCAGCTACGAGGCGAGGAAATTCGGCGTGCACTCCGCGATGCCGATGGCGCGCGCGCTGCGGCAGTGCCCGGACCTCGTCATCGTGCGCCCCAACTTCACCAAGTACCGCGACGTCTCGCAGCAGGTGATGGCGATCCTGCGCTCCGTAACGCCGCTGGTGGAGCCGCTGTCGCTGGACGAGGCCTACCTCGACGTCACCGAAAATTCGTTGCACGAGCCCCTGGCGATGGAAGTGGCGAAATACCTCAAGCGGCGCATCCACGAGGAGACTTCGCTCACCGCCTCCGCAGGCGTGGCGCCGAACAAGTTCCTCGCCAAGATTGCCTCCGGCTGGAAAAAGCCCGACGGCCTCACCGTGATCGCACCCGAGCGCATGGAGTCCTTCCTGCAGAGGCTGCCCGTGGAGGCGCTGTGGGGCGTGGGGCCGGTCACCGCGAAGAAGCTGCGCGCGCTCGGCATCGAGAAGCTGGTGGACGTGCGCGCGGCGGACGAGGAGAAGCTGCGGCGCACGGTGGGCAGCCTCGCCGATTGGCTCAAGCGCCTCTCGCATGGGGACGACCCGAGAAAGGTGACGCCGGACCGGCCGTGGAAATCCATCTCGGCGGAGGACACGTACCCGGAGGACCTCACCGACCTGAAGGAGATGCGCGCCGAGATCGAGCGGCTGGCGAAGCGCGTCGCCGGCTCGGTCGCGAAGAAGGACCTCTACGCACGCACGGTGACCATCAAGGTGCGCTACGCGAACTTCACCACCGTCACGCGCAGCCACACCGAGGAGCCCGCGACGCGGGACGCCGGGATAATTTCCCGCCGCGCGCTCGCGCTGCTCGATCGCACCGAAGCGGGCAAGCGCCCGGTGCGTTTGCTGGGTGTGGGCGTGCACGGACTCGCCAACGAGGTAATAAATCACGCCGAGCGCGATTTACTCGCGTCCGCGGACTTGCCACACCCGGGAGTCCAGGACTAACCTTGCCGTCCCTCGCAGGGCTTGGGACCAGATGGCACGCATCGCGGTGTTCAACCAGAAAGGCGGCGTCGGCAAGACCACGACGACGCTGAACCTTGCCGCCCTGCTCGCCAAGCGCGGCGCGGATCCGCTGGTCATAGACCTCGACCCGCAGGCCCACCTCACCGGCATCTGCAACGCCGTGGTCGAGGCTTCCGAGCGCAGCCTCTACGGCTTCTACGGACGCGGGGCGACGCTGGCCGGCCTCATCAAGTTTGCCCCCGGCGGCTGGAAGATCATTCCCGCCCACCTCGACCTCTCCAAGGTGGACGCACAGCTCGGCAAGGGCCCACAGGCGCTCAACCGCCTTGCCTCCGGCATCGCCAAGGAGAACCTCAACACCGACCGGCCGATCCTGATGGACGCCTGCCCGATGCTTGGCGTGCTCTCTTTGAACGGAGTATTCGCCGCCGACCGCGTGCTCATCCCGATCTCGGCCGATTACCTCGCGGTGAACGGCGCGGCGCAAATGGACCGTACGCTGCGCGCCCTGGAGCACGTGCTGAAGAAGCGCCTCGAGCGCCGCTACGTGCTCACGCGTTTCGACGCACGGCGCAAGATGTCCTTCGACGTGGAAAAGAAGCTGCGCGAGAAGTTCGGGGCCGAGCTGTGCGAGACGAGGATCGCCGAGAACGTCAGCATCGCGGAGAGCCCGGCGCACCGCAAGGACGTCTTCACGCACGCGCCCGAGAGCCGCGGCGCGGCCGACTACACGGCGCTGCTCGAGGAACTGACCGCCTGCGGCTTCATGCGCTAGGCGCGCGCGCTACTTTTCCTGCTTGTTGATCATCGAGAGCACGCTCTCGAAGTCCACGCCTTCGCCCCCCGACGGGGCCGCCACCTCGCGGCAATCCAGGAACTGGCAGTCGCGGTAGATCTGCTCGAGCTTCTTTTCGGCTTCCAGGCGGTCGCGCGCGTGCACCGTCAGGTTCTCCACCACCATGCCGGAGCGCGCGCGGATCCTGAATGTGTACTTGACCATCGGCTCCGCGCTACTGCAGCTGCCAGAGGATGAGCGCCACGCCGACGATGGACACGGTCCAGGAAAGCGTGCGCAGCCACTTGAGGCCGCCGAGGTAGCACACGCCGTAGGCGACGCGGCCCCAGAAGAAGAGCTGCGCGCCGAGGATCGTCATGCTGTTGGACTTGCCGATCACCGCCGCGATCAGCACCGCCGCGGCGAACAGGGCCAGGTTCTCCGCCATGTTGCGGTTCGCGCGCACGGCGCGCCCGGCCCAGCCGGGCAGCTCGGGCAGGTTCTCGCGGTTGCCGATGGCGGCCATCAGTCCCTTGGTGCTCACCAGCGCGTGCACTGAGATCGCCATGTGGACGATGCAGAGCACTACGGACCATACGAGCAGCGTCAGTTCCGGTTTCATGCTTGCCTCCCTACCTCAAAGGTTTGGCTGCGGGTGTTGCGGGGAACACAGTATCACCCGCCGCGCTGCCTGAGCAGTTCCAGGCTGCCGCGGTTGTCGAAGAAAACGTGCGGCGGGGTGTCCGCGGTCTCGCAGCGGTCTCCCGCGAGCTGGCTGTTCATGTTGCGCCGCGTGCTGCCGGAGAGGACCCAGCCCAGCGGTACGTTGGTGGACTCGCGGCACAGGCCGAAATGGAAGAAGTTCTCCTCCCCTACGTGCGCGCGCAGGGTGTCGCGCGCGTAGGTGCCGCGCGCTTCGCGCGTGGAGAGCAGCGTCTTCAGCGGCGAGAGGATCTCGGACATCCAGCTCCCCGGCCCGATCTTCGGGTGCCCGGCGGCCTGCGCCAACATCTCCGGGGGATTGCGCGGGTTCACCGGCTCGTTGCTGATATGGATGACGATCGTCTGCACCCTCTGCCAGCGCGAGTCTGCGTTCCTGTCGAGCACCATGAGGGCGATGGTCTTGGCGATTTCCAACGTGGTGGTGGCGCCCGAATTCTCGAAGTAGCCGCCGTCCACCACGCGGCCGTGGACCTTGCCGTCCTTCGCGAGCGTCCCCGCGGGGCTCACGTAGGTGAAGCGCGCGCTCATGTGCGCCGCGGTGGAAAGCCGCAGGCTGCGCGGCGCAAAGAAGGCTTGCGCGTCCTCGCTGTCCACGAAGTCCTCCGGCGCGATCGCCGCCTGGCTCGCGACGAATCGCTTTCCCGTCTCCACCCAGGTCGCATTCAGGAACAGGAGCGGCGCCCAGCCCGCGCCTTCGCGCAGCTTCGCCATCGGCTCGGCGAAGCGGTCGCGACCCGGGACCTGCTTGCGCCAGGCGCGCTCCCAGGCTTCTTCGAGCGCGAGCGCGCGGTCGAAGTGCGGCACCGGGAAGGGCAGCAGGCGCTGCAGGAGGTCCGGGTAGAGCATCGCCGCGGCCACGGGCGAGAGGAAATCCTCGCCGAGGATCCTCTGCCCCGCCTGCTTGGCGATTACGTGGTTGCCCGCGCGTTTCTCGGCGAGCAGCGCGGCGAACACGCTTGAGCCGAGGCTCCCGCCCGAGACGCCCGACATGGAGAATAGTTGCGTGCCGAACTGGGGGAGCGTTCCCTGGATCTCCCCCAGCACGCTCGCCGTCCACCAGGCGGCACGGATGCCGCCGCCTTCGGCGTTCACGAGGTAGAGGGGATACGTCTTCGCATTCGGCGGCTGGTGCTTCATCCACTCGCGCAGCAGCGCGCTCACGTCGGGGCGTTTGTCCGGCTGGGGATCGGCAAGCGTGCGCACCGCGTGGTTGTCGTTCAAGGGGCTGAAGAGGACGGCGAGCGCGAAGAGGCCGAGGAACGCCGGAATTCTTTTCCGCATGCCCAGGATGTCGAGCACGCTCCCCGCCGCGATCCAGCCGGTGGCGGCGAGGATCAGGATCGCGGCCGATCCGATCGCCGGCGCAGCGGGCTGCAGGGCGAAGACGAATACGAGGAGCAGCGCCACCGCGGCGAGGATCGCGGAAGCAAGCATGATTAGTGTGCCTTTGCCCAGGCCGCGCAGCGCGGCGGTGCCGTACTCCTCCTCTTTCGTCGCTTTCACGCCGGCCATGCCCACGGTGCGCAGCACCCGCCTTCTGAACGTCACCGCGAAGAAGAACGCGATCGCACCCAGCAGGCACCAGAACGCGTACGCCCGCAGCAGGTCGCGCACCTGCCAGTGCTCGACCGTCGCGTAGCCCGTCGAGGCGAGGTAGAGCGCGGCCGAGACGCCCAGCGCCGCGAGCGTACCGAGCAGGCGCGGCATCCAGGTGCGGTAGCCGTGGTATTGCGGCTCGTTCCCCGGCACGCCGGGAAATGCAAGGCGCAGCATCACGCGCGCCCAGTACCAGGCGTAGACGGACCAGGCGAGCACGCCGGCGAAGAAGAAGATGCGCTGCCAATCGTCCACGCCGCCCGACTGGCGCTCTGCGAGCGCGCGCACCACATCCTGGCCCTGCTCGGAGACGACGATGAAGACGAGGACGGCGGCGACCATGATCACCGCGACGCGCGCCGGGCGGGTGACGGCGAGCCACTTCAGGAGCAACAGCCAGAGGTCGTGCAGGCGCTTCAGCATGCTGGGTCACCTCCGGGCCGGGAGTTTGAACCCGGATCGCCCCGGATGCACGATCCGTTCTTATCCGCCGATCCGAATCTTCGGCGCCGCGCGCACGCACTGCTGCGAGGAGGTGTCTAATCGGCTTAGGTTGTGCGGAGGGCTTCAATGGGCGAAGGCACTACCCCGCTGCCAGCGACGCGGCGCATGTCGGTCATCGCGCAGGACCCGAGCATCCGGCGCGCCGACGGCCGCATCCTCATGGCGGCAATCGACGTGCCGGCCGAGGACCTGCTGCCCGGCCCGATCGGCTACCGCGTGCAGGTGGTCGACTACGACTCGAGCACGGGACGCTTCCGCGGCGCGCACGATCTGCCCGGCACTCCCGCCGAGGAGCCGAAGGCCTGGGCCGAGGGCCAGGCGCAGATCGTGGAGGATTTTCGCTTCCACGCGCAGAACGCCTACGCCCTGGTGATGAAAACGCTCGCGCGCTTCGAGTTCGCGCTCGGCCGCCGCGTGGGCTGGTCGTTCAAGGTGCACCAGCTCAAGGTGGCGCCCAACGGCCTGATGGATGCCAACGCCTTCTACAGCCGCAGCGACGAAGGGCTGGTGTTCGGCTATTTCCCGGGGCGCGGCGGCAGCACGGTCTACACCTGCCTGTCGCACGACATCGTGGTGCACGAGACGACGCACGCCCTGCTCGATGCGCTGCGCGAGCGCTACCTCGATCCCTCCGGCCCCGACCAGGCCGCTTTCCACGAGGGCTATGCCGACGTGATCGCGCTGCTCTCGGTGTTCTCGCAGGTCGAGTTGGTGGCGGAGCTGCTGCGCCACGGGCCGGGCAGCCGCGGCACGCTCGCCGACGAGGACGTCGCGCCCGGCGCGCTGGGCGAGACGACGCTGTTCGGCCTCGCCGAGCAGATGGGCGAGGAGATGAACGCGGTGCGCGGTGACGCCCTGCGGCGCAGCGTGCGCATCAAGCCGGGCCCGGACTGGCTGAGCGACCCGGAGTTCGGCGAGCCGCACCGCCGCGGCGAGATCCTGGTGGCCGCGGTGATGCACGGCTTTCTCGAAGCGTGGTCCGCGCGCCTGCAAGCCGCGAAGGCCCCGGAGCAGAAGCGGCACGTGCTGCAGCGGGTCGCCGAGGAAGGCTGCGACATCGCCAACACGCTCGCCACGATGTGGATCCGCGCACTCGACTACATGCCGCCGGTGCACCTCACCTTCGGCGACGCGCTGTCCGCTGCGATCACCGCCGACCTCGAGGTGCGTCCGGACGACGACCGCTACCAGCTGCGCCGCCACATGCTCGCCTCCTTTGCCGCCTTCGGCATCGCGCCCGCCTCTACGCGCGAGGACGCCACGGGGACCTGGCGCCACGAGCCGGGAAAGATGAACTACGAGCGCGTGCGCTTCGAGTCCATGCGCACCGACAAGGACGAGGTGTTCCGCTTCCTGTGGGACAACCGCAAGAAGCTCGGCGTACGCGAGGGCGCCTACACCGAGGTGCTGTCGGTGAGGCCCTGCACGCGCATCGGCCTGGATGGCTTCACGCTGCACGAGACGGTGGCCGAGTACTACCAGGTGGCGCGGCTCACGCCCGCTGAACTCGCGCAAAAGGGCATCAAGCTGCCGCCGGAGTACCTCGCGGAGCTCGAGCATGCCCGCGCCGTGAACCAGGCGCACCGCGAGCAGAGCCTGCGCGCCTTCGCCGATGCGCTCGACGCACAGGAGGAGTCCGAAAGCGCGGCGGTGACGCCGGTCTACGGTGGCGGCGTGCTGATTTTCGACGAGTACGGCAAGCTCAAGTACCACGTGCACAACGACGTCTTCGGCAGCCGGCAGACGAAGCGCCTGCAGCACCTGTGGGACGCGGGCCTGCTGCGCGCGAGCGCGGAAGGGGCGCGCTTCTCGCCCGAGCGGCTCTCGGCGCTGCACCGGCAGCGCGCCATCGGCGCGCGGCGCTTCGCCGCGGAAGGCTGGTAGTCATGGCGGCGACGCCCAAGTCCGTAGAAATCCGCGCCTACCAGGTCGGCTTCGGCGATTGCTTCCTCGTGTCGTTCGTCTATCCGAAGGACGAACGGCGCCACGTGCTCGTCGATTTCGGCACCACCGAGCTGCCCCGCGGAGCGACGCCCTCCCAGCACCTGCCGCGCATCGCCAACCACATCAAGCAGGTGTGCGGCGGCTCGCTCGCGGCCGTCGTCGCCACCCACCGCCACGCCGACCACATCAGCGGCTTTGCCACCGACGGCAGGAGCGGCGGCGCGGGCACGATCATCGCGGCGCTGAAGCCCAAGCTTGTGCTGCAGCCCTGGACCGAGGACCCCAAGGCGGCGCGCGACGCGCGCACTGCCACCGCGGACAGCAACCGCTCGCCCAGGAGCTTCCTCGGGAGCTTGAACGCCATGCACCGGCTCGCCGAGCACGCATGGAACGTGGCGCTGCATCCGCCGGCCGCCATGAGCGCCGCGGTGGCCAAGCAGCTGCGCTTCCTCGGCATGGACAACATCAGGAACAAGTCCGCGGTGGGCAACCTCATCGCCATGGGCGAGCGGCCCGGGGCGCGCGCGGTGTGGGCGCACCACGGCTCGAACTCGGGACTTGAGAAGCTGCTGCCGGGAGTGACGGTGCGCGTGCTGGGGCCGCCCACGCTCGCGCAGTCGGAGAAGATCCGCAAGATGCGCTCGAGCGACCCTGACGAATTCTGGCAGCTGCTCGGCGGTGACCGGGCGATGCGCGGCATGCGCGTCGCGCCGCCGCAGGCGGACGGGCGCGTGCCCGCCGAGGCGCGCTGGTTCCGCGACCGCATCGCGTCGCTGTCGGCGGAACAGCTGCTCGAGATCGTGCGCGTGCTGGACGACCAGATGAACAACACCAGCCTGATCCTGCTGTTCGAGGTCGGGGGGAAGAAGCTCCTGTTTCCGGGGGATGCGCAGATCGAGAACTGGAGCTGGGCGCTGCAGGATGCGCCGGATCACGAGAAGACGCGCCGGCTGCTGGCCGGGGTGGACTTCTACAAGGTGGGCCATCACGGCAGCCGCAATGCGACGCCGAAGAAGCTGCTGTGGGAGAACTTCGCGAAGCGGGGCAAGGCGCGCGGCCGGTTGCAGACCGCGCTGTCGACGCTGAAGGGCAAGCACGGCACCGTGGCGAAGAAGACCGAGGTGCCGCGCGGGACGCTGCTCAAGGCGCTGCAGAGCGAGACCAGGCTCGTGACAACCCAGGACTACTCGCTGGCGAGCCCGGAGCCCTGCCAGAAGATTACGCTCAGGATCTGAAGCGGCGCTGCCTAGACGATTCGGTCCAGCGGGAGCTGGAACAGCCGGATATGGTCCGCCGCGCGCCGGATTTCCTTGTTCACTTCCTGCATGCCACGGACCAGCGCCTCGAGCGGCGCTTCGTCCTCGAACGCGATCATGGTCACCGAGTTTGTGCTGGCGTACGCGCGCGAGCCCATGTGCGGCTCGGTGCCGTGCCCCTTGCCCTTGGCGTTGTCCCAGCTGGTGAAGTAGTCGATGCCGTTCTCATTCAGGATCTTCATGACTCGGTCCATGAAGTAGCTGTTGCAGACGAGAAAGGCCATTTTCACGGCGCGACTCCGTGCGTTTTGCGGACGGAGTCACGATACCGCCGCGCGGGTCCGGCGGCTTGACGCAGATCAACTGCTCAGGCCAGGAATCCCAGGTAGCGCGAAGCGCCGAAGTTGCCGATGTTCGGCAGCACTTCCGGCATCCGGTCATCGGGGACGCCCAGCCAGCGCCCCAGCGTCGCCGCATACTGGTCGACCGACGTCGTGGGCAAGAGGCTCCCCTGCCCGACATCCTCGTTGGTATTGAACGTCACCTGCGGGAACGCGCCGTAGATGGTGCCGCCCTGCACCGCGCCGCCGAGCACGAAGTGATGCGCGCCCCAGCCGTGGTCCGAGCCGTCGCCGTTGCTGGTCAGCGTGCGCCCGAAGTCGGACGCGGTGAACAGCGTCACGTTGTTCTCCATCTGCAGCTGCTGCAGCCATTGGTAGAACGCATTGACCGCGGCATTCACCGCCTGCATGCGCAGATTGTGGTCGTTGATCAGGAAGTCGTGGTTGTCGAAGCCGCCCGCGCTCACGAAGAAGACTTGCCGGTTGGCGGCCAGCCCGCCGCGGGCAGCGATGATGCGCGCCACCACGTTGAACTGGTTGGCGAGGCCGTTGTTGGCGGGGACCGGGAGGGTGAACGAGCTGGCCGGCGGCAGGCTGGCCGAAAGCGTGGCGTTGGCGCCGATCGAGCGCGATACCACCTGCCCCAGCTGGCTCTCGAAAAGGTGCGCGCTGCTGCGCGTGATCACGCGCCGGTAGGCGGCGCCCGCTGTCGATGAGCTGTAGAGATTGCCGGACAGCGCGTTGAAGGCGGTGGAGCCGTTCGCGCCGACCTGGTACTGGATCACTTCCTGGCCGGACATGAACACCGCGTTGCCGGAAGCGGAGATGCAGGTGAAGATGGTCTGGCCGTTCTGCGCAGCGAGCAGGTCGCCCAGGCGGCCGCCCCAACCCAGCCGCGCGCCTTCGCCGACGGGCTGGTTCGCCTGCCACACCGACTGCTGGTCGTTGTGCGAAAAAAGCTTCGGCGGCAGCGGCACCGAGCGGCCGCGGTACTGCGCGAGGGTGGTCGGCACGACGAGCGGCCCCACGTTGGCCACCACCGCGAGCTTGCCCAGGTCGTAGTACTGCTTGAACGCGGTGAGCGCGGGATGGAAGGCGAAGGGCCGGCCGCCCTGCGAGGCGACCGGCGCCGTCGCGGTCGGCGTCAGGGCATCGTAGGCGAATGCGATGGATTGCCGCGCGTTGACGTACGCGGCGTGCTCCGTGGGATCGTAGGGCATGATCGTGTTGGTGTGATCGTTGCCCCCGAAGAAGAACAGGCACACGATCGCCCGGTAGTCGGGCACCGTTTGCGCGGAGGCGGCGCCGATGGCGGCGAGGTTGAGCGCGAAGGGCGCGCCGGCCCCGGCGAAGGATAGGGCCGAAGCCCGCTTGACGAATTCGCGTCGTGAAAGCCTGCTCGTCATGATGGCATTCCTATTTCTGCACCAGGAATTCGGGCGCCGACACGGCGAACAGCGCGGCGAGGTAGACGCGGTTCTGGCGGCCGGGGTTGGGGTTGCTCGCGTTGATCGCCACCGAGCTCACCGCCTCCCGCATGGCGCTGCGCGTCTCGGCGCTCAGCGTGCCATAGGTCAGCAAGAGGTCGATGCGGTCGATCAGCTTGTCCGGGTCGTTCGCGAGCGCGAGCTCAGCGGCATAGTCCGCCTGGATGTCGCGCGGGCTGTTCGAGCCGACGCCGGACTGCACCGCGGTGCGCATGAAGTTCGCGTAGCCTGCCACCGAGACTTCGTGGATGATCTGGAACTCCGGCGCCACCAGGTTCGCCGCGGCGATCGCCGTGTTGGGCGGCACGTAGCCCGGCCGGTAGAAGTTGAACACGGAAGGCGCGCGCATCGCCGACTGGCCGAGCGAGCTTGCCGCGTCGTCGGTCGTGCCAAGCAGGAAGCTGCCGCTCGTGGAGCGCGCGTTGAACGCACGCATCCAGGCGGCGAGACGCAGCACCGGCTCGCGCACCTTGCCGAACGTCGGATCGGCGGTCTTCGCCATGTCGCGCGCCTCCTCGTCGAGCAGGATCGCGGCGATGGTGGCGCGCAGGTCGCCGCGCCGCCCGGTGCCGACGCTCCAGTCCTTGCGCATGAAGCGCCCGGCATTGAACACCTGCGACACGCGGCCTACGTAGGCCGGGCTCGGATTGCTGGTGACCAGCCGCTGGATCAGCTGGCGGCAGAAGAAGGGTGCGACGTTCGGGTGGTTGAAGATGGTGTCGAGCGCGATGCGCAGGTCGGTCCGCGGATCGGCATTGCCCTGTGCCGGGATGGTGGTGCCGAGGAAGCTCTTGGCCGAGGTCGAGTGATACTGCGGGTAGGCCTGCATCGGCAGCACGTCGCGGTTCGGGTCGGGGACCGGGTTGTCCGAGCCGAAGAAGCGCCCGTTCTGCGTGTCCGGGCCGGCCCAGCTGAAACCGGTGAACACTCTCGACAGGCCGACGATGTCCTCCTGGTCGTAGGTCTCGACCGGCTGGCCGTTCACGAGCAGCAGGGTGCCGTCCGGGTTCAGCTGGTACAGCCCGATGGACAACAGCTGCATCACTTCGCGCGCGTAGTTCTGGTCCGGCACGCGGTTGCCGGATTCCTTCTGGTTGCGCAGGTGCGACAGGAACAGCCCCATCATCGGATGCAGCGTCACCGCCTCGAGGAGGTCGCGGTGGTTGCCGAACGCCTGCCGGCCGAGCATGTCGAGGTAGGACGCGGTGCCGCGCTTGTACTGCGACACCGCGTCGTTGGTCAGCGAGACCACGAAGATCTGCGAGAGAGCGAACGCCACGCGCTGGCGCAGCTGGTCGGGCGCCGTGGCGGCTTGCCTCCAGAACGTGTTCATCACGTGCGAGTCCTGCGGGGACTGGTCGGCGGGCAGGCTCGCCATCACGCTCACCAGGTAGCTCTGGTGGGGCGAGCCCGCGGGCATCGCGAACTGCTGGTCGAGCCAGACGACGGGGCCGTTGGCGCTGACGTTGTCGATGGAGCTCATGTTGGCGCCGAAACTCGCCTGCGCGAGGAAGCGCGATGCTGCTACCGCGGTGGTGGGCTCCGGAGCGGGGCCGCCGGATGCGGGCGGAGCCGAGTCGCCGCCTCCCTGGCCGCAAGCGCCGAGAACCAGTACCGCAACCGCGAAGAGCGCGGCGTGAAACGTATCGCGGAAATGCTTCACGGCATGCATTTCTTGCCTCCCCCTTCCGCGCGAGAAAAAGTCGACATACAGGCGCAGTTGAACCTACTTCTGACGAAACTGCCGTACCAGATTTCACAAATCCTGATAAACAGTGCGTTGGGCCGCGAGCGCGAGCGGCCATCTGTCGCCGACGGACAACAGATCCTCGGGCGACTTCGGTACAGGGGTGATCCGCCGGGATTTCTTCTGTCGCACGGCAGCGACGCGCGTGCGCG
>Ga0184629_10001054_pt1 | contig 11540 bp, 7 predicted proteins | sample PLM4_32_b1_FD_133158 | JGI IMG/M metagenome (GOLD analysis project Ga0184629, IMG submission 133158) | Groundwater sediment microbial communities from an aquifer in East River, Colorado, USA - PLM4_32_b1 | ecosystem: Environmental > Terrestrial > Soil > Riparian zone | place: USA: East River... | reverse complement strand
GATGGAGGCGTACCAGCAGTGACAGACTTTACGATCCAGTGGTATACTGGCATAGGGACAACAAGTCCGATAGCAGGAGCAACGACAGCGACAATAGCCAACCTTGCAGCAGGAGATTATACGGTAGAAGTCATTGATATACTTTCACCCGGCAATACATGTTCAAGCATCGCTACATTCACAATCAATGATACCCGGAATATTATCGGAATTGACAATAGTGATATTACCATTACCGATAATTCCAATTGTCTTCCGATAAATGGTAGCGCCACTGTCACAGACATTATTTTCAACGGACTCCCCGCAGGCAATACGACAGGATACGTATTTGAGTGGCTGCAAAGTGATTTAACTCCGGCAGATCCAGGCAACAGCCCAACAGTGGGTGTAAATCTTACTGCCAATAGTTATTATGTCCGCGCTACACATGTTGCATCAAATTGTATTTCAGGGCTTACTCCATTTATCATAAAGGATGTAACCGTAATCCCTGTTGTGGTTGCCATTAAGGATCTGGACAATATTGCCTGTAACACGAGCTATACAGGGCAAGTAAGTGCTTCGGTTTCAGAAGGATTTACGAATGGAATCACTACCGGCTATACATTCGAATGGTTCAGCGGTAAAAACAATACCAATGTGGCTGACTTTATTAATTCAGGTGCTGTTTTATCAGGATTGCAGGAAGGTGACTATACAGTTCGAGTAACCGATACGTCCACGCCGTCAGGAAACTGTGTGAATACTGCAACGCTTTCCATCGATCGTGACCTATCGGTACTCAATGCAACGCTGACAGCAAATGCGCAAACCGTGTGCTCACCTATTCAGGATGGAAACATGACCGTAAATAACATTCAACAATTCCTCGGTGGTGTCACTACTTCCTTTGACATGAATAATGTTATCGACAGGAACAAGTTTTCATTCCAATGGTTTGATTCAGGTCTGGCCTCCGTATCACCCGTCATAAATGGGAATCATATTTCTCCCAACCTGGAAGAAGGTACATTTTATGTTCGGATCAGTGATGCGTTGGGATGCACCTCAGATTACATCAAAGGAGTTATCGATGATCAAACAGCAAAGCCACAGGTTATGCTGGATGAATTTGTAAATCCTGCGATCTGTATTTTACCGGAAGTAAGAGGAAGCCTTTTTGTATCGGCCGATAATCATGCTACTTTCTCGGACTACACCTTTGAATGGTTTGAAGGCAATACTACCACTGGTACGCTGGTAGAACCGAATAGTCCTTTCCTGGGAAACATTGCCTATACCAGCCCGCTGGAATATACCGTGCGAGTGACTAATAATGCTACCCAGTGTTTCAGTTTGGAAACTTATCAATTCAAAACGGATACGGTAGACATTCAAGTTGTCGCATCTGCTGTCCCCTTAACCAGTTGCGTGACTGATAATGGAAGTTTATTCGCCGCCACCCGGACAGGCTCAGGACAGTTGTACAACATCGAATGGTATATAGGAACAGGGGTTGGCACTACGCCTGACTTTACTTCCAACGAAGTGCTCATTGCACCGATTGGGACATACACGGCCGTAGCAAAACATCCGACGCTCAATTTTTGTAATTCCATTCCGGATACTATTTCCGTCACGGACGGAAGATTTTATCCGCAGGTTATAGCTACACAAAAAGCTCCACTGACTTATTGTGATCCTGCTAATCCAAATGGTGTTGCATTTGCAACCGTAAATGGAGGAGTTATCGGGTATACATTCGACTGGTATGAGGGATCGCTTACCAGCACTTCGATCTATACAGGAAGTGAAGCAGGCATTTTAAAAGCCACTACCTACTTTGTAAAAGCAACAGACGTTATTTCAGGCTGTCCCGGGACGACGAGCATTACGATCGAAAATGATCCACTTGCTACACCGCTACCTCAAATTAACATATTATCGAACCGTACTGACTGCGTTGTTCTTGATGGTGCCCTGAGCGCAGACGTGAATGGCTTAACAAAAGATCATGTATTCAGTTGGTATAATGGCACGGTGGTCAAAAACCAGGCAGATGCATCGGGTGAAATATATAGTGATCTTGATGCCGGGATGTACACGGTTACAGCCACAGATCGTATCTCTGGTTGTATGTCCGGCGGTGTTCAAAAAGAAGTTATCGCCCTGATGCTGTATCCTGAATTTGATATTGAAACCGTAAGTACAAACTGTAATGAGGATGTTGGAACCGCGAAAATAAATGTATCAGGTAACGTTGAAGTAAAAGCAGTTGAATGGGATATTCAGGGAGCCATCGAAATTGGGCCGCAGGTTTCAGATTTGCCTTCAGGTGTTTTTACGGTTACGGCTATATCATTCAAGAATTGTGAAACTTCCAAGAACTTTGAAATCAAAACGGATCTTTCCATTTACAATGCCGTATCCAAAAACAACGATGGAATGAATGATATTTTTGAGGTGGGTTGTATTTCCGAGTATCCGAACAATTCCGTCAGAATTTTCAATCGTGCAGGAACACTTGTCTTTGAGGCCGGTGGATATGATAACCAGGATATTTATTTCAATGGTATTTCAAACCGTGGAGTGAATATTCTGGGGAATGATTTACCGGATGGAACGTATTTCTACATTATTAATAAAGGTGATGGTTCAGAAGCAAAAACGGGGTACCTGGAATTGCTCCATTAAAACATGTATGCTATGAAAAAAATTGTGTTCGTGTTTGTATTACTGCTGTTGGGTACTAGCTTCTGCTTAACTGCGCAACAAAGCATTGTATATTCCCAGTACATTTATAATGGGTTGCTTATCAATCCCGCCTATGCGGGAAGTCATGTTCAATTAAGTGCAACGCTTAGCTACAGAAATCAATGGGTTAATTTTGAAGGTGCTCCGCAAACAGCCACACTGGGAGTTCATAGTGCAGTGAATAAAAGTAAAGTAGGGTTGGGATTATTGGCTACAAGCGATAGAGTTGGCAGCTACACCAATACCGGTATTTTTGGAAGTTATGCGTATCGGATACAGGACAGGCGTGGTGGTGTGTTTTCTATGGGTGTCCAGGGAGGTGTCCATAATTTCAGAGCGGATTACAGCGAACTTAAATTAAAGGCGGGCCAGGATCCAAAGTTCAACGGGACCATAAGTGAGTTGAAACCGAATTTTGGCGGGGGTATATTCTATTATAATAAAAAGTTTTTTGGCGGATTTTCTGTTCCGGTTATTTTGAAGCACACTAAATTTTTCAGCGGTGGGTTGGAGCAACTGGCGCTGGCCCGACATTATTACTTATACCTGGGAGCAATGCTTCCCCTGGATCGAATGGAAAAAGTAAAAGTAAATCCATCCCTGTTGATCAGGGCGCAGGAGGGTACACCATTGAATGCCGATATTAACATGAATGTGATCTTTCATGATTTGGTCAGTGCAGGTGTTTCTTACCGCACCGGAGAGAGCATTACAACCTTGCTGAATTTTAAGTTGAGTGAGAAGTTTAACTTCGGCTATTCCTATGACTGGATAACTTCTGATATCCGGAAATATTCAAATGGTACACACGAGTTTATGCTCAATTACAGAGTGCGCCTCCGTGGAATACACAGGGATGTAGAGTGCCCTCAGTATTTTAGTCATTAAATAAAAGGATGCTCGATTACATTATCATGACGTGCTTGGGACGTCATTACCATTTTTTCCGTATCCCACGGTGTTTGACTAATTTCTTGGATGATAAAGAAAAAAGACTAACCCTTAACTTTCGCAATCACCTCTTTCAACTTCACACTTCCACCACTTCGCTTAGCTTCATCCGCTGCCTCCATAAAAGCATAGATCTCCAGGGTTTCAGCATCATCAATGGGAGATTTCTTGGATTTGAAAAATTCAGCAATTTTCAGCGCCAAATCTTCATATCCCTCAAAAGGCTCTAACACCAAATTGCTTTCTGTACCGAAAGCTACGCCTCCATAATCGTGTTTGCCTTCACGCGTCCCCCGAAAGGTTCCGATCCTTCCATCACTCCACTGTCCAACTACAACATCCATGTTGGCTGTATTATATCGTGTGACGGATTCACATCCTGTACCCATAATCGTAAACAAAATTTCTACCCCGTGAATACCGTACCAAAACAGATCGGGGTGATGCGGCTCCAGCGTAGCGGGACTGTACGTATCGGCCGCCAACACTTTTCCTATTTTATTTTCGTAGCGAACTTGCTGTGCGCTTTTCATATAACGCAGCGAAGAGCAAGAAAAAATCGGAACTTTTTGTTTACGGGCCTCATCGTAGATCGCTATAACGTCCGCAAGAGAAGCCGCCGCCGGTTTATCGATGAACATCGGTTTGCCAGCTTTCAGCACCTGAAATGCTTGTTCTTTATGAAGACGTCCATCGTTGGTCTCCAGCAGCACCACATCGACCATTTTTAGCAAGCTCTGAATAGAATCAACGATTTGTACGCCCATGCCCTTAACTTCTTCGGTGTATTTCGGAATTCTCGACACGCTACTTTCAATATCTTTACTACCGTGCGGATATGCGGCTACTACACGAAGGCCCTGAAATTCCGCTTTTGTATTTTCAATATTGAAGACTTTTGTAAAGGCCGGGGCGTGTGAAGTGTCCAGGCCAATGATTCCTATTTTTATGGGTGCAGCCTGCATACCCATTACTAGTGAGGAATTAGTGATCCCCAGCGCTGTTCCCGCCACCACTGTTTGCTTGATAAAGTTGCGTCTATTCATGTGAAAATAATTAAATCAGAGATTAAATTTCAGGACCGCGAAGGCGGCTTCGTAATGTCTGCTCGATAATTCTCCCCTTCAGATCTTGTTTAATATGGACTGTTGCTTGAGGATTGTACATTGCGTTTACCCTCCTTCGCATAACAATCTACTAAATCATTTCGTGTGTTTTTCACCTCCTGTATAAAACCATGTATCAAATCTTTTTAAATAACGGTTACGTAAGAAATCAGTGCCACAAAGAAACACAGGGAAATTCTCTCTCCGAATTAGAGGTATCTGATGGAACGTAATAAATCCATAGAACAAATTCAAAGAAATTTTCTTTGTGAACCTTGGTGCCCTCCTTTGTGGACCTTTGTGCCACAACTGCATTTTAATGCTTAAATGGATAGATGACCTGCTTCCAAAATGTTTTAGGAAACTTATCATCACCGCTAAACCCAAGTTTTTCATCCCGGCCACTGCGCGGGACGTAAGCTGTTCTAAACAAATAGTCCCAAATGCTCAGGCTTAGTCCGTAATTAACTCCGTATTTATCCGGTAGCATTTTGGCGTGATGCCAGATGTGCATTACAGGATTGTTCAAAATATACTTAAGGGGTCCGTACGTAACATGCAGATTGGAATGATTCAAGTGACCTATGGCAACTGCAATGATGTGAATGACAAAAAAATCCTGTAGGCCAAAGCCAATCATTGCCAATGGAATGTACTGCAGTGTTTTGTAGATCACCGTTTCCATCCAATGAAATCGCAAATGTGCAGCAAACCCCATTTCTTCAACCGAGTGGTGTACTTTGTGAAACTCCCACATCCAGGGCACACGATGCAAACTTCGATGGATATTCCACTGAATAAAATCAGCGATAACAAACATCGTTAGAAGTTGTGCCCACGCCGGCCAGCGTTGTACTTCTAAAGCCACAAGATTATGAATACCAAATAGCGCTAAAAAATCATTAAAAAGATTTACGGCAATATTGGAGATGGCATTGTACGCGATGAGTGAGAACAAAAAGAAGTTGAAGAACATGTAGAAGCCGTCCAGCCAAAAATCTTTGCGGAAGATAGACTGCCCTTTGCGCCAGGGAACAATGATTTCAAGGAACCAAACCAGCAAAGAAAGACCAACCAACCACCAGAAATAATTGTGCCAACCCGGGTAGGCTATTTCGTTTACGAGGTAATTCCAATACCCCGTATATGAATCAACAAAGATTTTCCAGTATGTTTCCATGACCTTTCAGGCGGCATCACTCTTCGGGGATATGCTTGTATTTGAAGACAAAGGGAAAAACGATTCCCAGTACAAGTGCATAACCTGCAAAAGTTAACCATATTTTTTGCCAATCTCTGATTCCATCTATTGTAAAATAATCTACAACCCATCCACTCAGGGTGCCTCCGACAAATGCACCAATTCCGTTGGTCATGAGCATAAACAACCCCTGAGCACTTGCAATAATAGTATCATCAGCTTCTTTTTTAACAAACAAAGAACCGGATATATTAAAAAAATCAAACGCCACCCCATAGATGATCATAGAGAGCACTAATAAAATAAAACCATCACCGGGATTGCCAAATCCAAATAATGCAAATCGTAACACCCAGGCAAAAATGCTCATCAGCATAACTTTTTTAATACCGAATTTTTGTAGAAAGAAGGGTATAGTCAATATGAAAAGGGTTTCAGAGATCTGAGAAACGGACATTAACAGACTGGGGTGCGTGACGGCAAAGGAGTCAGGATAGTTCGCTGTAAAGTCGTGTATAAAAGCCTCACCAAAAGTATTCGTTATTTGCAACGCAGCCCCTAGGAGCATCGCAAAAATGAAGAAGATTACCATTCTTTTTCTTTTAAAGAGTATGAGGGCATCAAATCCCATGTACGAGAGAAAAGAACCATCCTTTTTAACTCTTGCCGGGGGACAGGCAGGCAGCGTAAATGCATATATCCCCAGAAAGATAGCGGAAACGGCACTGACATAGAGTTGAATTGGACCCAGCGTCCATTTTCCAAAATCCACGACCCACATGGCACAGATAAAACCAACGGTACCCCACACCCGGATGGGTGGAAAAAATTTTACAATATCAATACCTTCTTTTTCCAAAATGGCGTACGATACGGAATTATTGAGTGCAATGGTCGGCATGTAGAACATGGAATTTAGCAACATAATGAAGTACATCATCTTATGATCAGTTACCTGTGCTGCCCATAATAACGACACCGCGACAACGATGTGACAAAAGCCCAATACCTTTTCGGCATTCATCCATCGGTCTGCCACAATACCCATCACAGATGGCATGAACAAGGATGCAATGCCCATCGTGGCGTATATACTCCCCACTTGCGAACCCGTAAAATTCAGCGTTACAATCAAATAGCCCCCCAGGGAGATCAGCCACGATCCCCATATAAAGAACTGCAAAAAGTTCATCACAATTAGCCGATACTTAATATTCACAGGTTGATTATTCTGTATTGAAGTTGGTCTTACTGCGTATTTGATTCAATTTTTTTAAGATCTTATTTTGTCAAAATACTTTTTGGCTTCTTCCATCACTTTAGGTGCCAACACGAATGCACTTAACATGGTGGGAATGGCCATCAACGCAAAAGCGATATCAATTAAATTCAAGACAAAATCCATCGAGACGATGGCGCCCAGGACAATGGTGACAAGGTAGAAGTAATCGTACCAGACACTTTTTTTATTGCCAATAAGATAGGCAAGCGCTTTTCGTCCATAATAACTGTAGGAGAATAACGCACTGATAGCAAAAACAAACGTGCACAATAGTAAGACATAATCTCCTCCCAGCGGCATGGCCGCACGGTAGGCTATTGACGTTAATGTAATTCCACTTGCACCCGGTGTAAGCCATGCGCCTGTTACAAGGATGGCAAGGGCGGTCAGGGAGCACGATATTATTGTATCAATTACAGGGCTAAGCATAGAGATCAGGCCTTCCCGGATAGGCTCCGTACTTTTTGATGCTCCCATGGCCATCGGGGCAGTTCCAATTCCTGCTTCATTTGAGAATGTAGCTCTCCGCACCCCCAGCATTATAATTCCACCTACCACACCGCCCAGGAAGGGATTACCGTGATAGTGTTCAGCAGTAAAGGCATCCGTAAAAATCAGTTTCAAATAGTAGGGTATCTTTTCGGCATAAACGATAAGGATTACTAACACGGAAATGAAATGTAATACGATCATCAAAGGAACAAGCCGGCCAGCCCAGTCACCAATTCTTTTTATTCCACCAACAATAACCATGGAACATAAAACTGCTGTTACCACTCCTATAATTAATTTTGAAAGACTAACAGAGGAATTGCCAATAAGTATAAATGATTCCTTAAGTCCCAGCGGTTTTAGTCCAATATCCACCATGGCCTGAGTGAGTTGATTGGCCTGAAATATGGGCAACGCTCCAACCATACAACACAAACAAAATAAAATCGCCAACGGCCGCCATTTTTTACCTAACGCTTCCTGGATCACATACATAGGTCCGCCTTGTAGTTCTCCAGAACTATCACGACCCCGGTAAAGACTGGCCAAAGCACTGGTAAAAAAATTAGTTGACATACCGATAAATGATGTGACCCACATCCAGAATAAAGCACCTGGCCCTCCCATCGCGATCGCTGCTGCGACCCCGGCAAGATTACCCATGCCTACCGTGGAAGCAAGTGCGGTAGACAATGCCTTATATGCTGTTATTTGACCCGGAGCATCCGGATCATCGTACTTACCTCTCAGTACGTTAATAGCGTGAAAAAAATATTTGTATTGAACAAAACCGGAATAAAAAATGAAATACACACCTCCGCCGATGATGAGAAACAAAACCGGCCACCAGATGATGCTGGCGGTTTCTGAAAGAATTTGATTTAAAGAATCCAAAATGTCCAGGCTTAGGATGGTCAAAATAGACATAATTTTTAAGTCTATTACCTTTGCCTAACATAAGGAAAAAATAATTTGGGGTACGCGGTTGAGAAGTGAATGATTGAGGTAGGCCTTGCCAAACGTTAGACAGGTCCTTTTAAGTGTCTATTATTTTTTGAGCTAGACCTAAAATCCAATAAGTATAGTCTGGGTCTTACCCAAGAATCTAATACTCTGTGATTTCGATCTTGCGGAAATCAATAGGATGACTATTCGATTGCAAGGATATAAATCCTGATTTAACAATATCATCATTACCCACAATGAATTTTTTCCCTTGTTCATGCCGGGCATCGTACTTCGGATTTTCGAAATGAAGAATTTCTTCTCCATTTACGAAGTGACTGATCTTGCCATCTCGTACATCGATTTCCAGTGTCACCCATTGGTCCCCGTGAAAAGTCCTTTGTGTTGTGGGAAGCGAACAATAAGCTTCGTTCTTTTTCCCATTGATCTCTACCGTGATTCCCCTTGCGCAGATTTCTCCTACTGGACGTTCGTCCTTTCCATTTCCTCCGTGCAGATTATATTCCAGGGAAACAGGGAAAGGTTCCATCAATCCCAACGTCGCCGGATCCTGGCCATGGTATTGAATACCACTATCCCGGTACCCCCAGGAAGGTGCGCCGGGAGCGGTTTCACCTACAAATCTATATTCTACCTTCAGACGATAGTTCGAAAGTTTTTTGTCGTAATGGAGCGCCCCGAACCGGTTATTAAAATTATCTCCATATTGGTCATACCGCACGCTGAGAATTCCATTTTCAACACGAAATGTATTTCCAAAATTTTCCCCCAATGGAAACCCTACAATTTTCATTTTCCATCCGTCCAGGTTTTTTCCATTAAAAAGCGTTATCCACTTTTGATCTGTTTTATTCCCCTTATGAGTTTCAGTACTAAAAGAGAAAAGCAGAAAGGAAAGAATGAAAAGGAGTAGGGAATTGCGCTTCATGGTCGATAGGATAAAAATTCTAATAAACTAAAGTAAGAAAAGTAAAAGTTTTGAAGATGAATTCTTCAGAATAATCGTTTTCCTGGGCAATTGGGCCTTAAAAATAAATATTTTATATCCCGGTTTCCTGTGTAATATATCCTGAATATACGTTGGAATTTATACTTCCCTCGGGAAAGTAAAGTTGTGAAAATAATGACCAGGTACCCTTCGTTTATCCACGCGCAAAACTATGCCGGTCTCATGCTGGTAGAGGGGTGCTGATCCGCAAGCGTCTTTTCACGCCCGAAACCTTCAAACTGTTTTTTCAATTTAACCAAACAAATAAACTTTCAGAAACATGCTGACCTTAATCCCCAAAAAGACGATCGCTATGGCGATCGCCGCAATTTTTATGTTATTTTTTTTCTTGTTTGTCAATCCCTTTTCATGGAATGATGCCGGAAACAGAACGGTAGTGGAAAGAACTACCGGAGAACAAATTGTACAATTCGCTCCGGGAATTTTTTATGCCGGATTTTTTGCCAAAGAAAAAGAGTGGCCTAACCAGATCTCGGTTACATACCAGGACAATGCCGCGAAACTTGAATTGGAAGATAACGGTATCGAAGTGGGCCAGATCATGATCCGCTTTAACGATGCCACAACGGCTAACGTGAAGGGTATTACTCAATTTATATTGCCTTCAGATGAAAAAGAAATGATCCTGATCCACAACACACACCGCACGCCGCAGTCGCTGGTGATGAAAAGATTGGCACCTTATACAAAGGAGTGTTTACAATCCTCTGCCCAATTAATGAGCAGCGAAAAACACTACGGTGGAGGTAGAGCGCAGATGGCACAGGACTTTATGGATCAGTTGAAGGAGGGTGTGTATCTATTGAAGACAGAAGAAAACATTGTATTTGACACGCTGGCAGCGGAAAAGAAAAGAGTATATCAAACCGAAGTTCAAGTGGATTCAAAAACATCGCTTCCTAAAAGAAAACTGTCTTCTATTAAAGAGTACGGTATTACCGTTGCGGATGCTGCCATTACGGACGTGGACTATGAAGACAAGGTCGACCAAAAGCTGATCAAGATCATTGATGCGGTGACCAAGTCCTCCATTTCAAAGCAGGAATTGATGACAGCGCAGCAACAAACACTTACGGCGAAAGCTAAAGGTGAACAGGCCCTGGTGGAAATTGAATATCAGCAAAAGCAGGAACAAACCCGCCAGGTAGTAGAAGCAGAGACTAAAGTGAAGGTAGCTGAACAGGATAAGCTTCAGCAAAAGATAGCTTACGAAGGTTCGATCCTGGAAGCCAAAAAGATCAAAGAATTAGCGGATGCCCAGGCGTATGCGCGTTCGCGGATCATGCAGGCTGACGGTGCGTTGGAAATGAAATTGAAGGCGCAGGTAGAAGTACAAAAGGTATGGGCTGAAGCCTTCAGTAAGTATACGGGGGCCATTGTTCCCCAATTTCAAACGGGAGGAACTGCCATGAACGGCGCCTTAAACTTTATGGATATTATGACCGCTAAGACGGCCAAAGACTTTGCGTTGGACATGAAAAACAAAGCTAACTAACATCAACGGAAATATGAATGAATAAAAGAGCGGAAAATCCTCCGCTCTTTTTTTATGCACCTTGGCCTAAACAAAACTACAATCGGCATGAAGACCGCACTTAAATCCTGAATCCTACACCGAGTGTGACGGCATTGATGATTCCATTGTTATAGGCGCTATTGATAAGGTATAGAAATTCGTAATCCACGTTAAGAAAAACCTTTTCGCTTACCGTGTAATTTGCCCCTGCCCCTGCGCCGAAGTCAAATCCAAAATCTGTGTCTTTTATACTTCCGTTTTGGTTTTCAATTTTTATGCCG
>Ga0184629_10001053_pt1 | contig 11564 bp, 10 predicted proteins | sample PLM4_32_b1_FD_133158 | JGI IMG/M metagenome (GOLD analysis project Ga0184629, IMG submission 133158) | Groundwater sediment microbial communities from an aquifer in East River, Colorado, USA - PLM4_32_b1 | ecosystem: Environmental > Terrestrial > Soil > Riparian zone | place: USA: East River... | reverse complement strand
GGAAAACAAGTTTTGGAAAATGGTATGAAATACAATCCACCCTAAATGCAGTAATTACGGTCTCATATTGATGTTAAGCAGTGTCATGCCAGCTAAATTTTGGCTTTAAGTAATGCCCAGATAGAATCAGAAATTTCGAAGTATTCTTGTTCTAATGTCCTTTATGCCATCCGGAGTTAACGGCTTAAATCGTTTAAACTACCGTGGATCTTGATCGCGATGTGAAAAGTAACAGGCCTGTCAGCACGAATGATCCTTAGCGAGAATCTAGTCAACACGCACATGCAATTTTTTTTCCGAAGGTTTTCCTTGTTCCTTCCGTGGCAAAACCATCCAACTTCCACCATTGTAGGCCGCCAAGTAATTCCTGAACTCTGAAACCCAATCGTGCCATGTTCAGCGCACCCCTTGTTGAAGCATTGCAGCCAATGCCATCGCAATAGATGACATACAATACAGTTTTATCCAGGTGGGCGGTACTTTCCCGGTTCATTTTACGATGGGGAAGGTTAATCGCCCCCGGTATATGTTCCTGGTCGAAGGCTGTTTCTTTACGGGCATCAATAGCAAAAACGGGGTGGCCTACTTCCAACGCCTGGAAAAGATCAAAGGGATCTGTTTCAAAGGAAAGTTTGTTCCTGAAATGTTCAATGGCTGTGTTCATACCTGTGTTGATTTATTGTTTGTTCAAAACTAAGTGGAGTGGAATAAAAGAACTAATGAATTCTTGAGCAAGTGAGTATGCAGTATTTTCATGCTGGAACCTTTCCTGATATTGGGTATTTTTAAGAATGGAAATAAGACACTTACGATTGATCAAAACCATTGCAGAAGAAAAGGGCATTACCCGGTCATTGGATAAATTATTTCTCACCCAATCTGCGGTGAGCCATCAGCTCAGAGACATTGAAGAACGGATCGGCTGCAAAATTTTCTACCGGAGTAAGAACCAATGGTTGCTAACTTCGGAGGGGAAGATTCTGTATGAAACGGCCGTGACTATATTGGCTGAACTTGATCAGGCCATGGAAAAGGTTAATGGAATGCGCGAAGGTCATTCTGGAACAATCCGTATTAGCACAGGGTGTTATACCAGCTATCATTGGCTCCCCTCATTTTTGACAAGAATGAAGGTTCTGTACCCAAAGCTTGATGTTCAAATTGTGGTTGAAGCAACCCATAAGCCGCTGCAGAATTTATTAGACAACGAGCTTGACCTGGGCATTACTTCAGACCCTGGTGATGACAAAAGTCTGAAGTATATCGAATTGTTCAAGGATGAGGTGATGGCAGTAGTTTCTGTAAATAATATTCTTTCCAAAAAGAAATTTCTTCAGGCAGATGATTTTATAACGCAGTCGCTGATAATTTATTCCTATCCATTAGAGTCCGTTTCGGTTTACCAACATTTTTTGAAACAACAAAAAGTAATGCCAAAGCAGATCATCGCTGTACCCCTCACAGAAGTAGCCCTTGAAATGGTAAAAGCAGGAATGGGCATTATGTCCATGCCGAAATGGGCTTTGAAACCTTTTGTCTCTATTCCTGATTTGCAATTGGTGAAGATAGGCCCAAAGGGTCTCATGCGAACCCACTACGCTGCGATCCGTCATGAAGATGCAGATAAAAAATACATTGTCGACTTTATTGAAAATCTAAAAGAAGAATTGCCTAAATAGAGTATTTGAAGAAATTAACTACTGCTTCTCCAATATATAGGTTAAATTATTGTGGGCATAGGCCAACCTTCCAAAGGATAGAAAGTAGACCGTTCTACAGGCAAATGACAAAAGCAATTTATAATTATCCCATTCCATCGGGTAGGGATGTCCCCATTCCTCTTTTATAACCATATTATTTTTCTTGCAGAATGATTGTATTCCTTTCCGCGAAGCAATAGGATCATAAAAAACAGGATAAGGAGCAAAGCCGGGTTTACCGGCGTTGGGATCACCCATAAGAACCTTCTTATAAAATACGTGAAACCAAAAAGGTGTTAACCGCGTCATAAAACCATAGGCTGATTGGCGATCAGGGAAACGCAAAATTAAAATGCCACCTGGTTTTAACCACCGGTAAAAATTCTGCATCATTTTTTCAGCACCGTTAATATGCTCCAGCACATATGAATTGTAAATCACATCGTATTTGTTTTCTTCCAATTGCACCGTACATAGGTCACCTTCAATTATTTCATCCAAATCTTTCGTTTTATACTTTCTTATTTCCAGTGCATCCTTATCGATATCAACACCGGTAAGATGGTACTTAACACCATTCAGATTGATACTCCACTTTTGGCCACACCCTGCCTCCAGTATATTCAATGAACCATTTCGCGACGCATTTTTTTTGACATACGATTCCAGCATTTCTATTTCCTGCGTATGACTTTTTAAAAGGGACAACATAAGGGTCTGAATTAGTCGTTAATTAAAATTTTGGGAATTGAAATATCACAATAAGAACAAAAATACAACTCTTCGCACAACTATAAAAGTTGATCATCCGAAAAGTCCACTATAGGATGGCTGGCTTACGTAAGTAGCTTGGCCTCAAAGCATACAGCGTTCAGTTAGCTCCTCCGGGGAAAGACTGTCTCACGGTAAAAAGTTTACAGCGCCGCGCTTCACGGCAATTGGGTTAAGTACAGCTAGGGGAATTTATTTTATTGTAAACCAATACGTGCTTCTTATCCCCAAAAAATTAGCCTTCACCTTTTCAGTCCCTAGCGCACCCAGCCCATGCTGATAGTAGAGGGACGTTTCTACTATTTTTTTGTTTTTCAATTCTTTGCTTAATCCCAAAGAGATGTTTACCATCCCTGGGTTTAAGGCGAACTTCTCTGTTTTATACGTCGTATTGATTTGCGCTGATGGATCGCTATCCAGTTCATAGGAATACTCAAAAACTTGCTTCATATACATTAAGGATGAGTATCCAATACCGGCAAGCAAATGTGCTTTCATAGAAAGCGGGTAACGATATTTAAGATTGATTGGAACTTCTAATATCCAGGAGTCAATGTCAGCATTTACGAGTGGACCTAAAGTAGGATTTACATTTGGTAATGACATATCCAATAATGCTTCCTTGTCGGAGATTTCGTAAATACGACGCGTGTATTTCGCACCGGTCTCCACACTTAGAGAAGGAGAAAGAATAAAGTCTCCCAGGACTCCGAAGAGCACGTCAAATTTACCAGATCCTACATCGTAGAAGCCTTTTGAGATTTCGAGTGCTGGACCCAATCGAATACCGATTCCATTTCTGTAATGTTTTTCAAGATTACGCATGGTCTTTACGGATAATTGGTGGCTCGAAACTCCATCAGGTATTGTACCAATCTCCGGCTGTGCATGAATGCTTTCGTTACTCTTTTCCCGTGGGACCAGCCGGGTAGTGAACGGGGCCGCTTGAAAGTCAGCATCAGTTGCCGACATCCAGCCCGGACTCATGGAAGAATCCATCGATGCTCTTGGCGCCTGGTCTTCAACGGTGACAGATGTCAAATTAGCTTCTTTCATTTTTTGAATCGTGTACTCCAGGGTTTTTATCCGCTGGAGGTAATGGGAATTCAAGGGTGAAGTTTGCTCTTTGATTTCGATGATCCTCATGGTATCCGGTGTCAGGCTTTTCAAATTGTCTACTTCAAGCTGCAGTTTAGCAATCTGTTCCTGCTGGGTTTTAAGGAGTAAGTCATTTTTTTCAAATGCCTGCGTTTCTCTGCTGCTGAATGACCATTGGCTCCACAGTATTATTAAAGTACTTAAGAACAACCCGGAACTGACAAAAAGCTCAGTCCTGTAACGCGAATACCATGGCCAAATCGTAAGCGTGGCCATTTGGTGATGCAAAGCAGAAAGAGCAGCAGGATCAAATCCCGGAGCTTCATAATCTCCCACTTTCCCTTTTATGATATCGTCAAACTTATGATCATCCATTTTTCTCTTGCTTTAAACGTTCACCCTGCTCGCTGATCAGTATTTTTTTTAGTTTATTCCGGGCAATAGACAAATTTGACTTGGTAGTGCCCACACTGATGTTCAACTGATTTGCGATCTCTTCATGCTTGTATCCTTCTATTACATAAAGGTTGAACACCATGCGATAGGAGGGTGGAAGCAGTTGAATCGCTGCTACAATTTCCTGTTCTGAAAGGTGGTCTAAAATAGTCTCCGTAGAACTTTCATATTGGCCATGTGAGATATCAAGGCTATGATAATGTTTTTCATTTCTTCGGTAATAGTCAATAGCAGAATTGATCATTACTTTCCTAAGCCAACCCTTAAAAGATAGCCCCGGTGAGTAGAGGTCGAGTTTGAAGAAAATTTTAACGTACCCGTCATTCAGTATTTCTATAGCTTCCTCCCGTGTTCTGGAATATCGGAGACAAATCCCCATCGAATAGGCGTAAAAGTCCCTATATAGTCTGTCCTGACTATTACGATCACCCTTGCGGCATGAATCCAGCAGTTTATATAAGTCTTTCTCTTCTATATCGACAGCATATAACAGATCTGTAACAGCACGCAAGTCTTAGTCAAAAGGTTGGTCAATAGAATAATTAATTTTCACAACCCACCATTTCGCATTTCACTGCGTGCTGGTTAAAACTAGGTCCAAATAGTATGAACAAGTTAAGATTTTTAACGGTGATCGTCACAATGCTTATCACCGCTATTTGCTGTATCAAGAATGGAGATCCTGCTCCTGCTATTTTTGATCTGGACTACATGGCACACATTTATCCCGCAAACTTTGTCAGCACAATAGATAATCCATTTCTTCCAATAACGGTCGGCTCGACATATACCTACACGACTGAAACAGACCAAGGTACAGAGAGATCGGAGGTGGAGGTATTACCTCAGACCAGAGTCGTGATGGGAATAACCTGTTCAGTAGTGAGGGACAGAGTTTCCCTGAATGATGAAATAGTGGAAGATACGTATGATTGGTTTGCACAGGACAAGGACGGAAACGTCTGGTATTTCGGAGAAATTGTTGACAATTATATAAATGGAGTAGTGGATAACCACTACGGCTCCTGGGAAGCAGGAGTGGACGGCGCAGAACCCGGAGTTATCATGTTGGGAAATATTGTTTTGGGATTGCATTATCGACAAGAACGCTACATCGGTGAGGCAGAGGATGAAGGCGAAGTGGTCAGTAAAAATGAAACGGTTACCGTACCAGGCGGAACGTTTACAGGTTGTATCAAGATCGAAGAGACAAATCCTCTTGACCCCGATTTCCTGGAATACAAATATTATGCACCTGGAGTTGGACTGTTGCAGGTTGAGAAAATTGGCGAACCTATTGAAGTTGAAGAACTGATTTCCTTTGATGTGAAGTCATAAGGTCATGAAAAATCACTTTATGACCAAGACCATTGCCCTGCTCTTACTCTTACTACCCGCAATGGCTATCGGTCAAAAAATAACCATAAGCGGTTACGTTAAAGATGGGGAAACAAAAGAAGCATTAATTGGCGCTAACGTTTACGAAAGCAAGCTTCAACAGGGAGCCTCAACAAATACATACGGTTTTTATTCATTAACCCTGCCGATTACAGATACGCTCAACGTGATTATTTCTTATGTAGGATATAAACCTCAAGTAAACAAAATTTTTTCAAAGACCAATATTCGTATAGATATTCTGCTTGTTTCGTCAGCCCTGTTGAACGAAATCGAAATTAACGCCACCCGAAATGACGACAACGTCAATAGAACGCAGACCGGGGTGATCGAAGTGCCAATGCGCGATATCATGAATCTTCCGGTTTTAATGAGTGAGCGAGATATTTTAAAGGTTATTCAATTGTTGCCCGGAGTACAGCAAGCGCAGGAAGGTACAACGGGTTTCTTTGTGAGAGGAGGTAACATGGATCAGAACCTGGTGCAACTCGACGGGGCTACGGTATACAACCCGAACCATTTATTTGGTCTTGTCAGCACTTTTAATGTTAACTCCATCAACAATGTTCTGCTTATCAAGGGTGGCTTTCCTGCACAGTACGGAGGCAGGTTGAGTTCCATTTTAGATATTACAATGAAGGATGGAAACAAAGAAAAGTATCACATTGATGGGGGTATTGGTTTGCTCTCTTCGAATCTTACGGTGCAAGGGCCCATCATCCGGAGTAAGGCTTCATTCATCGTTTCATTGAGAAGAAGCTATGTGGACTTAGTGCAAAGAGCATTTGTACCCAATAGCACGACCCGGTATTCATTTTATGATCTCAATGCCAAGGTTAATTTTGAAATAGGCAAAAATGATAAACTCTATCTTAGCGCCTTTAAAGGAAGAGATAATGGTAGTTATACTGGGGCAAATAGTCTGAACTATGGCATTGGTTTTGGAAATAGTACGGCAACCATGCGATGGAACCACTTGTTTGGGAGCAATCTGTTTGTTAACACCTCTTTCATCTTCAACAGTTATGATCTCGGTGTAGGCACAACACAAGGCACCTACTATTCCGTTTTTTTCACGGGCATCAAAGATCTCAATGCAAAAACTGATTTTACCTGGACGCTGAGTACCAAACACACCACAAAATTCGGAGCAAACTATTTTTACCACACACTATTTCCGGCAACCTTTTCATCAGTCATTCCAAAGTCAGGGAATAAAGTTAAGCTTGATCCCGATGTGATCCCAAAAACATACGCCAATGAAATGGCTATATATGCTAACCATGAATGGGATATTTCTTCAACATTGGGTCTGAGTTATGGTTTACGGATGCCATTTTATTTTGCATATCAAAAGACATATACACTATTGGAGCCAAGAGCTACTGCAAAAGTAAATATCAATAGAACCACGTCGGTAAAGGTTTCATTTACGGTGATGAATCAATTTATTCATGCCGTTCCATACAGTACTGCAAGTTTACCAACGGATGTTTGGATAGCTTCCAGCAGCCTGGTGAAGCCCCAACAAAGCCAGCAATACTCACTGGGAGTCTTTAAAAACATACAAGAAAATTCATATGAAGTAAGCGTAGAGGGATATTACAAAGAAATGAAAAACCAGGTGCTCTTTAAGCAGGGAACTCAACTGACCATTGAGTCCGACATCGAAGATCAACTCACGTTTGGGAGTGGCACATCGTATGGGGTAGAGTTTTTCCTTAAGAAAAATACAGGCAAGCTTACCGGATGGTTCAGCTATACACTATCTAAAACGACACAGACATTTCCGGAATTGAATTTTGGGAAACCTTTTCCGTTCACCTATGACCGGAGACATAGTCTTGCCCTGGTGGGCACCTACATCATTAATGATAGGTGGTCAGTTGCAGCAGATTTTGTTTTCCGGACGGGCAGCGCACTGACGATTCCACCCGGACGTATCCCGGTAACCGATGGAACATTATACGATGGCTGGTACTTTGACTATACAACACGCAATAATGCCCGGTTGAAACCCTACCACAGGCTTGATGTAAGCTTCTCCTATAAAAAAGAGAGAAAAATGTTCCGTCGAAAATATCAAAGTGAATGGGTCTTTGGAGTATACAATATCTACAGTCGCAAGAATCCATACTTTGTTTATATGACTGTTGATCCCATTACGCAACTTCCCAAGGCGCGGCAGGTTTCCTTATTGCCCATCGTTCCAAGTGCCAGCTTCAATTTTAGTTTTTAAGAAAATGACCCACACCCATAAACCCATAACAAAGATTTTTTTAATACTGGCGACTGTTGCGACAGTGTTGTTCAATTGTCAGACAGAAGTTGAGCTACCACAGCTTCCTTATGATGAACGCGTGATTATACAAGGTATGATTGAGCCTGACTCTGTTCCAATAGTTTATTTTAATGGAACGGTTCCTTATTTAACGGGAACCACGGATCCTGCAAAACTTGTCATTCGAAATGCCATCATTACGGTTAACGGGTTAGGAGAGTCAGATGTGTTAAAACTTGACAGTACCTACCTTCCACTGGATTGCCGCTTTGATTATTTTTACAAGGGAAGTATTATAGCAAAGCAGAATACGACCTATACCCTGATGATCGTAGATGGGTCGAAAACATATACGGCAACAACCACTACAACACTTACCCCTGTCGCGATTGACAGCGTATCCTATACACCGGCTTTTAAAGATTTATATGGTGAGCATGAAGGTGTCATTACATATTTCAAAGACATACCTGGGGAAGAAAATTATTATCGATTTGAAATGCTGCGCGCCGCTGACGTTACCACAAGGGATGTAACGGGCAATAATAGAGACTTACTGGTGCCTTGCCTGGAAGAGGGAGACACGATCATGTTCAGAGAGATTGGAAGATCGGTCTACAGTGACAAAAATCTTCAGGGAAGTCAAATCAAGCTTGTCATAGAACCAGGGTTAACACATCTTGCAGCAGTTGTCATTTTTGTACGCATCCAAACCTTAGATAAAGCCACGTATGAATTTTATGATCAACTCGATGGTCAAAAGCTAGCGCAATACAATCCTTTTATAGAACCCGTTTTCCTTAAAGATGGCCAGTTCAAAAATGGAGCAACTGGGTACTTTGGAAGTATAATCCGGAGTGAACCCGTAAGGTTCGTCATGCCGCCCGATGATTAGAAATCACCTGTCAACTTCGTTTTTTTTTAAACCATAACTGAAGACCTCAGAATTTGGCCTTAAAAGTTGACTAACCATCCATGTATGTATGTAACAGTTCATCACTTGCAGGGGCAAAAGTACCCACCTTGCTCAGTAGGAAATTATATTTTTCCTAACTTGACATGACAAACATTTTACCCCAAAGAAATGGCTCAATACAACTTACAAATTAATGGCCGAAACTATGAGGCCGATGTGGAGGCAGATACGCCCCTATTATGGGTTCTGCGTGATAATCTCGGTTTGGTTGGAACCAAGTTTGGTTGTGGAATTGCACTGTGTGGAGCGTGTACTGTGCACATGAATGGTAACGCTGTCCGTTCCTGTACCTTGCCCATATCGGCAGTAGGAACAAATAAAATCACAACCATTGAAGGTCTTTCTGCCCATGGCGATCATCCCGTGCAAATGGCCTGGAATGAAGTAGACGTACCGCAGTGCGGTTACTGCCAGGCGGGTCAGATTATGACAGCGTCAGCATTGCTGAACAAAAATCCGAAACCGACTGTGGAACAAATTGATAATGCCATGAACGGTAATATCTGCCGTTGTGGGACCTACCATCGTGTCCGCGAAGCTATTGTACTTGCATCCACTAAAATGAAATAGCCATGTCGACTCTATTAAAAACAACAAGACGTGATTTTATGAAACTAGCCGCAACGGCGAGTGGTGGTCTCATGCTTGGCTTTCATTGGGCAGATTCTGCGGCTTCCTCCATGATAGAGGTTGTTGATGAATCTGTTGTTGCCACGGGGAATATAGATTTCAACAGTTATCTGTCTATATCTTCTGACGATGTTATTACGATCTTTTCTCCGAATCCGGAGTTAGGTCAGAATATTAAGACCTCTTTCCCTATGATTGTAGCGGAGGAGCTTGATGCAGACTGGTCAAAAGTAAAGGTGGTTCAAGCGTTATTGGATCCCAGGAAATTCGAGCGACAAGTTACCGGAGGGAGTGGCGCTGTTCCACATTCGTGGGAACGCTTGCGCAAAGCCGGAGCCACCGCCCGCTATATGTTGGTAGAGGCTGCATCAAAGCGTTGGAACGTTCCAGCCACAGCGTTAACTACGGAGAATAGCATGGTGATACATGCTGAAAGCGGACGGAAGTTTAGTTATGGCGAAATTGCAAACGAAGCTTCCAAAGTAGCCGTCCCTGCAGAAATAAAACTAAAGGATAGAAAAGATTTCAAAATAATCGGTACGGCTGTACGTAATGTTGACAATCATGACATGGTCACCGGAAAACCACTGTTTGGTTTGGATTTCTACCGTGAGGGAATGCTGTTTGCCATGATTCAACGCCCGGAGTCTTTTGGAAAGAAAATAAAATCTGTTGATAGCGCAGCAGCGAAGGCAATGCCAGGTATTGTCGATGTGGTAACCTTTAAAAACAACGTAGCGGTTGTAGGTAAATCTACCTGGCAGGTTAACAAAGCCCGAAAGACACTTAAAGTTGAATATGAATCAGAGGATGCGATTGAAAGTACCACCGATCATGATAAATTGTTTAAGGATTTGTTGGATAGTAAGGATGCCACCGTGGTCACTGTCAGACGCAAGGATGGCGATGTAGATGCAGCCTTTAAGACAGCCGCGAAAGTTATTGTGCGAGAGTACCAATGCCCGTTCCTATCGCATGCCCCTCTGGAGCCGATGAACTTCTTTGCGCATGTTCGCCCTGATGGTGTTGAATTGGTAGGACCTACACAAACACCGGAAAGAGCACGGGACGAAACAGCTAAATTACTGGGCATTTCTCCCTACACCATCACGTTGGAGTTAACACGTTTGGGCGGCGGCTTTGGAAGGAGGCTTAAGACAGACTATGTACTTGAAGCAGCGGAGTTATCCAGCATCGTTAAAGCTCCGGTGAAAGTGATCTGGACGCGGGAGGACGATATGAGCGGTGGTAGTTATCGCCCAGCAGTTCGCTACCGGTTTGAAGCAGCCTTGGATACAACGGGAAATTTAATTGGATATAAGCTTCGGGGTGTAGGCATTAATGCGGGAAACTGCACACGTGAGGATAACTTCCCTTCTGGTGCCATTGATAATCTGCTCATAGAATCCGTTGAGCATAAGTCGCCAATAACTACCGGTCCATGGCGGGCACCGATTACAAACTTCCTGGCGTATGCTGAGCAGGCGTTCATCGATGAGGTTGCCATGGCTGCCAAGCAGGACCCGGTCAAATTCCGTCTTGATTTGCTCGAGAAGGCCAAGAAAACGCCGGCCGGTGCCATCAAATATGACATTGATCGCATGAAGGCTGTTATCGAATTGGCCGCTGAAAAATCAGGATGGGGTACAAAGAAAAACGTGTCGCAGGGCTTTAGTGTATACTTTTCACACCGGTCGTATGTAGCACAGGTGGCAGAAGTAGCCATGAAGAAAGGTAAACCTGTATTGCAAAAGATATATGCTGCAGCTGACTGTGGCGTAGTCGTGAATCTAAGCGGTGCCAATCAACAAGTAAGGGGTGGTGTAGTCGATGGGTTGGGTCACGCTATGTATGGCCAAGTGACATTTAAGGAGGGTGCCGCAGAACAAAAGAACTTCAATTCTTATCGTTTGATTCGTCTTAAAGAAGTACCTGAAATTGATGTTCATTTTGTTGACAACTGCATTGACCCGACTGGTCTCGGAGAGCCGGCGCTTCCGCCTACCGGTGGTGCTGTAGCTAATGCACTTTTTAAAGCAACCGGCAAGCGATTGTACAATCAGCCTTTCTCTAAGCAGGAAGAAATGAAAGGCGTTAATTTAGGGGAGCGGTTGTAAAATAATAATATTAACCCATGGTTTTATCATGTAGGGACGCAAAATCTTGCGTCCCATTTTTTTATCGATTTTGCTTCGAAGGTTGCCACATCAGAAAGCTCGAATAATCTCCGGCAAAAAATTACGAAAGAAACATC
>Ga0184629_10001052_pt1 | contig 11567 bp, 9 predicted proteins | sample PLM4_32_b1_FD_133158 | JGI IMG/M metagenome (GOLD analysis project Ga0184629, IMG submission 133158) | Groundwater sediment microbial communities from an aquifer in East River, Colorado, USA - PLM4_32_b1 | ecosystem: Environmental > Terrestrial > Soil > Riparian zone | place: USA: East River... | reverse complement strand
TCGGCCACAGCGAGTTGGCGCGCGACTGGTTCACCGCCCAGTCGATCAGCTTCTCCAACCGGGTGAGATGGAAGTTCGGGCTGCCAGAGACTTCCTTTGTTTCCAGCACGTGTTTCATGGCGAATCCAGAGCAAAAAGGCGTATGGAGAAAACCGTAGAGTAGAACTGCGTAGGGAGAGAGGCGTACGTCTGTTCCATACGTCTTTCCCCCTTACGACGTTTTCCCTACGCTTTCGATTTCACCGTGCTCAATCCCATTGTAGGGCGCCTCTTTTCCACACATACACATACCCAACCGCCAATATCACCAGAAACACCACCATCTCGACCAGCAGGAATCCCGTCGTGACCGTCGCCACCCCGCCCTTGTAGATCGCGGCCCAGGGCAGCAGGAACACCGTCTCGATGTCGAAGATGATGAACAGCATGGCGACGAGATAGAACTTGATGGAAAACCGCTCGCGCGCATCCCCGAGCGGGGGCATGCCGCTTTCGTAGGGGCTGCCCTTCACCGCGGTCGGCCGGCGCGGACCGAGGAAGTGCGATGCCACGATCATCAGCACCGCGTTGCCCGCGACGAACGCCAGCAGGATCAGGAAGATGAGATAGGGTCGGAGCACAGGTTCTCGTGAAAAAATTCACTAGTGCGAGGATGAAAGTATGCGGCGCGCTGCCGCGTGTCAACCGAACGACGTGGCGTAAGTGCCGATGGCGCCGTTAGATTGCGCCGCCATGTCGATCAAATCCGACCGCTGGATCCGCCGCATGGCCGCGGAGCACCGCATGATCGAGCCGTTTGCCGACGAGCAGGTCCGCGCCGGCTGCATCTCCTACGGCGTCTCGTCCTACGGCTACGACATGCGGGTCGCCCCCGAGTTCAAGATCTTCACCAACGCCCTCTCGGCCATCGTCGATCCCAAGCAGTTCGACCCGAAATCCTTCGTCGAGTTCACGGGCGCGGTGTGCGTCGTGCCGCCCAACTCGTTCGCCCTCGCGCGCTCCATCGAATACTTCCGCATCCCGCGCAACGTCCTCACCCTGTGCGTCGGCAAGAGCACCTACGCTCGCTGCGGCATCATCACGAACGTCACGCCGTTCGAGCCGGAGTGGGAGGGCTTTGTGACACTCGAGATCTCCAACACGACGCCGCTCCCCGCCAAGATCTACGCCGACGAGGGCATCGCCCAAGTCCTGTTCTTCACGGCCGATGAAGGCGACGAGTGTGAGCGGAGCTACGCCGACAAGAAGGGGAAATACCAGGCGCAGGTGGGGATTACACTTCCAAAGCTGTAATCGGTAAACGGTCATCGGTAGACGGTACCGACGACCGAGTACCGATGACCGACGACCTCCCTACGGCATCACTCCCCCCGCTACCCGCGCCACCCACAATCCCGAATTGATGTCGCTGGCGTAGATGAAGCCGCGGTGCGGGATCGCGCTCCAGGCCAGGGCCATATTGGGCCGGTACCCCGCGAGCGACCCGGTGTACAGGCTGCCCACCACGCGTCCCTCGGCGCGCAGATCGCCGCGCAGCTCCCCGCTCACGTCCACCACCCGGATACCGCCGTTGTAGGCGCCGATGTAGGCGAGCCCGTTCTCCACGAAGAGATTGTGCACGCCGAACTCGATCGGGTCGTAGAACGCCACCTCGCGCGGATGCAGGAGGTCGTGCACGTCGACCACGTGCATCCGGCCGCGCGTGGGGAACTGCTCCCGCGAGGCCAGGTCCAGGGTCCCCGGATACGACTCGTCGCCCAGAAAGACGTAGTCACCAGCCCGGAAGACGGCGTGCGTGCCCGCGATGTAGCCCGGGGGATACAGCTCGGCGTGGTTGTAGGTGTACTGGCTCACGAACGTGGGGTTGGTGATCGATCCGCCGGTGATGCCCTTCCCCACGTCGAGGACGATCAACCCATCCCGCCAGTACGCCAGGTAGGCGATGCCGTCCACCACGTGCACGTCGTGCAGGTAGCGTTGCGGGATCATGTTGAGGAACTCAACCGGGTACGGCTGCGCCGGGACCGCTCGGGCGATTTCCCAGCGCGCCACCTGTCGGGGCGCACGCGGATCGGCGAAATCGATGATCCGTAACGAGCCCGTGGCGTCGTCGGTCGCGAACACGTAGTGCTGATACACGTAAGCGCTGTGCACCCCACCCGAGACCGCCTCGGTAAACTCCGACACCAGCTTCGGATGGCGCGGGTCGGCACAGTCGTAGAACAACAGGCCGTTCTTGCGCGTGCTCGCCCCCTCGCGGCTCACCACCAGGATCTTCCCGTCGGCGGTGGTCATGAGGTCGTTCAACAGCCGGGCGTCCACCACCAGCGAGTCGGTGAGCTTCGGCGCCGCGGGATCGGAGATGTCGAAGACGTAGATCTCGCTGCCGATGGTCGACACGTACGCCACGTCGCCCACCGGCCAGATCTCGGCGCCCTGCACGTCCTTCGACAGGGCGGCGTGCGAGACCTGCTCGACACCGCGGGGATCGTGCCGCGGCAGGACCGACACCTCTGTGGTCGCCACCCGACTCCCCACCGTCGCGCTCACCGTGTAGATCCCCGGCTCGGTCGCCACCAGCCGGCCGTCGGGATACACCGTCGCGCCAGGACCCGTCACGCTCCAGCGCAGCGGCACGCCGCTCTCCTTCCGGCCGCCCGCGCCGCGAATGTCCGTTTGCAGCGCCACGACGTCGCCGACCCGGACGGGACCTGCGGAGAGAACGCGCAGCGACGTGACCGGGTTGATCCGCACCGTCAATTCCCAGCGCGTCGACACCGGTCCCAGTGCCGCCGCAATGGTGGCGCGACCGACCGCCTTGGCGCGGACCACGCCGCTGGAGGAGACGGTGGCCACCGCCGGTCCGAGCGAGCGCCATTGCACCCCCGGGAGTCCCCCCCCTGCTCCGACCGGATCGCCGACGGCCGTGATGGCGCGGACGCTCAGCGGGACGATCTCGCCGACAACCAGACTCGTCCGCCCGCCTGGGGCTCCGATCTCGAGGCGCGCCGCCGGACGCTCCCCGATATCGAGCACCGCAAATCCCGGTTTCCCTCCGACCAGGGCGAAGACGTAGGTCTGGCCTGCCCTCGTGGTCGTGACCAGACCCGCGGAGTCAGCGGCGGCGATGTCGAACGGCGTTGCGAACCATTCGGTATGAGCCCCGGCCACGACGGCGCCGGCGGAGTCGCGGGCGGTGACGCGGAATCGGATGGTGTCGCCTGCCGTGACGATCGCTCGGGCGGGGGAAAGCTCCACCGTGGCCACGCCTTGCGCCGAGATCGCGGAGGGGAGGGCGAGCGCGACGCCGGTGAGCAGAGCGGTGACGGGACGCACGGGCAGACTCCGGGGAAGAGAGGATGCGGAGAAGTTGTCGTCAGCCACGGCCGCCGGCCAGTCCGTCCTTGCACGCCGTGACGATGCGGGCCGGTGGGAACACGCCGAACCACAGACCCGAGCGGCGGACGTGCGCGAGGCCCGCCGCGCGCAGCGTGTCCGCGTACGCGGCGGTGTGGCGGAAGTCGAGCACCGCGAGCAGGCCGCCCGGTCGCAGCACGCGCGCCATCTCGCGGATGGCGTCCGCCCGACCCGCCCGGTCGGGAATGTTGTGGACCACGAGACTCGACACGACGACATCGAAACAGCCGTCGTCGAACGGCAGGCGCCGCGCGTCGCCGTCGTGCACCTTCACGCGCTCCGCCACGCCCTCGCGCACCGCGTTCTCGAGCGTCACCCGGCGGTGATTCCCCGACTGGTCGCTGCGCCGCCAGAGATCGACCCCGACCGCCCGGCCCTCGGGCAGCCGCTTCGCGACTTCAATCAGCACCTGTCCCCGCCCGCATCCCACGTCCAGCACCCGGGCATCCGCCCCCAACCCCAGCGCATCGAGCATGCGCCGCACCACCCGGCGTTTCCCGAACCGGCTGCTCCAGATCATCAGGACGGCCTCCGCGGCGAACACCGCGCCGGGAATCGCGAGGCCGCGCACCGACCGCGCGGTGGCGCCCAGCCAGAGGCCGGCGACCCCCAGCACGGCGAACGTGAGCACCACGCCGGGTGCGTCGATCCCATACTCCGCCCGCCGCATGCCCGCTACGCTCCCGCCAGCAGCACCGGCGGCTTGCGACGCAGCCGGCGGATCGTGGCCGTCAACGTCATGCACACGAGCGCCCCGGTCGCGGCCATCGCCATGTCCATCTGCGCGTCCCATACATCCCCTTGCGTGCCGAGCCAGGCGTCGCCCGTTCCCGGGGCGACGAGCTTGGCCACCACCATCTCCGTGATCTCGTACAGGGCGCTGAACGCCAGCGTCACGTCGAGCGGGAGGTAGTAGGCCCAAAAGCCGCGAGCGTTCGCGACACGCAGGAAGACTTCGCGGATCGGATAGGCGAGCAGCAGCCCGAACGAGAAATGGACCAGGCGGTCGAATGGGTTGCGTTCGAGCCCCAGGGCGTGCTCCAGCCAGTCGCCGAACGGCACGCGCGCGTAGGTCCAATGCGCGCCGATCGCGTGCAGCGTCATGAACAGCGCGATCAGCAGGTAGGACAGATCCGACAGTGGGAACACCCGGTAGGTCCCGACCAGCAGTGCCACCACGAGCGCCACCAGGATGTTCTCGAGCACCCAGTCGTGGCGGTCGAGCGGCCGGATCGCGGTCGCGATCCAGACGATCGCGTACCAGACGGCGAGCCCCTGCACGAGGCGGCGCGCAGCGAAGCGGCCCTGCGTGTGGGTGGTGGAGGTGGAGAGCATAGGACACTGGTTTTCGGTAGTCGGTCCTCGGTAGTCTGTGTGCCGTACCGAGGACCGATTACCGACGACCGCCTACCGATTCATCGGGGCGGATTGAGTATCCGCTCGATCCGCGCCTGCAAGTCCACCATGTGCGCGCGAGTCGTGCGATCGGTCACGCGCCCCAGCGCGGTCCCGAGTGCCGTCTGCAGATCCCGCAGCTCGAGGCGCGCCAGCGACCGTGCGTCGGCCGGACGCGGCGGCGGTGGCGTGAAGCCGGGAAACGGGGTGAAGCCGGGCGGCGGCGGCGTGACGAGCGGCGTGTTGATCAACCGGTCCATCTGGTCCACAAAGGTCTGCTGCAGGTTGCGCCGGTACGGATCCACTGCCGGCCGCGCGGCGCCGAGCTCGGCGAAGATGCCGCCGCGCAGCTCGTCGAACAGGTTGGTGAGCGTATAGGCGGTGCCCGCCGGCAGCGTGGCGCCTTGCTCCGCCAGCCGCGAGAGACGCGCGTCCTGGAACAGCGTGGTGAGGAGCGCCGCCTGCCGCACGCGGATCCGCTCTACGAACCCCGTCGGCTCGATGCGCCGCAGCACCGCGGAGTCGAGGAAATAGGTCGGTGTGGTGAAGGCGTTCTCGTTGAGGAACCGGACCGCCTCCGCCTGCTGCGCCCGCGGCACGGAACGGTGAATCACCCCCGCCTGATCGGGATACTTCTCCTGCCGCCACACGCCGCCCGGCACGACGGCGACGTGCCCCATCTCGAGCGCCCATTGCAGGATGACCCGGTCGTAGAGGTCGTCGAGCAGCGAATAGTCTTCGAGCGAGTCGGTAGTCGTGGCGGAGAGCAGCATCGGGACGAGCCGCTTGATGTTCGCCAGCCCGTACCGGGTGGCCTTGACCGGATCGTCCCCGAGCGCCTCGGTCTGCGTGCGCGGATCGACGCCGTCCGGGTTGCCGAACCGCAACCACGGCATCGTGTCCTGCTCGCGGGCGAGGGAATCGAGCACGCGCCGTTCGGCGTCGGGGGTGGGGACGCCGGGGATGCGGCGGTAGCCCCAGTCGATCACGTAGTAGTCCCACGGGCCGAGCTTCGGCATCAGCTGGACGTCGTCCCCCGGCTGCGCGACATAGTTGTTGCGGGCGTAGTCCATGATCGAATACGACGTCCCGTTGCGCCGCGTGTAGGTGGGGCTGCGCAGCGAATCGACCGGATAGTAGCCCGACGACAGCTGGTTGTGCGGCAGCCCGAGGGTGTGGCCGACCTCGTGGGTCGCCACGTACGCCACCATCTGGCCCATCAGGGAATCGGGGAGCGGCAGGCGGCGGGCCCGCGGGTCCACCGCGCCGACCTGCACCCAGTACCAGGCCTGGAGCAGGCTGGTGATGTTCTGGAACCAGCCGATGTTCGATTGGAGGATCTCGCCGGTTCGCGGGTCGCTGGTATGCGGGCCGTACGCGTTCTCGATCTGCGAGGGGAGCCAGCGAATCGTCGAGTAGCGAGCGTCGTCGAGATCGAACTCCGGGTCCTCCTGGGGGGTCGGCGCCCGGCGGGCCGTGATGGCGTTCGAGAACCCCGCGGCGCGGAACACCGGCTCCCAGGCCTCCACGCCTTTGATGATCCAGGGCGCCCAGCGCTCCGGCGTCGCGGGATCGAGATAGAACACGATCGGCTTGATCGGATCGCTGACCGCGGCGCTGGAATCTTTGGGCTCGAGCCGCCAGCGGGTGATGTAGCAGCGCTCCGATACGCGGTAGCGGTCGAGGCCGTAATCGATCTGACGCACCACGAAGTACCCGACCCGATTGTCGCACAGCCGTCGCGCCATCGGGCGTCCGGGCAAGAGCACCATCGAGTAGTGCATCTCGAAGGACAGCGTTCCGAGTCCGCGGTCGCCGCCCGGCACGGAATCGTTCTCGAAGGTCTGCAGCGCCCGCACCTCGATGTTCGTCGGGAACGAGCGGGCCGACTCGACCAGCGACCGCGACGGGTCGAGCCGCCGCAACCGGTAAACACGCCGGGCGGTCAGCTCGGGTACGTCGGTGGTGAAGAGCTTTGTCACCTCGACCACCAGGTTCGAGTCCCGGGGACTGAAGGCAGCCACGTCGAAGCTCATCAGGACCGGCTCGAGGGTCGACAGGCGGACCGCCCGCGATACTGGGGTCGAGCTGTCGGCCACGATGTCGTAGCTCTTGCCCCGCAGCAGCACGCGGTTCCCCATCCGCTCCCAGCGCACCACGCGGTTGTCGAGGTTCTCGCCGGCGTAGCGCGTCCCCTCGGGGGTCGCGGCATAGTCCACGACCAGCAGGAATTCCACGCCGAGCTGGGCGCGCGGGATCTCGTAGAACAGCTTTTCCCCGATCCGGTGCACCAGGAACACCCCCGAGTCGGTGACCGCCTCTCGCGTGATCACCTGGTTGTAGGGCTTCGGGCCTTCCGCCTGCCCCGGGCTGGCGGGCCGAGCCCGACTCGTGTCCTGACGACCGGGCGCCGCGGCGGGGTTGGCGGCGGGTGAGGGGGCCTGAGACGCAGGGGCAGCGTTGGTGCAGGCCGCGCAGCCGAGCACGAGTAGGACGCCGAACGATCGCATGACGGTGGTTCCTCCGGAGGACTGCAGCTGGTGAGATCGGCTAACGCGTGATCAAACGCACGGCGCGGTCGTAGAAGAAGTAGTCCCACGCCCAGTTGGTCAAGACGATCAGCCGGTTGCGAAACCCGATCAGCTGGATCAGGTGCACCACCAGCCACACGACCCAGGCCGGGAACCCCGTGAACGACACTCCATGAATACGCGCGACGGCAGCGTTTCGTCCGATGGTCGCGAGCGTCCCGGGATTGCGGTAGCGGAACGGGGCCGGCGGATCCCCGCTGAGCACGCGGCGAATATTCTCCGCCGCCGTGTCGCCCATCTGCATCGCCACCGGGGCCATCATCGGCAATGAGGGACCCTGCGCCTCGAGAAACGCCGAATCCCCGATCACGAAGACCTCCGGGTGCCCCGCCAGCTGGAGGGTGGGCTCGACCACGACGCGTCCCAGGTGCGCCGTGGGGACGCCGAGCTGCCCGGCGAGAGGCGCGGCGCGTACACCGGCCGCCCAGATCAACGTGTGCGACGGGATCACTTCCCCGCTCTTCAACCGGGCCGATGCCCCGTCGTAGTCGGCGACCGCGGCGCCGCAGCGTACCTCGACGTGCTTCTTGCGGAGGGTGGCCGCCGCAGCCTCCGACAGCCGGGGCGGGAACCCCGCCAGCACCCGGTCGCCGGCCTCGAGCAGCAGGACCCGCACATCCTTGAGGTTCAGCCGCCGGTAATCCTTGACCAGGACGAGCCGGATCAGCTCCGAGAGTGCGCCGGCCATCTCGACCCCGGTCGGCCCGCCCCCCACTACGGCAAAGGTCAACAGGGCTCGGCGCCGTGCCGGATCCAGCTCGAACACCGCCTGCTCGAAGCACGACAGCACGTGATTGCGAATGCGCACCGCGTCGGGGATGTCCTTGAGGGCGAAGCCATGCTGCTCCACCGCGCTCAGCCCGAAGAAATTCGTCTGGGCGCCGCACGCCAGCACGAGGAAGTCGTACCGGATCGCCCCGTCGCCAGTGCGCAGCGTCCGGCCGGCCAGGTCGACGCCCGTCACGGTCGTCAGGCGGAAATCGAAATTCGGCGCACGCAGGATCGCCCGCACCGGTTTGGCGATTTCCTCCGGCTCGAGCCCGGCCGTCGCCACCTGGTAAAGGAGGGGTTGGAACAGATGGTAGTTGTTCCGGTCCACCAGCAGCACATCCACCGGGGCGCGGCGCAGCGCCTTGGCGGCTCGGAGCCCGCCGAAGCCCGCGCCGACCACGACGACCGCAGGCCTCACGCCGTCGTGCGGCTGGACAGGAATCCCTCAGCGGTCATGAGTGCGATGCCGAGGGAGCGTGCGAGCTCTCGTGCGTCGTACGGCGAGTCGACCATGGCGCCGATGTAATTCAGGCCCATGAGATTGGCCGCCGCCGGGGAGAGCGGCATCAGCGCCTTGAGCGCCGCTCGAAACACGACGGCGGGTTGATGGACGCTGCGGATCGGACGACCCAATACGCGCGCGAAGACGGCGACGACCCCATCCCAGGAGAGGATTTCCGGACCGCCCACTTCCCAGATCGCGTTCACCGCCCGGGAATCGTCCAGACTCCGGACCATGAACTCGGCAACGTCGTCCAGAGCGATGAACGCGTGCCGCACCCGTCCGGAGCCGGGCACGAGGGCGATTCCGCGCCGCTCGATGAGATGTCCCACCGCCCGCATGAAGCCACGGGAGAACCAGAACGGCCGCTCGAGCGTGTGGGCCTCGGCACCGCGCAGCGGAATCGAGCTCCCCATCAGCGCGAACCAGTCGTCCATGAAGAAGGAGGCGCGCACGATGGTGTAGGCCAGCGTCCCGTCGCGCAGCAGCCGCTCCACCGCGCGCTTGTGTCGAAAAGTGGGGACCTCGTCATCGTACTTAGTCACCGGAACTGAAGCCAACACGAACCGTTCAACCCCGTGATGCCGGCATGCCTCGATCAAGTCCCGGTATCCGAGGTCGTCGACGTTCGCGAACGTGCCTCCCCCGCGGCGCGGCACCACCGCGCTGGCCGTGGCGAGTACGGTCGTGACGCCTCGGCACGCCGCCGCCAGGCTCTCGGGGCTGCGGAGATCTCCGAACGCCAGCTCGACCCCATCGCCTTGCAGGTGTTGATAGCGCGACGTGGGACGCACCAGGATACGCACGGGTCGACCGCGGTGCGACAACTTGCGCACGAGCGCAGTACCGAGCTGGCCGGTGGCCCCGACGATGAGGATCATGGATGTAAATGATGACACGGAATTCGTTGCGGTGACAGAGCCCGAGTTCTCGGCTTTACGGCGTTTTCTCCTCTGTGTATCATCCCTGCGCTTGCCGCCCGCTTTCTGGAGCCCTGATGTCCCGCGTGGATGCCCTGACGCAGTCGCTCATTGGCAAGAAGGTGGTCATGGCCGGCTCGGGCGTGGTCCTTCTGGGCTTTGTCCTGGGACACATGGTCGGCAATCTCAAGGTCTTCCAGGGTCCGGAGCACTTCAATGGGTACGCGGAGGGCCTGCGCACCTTCGGCGCTCCCTTCTTCGGCCGCGGCCAACTCCTGTGGCTCATCCGCTTGGTCCTGCTCACGGCCGCGGCCCTGCACATCTGGGCCGCCTACGTGGTGACCCGGGCAAGCTGGGCCGCGCGCCCGGTGGGCTACCACGTGCTCCGGCTCGTCGAAACCACCTATGCCGCCCGGACCCTGCGCTGGGGCGCGGTCCTCATTCTGCTGTTCGTCATCTACCACCTGCTCGATTTGACGTTCGGGCCGGCCAACCCCTCGTTCATCCCCGGCGACGCCTACCACAACCTGGTCGCGAGTTTCGGACGCGTCCCCATCGCCGCAGCCTATATCATCGCGATGGGCGCGCTGTGCCTGCACCTCTACCACGGCATCTACAGCGCGTGTCAGACGTTGGGCCTGAACCACCCCAGGTACAACGCGGCGCGCCGCGGCTTCGCCCTCCTCTTCAGCCTGGTCGTGGCCGGGGGGTTCGCGGCCGTGCCGCTCGCCGTCCTGACGGGAGTCGTGCGCTGACCATGGACCTGCGCGCCAACATTCCCGACGGGCCGATCGAGCAGAAGTGGGAGCGCCATCGCTTCGAGATGCGGCTCGTGAATCCCGCCAACAAGCGGAAGTTCGAGATCATCGTCGTCGGCTCGGGGCTGGCCGGGGCGTCCGCCGCTGCCTCGCTCGCCGAGCTGGGCTACCGCGTGTCGTGCTTCTGCTTCCAGGATTCGCCGCGGCGCGCGCACTCGATCGCCGCCCAGGGGGGCATCAACGCCGCCAAGAACTACCAGAACGACGGCGATTCCGTCTGGCGCCTCTTCTACGACACCGTGAAGGGCGGCGACTTCCGCTCGCGCGAGGCGAACGTGCATCGCCTGGCCGAGATCAGCGTGGACATCATCGACCAGTGCGTCGCCCAGGGAGTGCCCTTCGCCCGGGAGTACGGCGGGCTGCTGGCCAACCGCTCCTTCGGCGGCGCCCAGGTCTCCCGCACCTTCTACGCCCGCGGCCAGACCGGCCAACAGCTGCTGCTGGGCGCCTACCAGGCGCTGTCGCGCCAGATCGGGCTCGGGCAGGTCACGATGTATCCACGCACTGAAATGCTCGATCTCGTCGTCATCGACGGGAAGGCCCGCGGCATCGTGGTGCGCGATCTCGTGACCGGCCGCATCCGCTCGCACGCCGCGCACGCCGTGGTGCTCGCCACGGGCGGGTACGCGAACGTGTATTTCCTATCCACCAATGCCAAGGGCTGCAACGTCACGGCGACGTGGCGCGCGGCCAAGCGGGGTGCGCTGTTCGCCAACCCCTGCTTCACCCAGATCCATCCGACCTGCATCCCCGCCCACGGCCCGCACCAATCCAAACTGACCCTGATGAGCGAGTCGCTGCGCAACGACGGCCGTATCTGGGTGCCGCAACAGCAGGGGGACGCGCGTCGGCCCGGCGACATTCCCGACGCCGAGCGGGACTACTACCTCGAGCGGCTCTACCCGAGCTTCGGCAACCTCGTGCCGCGCGATGTCGCCTCACGGCGCGCCAAGGACATGTGCGACGCGGGCCACAGTGTGGTGCCGCAGGGCCACGGCGTCTACCTCGACTTTCGCGACGCGATCCAGCGGCTGGGCCGGCCGGCCATCGCCGAACGCTACGGCAACCTCTTCGAGATGTACCAGCGTATCACGGGGGAGAACCCCTACGAGGTGCCGATGCGCATCTACCCCGCCCCGCACTACACCATGGG
>Ga0184629_10001051_pt1 | contig 11583 bp, 10 predicted proteins | sample PLM4_32_b1_FD_133158 | JGI IMG/M metagenome (GOLD analysis project Ga0184629, IMG submission 133158) | Groundwater sediment microbial communities from an aquifer in East River, Colorado, USA - PLM4_32_b1 | ecosystem: Environmental > Terrestrial > Soil > Riparian zone | place: USA: East River... | reverse complement strand
TCTTCGTACGAGACCAGCTTTGCCGCCACCAGCTCGTTCAGGTGATCCTCGAGCGTCTGCATCCCGAACTTCTTGCCCGTCTGCATCGCGGACATGAGTTGCACCATCTTGTCCTCGCGGATCATGGCGCGCACCGCGTCGGTCGCGAGCAGAATCTCCAGCGCCGCGATGCGCCCGCCGCCGACTTTCGGCACCAGCGATTGCGAAATGATGCCCTGCAGGGTTCCGGCGAGCTGCATGCGAATCATGGTCTGCTGCACGGGCGGGAACACGTTCACGATGCGATCCACTGTCTTCATCGCGCTCGTCGTGTGCAGCGTCCCCAGCACCAGGTGACCGGTCTCGGCCGCCGTGACGGCCAGCGCGATCGTCTCGAGGTCCCGCATCTCACCGAGGAGGATGATGTCGGGGTCCTGACGAAGCGCTCGCCGCAGCGCCTGGTTGAAGTCGGTCGTGTCGGACCCGATCTCGCGCTGGTTGATGTAGCAGCGCTTGTCGCGGTGCAGGAATTCGATGGGGTCTTCCATGGTGAGGATGTGACCCGCTTCGCGCGAGTTGATGAGGTCGATCATGGCCGCCAGAGTGGTGGACTTGCCGCTCCCCGTCGGCCCGGTCACGAGAACCAACCCGCGCGGTTTCGAAGCCAGCGTCTTGCAGATCTCCGGAAGCCCCAGCGCTTCGAAGGTCGGGATGTTTTCCGGGATGTAGCGCAGTACCAGCGACACCGAACCGCGCTGGCGCATGACATTCACGCGAAAGCGCGCCAGGCCGGGAATCGAGTAGGAACAATCGAGATCGCCGGTGGTGCAGAACGTGTTCCAGTGCTCCGGGCTCAGGATGGCCCTGGCCATGGCGAGCGTGTCATCCGGCATGAGACGCTGTTCGCCCTGCGGATGAATCTTGCCCGAAATGCGAACCCCCGGCGGCTGACCCACCTTGAGATGGGCGTCGCTGCCGCCGAGTTCGATCATTCGTTTCAGGAGATCATTGACGTGCATGAGGGCCTCCCCAGACCGATGCTACGGCGTGTTCACTCGGGACCAACTGGACGGGGAAACGGGAACGGCGGTGGAGCGACGGGCATAGTAACCAGACAGGGTACTCCCCACCACGCCAGTCGTCCGAGCTCCCCTTGCTCGCTCCGCCGTTCCCGGCCGGCTGCAACCGGCTCCCAGGAGCACATTTCACACGGGCGCTGTTTCGTTCACTCGCTCGGTCTGCCGGCGCAGGTTGTCGATGGTCTGTCGCATCCACTCGGATTGCTCGGCGTGCCGGATGCACGCACCAGCGTTCTGAGCAAAGACCTTCAGAGCGTGAAGATCGTCTTCCTTGTACTGGAGGTCCGGCGATCGGCTGCTGACATTGATTACGCCGACCAGCTCGTCCCGGAGAATGATGGGCACGACCATCGCCGCGAGGAGCGACGTGGACGTGAGCTTCAGAGCCGGGTCCTCCTGCAGTTCTTTCTCGCGGCCGAGGATCAGCGCCTGCTTGTGCCTCGCGGCCCAGCCTGCGATGCCCTCGTTGATGGATTGCTCCACGCCCAGCATCCTGGAGACGCCTTCCCGGTCGCTCGCCGCGCGCACCACCAGCTTCTGCGTCGCCGCGTCGTAAAGCATCAGGGACGCGCGGTCGCAGGTGAACGCGTCCAGGCACGATTCGGCGATGCACTCAAACACGGCCTCGGGCCGGTTGTGCAGCCCCATGATGCGACTCACGTTCAGGAGCCCGTACAGGCGACGCTGGGCCGCGCCCTGGACCTCTTCTTCGAATACCTTGATTTGCGCGTTGATGCGATTGAGACTGCGCTGTTCGCGCGTGAGATGCACTACCAGCGTAACCACCAGGATGACGCAGCCCGCGACGAGCGAGATATCGGTTCTGGCCCACGGCCATGGGCTGACCAGCCGGTTGGGCAGCAACGTCCCGACGACGATGCCCAGGCCGGCGGCGGTGATGACGAAGGTGGAAGCCAGCAGGAGCCAGTTGGCCCACGACCGGCGCAGCAAAACTTCGCTGGGATCCGATGTGGCGGTCGTCGCCCGCGCGGGGTCGAGTACCGGAGGATTCTCAGTGGACATGTTGCCTCCCCGCAAACAGGTCCGATCACCTGATGATTCTTGGTGCGTGACATCGACGCCAGAGCAAGTCCGTCGCCATCCCGCGGGGAAACACGCGGCAGACCCCGGCGCCCGACTCTGCGCTGCCCGGTTATCCTGCGACCAGACATCAACTTCGCGGTTCTGGGTCCGGAGTATCCTGAGTTTTTGGTTCCGAAAACTCTTAGAGTCGAGGCAGTGGCTCGGCGTACGTCCGTGTGCCTTCCGTGGTTGACATCGAGCGCGCGCAACCAACGGCGAGGTGCATGGTGCAACGTAATCAGTCGTTTACCGACGTGAGTGCGTGCCGAATGGCAAATTTCGTGAGGCCGGCGATATTGTGGATCCCGAGTTTCGCCATGATCTGCCGGCGGTGTGTCTCCACCGTCTTGGTGCTGACGCACAGCACGTCGGCGATCTTCTTGGTGGACTTGCCCTCGGCCAGCAACTGGAGCACCTCGCGCTCACGGGGCGACAGCGTCCCGAACGTTTCGCTAGTGGGCTTTCCCAAAGACGCTATCACGGCCGCCTCGGCGGACGGACTCAGGTAGGTCTTTCCTTCCCGCACGGTGTCGATGGCGCGCTGCAATTCGGCGAGCCCGCCCTCCGCGAGGACAAACCCCGCCGCTCCCGCCCGCATGGAGCGGCTGATCAGATCGCGATCGGCATCCGAGGAGATCACGACGACCCACATGCCGGGGTGCTCGGTCACGAGGCGCCGCGTGAGGTCGACCCCTCCCAGCCCGGGAAGCACAGGCTCGAGGATGGCGAGATCCGGCCGCAACTCCGCGGCGAGCGAGATTGCACTGCGCCCGTCTCCGGTGTCGGCGACGACCTCGATCGTAGCCGGGTTCGAGAGCGCCATTCGCAATCCATCCCGGAATATCTGGCTGCCGATGGCAAGGAGCACGCGCGTTGGCATGGTAGCGATTCTCCCCTCGCTCTAAGGACGAGCGGTCTCGGGTGCGGGGAAGTTCGGGGAGAAACGCCAGCCAGCGCGCACGCGAGGTGCGGCTGTAGGTGTAGCCGGTTTCCATTTCCTCCCCGGGAAACCCGCATACCAAAGGTTCACCGCAAGCTTAGGAACGTTTCGGAAATTCAGCAAGGGTTGATCGCCGGAGTGGTAACTGGATACAAATGGCGGACTAAGCCCGGCTTGACCGTCCCCGGGGCGGGTGGTATAGTCCGCGCTCCGGCGGCCGGAGGGCTAGCCTAACTGGTAAGGCAACGGTCTTGAAAACCGTCGGGCTTAACCGCCCTTGGGGGTTCGAGTCCCTCGCCCTCCGCCAGTTTTTTTGGACACAGAGTTTGGGAGAGGTGGCCGAGCTGGTCGAAGGCGACGGTTTGCTAAACCGTTGTACGGGCCAAAACCTGTACCGAGGGTTCGAATCCCTCCCTCTCCGCCATCCTGCGCGCGGCGGTGACCGTCGCATGGTCCGCTTCACTCCGATTGAATGGCGGCACACACGGTGAAAGCAATGCGGAAGGTCGAGATCAGTCGCTTCGATCTGATGTCTCTATTCAAGGTAGCGTTTCTTCTCTACGCGACGCTGGGGTTGGTTGCCGGGCTCTTCTACGGGCTGGTGATCATGGTGGTCGGTCAGCTCGGGAGCTTCCTGGGCGGCGATGACATTCCAGGGCTGCAATATTTGACCGGGATTGTCGGCGTGGTGGCCATTCCCGCGCTCGCGCTCATGTACGGCACCCTCGGATCGATCGTCGTGATGATCGGCGGCGCGTTGTACAACCTTGCCGCCCGACTCGTGGGCGGTGTGAAGATGGACGTGAGTGCGATGGATACGCCGTTCGACACCCGGACCGTCGCCGACGTCCACTCCGCGCCACCCGCCGGTTAGACCCTGCAGACGTTCTGGATGCGCCCGTAGCTCAACTGGATAGAGCGTGTGGCTACGGACCACAAGGCTAGGGGTTCAAGTCCTCTCGGGCGCACCAACTCTCCCTCCTCATGAAAAGCAAAACGGGGCGCACAGTATTGTGCACCCCGTTTCGGTTTTATAGCCGCGCCGGGCGCGGATGGCGCCGCGCAGAGTGGCGGCGTTGGGCACCCAGTATCGACCGGCGGTCAAGTACGTCCGGTCCCGCGCCGGCGCGGCCAAACCTCACACCTAGAAACTGAACGACGACTGCACGGCGGGAATCATTTCGAAATCGCTTCCGGCATTCCGGGTCATCTGGATGACCCCCTTGAGAAGGAGGTCGCGGCTCACGTGGTAGCCGACGCCGCCTTCCCAACGGTCAACGTTGAGATCCCAGGTCATGGACTCGCCCGTGCTGCTCTCGACTTCCTCGTACCGAAGCGCGTCGTAGCGAAGGGTCACGTCCAGGCCGGCGGCGACCGACGCGGCCGCCTGGGCCCAGTACGACATCGACGACAGCCCGTCGGCGCGGACCGGCGTGTCGGCGTGGTTATAGAAAGTCTCGCTCGTAAGCGCAAGCCGCCACACCTTCCAGTCGACGCTCACGCCGAAGACGTCCTGGTAGTAGTCGTTGATCGACTTGCCCGCGGGCATGTAGGGATCCACATCGCGGGTCAGGTACGCGCCGCGCGTGCCCGACACCCACGCCTTGAGCCCCGGCGTGAACGCAAAGCCGACCTTGGCATGCCACGCGATGTTGTCGTTGGTATCCGAGCCCTGAACCGGCGCGCCGGCCGACCCGAGCGTGGCGCCGAGCGCGAATTCGAAGCGCCCCAGCGACCCCAGCGAATAGAGCCCGTAGTTCCAGCAGTTGTCATAGAGGACCGGCATGGTGACGTAGGCCTTGCCGCGCACGCCGTTGGAATCCGAGTACGTGAACCGGGTCTGGCCGCGGCCGCGCATCGCGAGCATCTGGTCGAGATCGGTCGGCATCATCGTGCTGGCCAGCGTCGACTTCCAGTAGTAGTTCATCGGAAGACCGACCAGCGGGTTCTTGTTCGAATAGGTCTGGCTCGCCCAGATGCCGTCGTGGACGGGAATGAGCCCCGCCTCGATGAACACGTTCCGGTCCTCCATCACGCGGTGCATGATGTACCCGCCGAAGAAGCGGTACGTGCTGTACGCTTCCGGCGAGACGAGGAACTGCATGTACACCGACGTCTGGCCGCGCTGGCCCTCGACGAACAGGCGCGCGCGCAGTGCGTCGAAGTTCGAGTCGTTGGTGTTGAGTGTGTTGTACCAGCGGTAGTCGCCGACGTCGGTGGCCACGATGTCGACCAGGCCGCGCAGCTGGATGCTATTCTGCGCGAACGCGTTCACCGCCGCGCCCATGAGCGCGAGCGTGACGAACGCCGCGAACGCAATGCGCCTTCCGGCGTCGCATGGAACCAGGTGCACCGCGCACAGTGAGCGTCTCATACCAGGACTCCTTCGTGTTCCGGCGCTTTTACCGGCGGATTGGCGCCCGGAGCGGAGCGGGGCAGTACAATGGTGAACGTGCTGCCGCGACCCGGTGCGCTGGTGACGAGCACCCGCCCGTTGTGCCTGTCGACGATGACTTTGCACAGAGCGAGGCCCAGACCGAACCCCTTCGAACCGAACCCATAGGTACCCGACGAGTGATTCATCACGTCGCCGACTTCGTAGATCTTCTCGAATATCCACTTCAGCTCGTGCTGCGCGATGCCGATGCCGGTGTCTTCCACCGCGATGTGGATTTCATCGCCGACGGGCTTGGTGACGATGCGCACCGCGCCGCCGTCGGGCGTGAAGCGGATCGCATTGTCGACCAGCGACAGCAGCGCTTCGCTCATGCGTGGCGCGTCGACCTGGACCGGGAGCGCGTCGTCGCCCAGCTCGAGCACGAGCCGGAGCTTGCGGCTCTCGGCGACCGTGCGGCGCCCGAGCGCGGTTTCGCGCACGATCTCGCGCACGTCGCGCCGGGTCAGGTGCAGCGACTGCAGGCCCTGTTCGTAGTAGGTGAGGTCCAGCATGGACTGCACCAGGCGGTTCAGGCCGGTGAGCTGTTCGGTGATCATCATGGTCGTCTCACGGATCTTGTCGGGGACCGTGCCCAGGGCGCCGCTCGCGATCATCTCGTTGAAGCCCGTGATGATGGTGAGCGGGGTTCGCAACTCGTGCCCGGCCAGCGCGATGAAGTTGCTCTTCGCCTGGTCGACGCTCTTCAGGTGTCGCACGTAGCTCTTGAGCGACTCGCGCATGTGCGAGAAGTTCTTGCCCAAAAGCGCCAGCTCGTCGCGTCCGCGCATGTCGACGGGGTAGTCGTACTCGCCCTTCTGGAGGGCGACCGACGCCAGCACGATGCGCGAGAGCGGGCCGGTGATGCTCTGCGCGACCACGAACCCCAGCAGGAGCGTCACGCACACCGCCGCCAGACCGCCGAACGCCAGGCGCTTTTCCAAGGTCAGGATCGGGGCCATCTCCGCTTCGAGCTCGCGCGCGATGAAGGCGTCGAACCCGTCGCCCGGATTCACGCCGGCGACCCCGACGTGGATGGTCAGGAACTCACGGCCGCCGTGGCTCTGGCTGAAGGCTTCCGACAGCGTCACCGAGCCGCGCGCGATGGTCGACGCCACCCGTGCGCTGGGAGTCCACGCCTGCGCGTCGTGCGCGCCGGGGACCCGTTCGGGGAACGTGCTCGCAAACGGGTTGCCGCCGCGCGCGAGGCACACGTCCGCGCCGGTCAGGCGCTTGACGTCCGCGACGAATTCGTCGTCCAGGTACGCGCCCAGCCGGATGATGGCTTCGAGGTTGTGCGCGACGTACACCGGTGCCACCGCGGCGGCGACGATGCGCTGGTCCATCTCGTAGAAGTCCGCCACCGCGGCGCCCTTCATGGCCATTTCGATGCCGGAGCGCCCGGTGGTTGTCGCGATGTTCGTGGAGCCGGGCGACCACGCGCCGCCGGCGTCGCGCGACACAGTGGCGATCAGCCCGCCGTTGGGGTCGAAGATCTCCATGAAGTCCGCGTCGGTGATGCGCACGAAGTCGGCGGCCACGCCTTCGACGGTCGGGCGGAATTCGCTGCCGCGTTCGGCCGCCGGGATCGAGAAGGGGGCGAAGAAGCGGGGGTCGCGCACGGTGACCTGCGCCATGCTCACCAGCTCGTTCCGGCGCGAGGTGAGCATCTGCACGAATACCGAGCCCGACTCGGCCAGGCTCTCCTGTACCCGGCCGCGCACGGCGTGGTTGGCGGTCCGGAACGCCGACAGCAGGATCGTGACGAGGATCGCGATCAGCGGGATCGTCGTCAGCACGATGATGCGTACCCGAAGGCTTCCGAATCGCAGCATGGCAGTGCGAGGGGTTGCGGCCTCGAATCTCCTACAGGTTCACGTCGGTCTGGGTGACGATGCCGTCCTCGATCGTTACTTTCATCGAGCGCTCGCCGAGATTGGGGTGCCACACCTTGAGCGTGTAGGTTCCCTCGGGAAGGTCGGCGAACGAGTAGTCGCCCTGGTCGTCGGGCTGGGTGACGAACGGCGTGTCGACCACCAGCACGTACGCCGACATGGTCGAGTGGATGTCGCAGAAGACCTGCACCATGCCCGGCCGGTCGAACGTGACCGGTTTCGACTTGCCCGTGCCGTAGTACCCGAGGTCGAACTTCTTGGGCTTCGAATACGAGAAGACGTTGTGGTAGACGAGGTCGCCGTTGGGAAAGTCGACGGTGGTGCCCACCGGAACGCCGAGCACGTGCGGCTCGAACGACTGGTTGATTTGCCGAAGCTTCGGCCGCCCCGCGCTCGGCCGCGGCTGGATGCGGGCGTTCGGACCCTCGAGGTACATGACCACGTCGCGCGGGGTCGCCATGCGCGGCGTGCCGCGGGACCCGGCGCCGCCCGAATTGAGCGTTCCCGCGTACGGGTCGAGCGACGACTGCATCGGGTCGGCGACCTCGGTCACCAGGTGAACCTTTCCGCGCAGCTCGCCCGCCGACGCGAACGTGGCAAAAAGCATCCAGAGCAAGGGTATGAGAACGATCCACCACCGGGGCCGAATGCGACGACGGCCCGTGCGGCAAGGACGGGGTATCGCGAGTGTCATAACGCTTTTACTTCCATATAGTTAAAGTGAACGCGGGTCTCGGCTTTGGACCTGTAAACCCGCGTCTCACCCGGCTCTCGGGTCGTCGATCGTGCAAGAGTTGCCTGGTTCGGGAAGTACCCGGAACGGATGAGCAACCGCTGTGCCGCCGGAGGAAGCCGGGACAGGTGCGGGGGAAGGGGAGACCGGTCGTGGCTAGCGCTCGGCGAGCACCTCGGCGCGAACGCGGGGCCGCTCTTCGCGCGGGAGACTCATGAACAATTCGACCGCCCGCGGATCGAGGTGGGTTCCGGACACCGAGCGAATGAATTCCAGCGCCCGATCTTCATCCCAACCCTGGCGGTATGGGCGGTCTGAACGAATCGCGTCCCAGACATCGACCACCGCAAACAGGCGCGCGGCGAGTGGAATATCCTCGCCCTTGAGACCGCGCGGGTAGCCGGTGCCGTCCCACTTCTCGTGGTGACAGAAGGGGATGTCCAGCGCGTCGTGCAGGTACTCGATGGGCTTGAGCAGCTCGTAGGCGTAGGTGGGGTGTTTGCGCATCAGTGCCCACTCGTCGTCGGTCAGCTTGTCGGGTTTGAGGAGAATGTGGTCAGGGACGCCCATTTTCCCGATGTCGTGCAACAGCGCGCCGCGCTTCACGTGCAGCAATTCGGCCTCGCTCATTCCCGCCCGGCGCGCGAGTTTGACGGTCAGTTCCGTCACCCGCTGGGTGTGGCCTTCGGTCTCCTTGTCGCGCAGGTCCAGCGCGCGCGACCAGCCCTCGATGGTCGTGTCGTAAGCCGACTGCAGGTCGAGATGCGTGCGCTGCAAATCTTTGAACAGCTGCTTGCGTTCTGTGATCTCGATAGAGACGATGAAGATCCCCTCCGGTACCGGCTGAACGCTCAGCTCGAACCAGCCGACGGTCCCGTCGGGAAGCGCAAATTCGCTTTCCATGTAACTCACCGCACGTTCTTCCATGCAGCGACGAAGGGCGGAAAACATCTCCGTGTCCTCGATGCCGGGATAGCATTCCATCATCGTGCGGCCGAGCAATTCCGCTTTGGTCTTGCGACCGTGCCTAACGACGGCCTCGTTGACGTACAGATAGCGCCAGTCGAAGTCGATGAGCTGGCAGCCGGCGAGCATCTTCTCGAGTGTGTTGAGGTAGCGCTCGGTCGCTTTCTCCCGCTCGGTGAAGCGTTCCTGGATGCGAACGTCCGACACGCGGTCGAGACGGCGCAAGGCCGCCTGGGCACGCTCCCGCTGGGCTATCGAGAGAAGGATGTAGAAGAGGCAGAGGAGCGAGAGAGCCGTCAACGCGGCCAGCTCGTGCATGGCTTCAAACTCTGCTTTTCGCACGTTGGCGACGAGCAAAGTCAGGACCGCCAGGCAGAACCCGGAGGCGACGAAATCGCGGATAAAAGAACGTTTCACAAGAGACTCCCCAGACTCTTGAGATGGCCGACAAGCGGCTTCGCTGTCTAACAGTGGACGCCGCTTCCTCTAATCAATTCTTGTGCCAGCAACGGGTGCCGGGCTTGCGGGGTGGGGTGGAGGGGGGCGCGAGCGCCGAAGAACCACTGGAAAGGCGTTCGCCGCCTATGGTATAAGGTTGCGATCCCGACCGGGCAGCGGCACGGGTCACGGGTGGGGCATGGCCGGCTGCTTCGTGTAACTCGTGGTTGCGGCTGTTTCCTTCGACTTTCTGCCACATTCTATCGTCAATCGGAGCTGGTGTAGCTCAGCTGGTAGAGCAGCGCATTCGTAAGGCACCGTTAACCGCTAAGTTAGTGCTTTGCAATAGCAGGGGCGTCCCATAGTCTTATGGGCGCCCCTGTTTTGCTTTGCAGTAGTGGCCCACGAGGTGGCCCATCCCCGGGAGGGGAGTTGTGGAAGCAGAGTATCTGAATCGTCTAAGAGCGCGCTTCGAGGAACTCGGTGAAGAAGAGGTCCGGAAGCGAGCGAACCCCAAGCATCTGACTGCGGACAGTTTCGCGCCGCTCCAGAGGCCACTCGCGGATGAATGGCTCAAGGAAAAGGACGAGGAACGGAAGAAGGCAGCCAAGGAGCGCAGGGAGCAACGGGCCAACGAGGAGCTAGAGATCGCTCGTGACGCGAATAGGATCGCCGTGGACGCCAACAGCCTGGCGAGATGGGCAGCACTTTTCGCCGGGATCGCCCTTTTGGTGTCGGCAATTGCACTCGTGGTATCGATTCGAAGGAGCACCCCATGAAAGACAAACTGCTGTTCGGAACGATCGGGTTACTGGTCGGAATCGTCGCGATGCAGTGGATGATGCCGAGCACGCAGGCAACGACTCCGACACAGCCAGTTGGGGTTGTGGTGGCGGCGGCTGGTGACGCGGTGCTTTGTATTGACGGATCAATTTGGATCTTTTTCAACCACGACCACTGGGAACAAAACGCACAGATTCCGATTCCCGTTGCTGATGTTCAAATCTTCTCATGGGTGAGCGGTTCTGAGTACTTTCTGATCGACAAGAACGGTGATCAATGGCAGCTAAGCGGGTTTGGATGGCAAAACAACGGCCAACCTCCGGTCGGTCCTGTCGCCACCGAACAATCCACCTGGGGCAAGGTCAAGTCGAAGTTCGGCGGGAAGTGAGGCAGGGGCATGAAGCGGTTCATCGAGGCCAAAAATCCGTGTGCAGTGTTTGTGCTCCCGGAAGTGGCCCACCGGCATGTGAAGGTACCGGTCTATGTCCTCACACTCCTCGCGCTGGCGTGCGGGAACGCTAAAACCACGATGGCCCCGGCTACGCGCTACACTGGTCCGCCGATCAATGCCATTTCAGTCGACAAGGAGAGCGGAGTACTGCGCGACTGGGTCATTCTGGAGCTGGAGGCCCGCGGTTTCGTGGTGCCCGAGAACGCCGACAGCGCACAGGCGGTCATGCGAATCACGGGCACAGGCGACCAGGAGGGTCTCCCGAGAAGCGCTGCCATTCGGCTGGTATCGGTCCCGGACCGCACGGTTATTACCTCCGGAACATGGTCGAACGGCTGGGGGTTTCAGAGCGGGTCGCTTCTGGATCACGTGGTCCGCGTGGACGCAGCCACTGCGGCCCGGCAGATCGTGGATTCTGTCTGCAAGGTGATCGCCCCCGAGCGGATTAAGCCGCCGAAGAAGTCGCTCAGGGATCGCTAGCGGCGAACGACGTTTCTTTGGAGCGTAAGTCGCAGTTCACCTCGAAGGGAGACAAGCCATGAAGCGGTTCATGCAGTTCTCAATCGGCGTATTGTGCCTGTCGATCGCGGGGTTGATTGGGTTCGACGTTGGCCATGATGTCGCATGGGCAGGTTACGTTGATCACTCCACCAGCGGGATAATTGCTTTCAACGAAGTAGCGGCCTTGGATGAGAATGGGCGCATGTGGAATGTCAGTGCGACCGGCTGGGTCGATGCCGGCACGTACCCGCTTCCGGTGCCGGTCGAACAGATCAAGTTCATTCACTACACGAGGATCATT
>Ga0184629_10001050_pt1 | contig 11623 bp, 13 predicted proteins | sample PLM4_32_b1_FD_133158 | JGI IMG/M metagenome (GOLD analysis project Ga0184629, IMG submission 133158) | Groundwater sediment microbial communities from an aquifer in East River, Colorado, USA - PLM4_32_b1 | ecosystem: Environmental > Terrestrial > Soil > Riparian zone | place: USA: East River... | reverse complement strand
TTCCGGGACTCCGATTACAAACACAACAGGAGTAGGAAATGCGTACGACCGGCACAGTGAAGTGGTTCAACGACGCCAAAGGTTTTGGTTTCATCACCCCCGAGAATGGCGAGAAGGACTGCTTCGTCCATCACTCGGCGATCCAGGACAAGGGCTTCCGTTCCCTCGCCGAAGGCGAGCGCGTGGAGTTCACGATCGTTCAGGGCCAGAAGGGTCCGGCAGCGGAGAACGTCGTCAAGATCGCCAAGTAATGTGAGGACGGTGGGGACGGTCGGACGGGTGTTCCCGTCCTCACCGACCCCACCGTCCGTCTTTTCCCCAAGGAGAGCGGCATGATCGAGGTGACGATCGGCGAGGGCGACCGGCTCGACGGCGCGCTCAAGGCGTTCAAGAAGAAGGTCATCAAGGCGGGCATCCTCAAGGACCTGCGCGCCAAGCGGCACTACCTCAAGCCGAGTGAAGCGCGGAAGCTCAAGTCCGCCGCTGCCCGGCGCCGCAAGCGGAAGGCCGCCCGCTTCTAGCATTGCCACGCTAGCTGCCTTTTAGCGCTCGCCTTCGTCGGGCATCTTGTCCTCCCAGAGCGCGAAGACGTTGTCCTCCGGATCGGCGATCATCGCCATCACACCCCACGACATCTGAGTCGGCTCGCTCACGAAGCGCACCCCGCGCTCGTGCAGCACCCCGCAATAGTGGACCAGCCCGGGCACGAAAAAAGTGATCCCGGTGTGCCGCCCGACCAGCGCCTTGGAATCGGGGTGCACTGCCGGATGCACGCCGAGATGGGGCGGTTCGAGAAAGAGCTCCAGCCCGAAACTCCCCTGCTTGCTCACCGGCAGTCCGAGCGTGTCGCGGTAGAACTCGACCGCCCGGTCCAGGTTGTTGACGAAGATGGCGAAGGACTGCACATGACCGATCATCGCGGGTCTTGGCTCCTGGCGGCGGCCGCCCAGTTGCGGCGCATGCCGGACAGCCCGGGGCGCTCGAGCGGCGTGTCGCCGAATCGCTCGGCGAACTGGGCTTCGCTCATCTCCTCGAAAAACGCCGGGTTCCCCGTGTCGATGGCACCGCGGTCCTGGTACTCGGGCACTGCGCTCGGCTCGGCGAATCGGCGGTTCCAGGGACAGACGTCATTGCAGATGTCGCAGCCGAAGCCCCAGCCCTCGAGCCGGGTCGCAAGGGACTCGGGGACTGGGAGCCGGGATTCGATCGTGAGGTATGAGATGCACTGCGTCGCGTCGAGCAGCCGCGGCCCCAGCAATGCTCCGGTGGGACAGGCGTCGAGGCAGCGGGTGCAGGTTCCGCAGCGGTCATAGTCGTCCGCTCGGCTCGGGGTGAGGGGCAGATCGGTGAACACGGAGCCGATCAGGCAAAAGGAGCCCGATTCGGGCCGAATCAGCATGGTGTTCTTGCCGATCCAGCCCAGGCCGGCGCGCTGGGCCAGCTCCCGCTCCGGCACCGGTCCAACATCGGCCCAGGGGTGTGCGACGGCGGCCCCCCGCTCCCGCAGCCAGGCTGCCAGCAACCCGAGCCGCCGCATCATCACGCGATGGTAGTCCTCACCGCGAGCGTACTTCGCTACCAGAATCTCCCGGCTTCCCGCCCTCCCGTCCTCCCGCCCTGTCCGCGGCAGGTAGTTCTCCAGCACCACCACCGCCACCTTGGCCCCGGGAACGATGCTCGCGGGCGATTTCCGCGCAGCGGCCCGCCGGTGCAGATAACGCATCGTGCCGCCGTACCCCGCCTTGAGCCACGCTTCGAGCGCGTGGCCATACCGGCTTGGCTCCAGCGACGCCACCCCGCAGGCGATGAAGCCCAGACTTCGCGCATACGCGGCAAGTTCGCCGGTCATCGGCCTTCCGGCCGCCAGACATCGGTGATCACCCGCGCGCCCCGCTGAAACGTGACGTAGGACCACGCCCACTCGAACATCACGACGACGCGATTGCGGAATCCGATCAGGAAAAAAATGTGTACGAAGATCCACAGCAGCCACGCGATGAAGCCCTCGGCCCTCACCTTGCCCAGATCGGCCACGGCATGACCGCGGCCGATCACGGCGAGCTGCCCCTTGTCGCGGTAGCGGAACGGCTGGCGCTCGCGCTGGTCGAGGTCGGCGCGGATGGCCTTCGCGGCGTATTTCCCCATCTGGATGGCTACCGGGCAGGTGCCCGGGAGCAGCGGGTAGGTGGGCTGGTGGCAATACGCGGCGGCGTCCCCGAGCACGAACACTTCGCGATGTGCGGGGAGCGAGCAGTCCGGCTCCACCGGCACCCGGCCCTGCCCGTCGAGCGGCGTGCCGAGTGACCGGAGCAGCGGGCTGGCCTCGTTCCCGGCCGCCCACACCACCGTGTCGGTGGGAATCCGCCAGCCCGCCGCGTGCACGTACCCCGGCTCGATGTTGGTGACCATCGTCTCGGTGCGAACGTCCACGCCGAGCCGCCGGAGCTGTTCCTTGGCGCAGGCGGAGAGCCTCGGGGGATAGCTGGTCAGCAGGCGCGGACTCCCCTCCAGCAGCAGGATCGTGGCGTCCCGGGGGTCGATGCGGCGGAAATCCCGGCGCAGCGCAAAGCGGGCCACCTCGGCGATGGCCCCGGCCATCTCGACGCCGGTGGGTCCGCCGCCCACGATGACAAAGGTCAGATGCCGCTGGCGGACGACCGGATCCGCTTCGCGCTCGGCCCGCTCGAACGCCATAAGGATGCGGCGCCGCACCTCGCCCGCGTCCTCCAGGTTCTTGAGCCCCGGCGCGAGGACTTCCCATTCCGGGTGCGCGAAATAGGAGTGACGCGCCCCCGGCGCCAGCGCGAGATAGTCATAGCCCAGCCGGGTACCGTCCACCAGTCCGACCGACCGAGTGGCCAGGTCGACCGACGCGACCTCGGCCAGAACCACCTCGGTATTCCGGTGCTCCCGGAGCACCGAACGGATCGGGGAGGAGATGTCCGGCGCCGAGAGTGCCGCCGTGGCCACCTGGTAGAGCATCGGCTGGAAGAGGTGGTGATTGGTGCGGTCGATGACGGTGACCCGCACCGGCGCTCCGCCCAGATCCCTCGCCAGGTACAGTCCGGCGAAGCCGCCCCCCACCACGATCACATGCGGCGTCACAGGTGCATCGTTTCCCGGCGCCAGCGCGCGAAGGAAATCACATCCCGAGTGGCGGGTACTGCGTCCTCGCTGCCGTAGGCGGTGTACATCCGCCAGCGGAGATAGACACGGTCGGGCGCGGGGAGGAACGGGGACTTCTTCCACCACTCCCGGCGGCGGAACGCCCACGCGGTTCGCAGCAGGTCCACCGCCAGCCGGGGATTGACCAGCGCTCGCGGGACCAGCCGCAGCACCAGCGCCGCCCAGGTCCTCCGCTCGCGATCGGCCCCCGAATCCTCCGTCATGCGGCGGAATATAGGTTCGAAGTGCCGCTATATTGAGTCCGTGTCCGACCGACCTCTGATGCACAGCGATCCACCGAGAGGCCCCACCGAAGACGAAGTCCTTCTCGGGAAGGCCCCTGCATCCGACCGGGTCGATGACATCCGGAAGGGCGACCCCTGGCGGGTGCTCCGGATCATGGGCGAGTTCGTCGAAGGGTTCGAGCGCCTGGGCGACATCGCCGACGCGGTGACGTTCATCGGCTCGGCACGGACGCTCCCCACCGACCCGCACTACGACCTGGCCACCCGCACGGCGCGGCTCCTGGCCAGGAACGGCTTCCCGATCATCACCGGTGGCGGTCCCGGCATCATGGAGGCGGCCAACAAGGGGGCGGTGGAAGGCGGCGGGCTCTCGGTCGGCGTCAACATCGAGCTGCCCCACGAGCAGGGCACCAACGAGTGGGTCCGGCGCAGCGTCTTCTTCCGATTCTTCTTCGTGCGGAAGATGATGCTGGCCCGGTACTCCCGGGCGGTGGTCGCCTTCCCCGGCGGCTTCGGCACCATGGACGAGCTGTTCGAGTATCTGACGCTGATGCAGACCGGCAAGATGTCCATCCATCCGGTGGTGCTGTTCGGCACGGCGTACTGGCAGCCTCTGGTCGAATGGCTCCGGCAAACGGTGGAAGCAGAGGGCAAGATTTCCTCCAAGGATTTCGACCTGTTCCGTGTCACCGACGACCCCGAGGAAGCGGCCCGGGTCATCATCGCGGCGCGCGACCAGCAGAAAACGTGGCACCCGGCCCTGTGAGCCCCGCTCCCCTCTCACCGCTTCCCTCCCACCCTTAGGCCATGCGTCCCTCCGCGCACCACCTCCGCGGCCCCCGCATCGACCCCGCCGCCATCACCGGCACGGAGACCACCGCCGAGCTCATCGATAATGCCTTCCTGGCGTACAATGCGGGGCGGCTGCGCGAGGCCTGCCACCTTTTCACCGAACGCATGCTGACGCCGGACGTGACCGTGGGGATGAGCCTGACCGGTGCCATGACCCCGGCCGGACTGGGGATGAGCACCATCATCCCGCTGCTCGAAGCGGGGTTCGTCGACTGGATCATCTCCACCGGCGCCAATCTCTACCACGACGCCCATTTCGGGCTTGGCCTGGCCATGCACCAGGGCACGCCCTTCGCCAACGACATCGAGCTCCGCGAAAAGGGCGTGGTCCGGATCTACGACGTGTTTTTCGACTACAGCGTCCTGCTCTCCACCGATGCCTTCGTGCGCGAGGTGTCCGCTCGCGAGGAATTCCAGCGGCCGATGAGCTCGGCGGAGTATCACTACCTGCTGGGCGGGTATCTGGCCGAGCGGGAGCGGGCCCTGGGGTTGAAGCGCCGGTCGCTGGTCACGGTGGCCCACGAGCTGGAGGTGCCGATCTACACCAGCTCGCCGGGTGACAGCTCGATCGGGATGAACGTGGCGGAGCAGGCGCTGGCCGGCAGCAAGCTGCGCTTCGACGTCAGCGCCGACGTGAACGAGACGGCGGCGATCGTGCTGGAAGCCAAGCGGAGCGGCGGGAAGAGCGGGGCGCTCATCGTGGGAGGAGGAAGCCCCAAGAACTTCCTGCTCCAGACCGAGCCGCAGATCCAGGAAGTCCTGGGTATCGACGAGCGGGGGCACGATTTCTTCCTGCAGCTCACCGACGCGCGGTCCGATACCGGCGGACTCTCCGGCGCCACGCCCGGCGAGGCGGTGAGCTGGGGCAAGATCGATCCCGACATGCTCCCCGGCACGGTGGTCTGCTACATGGACAACACCGTCTCGCTGCCGCTGCTCACCGCCTACGCGCTGGCCAAACGGCCCCGGCGGCCGCTCCGCCGGTTGTACCAGCGCCGCGCCGCGATGATGGCGCGGCTGATGAACGAGTACCGCGCCGCACTCGAATTCCGGGATCGCCGCGCCGGCGAATCGAAGACCGCCCCGACGTGAGCCTCGACGACCACACGCAGGAGCTGGCCGCGTCGGGCATCTCACGGACCTATACCAAGTACGCCCTGTGGCTCCTGACCGCCATCAACCTGGTCAACTACCTCACCCGCAACGCTATCTTCGCGCTCTTCGATCCGGTCAAGCGCGACCTCAACCTCACCGACGCCCATCTCGGCTGGCTCGGCTCCGCCTACGTGCTGGTCTTTTCCGTGGCATCCCTGCCGTCGGGCGTCGTGGGAGACCTCGGATCCCGGCGGGTGGTCATCGCCGCGGGTGTGGCGCTCTGGAGCATCGGGACCGTGCTCTCGGGACTGGCCCAGGATCTCATGTGGCTCCTGCTGGCGCGGTCGCTGGTGGGATTCGGCGGGGCGGCCGCGGCCACCGCCTCCGCGGCGCTGGTGGCGGACTATTTTCCCGGCCATCGGCGCTCCACCGCGATGAGCATCTTCATGGCGGGCTTGGCAGTCGGTGGTGTGTTCGGGATCCTGCTCGCGGGGCAGCTCGAGCACCACTACGGATGGCGAGCGGCGTTCCTGACGCTGGGACTGCCCGGATTCGTCCTTGCGGCCATGGTGCTTCGCATCAAGGACCCGACCCGCCCGATCTCGCCCGCCCGCCAGGGGGCCGAGCCGCTGCTCCAGGTCTTTCGCGAGGTGGCTGGCGCCGCCCGCCGGATCCTGAATACCCGGACGCTGGTGGCGGTGTTCGCGGGCGGCGCGCTGATCTCGTTCGGCATGAACGGACTGGTGGGGTGGGCGCCGACCTTCATGTCGCGCGAGCTCGAGCTCAGCCCTGCCAAGGCGTCCGTCATGCTCGGTACCTGGGGGCTCGCCTCCGGGATCGCGGGAACCGTGATGGGAGGAGTCGTGGCGGACTGGCTGCGCACCCGGGTGCCGGGCGCCAAGCTGGTCACCTCCGCCGTCGGTTTCTTCGTGGGGGCTCCGCTGCTCCTCTGGCTGCTGTACATCCGGGACATGAATCTCTTCATTCCGGTGTTCTGCGGGGCATTCTTCTTCCTGACCTGGTACAACGGCCCCCTCACCGCGGTGATCTTCGACGTCACGCCCCGACGGATCGCTACGACGGTGTCGGGCGTCTACCTGATGTTCATCCATCTGGCGGGTGACGCGGTGGCCTTTCCTCTGGTGGGCTGGATGTCCGACAATTTCGGGCTCGAGAAGGCCATCATCGTTCTGCCGGTGGCGTCGGTGATCGGCGCGGCGATCGTGTTATCGGCGGTGAAGGCGCTGGACGGGGACACCGCCAGGGCTACTGCCTAGACCGGATCATTTGTAGTCCTCCATCCTACGTCGCGGTTCCCCCCGATCGGACCTCCCGAGGCGGGTCCGTCCGATCCCCCCGGTTCTTCCCGATCGCTAGTCTTCGCGGCATGCAAACCCCCACACGCCTCCCTGCGACGGTCGCGCCGCTGCTCGCAGCCCGCACGCCCGGCAACGCGGGCCGCCTCGCCGTCGCGCTGATCGCCGCCGGCGTTCCAGCGGTGGCCGGCGCTCAATCAACCCTGGACGCACCGGAGAACGTGTCGCACGGCTGGGTCGCCGCGCCGGGGGCCGTGCAGTTCAACTTTCTGCACCGATTCTCGCGGGGACCGGCACCGATTCACAAGGTGACCAACGCGCCCACCTTCACGGTCGGGGTTGGCCTGCTGCCATGGCTCACGCTCGGCACGTCATACCTCTCCAACTCCGATCTCATCCCCGAGATCCCGAACGAATGGGAGAGCTTTCTGCGGATCGCGCCGCTGCAGCAGGACCTGGGTGCGCCCGTGGATGTCTTTCTCCAGGGCTCCTGGAACGGCGCCGCCAAGAGCGTGGACGGCTCGATCCTGTTCGGGCGAAGAGTTGGTCGGGTCAAGTTGGTGGCCCTCGCCGGCGTGTTGGGTGACGCCTTCCGGTTCGGGCCGACCCGGGCGCTCATTGGCGGCGGTGCAACCGTCAGGCTCAGCCGCTTCATCGCAGTGTCGGGAGATCTGGTGTCGCTCGCTGACCGCGCCGGTGCCGAAAAGGTGTCGTGGAGCGCCGGCCTGCAGGTCGGGGTCAAGGCTTCACCGCACAGCATGTCGCTGCACGCCTCGAACGTCGCCGGAAGGACCCTCCAGGGAATCGCCAGGGGCACCGGCAGAACCCGGTACGGCTTCGAATACACCGTACCGATCACCCTGTCCAGGTTCTTTCACCGGACCTCGGAACCCGCCGATGGGGCGAAGGCAACTCCACGCGCCGCCCGGACTGGGGCCGAGAAGGCGGTGGTGATCGACCTGCGGAACCTCCGGTATTCCCGCGGCCGCGTGGAAGTACCCGTCGGCACCACGGTCACCTGGCGCAATCGGGATCCCCTCGCGCACACCGTCACGGCCGACAGCGGATCGGCGCAGCCATGGGACAGCGGCCTGGTCGAAACCGAACGCACCTGGTCGCTCACCTTCGATGCCCCCGGCACCTTCACCTATCACTGCACCCCCCACCCGTTCATGAAGGGCACCGTCATTGTGACGCCGGCAGGAACCGCGCGATGACCTGCGATCTCACCGCCACGCTCGTCATTGGTGGCCCATCTCGAAAAGGAATGGAATGATGCGAAGACTTCTGATGCTCTGCGCGCTGGCAGCGGCTTGCAGCGAGTACTCGACCGGCTCCACCCAAGATCCGCCGACCGGCACCGCCGTCGACGTGCAGGACGACTTCTTCTCGCCCCCGGCCCGGTCGGTGCAGGTGGGCCAATCGGTTCGATGGACCTGGCGCGGCGGCGATAGCCATAACGTCACGTTCGCGGACGGTCCGGCGTCGCCGACACAACGCAGCGGCAGCTTCGAGCGGACCTTCGGCTCGGCGGGTACCTTCACGTATCAATGCACGGTCCACGGCGCAGCCATGTCGGGCTCCGTCACCGTGACGAATTAACCGGCCCCGGCGGCGGCTCGGCCGCGCGCGGCCGGCCGACGCCGGCGACCGTCAACGTATTGGCCAAGAAGAAAACCTTCTAGCCCCTTCCGACTCGCGGGGTACATTGGAGATGCGATGGCTATCCCCGTGGGCCTGGACAACCCGCGCCTGCTGGAGCTGTTCTTCTCCCAGTCGCTGGACGGGTTCTTCTTCATGATGCTGGACGAGGCGCTGGAGTGGGGCGATCACGTGGACAAGGACGCCGCGCTCGAGTACGCGTTTACCCATCACCGGATGACCAAGGTGAACGCCGCCATCCTGGCACAATACCGGGCTAACGCCCCCGACGAGCTGCTCGGGCTGACCCCGGCCCACTTCTTTGCCCACGATCTGGAGGGCGGCAAGCGGGTGTGGCGTGAGTTCTTCGATCGGGGCCGGCTCCACACCAACACCGATGAACGGCGGCTGGACGGCACCCCGATGCGCATAGAGGGCGACTACATCTGCGTCTACGACGATCGGGGCCGGATCGCGGGGCACTTCGGGATTCAGCGCGATATCACCGACCGCCATGGCGCCGCGGAACGGCTGCGACAGTCGAAAGGGCAGCTCCGTGCCCTCGCGGCCCGGTTGCAGCGGGTACGAGAAGAGGAACGCACCACGATCGCCCGGGAGATTCACGATGAGCTGGGGCAGGCGCTCACCGGTCTCAAGCTCGACGTGGCGTGGATGAAGAGCCGGCTGCCCCGGGACCACCAGCTTCTGGACCACTGCCAGTCGGTCATTCAGCGGGTTGACGGGACCCTGGCCGCCGTGCGCCGCATTGCTACCGCGCTTCGGCCCAGTGTACTCGACCAGCTGGGCCTGGCTGCGGCGATCGAGTGGCAAGGGCAGGAGTTCGCCGGCCGCACCGGCGCCGACGTGGACTTGGAGGTCCTGACCGACGGGGCGCCGGTCCCGGACGACATCGGCAGCTCGGTGTTCCGTATCCTCCAGGAGGCGCTGACCAACGTGGCCCGACACGCGAGAGCCACCCAGGTGGTGATCCGGTTTCGCTGGAGCGGCGCCGGGCTCGAACTCGATGTGACCGACAACGGGTGCGGCATTCCCGGCGAGCGACTGGACGGCGCCGAATGCCTGGGCCTGGTAGGCATGCGGGAACGCGCCCTGGCCTGCAGCGGGGAGTTCCGGATTGCCGGCAGGCTGGGCGAGGGCACCAGCGTGTCGCTGCGGGTCCCGAAACCCACGGGCGGAACCACGTGATCCGGCTTGTCATCGCAGATGACCATCCGGTCGTGCGAGAGGGTCTGAGGCGCATCGCGACCGATGGAGCCGGCATCGTCGTGACGGGTGAGGCGTCCACCGCGGCTGAGCTGATGCGGCTGCTGGCGGCCGTGCCGGTGGACGTGCTGCTGCTCGACGTCAGCATGCCCGGGTCGAACTTCGTCGAGACCCTTGGCACCCTTCGGGAGCGCCATCCCAGTGTGAAAGTGCTGGTGTTGAGCGTCCATCCCGAAGACCAGTGGGCCCTGCGATCGCTGCGCGCCGGAGCCGCGGGGTACCTTACCAAGGATCATTCGCCCGAGCAGCTGGTCGAAGCCGTGCGGCGAGTGGCGAGGGGCGGACGCTACGTCAGCGCCACACTGGCGGAAAAGCTTGCAACCACTCTCGATAACGGACCGGCCCGAGCTCCCCATGAGCGGCTGAGCGATCGCGAGTTCGAAGTGTTTCGAGGCCTGGGCAGTGGATTGTCGGTCAAGGAGGTCGCGGAGAGCCTGGGGCTCTCCGCCAAGACCGTGAGCACCTATCGGGCCCGCCTTCTGGAGAAAATGGGGCTCGGGACCAACGCCGACCTGGTGCGTTATGTGGTGGAGAACGGCCTGATGAAATAACTGCTTCGAACCCTCCCCCCCACCAACCCACGCCTTTCGCGCCGCACGACACCGGAGCCGGATGCGACAGCTCCCCCAGCCCTGAGCCGCAATTACTTGCCAAGCAATGAGTTGGGCGATAGGCTCTACCCGGCATGCCTTCTGCACTTTCCCGCACTATGACAGTTGCCGAGACGGCGGCCCCCCTGGCTGATCCGCTCGTTCCTCTCCTCCCACTCGAGGGGCGCGCGCCCGACCCGGTCGCCCTGGCGACCTGGCATTTGGCGTTGGCCTCCACCACGGCGGTCGAGGTTGCCCACGACCTCTTCGCCCTCTGGCTGTTCCCCACCTCCGGCGGTGTTGTCCTGCTCGGACCCGACGCCCTCGCCCAGGACTCGGTCGACGTTCCGGTGCCGGAGCGACATCTCCTCCAGGACCAGCTCTACCAGCTTGAGGAGGTATTGCGGCGGGCAAAGTACGGCTCGGCGATCGCGGTCCCGGTGCGGCACGACGGACGCGACGTGGCGGTGATCCTCCTGGGAAGCTTCCAGCGGGCCGCTTTCGGTCCGGTCCAGGCGCTGGCCTTGAAGCGGCTTGCGGCTCGGCTGGTCATGTCGCTCGCCCCCCTCGCCGACGTCATGTCCGCGGCGGCTCCCCACGCGGCCCTGGAGCCGGTGATGACCCGGGAGGCCCTGCCGGGGTACATCGCCCGGGTAGCGGCCGAGGCGGCCAATGGGCCCGACCTGGTACGGCGACTGAGCGGCGTGATCTACCCGCTGCTGCCCCATGACCGGCTCGAGATTCTGGCCAGCGCCACCGTGGAGGGCTGGCTGGTGCCGCTCTCCGGCCACGCTCCGCGCCGGCGCACCCGGTCCGGGAGCGTCACCGAGCCTTTCTCCGTGATTCTAGCCCGCTTCGGCAACGCGCCGACGCTGGTGCTCGATGACCTTACCGAGCTGGATGAGGACGGCCCGTGGGCCATCGGGAGCAATGGGGACGAGCCCCAGCCGGCGCGAGCCGTCCTGGGAGCCCGGCTCGACGTGGCGGGACAATGCGTGGGATATCTGCTGATCGGCAGCGTGGCGCGAGAGGCCTACCGTCCGGACGATGAAGAGACGCTCGCCGTGGCAGGGCTGCTGGTGGCCAGCCGGGTGGCCGGGTTCCGGCTCGGCGCCGAGGTGGCGGGACTCAAGGCGGAGCTGGACACGGTCGATACCCCGGCCCTGCCGCTGATCCGGTCGGCCGAAGCGCTGGCGGCCACGGGGCATCTCGGCGAGGCGCTGAGTCGTTTCTCGGAGGGTATGCGCGGGCTGCTGCCGCACGAGCGGATCACCCTGCACCTGCGCTGGGGCGACGAGGAAGTCATCGCCCTCGATCCCGGAGCGCCGCGGCCGTTCGCGGATATTCCGGCGATGGCGATCGACGCCTTCCCCGGCGCCCCGGTGCTCCGAGGTGAGCGCGAGTGGCTGGTTTGCCCGGTGGAGGAGGGCGAAGA
>Ga0184629_10001049_pt1 | contig 11626 bp, 6 predicted proteins | sample PLM4_32_b1_FD_133158 | JGI IMG/M metagenome (GOLD analysis project Ga0184629, IMG submission 133158) | Groundwater sediment microbial communities from an aquifer in East River, Colorado, USA - PLM4_32_b1 | ecosystem: Environmental > Terrestrial > Soil > Riparian zone | place: USA: East River... | reverse complement strand
TTTCCCCGTCGCCGCGAAGATTGCGTTGCAGACGGCCGGTGCGATCGGCGGCGTTCCCGGCTCCCCCACGCCTCCCTGCGCGTCCGTGCTCGGCACGATGTAGACCTCGATCTTCGGCATCTCCGCCATGCGAACCATCGGGTAGTCGTGGAAGTTGCTCTGCTGCACGCGTCCCCGGTCGATGGTGATCTCGCCGTACAGCGCCGCCGTGAGGCCGAACACGATGCCGCTCCCCATCTGTGCCTCGACGATGCCCGGGTTCACCACCGGCCCGCAGTCCACCGCGCACACGACGCGGTGCACCCGCGTCCTGCCGTCCGGCGCGACGGACACTTCGACAACCTGCGCGACGTAGCTCTCGAACGACTTGTACACCGCGATGCCGCGCGCCCGGCCCGCGGGTAGGGCCGTGCCCCACCCCGCCTTGCTCGCGGCGAGGTTCAGAACGCCCAAGTGCCGGGGCGCCTTGCCGAGCAGGGCGCGCCGGTATTCGTAGGGGTCCTGCTTCGCGGCGTGCGCCAGCTCGTCGATGAAGCTCTCGACCGCGAACGCGTTGAATGAGTTGTTCACCGAGCGCCAGAACCCGACCGGGATGCCGGTGTCCGTGAGGACGTAGTCCACGTGGACGTTGGGGATCGTGTACGGCATGCCGACGCCGCCCTCGACGGCCTCTTCATCGAGCCCATTCTTGACCGTTTGCGGGAACAACCGCGCCATGATGGACGGCGCCACGAGGCGGTGGCTCCAGGCGACCGGCTGCCCGCTCGGGTCGAGCCCGGCCTGCAGCCGGTGGTAGCACGCGGGCCGGTACTGCGCGTGACCGATGTCGTCCTCGCGCGACCAGATCACCTTCACCGGCGCGCCGACGGCCTTGGAGCACTCGAGGGCTTCCGTGATGAAGTCCAGCTCGAACCGCCGGCCGAACCCGCCACCGAGGTACGTCGTGTGCACCCTGACCTTGTCCGGCGGCACGCCGCCGATCCCCGCGCCGAGCTGCTGAACACCGGTCTGGAACTGGGTCGGCGCCCAGATGTCCACGCCGTCCGCCCGCACGTGCGCGGTGCAGTTCATCGGCTCCATCGTGGCATGCGCGAGGAACGGCGCTTCGTAGACCGCGTCGAGCTTCGACGCGGCGCCCGCCACTGCGGGTTCGGGATCACCGTCATGGCGCGCGACCGCGCCGGGCTGTTCCGCACGCTGGGCGAAGAGCCGCGCGATGCTCGCGCTCGAGACGCCTGCGTTCGGCCCTTCGTCCCACGTGATCTCCAGCGCGCCCCGGCCTTTGTTGGCGGGCCAGTAGCCGTCGGCCACGACCGCGACTCCGGTGGATATCTGCACGACGTGGCGCACGCCCGGGACCGCCTTCGCCTGAGTGGCGTCGAAGCTCGCCGCCTTGCCGCCGAACACGGGGCACCGCGCGATGACGGCGACGAGCATGCCGGGGACCTTCACGTCGATCCCGAACTGCGCGCTCCCGTCCACCTTGAGCGGGGTATCCAGACGCCGGACGCGCGTGCCGACGATCTTCCAGTCCTTCGGATCCTTGAGCGGCACGTCGTGCGGCACCGGGAGGACCGAGGCCTGCTCCACCAGCCGGCCATAGGTGAGTCGCCGTTTGCTTGGCGTATGGACCACCGCGCCCTGTGCGGCGCGACACTCGGACTTGTCGACTCCCCAAATCTGTGCGGCGGCCGAAACGAGCATGTCCCGAGCCGCGGCGCCCGCCTGGCGGAGCGGAATCCATGCGGCGCGGACGCTCGTGCTGCCGCCGGTTCCCTGCATGCCGAACATGGGGTTGATGTATGCTTTGTCCGCGGGAGCGAACTCGATCGTGATCTTCGACCAGTCGGCCTCGAGCTCCTCGGCGAGGAGCATCGGCAGCGCGGTCGCGACGCCCTGGCCCATCTCGGAGCGGTCCACCATGACCAGCACGCTCTCGTCCGGGTCGATGCGCAGCCATGCGTTCGGCGCGAATGGGCCGGCCGCCGCGGGGGCCGCGATTCCACGCCGGGTGGGAAGATAGAACCCGATCACGAGCCCGGCGCCGGCAACGCCGGCGGTCTGGAAGAACTCGCGGCGAGACACCTGAGGATGGGCACTCATATCACGCCTCCTGCGACGCGCGGTGGATGGCGGCGCGGATCCGCTGATAGGTGCCGCAGCGGCAGATGTTACCGTTCATCGCCTCATCGATGTCGGCGTCCGTCGGCTGAGGCTTGCGCGCCAGCAACGCCGCCGCGGACATGATCTGGCCCGATTGGCAGTAGCCGCACTGCGGCACGTCTTCGGCGATCCAGGCCTTCTGAAGCCGATGTCCGCGCGTGGGGGAGAGCCCTTCGATCGTGGTGATGCGCTTGCCGGCGGCGGCCGCGATCGGCATGGTGCAGGAGCGGGTTGCAGCGCCATCGAGGTGAACCGTGCACGCACCGCATTGCGCGATCCCGCAGCCGAATTTCGTGCCGGTGAGTCCGAGCGAGTCGCGCAGCACCCATAGGAGCGGGGTGTCCGCGGCGACGTTCACGGAGCGGCGCCGGCCATTGACGGTGAGGGCGAAGGGGGGCATGGGCGGGCTCCGAGGCGGGATATGCTGACAAGGTGCGCCGCTTCGCCGGCGCGGGGAAGAGGGGTGCCCCATCCACCCCCCTTCCCGCGGACGACCTAGAACCCCGGGGTCAGACTCAACTGCCAATACCACCCCTTCACGGGCCGCTGGAACGGCTTCACATAGTCGAGCTCGGCCACCGCGAACCCGAACAAGTTCATGCGCAGCGCCGCCCCGACGCTCGTCACACCCTGCCGCCGCACGTCGAACAGGGACGTCTGGTCGCTCTTGTTCCAGGCGACGCCGGCGTCGGCGAACAGCGCCGCTTCGATGGGCAGGGCACCGTAATAGCCACTGCCCACCCCGAGCACGCCGAGCAACGGAAACCGCGCTTCGACGTTCCCGACCAGGATGCGGGTGCCGAGCAGCCGGTCGAACGCCGGGCAGGTCGTGCCGGTCGCCGGGCACTCGGCCGCACTGAACGAGCCGATGTCGTAGCCCCGGACCAGCTGCTGGTTGCCCAGGTACAACGGGAACAACAGCGAATCCTGAGCATCCGGCCCATAACGGCCGGCGTGCATGACGCGCGCCGCGAGAGTCAGCCGGCGCACCGGCATCACGTAGCGGCGGTAATCGGCGAGCACGTTGACCATGCGGAGCGAGCCGACCGTCGGGTCGATCTCGAAGCGATAGCGGGAGCCGAGGATCGGGCTCGTGGCGCCGAAGTACGAGTTGTCGTAGACGAGGGCGGCCGATCCGACACCCAGGTTCAGGGCATTCGGCGTGGGTAACCGCTCGGTCGAATCGAGCAGGAGCCGCGTGCCGGTCTGGTCGAACACGCGGGTCTGCAGCTCCCGGTTGAACGAAATGTTTTCGGCGCCGGCCGAGAGCTCGATCCGTTGCACCCGGCTGAGCGGGTACGACACGAGACCGGCGAGCGAGCGCGCCGTCTGCCGAAACAGGTCGGCCTGCTCGATGTAGACCGGCTGACCGTTCAACGTGCCGAACCCCGCCGCGAACCGGCCGGTACGAAAGGGCACCTGCTGCGCCGCGACGCCCCAATTCAGCCGTTGCCGCTGGTTCTGATACGCGAGCACCGCGCCGATATCCTTGAGCCCGCCGTTCACCTGCAGCCCCGTGATGAGATTCTGGTCCCCCAGCATGTCGCTCCACACGAGCGTCGCTCCGCCGCCCACGAAGGTGCCGAGGGAGCTGGTGCCGACGGCGAGGTAGGGCTGGGCGATGTAGTCGAGCGACAGTGACGAGCGGTACCCGGTCACTTGACCGGCGCCGGCGGCCGGGAGTCCGGTGCGCGCGTCGTCGAGTCGTCCGACGAGGTCGGTGGGCGAGCGACCGGCGATGGGCAGCGCCGCCGCGTCTCCAGTCACGGGGGCGAGCGGCTTGCCCGCGAGCACGGTTGGGTCGGTCACCGCGTACAGCCGGTAGCCGGTCGAGTCGAAGGCGGTGAACACCAGCGCGCCGGTGCGCTGCGCGACCGAGATCACGGGGCTTGCGGCCGTGATGCCGCTCGCGCCACTGAAGAGGTTCGTCACCTGGGTAGTGGAGCCGGCGGTGACGTCGAGCCGGTACACGTTGTCGATCCCGCCGCGGTCGGAGACGAAAAAGAGGCTCGTGCCGTCGGCACTCCACTGTGGATTGATCTGCTTGGCGCCGGGAAAAGCCGGCAGCCGGCGGATGGCTCCGCTCGCGATGTCGAAACGCGCCAGCTGGTAGGGGCCGGATTGGAGATCGGTGGTGTCGGTCGAGAAGCGATCGGTGACGAAGGCGAGCGAGCGGCCGTCGGGCGACCAGGCGGGCTGGAGGTCCGCGTAGAGGTCGCTGGTGAGACGGCGCAAAGTGCTCGTCTCGAGGTTGTAGATGAAGAGATCGGTCCATCCGCCCGCCTGCGCGGAGAACGCGACGGCGCGCCCATCGGGCGACCAGGTCGTGCTGAAGATCTGGCCCAGGGTCGGGAGCGGGATTTCCCGCTCGGTCTTACCGGTGCTCACATCGAGGATCGACAGCACCGGTCGGCCGTGCTCCACCACCCCGAAGGCAAAGCGCCGGCCGTCGGCGTCCCAGGCGCCCGCCGAGCTGATGAAGCCCACGCTCTCGTAGTGCGGGTCGAGGGAGGTGTTGGTGAGAGTGCGCTCGACCCGGCCGCTGGCCACGTCGGCGATATAGAGGTCGACCGAGAACAGTCCGCGCTCGGAGAAAAATGCGATGCGGCTGCCGTCCGGGCTCAGCGCCGGGGCGACGTTCAGCTGCGCCGCGATCTTCTCCGACGCCACGGGGCGGCCGAACGCCGTCGGGGCGGCCGTGGTCCGCTGGAGTGGGGCATACGTGCTGCGCACGGCCGCCTGCCACTGGTGTGACAGGGAGTCGAGCTTTTCCCCGGACAGCTTTTCCAGCTCGAGCGTCACGTTGCCGCTCTTGCCGGCGCTCTTGAGCAGGCGCGGGACGACGTTCTCGCCGTAGCGGCTGGCGAGGTACGCCCAGAACGCCTGGCCCCAGCGGTAGGGGAAGTACCGGGGATCTTCCATCTGCCGGATCGATGGGACCTTGTCGTGGTGCACCGCGTCGCGCAGCCACATGGCGGTGTTTGGGTCAGACGGGCCGAGCGACAGGTACTCCGCCATGCCTTCGACGAACCACAGCGGCAGACGCGCCACTCCCGTCATGGAGCCGCCGCGGCCGGTGCCGGTGATGTCGTACTGGAACGCATGGACCAGCTCGTGACCGATGACGTGGTCCGTCTCGGCCAGCGGCCCGGCCAGCGGTAACACGATGCGCCGCTTCAACGCTTCGGTGACGCCTCCGGTGCCCTCGTCCAGCTCCCCTCCGATCGCGTTGGTCTGCTCGAAGTGGGGGTGGCTGGCGTACAGCAGCAGCGGTTGGACGCCGTGCAGCTCGTGGCCCAGCAGCGCCGCGTAGCGCGCGTACCACCGCTCCGCCAGGCGGGCCGCTTGCCGGGCGGCATCACGCTCTTCCGGATAGAAGTAGACCGCGAAGTGCTTGGTATGGAGGACCTGAAAGTGAAACGTCTCGTACTGGACCTTGTTGCGCCCGAAATCCTGTGCCCGGGCCACCGCTGGGACCAACAGTCCCAGGGCGGCGGTTAGTGCGACCATCCGACCGGCATTCACGGTACCACCTCGCTGTGTGCCACCCGAGGGCGGCGTTGATAACCCTTGTACTACAGAGGGCGGGCGGTGTTCGAATGTTCCATGACCTTGACGCGGGGCAGCGCGACTCCAGCTTCCGCGTCACGCACTCATCCCCCTTCCCCCGTCCCTCTTCCCCGGTACTTATGACGACCTACGCCCGCCGTCTCGGTCTCTTCTCGGCTACGATGGCCGTGATCGGTGGGATCATCGGTTCTGGGATCTTCGCGACGCCGAACGTCGTCGCTCAGCGCGTCGGGACGTCGGGCTTGGCCCTCGGCGCCTGGGTGCTGGGCGGGCTGGTCGCCCTCGCCGGCGCGTTCTGTTACGCCGAGCTGGGACAGCGGATGCCCAAGGCCGGCGGGCAATACGTCTACCTGCGCGACGCGATCGGGCCGCTGCCGGCGTTTCTGTACGGGTGGGCGCTGCTGCTCGTCATGGCCACCGGAGCCGCGGCGTTCGTGGCGGTGACGTTCGCCAACTACACCGTCAGCCTTCTGGGGCTCGCGGCCGCGGCCAAGCTGCCGCTCGCGATCGGCGCCATCCTCGTGGTGTGCGCGATCAACTACGTGGGGGTGGCACCGGGCGCGATCACGCAGAACGTCTTCACGATCCTGAAGCTCGGCGCGCTCGCGGCGCTGATCGCGGCGGGGCTGCTGCTCCCGGTGCATCCGACCGGTGTCGACCTGGCGGTGCGCCACCCGCCGCTGGTCGCCCCCGCGGGCACCCTGTCGATTGCGGTCGCCCTCGGAGCCGCCCTCGTCCCGGTGTTGTTCACCTATGGCGGCTGGCAGCAGACCAACTTCGTGGCCGAGGAGATCGTGGACGCCGAGCGCGCCCTGCCGCGGGCGCTGGTGCTGGGCGTGCTCGCCGTGATCGGGGTGTACGTGCTCGCCAACGTCGCCTATCTCGTGGTACTGGGGCCCGAGCGGCTCGCCTGGAGCGTCGCGCCGGCGGCGGATGCGATGGAGCGCGTCATCGGCCCGGCGGGGCGGGTGGTGATCAGCGCCGGGATCGCGGTGTCGAGCTTCGGGTTCCTGGATCTCGTGGTGCTCGTGACGCCGCGGGTGTTCCAGGCGATGGCAGCGGATGGGGTCTTCTTTCCGGCCATGGCGCGGCTGCATACGCGCTATCGCACGCCGGGAGCGGCGATCGTGGTGATGGGAGTGTGGTCCGCGGCACTGACGCTCACGGGGACCTACGGGAAATTGCTCGACTATGTGGTGTTCGGGGACTGGATTTTCTTCGGCTCGAGCGTGGCCACGCTGTTCATCTACCGTGCCCGCGACCGGCGGGCGGGTGTCACGGCGCTGCCGGGGCGCGTCCGCGTCCCGGGCTATCCCTGGACGCCGGCGTTCTTCGTTCTGGCGGCGGCGTACGTCGTGGCCAGCTCCGTCGGGGCAAACCCGAAGAACGCCGCGATCGGAACGGGGCTGATCTTGCTGGGGGTACCGGCTTACTGGTTCTGGCGGGGAAGCAGGACCACTGCCGGACAAACCTAGGCTTGGTGGTCGCCATAACGGTCACGGGCCCCGCTCGTTACTTTGCTGGTCCCTCCTCCAGCGGGGCCCTTGTGAGTTCTCGTATCGTGACTGCGATGATCGCCATTGGATTCCTGGCCGGTTGCGGCGACTCCTCCGGGCCGAGCAGCAAGGTGACGGCCAGTGTGAGCGATGCAACCGGCGACACCTTCGGCTCGGGACTCCAATGGGATGCCACGGGGCTCACGGTGACGCGTGACACCGGCGGCGTCGATGTGGCCTTGGACTTCACGGCGACTACCCTCTCGGCGGCCGGCGGCACCGTCTACCCGACCACGGCCATAGTCGAGTTCGATACCGATCAGGACTCGACCACCGGCGATCCTGCCCTGGTGGATTTCTTTCGCCCCAACATCGGATCGACCGGTATGGGCGTGGAATTCGCCATAACAGTCGACTCGCTCGTCAACGTCGTCGATGTCGTCCACTCGGCCAGTGCTGGAACGGTGCCACCGGTCTTTAGCGGCAAGCGAGTCTCGTTCCGGATTCCGCGGGCCATGCTCGGCGGTGACGACGGGTTCCTGAATGCCGCGGCGACCGTCGGCAACGACACCTTTCCGACCGACATCGTCCCGAACAACGGGCATCTCAAGGTGGGCGGAATAGGACCGGTGGCGCCGTATATGCCGACGGCGTCAATGAGGCGGCCCAACGTTCAGCCGGTCATTCCGTTGCCCTGGAAGAGGACGCAGTAAGCAGCTCGTCGTGTCGAGGAACTGCAACTACTAGACGTATAGACGTGTAGCGGTGAATAGGAGTGAGTGAATGGGCCTATCCCAAACACTCCAAACTATTCACCGCTACACGTCTGTGCGTCTAGTCGTGTCTATCCTCAGCCTGAGAACTCAGCCTAGTCCTCAGCCCAAGTATTCTTCTCTGTACATCCTGATGAGTTCGAAGAAGTACGACAGTGCCAACGGCCCTATCAACAATCCCAACAATCCGAAATACGGCACTCCCGCCAGCGCCCCAATCAGCGTGATCAGCGGATGGATGTTCGCCCAGCGGCGGAAGATCATCGGCCGCACGATGTAATCCACGTTGCCCACGACCAACACGCCCCAGATCGCGAGGCCGATCGCCCAGCCCCATCGTCCCCCCAGGCCGAGGGCGATGGCGCCCGGTCCCCACACGAGCCCGCTGCCCACCACCGGCAGGATCGCGAACACCATCGTGACGACGCCCCAGAAGAGCGCGTTCGAGAGCCCCGCGGCCCAGAAGCCGATGCCCACGAGGGCGCCCTGGATCGCCGCGACGAGCCCGGTGCCGATCACTGTGGACACGGTCACGTTGCGAAAGCGCTGCCGCAGGATTTCCGTGTTCTCGGGCGAGAAGGGGATGTAGGGGCCCACCGCGGTCCAGGTCTCGGAAGGGCGGAGCAGCAGATAATAGAGGCCGAACAGCGCGATGGTGAGGTTGAGCGCGAGGCGCGTGGCGGTGCCAATCAGGCCGAACGCCGAGCTGCCGATGAAGCTCACCAGCTTCGATCCCAGATCGGCCAGCTGCGGGCCGATCGTCGTGCCGCGGATATGCAGCTGGGACAGGCGTTCGAGCAACGGGCTCTGCACCACGCCCGACGCCATCTCCTGGGCCTGGGTCACGATGAGGCCGGCGAAGGAGACGCCGGGCACCACGATGAGAAACAGCGCGATGAGCACCACCAGGGCCGAGGCGGTGCGCGCGCCGGTACGCCGCATGAGCCAGTCGTGCACCGGCTGGAACACGACGTAGAGCACGGGAATGCCGATGATCCCGGTGGCGAATGGCGTGAGCGCCACGACCAGCGCGATTCCCAGGACGAAGGTGAGGAGGGCAGCGCGCTGGTGGTTCGTGTCGAGAAAGGGCACGGCCCTGCCTAGTTCTTCACGGTCGCGCTGAAGACCTCTTCCATCGTGAGGTCACGCGGGCAGCCGGGGAATGGCACCAGGTTGCGCCGGCTGTCGGTCCAGATCGGATGCGACACGCCCCCGAAGGAGACCAGGCCCTCGTAGTCACCCTGCTGGTTGCCGTAGTTGATCCCGGGGCAAGGGAACAGGCCGTCGCAGTCGTGCTCGTTGGAGCGCTGCGTGGTGACGCGCACGTCGGGCTTCCAGGTAACGCCCCCGTCGGTGGAGCGCGACAGATAGACATCGGTCTGGAAGCGCTGGCCGGTCGCGTCGTTCTGCGTGTCGTAGTAGGAGACGGTGACGTCGCCCGTCACCGGATCCACCGATTCCCAATGATTGAACCGGTCGGTGCCCGCGACCTGGTGGCCCACCGGGGCGGGCGCCGACCAGTGCGCGCCTGCGTCATCGGAGTACGAAAGCACGATCCCCGTGTTGGCGCCGACCAGGTCCATCCAGGAGCAGGTCAGCCGACCGCGGTGCGGCCCCTTGGAGCGGTCGGTGTCGCACGCCGGATAGACCAGCGCTCGTCGCACCGCCTCGGCCGGAATCCCTATGTCAAAGGCGATCGACTTGGCCGCGATCGTGCGTTGGTGGTCCCAGGTGGCGCCGCCGTCGAACGAGCGGTTGAAGGCGATCACGTTGGTGACGTAATCGTTCCAGGCCACGAACAGCGAGCCGTCGGGGCTCACGAACGGCACGGCGCCGATCGACTGGCCCGGCCCGCCGGGATCGTCGGCGCGGGTGACGGCGAAGCTCGCCCCGTGGTCGGCCGAGCGGCCCACGCGGATGCCGCCGCCGCTCGAGCCGCCGCTTGCCGCGTCCCAGGCGACGTACACGCGATCGCGGAACGGGCTCGTAGTGTTCTGGTCCACCGTGATGATCGGCTTGTCGTTGAAGTGGTTCTCGCCCGACTCGAAGGAGAACTCGGTGAACTGCGGCCAGGTTTGCCCGCCGTCCGCCGAGCGGGCGACGGCCATCTCGGTGCCGTTGATGCCGACACCGTTGCTGGGAGTCTTCAACACGGCGCTGAAGAACACCACGATGTACCCGTAGAACACGTTGCCGCGGGTATCGAAGGCGAGCGAGGGATCGGAGCCGAAGCGCGAATCGTTGGTGCCGGCGAGCGGCGGCGGCAGCGGCGCGTCGACGCCGCCCCAGTCATCCCCCCCATCCGTGGAGAAGTACGCGCGCATCGGCAGCCGGAAGATCTCGTTCGAGCCGGCGGCGAGCTGGTTCTTGGAGTTGGGGTTCAGCGTGATGAATGTCTCACTCTGCGGGCCACATTCGTCCGATACATCCACGTTGCCCGCTACGAGAGACGACGCGGTGGGTCCGCCGCCGCTCATCGGTCCATTCGCCGCGAGATATTGATACTTGTCCCACCACGTCGGGTTATGCGTGCCACCGTTTCCCCCGTTCGACTGGTTGGCGGCCAGCGGGCGCGAGGGGGAGGTCGTGTCCGGGACCTCGCGACACGAGACGGCGAGGACGCTCACGAGGAGAGCGAGATAGCTGGAGCGGATCATGGGGACCTCGGGGTCGAGCGAAACACGATGGCACGGATACTGGAGGAGGACTTACGCGCCTGCCTCGGGGGCGTCAAGGCCGATGGCGGACCACGCTGTTGGGAGTGCATTTTGCTTCCCCATCCCCGTCAGGAGCAGCCGTGCACAACCGTCGTCCGCGGCACTACGCCGCCATCCTGTTCCCGATCTGCCTGGGCGCCATTGTGGCGACGCCCGCCCGAGCCCAACGTCGCACCGCGGCGCCCGCAGCGACGCCCGCGATCGACACCGCGACCTACGGCCAGCTGCACTTCCGCCATATCGGGCCGGAGGGCAACCGCGTGAGCTCCGTGGCGGGCGTGGCCGGCGATCCCGCCACCTACTACGCGGGCGCGGCGTCGGGCGGGCTGTGGAAGACGGTGGACGGCGGCATCCATTGGGCGCCGGTGTTCGACGATCAGCCGGTCTCCTCGATCGGCGCGCTGGCCGTGGCGCCGTCGGATCCCAACGTGGTGTGGGCCGGCACGGGCGAGCCCTTCATTCGCTCGAACGTCTCGATTGGGTGGGGCGCCTACAAGTCCAGCGACGCGGGGAAACACTGGACCAAGATGGGGCTCGACAGCACCGGCCGGATCTCGCGCATCGTCGTGCACCCGACCAACCCCGACATCGTCTACGTCGCGGCACTGGGCCATCTGTACGGGCCGCAGCCGCAGCGCGGTATCTACCGCACCATCAACGGGGGCAAGACCTGGGAGCGTGTGCTGTTCGTGAACGACAGCACCGGCGCGTCGGACCTGGTGATGGACCCCAACAATCCCCGGATACTCTTCGCCGGCTTCTGGCAGGTCGAGGTGCATACCTGGGGCCGCTCGAGCGGCGGTGCGGGCAGCGGCATCTGGTCGAGTCGCGACGGCGGCACGACGTGGACCCGGGTCACGGGCCACGGCCTTCCCACGAAGCCGGTGGGCAAGATCGGCCTCGCTAT
>Ga0184629_10001047_pt1 | contig 11638 bp, 8 predicted proteins | sample PLM4_32_b1_FD_133158 | JGI IMG/M metagenome (GOLD analysis project Ga0184629, IMG submission 133158) | Groundwater sediment microbial communities from an aquifer in East River, Colorado, USA - PLM4_32_b1 | ecosystem: Environmental > Terrestrial > Soil > Riparian zone | place: USA: East River... | reverse complement strand
CTGCTTTCGTGCAGTTGCGGATTGCTCGCCCGCGCGAAACAATCTCCAAGACCCTACTTCGGAGAAGCTGATGCTCTTGATCGGCAACGACGTCGTTAGCCGCGTGCTCGACATGCAATCGACTCTCGGTGCGCTGGAGGGCGTGTTCAAGGAAATCGCCGCGGGCGACGCCGTCGGCATGGGACGCATCGACCTCTATGTTCCCTCAGGCGCGGCGGCAGCTCCCTTCTATCGCTGGGCGGTCATGACCGGCGGAAGCCGTAAGGATGGCTATGTCTGCGCGCGCATGTTGTCCGACATGGTGAACTGGCCGCGCGAGCACGGGCGCGTGCGCGAGAACAAGTATGCGCGTGCACCCGGTACGTTTTGCGGGCTCTTGTTCCTCTTCAGCGTGAAGGATGCGACGCCGGTCGCGATTATCAACGATGGCATTCTCCAGCACATGCGCGTCGGTGGCGGCGCGGGTCTTGGCGCGAAGTATCTCTCGCGCGACGATGCGAAAGTCGTCGGCATGATCGGATCGGGTGGCATGGCCCGGACCTATCTCGACGCCTTGTGCTGCGTGCGCGCGATCGAGACGGTAAGAGCCTACAGCCCGAACCGCGAGAATTTGGAGCACTACGCGCGTGAGATGAGCGCACGACATGGGCTCGAAGTGATCGAGGCTCGTTCGGCAAAGGAGGCGGCGGAAGGCACAGATATCGTTTCCATCTGCACATCGTCGAACGAGCCGGTATTCTTCAATTCCTGGCTCGGGCCCGGCCAGCACGTCACCAACCTGACCTCTGCCGATATCGAGCCGACGCTCGCGAACGCGGTCGATGTCGCGGTGCGTGCCGGCGAAGCGACGCCGAGGCTCCGATCGCATACAGAGCACACGTTCCACGCACGCGCCGGTTTCTTGAGTTATGTCGCGGGCACGGCAGAAGAGCGCTCGAAGGTTCCCCATGTCGATCTGCCGGAGGAGATCCTCGGCATGCCGTGTCTCTCCGATGTCATTGCAGGAAGAGCAACGGGGCGGACGGATCCGAAGCAGACGAGCTTCTTCCTGAATGTGGGTGCGATCGGCGCGCAATTCGAAGCCGTGGCTGCGCTCGTCTACGAGCGTGCACGCGAGCAGGGCCTCGGCCACGAAGTTCCCACCGACTGGTTCCTCCAGGACGTGCGGGATTAGTCGCGCTTCTTCTTCGGTACTTTCGGCAAGGGCGGATTCTCGCTGAACGCGATCGACGTGCCGGCGGGACGTCTCAGCACAAGTCCTGGTTTAGCCAGCGCCGCCTTCACTTTCACTGGATCATTGGTAATGCGAGCGATCCCCATCTTGAAAAGATCGGTGCTCGAACCCCAGGCCGCGAGCGCGGATTTCTGCGAGAAGGCCGCGACGACCGTGTCGTAGAACCCGAGATGCGCTTCGTAGACTTTTCGGGATTGGGACATGAGGCTTTCAGATCTGCACGATCTCCTCGCCTTCGGGAAGCGCGAATTCTTTTACCGCGTGCACGAGGCCGTAGATCACCGCCTCGTGCGGCGTGATGTAGACGTCCTTGAAGCGGCGTGCGGTGAGAAGCTCCTCCGGGATCGCGGCGCGCTCGCGCAGGATGTTTTCGGTGCGCCGGTCGTCGGCGAGGGCGGAATCGAGCGAGCTCTGGAGCCGTTGCGCCGACATCCCTTCTTTCGACGCCATCACGGTCGGATGGATCATGAACATGCCGAGCGACGAGCAATAGCGCTCCTCGGCGGCAAGAAAGACCGCGACCGCGATCGAGGTGACGCTGCCGGTGTTGTGCGCAACGACGCGCAAGGGCAAGCCGCGGATATGGTTGTAGAGGAACATGCCGTCCGAGACGTAGCCGCCATAGGAGCTGATGCAGAGCTGGACTTCGTGGCAGTGGTCTCGCACGGCCACATTGAGCGCGGCCGCGACACGGCTCGCGCCCGTGGAATCGATCGCGCCCGTGTAACCGTAATAGGCGATCCTGCGGCCGTTCAGTTCAGCCATGCCGACTCCCTCCTGCGCGAGCGCCGTTTGACAACGATCTTGCGCGAAATTTGGGTCCTGAACTGCAACAAAATTTCAGCGAAATCCTGGCGTTTTGCGCGCCAAAAGTAGGAACCAAAGCCCGCCGCGGCGGTTCTGAGGTGGGGGCGCACCCACGATCCACTAAAGCGGAGAACTTCCCATGGGAAATGACATGAATCGTCCCGGTCAGGGCGGCCAAGGCGGTCAGCAAGGGCAACAGGGCCAGCGCGGCCAAGGTCAAGGCGGCCAGGGCGGTCAGCAGGGCGGGCAGCAGGGACGCCAGCAGGGCCAGGGTCAGGGCCAGCCGCAGCAGAAGCCCGGCCAGCCGCAGCAGGGCGGCCAGCCGAAAAAGGATATGGACGAGTAGGCTTGAGCTCGGCCTTGGCCGAAGCTCAAGCTTGACAGCAGCCCGAGCTGCGCAAGCGGCCGGGCTGTTTTTATGGCGATTGCGAGCGAGCAGCCTGAGCGACACCGGCGCGGCGGAACTCGGGACGCGAAGGACCGAGCACGGCAGAGCGCAGAAGCGCCTTGCGCGCATCCCATTGGTCCTTCGCTTCGAGCGTTTGGAGGAACTGCACTTCCTGACCCGCGAAGATCGCGATGGGTATTCCATCGCGATAGAGCACGCGGTTCCCTGTGAGCGACGCAAGCTTGGGACCCGGCGTGACGATGCCGACGAGATTGAGCGGATCGGCGCCCGAGAGCGACACGAGCGCATCGGATTCCTTTTCGCGGCGTACTTCGCGCAATTTGCCGACGGCTTCGGGAAGCGCGAATTGCTCGCCGGAGAAGCCGGCGACAAACCGCCCGCCGCGGATTTCGCCGCGCGCTTCGAGACGGCGATAGACGCGCAACAGATCGCGCCACGCAGGAAGCCAGGGCGCCTCGCGCTCGAGCAACCGCCAGAAGACGACGCCGTAGCGCGAGAGCAGCGAGCGTGCGACATGCTCGATCGCCTCGTCGCGACTGACCGAGTCGGTGCGCGCGCGATGCGCGAGCGCCCAGCGGCCGGCATCTTCCATGCCGACATTGGCGCCGCGCCGCCGCCGATAGGGCGAGCGCAATGCGATCGGCTTGCGCTCATTCACGGGCACGAGCAGCGCGCGGAGACCCGCGAAACTGTCGGAGGCCACCTGGCCCAGTGCGACCAGCTCAGAGAGCGCCTCTTCGACCTTGGTGCGCAGAAGCGAGGTGCCGATCACAAGCTCGTCGAAGAAGGACGCACCGTGCTCGCGGATATAAGTTGCGACGGCCTGCGCTGCGGGACTCTGCGGCACGCCTTCCGGCTTCGGCGAAAGCGAGGCCCAGAGCGCGGCATGGCGGCGCGAGAGCAGCGTGATCGGTGTCGAGCGCACTGGCGACGGTTTGGACTCGGTCCCGTTGACGCGCAAGTGAAGCGGGCGGAGCCTCGCCCAGGTCGCGCGACCGGCGAGACAGAGATCATCGAGCCAGTCGGATTCGTACCCTTTCAACCGCGCAGGGAGAATTTCGCTTTCCCATGCACCAGCGGCGGCTTCGTAGCCTTCGAGCTGCGAGATGATGACGCCGAGCGCATCGGGTCCCTCCATGCGTGCAGCCGCAACGCGCTGCCAGGCGAAAAGGAAGCGCGTGAAATCGCGCGCCGAGACGGGCTCGATCTCCGCGCGCAGGCGCTTGACCGTGTAGTGATGGATGCGCGCAAGCAAACGGCGCTCACACCATTCTTCGCTTCCCGAAGGATCGGAGAAGCGGCCGCGCATGGCGAAGCCTTCGGTCTGGAGCGAAGCGAGCGCGGCAGCGATGTCGCTCGCGGGCAAGCCGAGCGGGAGGCCGAGCGCGGATTCCGCGACGGGCCCCTGCCCCTCCAAACGTCCGCGCAGGATTTCGACGAGCGCCTCTTCGCGAGTCCAGGCTTGCGCCTGTTGCGCTTGCGGCGCTTCGATCGGCGGATCGAGTGTGGCGTCGGGGAAGAGCGCGCGGAATTGCGACACGCGCTCGGCGGCGATCCAGAGCGAAGATGACCCCCACCCACCCTCCTTCGCGCGGGGCGATTCGGAGGGCGACGCTCGGGCCCGCGACAGCGCTGCTGTCGCAAGAGGGCCCTCGACCCTTTCAGGGGGAGGAATTAAGAGACGCGCGGTGCGTTTCTGGCGAGAGAGTGCGTCAAGCCATTTGGGCCATTCGGTCTGCTTTTGCGCTTCGTCTTCGGTGAGGAAGCCGAGCCAGACGAGCGAATCGTGCAATTCATCCGTGTTCTGAGGATCGGGCCAGGCTTCGGCGCGCACGCGCGCGATCGCTTCGGGATCGAGACGGCCGAGATCGGAGGCTTCTTCGGGCGCCATGAAGCGGCGCGTCATCACGGCTTGCGTGCGGCGCTCTTCGAGCGGCGCGTCGTCGAGGAACGCATAGGGCCGCGCCGAGAGCACTTCGTGCGCGAGCGGCGACGGCTCGGTCAGATCGCAACAGACGACACGGATGTCGCCCGAGATGAGGCGTGTGAGCAGGGTCTCGAAACCGCCTAAGTCCATCGCCTCGTTGAGGCAATCATGGATCGTCTGGTTGACCAGCGGATGATCGGGGACTTCGCGTTCGCCCACGAGGTTCTCGCCGCAGGCGACCTGATCTGGGAACACGGTCGCAAGCAGATCCTCGGCGTTCATGCGCGCGAGCGGCGCCGGCACCTTCTTGCCGCCCTTGAAGCGCGGCAGCGCGAGAGACGTGCCCGCCACCCAGCGCCAGCGCGTGGTGAACATCGGCGCATCGAGGAGCGCCTGGATCAGCAGCGGCTTGACGGACGCGGGATGGAGATAGCGCGCGACATCGGCAAGATCGAAACTGTGCGCGGTCGTGAGCGACAAGATGATGTTGTCTTCGGTCGCGGCCGCCTGAAGCTCGAAGTTGAATTGCCGGCAGAAGCGCTTGCGCAGCGCGAGGCCCCAGGCGCGATTGATGCGGCTGCCGAAAGGCGAATGGATCACGAGCTGCATGCCGCCGGCTTCATCGAAGAAGCGCTCGAAGACGATCGTATCTTGCGTCGGCAGCGTGCCGAGCGCGGCGAATCCTGCGCGCAAATAATCGACGGCTTCGCGCGCGCCCGCCTCGGAGAGACCGATGCGGCCCGCAAGCGCAGGCAGAACGGCTTCTCCGCTCGGATCCTGCTTGAAGCTTTCGGCCATCTGCGCACGGAAGCGCGAGACTGATTGGGACAGCTCGTTGCTGCGCCCCGGCGCCTCGCCGAGCCAGAACGGAAGTGTGGGCGGTTGGCCGTGCGCGTCCTCGACGCGGACCGCGCTCTTTTCAACGCGGATGATGCGATAGGAGTGATTGCCGAGCTGGAAGATGTCGCCGGCCATGCTCTCGACCGCGAAGTCCTCGTTCACCGTGCCGATGAAGACGTTCTCGGGATCGAGCAGCACCTGATAGTCGGCGTTGTCGGGGATCGCGCCGCCCGAAGTGATCGCGGTCAGCCGCGCGCCGCGGCGCGGGCGCAGCATGTGGTTGACGCCGTCGTGGTGGATCAGCGCGCCACGACGGCCGCGCCGCGTGGCGAAGCCCTCGGCCACCATGGCGACGACGGCGTCGAAATCCTTGCGCGCGAGATTGCGATAGGGCCAGGCGCGGCGGATGAGGGCAAACATCTCGTCTTCGGAGAGCTCGCGCGCAGCGACCTCGGCGACGATCTGCTGCGACAGCACATCGAGCGAACGCTCGGGGATCGAGAGACGATCGAGCTCGCCTTTGTTGACGCTGTCGAGCAGCGCGATGCTTTCGACGAGCTCATCGCGCGACAGCGGAAAGAGGCGGCCTTTGGGCGTGCCGTCGACCGCGTGGCCCGAACGGCCGACGCGCTGAAGGAACGTGGCGATGGCACGAGGCGAGCCGATCTGGCAGACAAGATCGACATCGCCGATGTCGATGCCAAGCTCGAGGGAGGCGGTAGCGACGAGCGCTTTCAGCTTGCCGAATTTCAAACGCTGTTCGGCGTCGAAGCGTTTCTCCTTGGAAAGACTCCCGTGATGCGCGCCGACATGTTCTTCGCCCAAGCGATCGGCGAGCTGGCGGGCGACGCGCTCGACCAGACGGCGCGTGTTGACGAAGACGAGCGTCGTGCGGTGGCTCTCGATAAGCTGCACCAGGCGGTCATAGACGAGCGACCAGACCTCGTTCGACATCACGCTTTCGAGCGGTGCGGGCGGCAGCTCGATCGCGACATCGCGCTCGCGGATGTGTCCGGTGTCGACGATGGTGCATTCGCTGGACGCGTCGCCCTTGGCATCCGCGCCGACAAGGAATCGCGCGACCTCTTCGATCGGCTTCTGGGTCGCCGAGAGACCGACGCGCAGCAAGGGATGCGGCACGAGTGCGGCGAGCCGTTCGAGCGAGATCGCAAGATGCGAGCCGCGCTTGTTCGGCGCGAGCGCGTGGATCTCATCGACGATCACGGTGCGCGTGGTCGAAAGCATCGCGCGACCGGACTCGGAGCCCAACAGGATGTAGAGCGACTCGGGCGTGGTGACGACGATGTGCGGCGGACGCTTGCGCGCGGCGGCGCGATCGGATTGCGGCGTGTCACCCGTGCGCACCCACGTCCTGATCTCGACATCGTGAAGCCCGCGCGCCGCCAGCGCCTCGCGGATGCCGGCAAGCGGTTCTTCGAGATTGCGCTGGACGTCGTTGGAAAGCGCCTTCAGCGGCGAGACATAGACGATTTGGGTCTCGTCCTTGAGCTCGCCTTCGAGCCCTTGGCGGACGAGCGAATCGATCGCGGCGAGGAACGCGGCAAGCGTCTTGCCGGAGCCGGTGGGTGCGGCGATCAGCACGTGCTTGCCCGACTGGATCGCCGGCCAAGCTAAAGCCTGGGCGCCAGTGGGGGCGCGGAATTTGCGATCGAACCAGTCGGCGACCGCGGGATGGAAAGACGCTGTTTTCATGGGCTCAATCGGCGAATTTGGGCGGGAACAAAACGAAAACTAGCATCCGGACGGGCGAAGGCAACACAAGTTTCTCCTCGAATAGACAAGCCCTGGTGGCGGCGTGTGATAGGACCACAAATGGGGATTTCTTGCGCTCCCTGCAAGTGCTTGAGCACATTTGAGGATTCTCGCTTTCAACAGTTCGTTCGTTCGATTTCGCGATTTTTTTCGAGTCGTCACCACGGTGCGGAAGAGCGCGCGAAAAACAGGTGAACAGCCAGAGGAATGCAGGCGGATAACAGGAGGGCTGAGGGGGCTGAAAGCAGGAGGGCTGGCGCTGGCGGCCGCGCCGACCAATTCCGGCTGGTTTTCCATTCGTGCTCATACGGGGACCGTATCATAGGCCTATTCCTATTTGCAAATAAGCCTATACAATGCAGCCGCGCACCTGGAGAGCGACACCGGCGTTCCTTCATCGAATAGTCCGTCGTACGGAGGCATCGGGCTTCGAGTGGGCGGCAAATTGATAGGTCAGGTTGACGCGTGGCATTTGCTTCGGTCCTGAAGTAGAGGGGCGTTCCCCTACCCGGCGGGTACATCTGCACGCGGTGCAATCCGTCGCTGACACGCGCAAGAGCGTGCGAGAATTTTCCTGTATGGCGATTGGAATTTGCGTGGTGTCCATTGCGGCGATTGCCGCGAAACGCGCATTCTACTATTTGGGAGCAGAGGGGCGCGTGTTCGAATCACGCCGCCCCGACCAAATAAAATCAAGTACTTGACTCTGAATTTCATTTTGAGCGGTTTCCGTATTTGGGTGCGAAATGGGTACAGAACCGAAGGCTTTATCGTTGGCACAGCCAGCCGCCATGCGGCTCAGGTATGTCTCGATTTACAGGGTTCTAGGCGCGAGCAAGCTGGCCGAAACAGTCGAGGGCCTCGCCTTCGTCTCGCTTGCTTCGGGATTCCGGGCCAGACTGACCAGTAGCCCTGAACCCGATCTGATTCATGTGGATAAGTCGCTCGCTCTGGGCGCCCAACTCCTCAAGGGTCTTTATTCGCCTGACGGGGAGGGAACACCGGAGGACCGGCTTGCGCGCGAAATCGAAGCCGTCCGGGCGCAACGGACGAAAAGAACGAGCTCTGGTGTCTTTGTCGTGTTTGAGGCGGAAGAAGACTTAGGTCCTGCGCCCAAGTTTGATGCGCGCCGCGACTGTGCCGACTACTCCGTCGCATTCGAGGGAATCGATAAGTCGGAGGTTCATGCGAAGTATGGGGCAAAAGCGGCGATCGTGCTGGCCGCGCTTGGCCTGAGCCTAGCCGATGACGCGGACCGAAGATTTCAGAAGGTGGGGACGGTCGTTTACTTGGTCGAGCCCGGCACCGAAAAGCCGATCTACGTCTACAACTTCACGGTGAACCCAGCCCGGCTGTCGCTGGCACGGCAGCTTACCGATGACGTTGCCGCGACGGCGACGAAGACCGCGCCAGCGGTGCTACGCGCCCAGTCTCTGGCAAGATCGACGAGACTCTTAGTGTCATCGCTCGAGGAGGCGACCGATGCACTGCAGGCCTTCATTTCCGCGTGGTCCGCGCTGGAAATTTTCGTCAACGCCAGCTTCAAGGATACCTACGAGGTGCGTTGGACGGCCTCTGCGCTCCCCAATGCGGAAAAGCCAAGGCTGGCCGGCAAGTTCGAATACATCGCGTCAATCCTCGATCCCGCAAACTCAGCCGCTGACGGTGATGAGTTTCGCAGATTGAAGGGAATTCGGGACAAATTTTTCCACGCGGTTGCAACTCCGCGCGAATTGTTGCCGACAGACGCGATTCAAAAGCTTTGCATGAAATATATGAAACTCCATTTGGCGGCTTGAGCACTGAGATTTCCTCATGAGCGACAAACCTGCGAAGCGTAAGCCGGAGGGCGAATGCGTATTGCCGCCGGATCATCCTCTCCCCGCCGACCAGCTGGGACGTTACAGCCCCGAGCGAGATTACTACGCTGAAAAGGACATAGCCGAATACGTCGAAGGCCAAGCGCGCGGGGAGACGGTGCAAAACGTCGAGCGCGTGAAGACCGAATACGTCATGGGCCAGCCGTATGAAATCTGGGACGTGGCGACGGACAAAGATCGCTGGTGGGTTATCACGAATCCGACAAATCTTTATTCGCAGCGCCACTTCCCTAGTCTGGACTACACGCTCTCATTCCACGTCGGGTTGATGATGCGGGTGATGAGTCGATCCGAAAAGGAAGGCGACGGCGAAGCGACCCCGTTTGACGAAGTGATCCGTCGACAGGGGCAGGCGGCCGATCGCCTTGAGAAGGCAATCGAAGCTGTCGATTTCCAGGCTGTGGGGATGCAGCTTCGCGAGTGCCTAATCTCGCTCATCGGCGCAGCGAGACGACGGATTGAGATCGACGGGAACGGCGAGCGACCTAAAGACGCCGACGTTGTCGGTTGGAACAAGCTTCTGATGGCGAAGCTCTGTCCAGGCGAGAAGAACGACGAGCTCCGAAACTACGTGAACGCACTGGTTGAAAAGGCGTGGCCTCTTGTGAATTGGCTGACCCATCATCGGAACGCGAATAAGACCGCAGCCTTGATTGCTTTGGACGGAGTCGACGCCATCGTGAAGCACTACGTGCGGCTCTTGAGCCGCGAGCGGAACGACCGGACCGAGCAATGCCCGAGGTGCGCGTCGCGCAACCTACGGACCTTCTTCGATATCGCTATCGAACCCGATGGCGACTACTTCGAGGCGTGCGGCGAGTGTGGCTGGGACAGCCATCCTGGATATCCGGCCGACGAGGACGAAGAACGACAACAGCCCGCAGTGGCTAACTAAAAGGGACGCTTTGCAAATAGCGAGAAGTGTGTGGTCAAACGGATTTCTCAGACATTGTTCGATCTTCTCGCGATCGGTACACGACGCGCGATCACTCGCGCTATGTCTTCCGAGCTTTCCTGGTGGTCCGACTTGGACGCAGACCTCCTAGGCGTCGTTATCTTGGACGAGACAGACCAAGATTATGGATGGATTCTGCTCGCGAGAGATTCGGTCGGGCGGTTTCGATGCTCGGACGTCGATACCAGCCTACGGAGTGAGAGATTAGCGACTGCTCGACTGCGGATTGCCATGGCTAATAAGGCACGTGATCCAAAGTTCAAGGGCTTCGATCCCCAGGGTGACGAACCGAATTCGGTCCTTGACCTATTTGAGGGAAGGGGCGTCACGGATGCAAGGTTGCACCCGTACTTCGTCGATCTACGGGATAACATTAGCAGGTCACCTGCAAAAAAGGTGCTTCAAGCCATTTCCCCGTGGCTCCTCACTTCCGATGCACACCTAGTTAAGGAGTTCCAGGAATCCCACTTCGATCAGCGACTCTGGGAAATCTACATCTGGGCCATGCTTCGCGATCAGGGATATGACGTCGAGCACCAGGAGGCGCCCGATCTTCGGGTCACCAGCCCTTGGTTTTCTTTCTCCGTTGAAGCCACAACAGTCGCGCCATCGCAGTCGGGCCCGCTGGCCGACCATCCAAATCCGGTCACGAAAGAGGAAATGGCCGACTTCATGTCGAACTATATGCCGATGAAATTTGGATCGCCGCTCACCAGCAAATTGAACAAGGTTGACTCGAAGGGTCGCCATTATTGGGAGCAGCCGGGCGTCGAAGACATGCCATTCGTGCTGGCGATCGCCGATTTTCACAAGCCGGGCGATGGGAAAGAGCCCGCGTCTATGACGTACAGCCAAGGAGGTCTGTATTGCTATCTGTTCGGTGCTCGAGTGAGCGCGGACGTAGTCGATGGAAAATTGATAATCCGGGACGAGCCCGTTCGGGAGCACACGTACAAAGGAAAAACCGTTCCCTCCGGATTCTTCGATCTTCCCAACGCAGAGAATGTTTCTGCCATTCTATTCTCGAACGCCGGGACGATCGCCAAATTTGACCGGCTTGGAGTCATGGCTGGGTTTGCGCCGCCAAAACACAGGTACATTCGAATCGGCCATGTCTTCGATCCTGATCCAGACGCCTACGTCGGGATTCCGTTCCGTGTCGACGTGAGCGATCCCCAATATCAGGAATTTTGGGGCGATGAAGTTCAGGTGTTCCACAATCCACGTGCAAAGCGCCCTTTACACCCGGAAGTTTTGCCCGATGCTGCCCATTTTATGTACCGGGATGGCGAGGTGATCACCTATGACCGCGGAGGACGCGTTCTCAGCTCCTTAACGCTGGTTATGAGGATCACCGACGAAGATCCCGCGAAGGCAGCTGGCACTGACGGATCAGGAGCCGCCGATCAGCCTGTCGCGTCGGCATAGCGGCCGTAAACAATCGTCTGCGGTCCTTTCACCGCAGGCGCGATGGCCGCACACTGGGCTCGCGGCAAGCTTCCAAGGGGACACTCATGAAACGCATGGCGTACGGTTTGATTGCGGCGGCGGCGCTCATCGCGGCCGCCTCGGCGGCGCAAGCGCCGAGCTGGACGCCGCCTTCCGATGCCGCGCGCTGTCCAACCAAATGGGGCAAGGGGGACGAGCGCGGCGCGGCCAACCTTATGAAGCCGCAGAGCGTGGTCAATGCCGCTCGGCTGATCAGGACCGGCGAGGTGATCGAGCTCGGGCGCGTGCTGAATGCGAATATGCCCTTGTTCACCGGGCGCAGCTTCAAGCTCACGCACAAGCGGATCTATCTCGGCGGCTATAT
>Ga0184629_10001045_pt1 | contig 11644 bp, 6 predicted proteins | sample PLM4_32_b1_FD_133158 | JGI IMG/M metagenome (GOLD analysis project Ga0184629, IMG submission 133158) | Groundwater sediment microbial communities from an aquifer in East River, Colorado, USA - PLM4_32_b1 | ecosystem: Environmental > Terrestrial > Soil > Riparian zone | place: USA: East River... | reverse complement strand
TCTCGGTGGCGGTCTCGCTGGCGGCTGCGCTGCTGCTTGCCTCGAAGCTCGCGCGCTTCCCGGGCCTCTATCGCTCGATCTACTTCGCGCCCGTGGTCACCACCCTGGTGGCGGTCGCGGTCGTGTGGCGCTACCTCTACCACCCGCGCTACGGGCTCCTGAACCTGGCGCTGGGCGCGGTCGGGCTCGGTCCCATCGACTGGCTCGGGGATCCGCGCTGGGCGATGCCGGGGATCATCCTGCTCGCGGTGTGGAAGAACTTCGGCTACAACATGCTGATCCTGATCGCCGGCCTGCAGCGCATCCCCGAGGAGCTGTACGAGGCGGCCGCGCTGGACGGGGCGGGCTGGTGGGCGCGGTTCCGGCACGTCACGCTGCCCGGCCTCGGACCCATGCTGCTCTTCGTCTCCGTCCTCACCATGCTCGGGAACTTCCAGCTCTTCGCAGAGCCCTACGTGATGACCCAGGGCGGTCCGTTGCGGAGCACGACCACGCTGGTGATGCTGATGTACGAGGAAGGCTTCCGCTGGTGGCGCATGGGGCACGCGGCTTCGATCGCGTGCCTGCTCTTCGTCATCATGCTGGCCGGCACGCTGCTCCAGCTCCGGCTGCAGCGCGAGTCGCGATGAGCGGCCGCCGCGCGCAGTCGGTCGCGCTCAACCTGGCGCTCGCGGGCGGCGCCCTGCTGACGCTGGCGCCGCTGCTCTGGATGGTGTCGGCGTCCTTCATGCCGGCCGGCCAGACCAACACGCTCCCCCCCCGCCTGCTGCCCGATCCGGCGGTCACCGATCACTACCGCGCGCTCTTCGCGCGGCTCCACCTGGCGCGGGCGCTCGCCAACAGCACCGCGATCGCGCTGACGGCCACCGCCTTCTCGGTCCTGATCAACGGCATGGCGGGATTCGCCTTCGCCAAGCTGCGCTTCGCCGGGCGCGACCGGATCTTCCGCCTGCTGCTGATCGGCCTCGTCATCCCGGTGCAGGTCGGGATGCTGCCGCTCTTCCTCCTGTTCAAGAGCCTGGGGCTCGCGAACACCCTCGCCGGTGTCGTGATCCCGTCGTGCGCGACCATCTTCGGCATCTTCATGGTGCGCCAGTACGCGCTCGGGATCCCCGATGAAATGCTGGACGCGGCGCGCATCGACGGCGCGAGCGAGACCCGCATCTTCCTCTCGATCGCCGTGCCCCAGCTCAAGCCCATCCTGGTCACGCTCGCGGTCTTCACGTTCCTCTCCACCTGGAACGACTTCCTGTGGCCGCTCGTGATCCTGTCGGACGACGCGAAGTACACGCTTCCGGTGGCGCTCGCCAGCCTCTCGGGCGAGCACGTGCAGGACACCGAGCTGATGATGGCGGGCGCGGTCCTCACCGTGATCCCGGTCCTGGTCATGTTCGTGATCCTCCAGCGCCATTACGTCCGCGGCCTCCTGGCCGGCGGCATCAAGGGATGACCGCCGGGCGGGCCGCCGTCGCCCTGGCGCTCGCCGGCGCGCTCGGCGCGGCGGGCCCGGGGCCTCCCCCCGCGCGCGTCGCCGCCCCGCGCGCCCCGCGCACGATCGACGACTTCGAGGAGCTCTCGAGGTGGTCGGTCCACCCCGCCGAGGGCGTCGAGGCCGCGATCGCGAGCGACTCGGGATTTCACGGCCGCTCGCTCCGGCTCGACGTGCGCTTCACCCGCGGCACCGGCTATGCGGTCGTGCGCCGGCCGCTCGATCTCGATCTTCCGCCCGACTACGCCTTCCGCTTCGCGCTCAAGGGCGCGCTGCCGGCGAACCACCTCGAGTTCAAGCTCGTGGACTCGAGCGGAGCGAACGTGTGGTGGCACGTGCGGCGCGATCTTGCGTTCCCGAGCGAGTGGAGCCCCATGACCACACGCAGGCGGCAGATTCGCTTCGCGTGGGGACCGGCCGGCGGCGGCGAGATCCGCCACGCCGCGTTCCTCGAATTCGCGGTCAGCGCCGGGGAGGGCGGCGCGGGGTCGGTGTGGATCGACGACCTCACGCTGGAGCCGCTCGAGCCCGACACGACGGCGCCGCCGCCCGTGGCGTCGGGTTCCTCTTCGCGGTCGTGGATGCCCCCGGAGAACGTCCTGGACGGGAACCGGCTGACCGCCTGGGCGAGCGCACCCGGAGACTCGAGCCCCTGGCTCACCCTCGACCTGGGGCGCACCCGCGAGATCGGCGGGCTCACGATCGACTGGGAAGTGGGCGAGCCGCCGCCTTACCGCGTCTCGCTCTCGCTCGATGGCGCCGAGTGGACGGTGCGACGGGTCGTGCCCCGCAGCAACGGCGGCCGCGATCCGCTCTACCTGCCGGAGAGCGAGGCGCGCTACGTGCGGCTGAGCGCGCCGCGCGCCTCTTGGATGAGGGTACGCGAGATCATGGTCGAGCCGTTCGAGTGGTCGCAGACGCCCGAGGCCTTCTTCTCCGCGATCGCGGACTCCGCGCCGCGCGGAAGCTGGCCGCGGCCCTATTCCGGGGAGCAGTGCCCGTGGGCGGTCGTGGGCGCCGACGGCGGGCGCGAGGAGGCGCTGCTCTCCGCGGACGGCGCGCTCGAGACCGGCAAGCGGCGCTTCTCGATCGAGCCGTTCGTCGAGCTGGACGGGCGGTTCTTCACCTGGGCGGACGTGACGGCCGGGACGCGGCTTGCGGAGGACCGCCTCCCCATTCCCTCGGTGATCTGGCGGCTCCCCGAGGCGAGCCTCACGATCACCGCCTTCGCCCATCCGGATACCGGGGTCCCCGAGGTGTTCGCGCGCTTCCGCCTGCGGAACGACGGCGTCCGCGCCCGTCAGGTCACCCTCTACCTCGCCGTGCGCCCGTTCCAGGTGGACCCGCCCTGGCAGCAGGTGGGCTTTTCCGGCGGCATCGCGCCGGTCGCGCGGATCGGGCGCGACGGAAACACGGTGCGCGTGAACGGCGACGCGGGGCTCGTCTCGCTCACGCCGCCGTCGGCCTTCGGCGCCACGCCCTTCGATGCGGGCGAGGTCGTCGAGCACCTGCGCACGGGCGTGCTCCCCGCCGGAGCGGGCGCCGAGGACTCGACCGGGTTCGCCTCGGCTGCGCTCGCCTATGCGATCGATCTCGCGCCACGCGGGGAGCGCGAGGTCCGCCTGGCCGTGCCGCTGCGTTCCGGGCCGGGTGTGCCGGCTTCGGACGAGCGGATCGCGGCGATGGAAGGCCTGCGGGGCCGGGCTGCGGCGCCGGGCGCGGTCGAGGCGCTCGAGCGACGCTCGGCCGCGGCGTGGCGCGAGAAGCTGAATCGCGTGCGCATCGAGGGGCCGGAGCCGGCGCGGGATGCGCTCTCCACGCTCGAGGCGCAGGTCGGCTGGATCCTCGTGAACCGCGACGGCCCTTCGATCCAGCCGGGCTCGCGCAGCTACGACCGCTCGTGGATGCGCGACGGATCGCTCACCTCCCTGGCGCTGCTGCGGCTCGGGCACCCCGAGGTGGTACGCGAGTTCATCGAGTGGTTCGCGGGCTTCCAGGGCGAGGACGGAAGGATTCCGTGCTGCGCGAGCGCGCGCGGACCCGACCCGGTTCCCGAGAACGACAGCCACGGGCAGTTCCTGGCGCTGATCGCCGACTACCACCGCTACACCGGCGACGCGGAGCTGGTACGGCGGCAATGGCCGCGCATCGCCCGCGCGGTCGCCTACCTCGACTCGATGCGCGCGCAGCGCCGGACCGCGGAGTGGCGCGCACCCGGGCGCCGCGAGTTCTTCGGACTCGTGCTGCCCTCGATCAGTCACGAGGGCTACGCCAATCCCGTGCACTCCTACTGGGACGACTTCTTCGCCTACCACGGCTACGTCGCCGCCGCCTACCTGGCGGGCGTCGCTGGGGATGTGGACGCGCGGCGGCGCTTCGCGGCATCGCGCGACACCTTCGCCCATGACCTCGCGGCCTCGGTGGCGGCGGCGATGGCGAAGCACGGGATCGACTACGTCCCGGGCTGCGCGGAGCTGGGAGACTTCGACGCCACCTCCACCACGATCGCGCTCGCTCCCACCGAGGCCGCCGATCTGCTCCCGGAGGCCGCGGTGCGGCGCACCTTCGAGCGCTACTGGGAGTTCTTCGCCGCCCGCCGCGACGGCCGCGCTTCCTGGGACGGCTTCACCCCCTACGAGACGCGTGTGATCGGCTCGTTCGTGCGCCTGGGCTCACGCGATCGCGCGCGCCAGGCGCTCGAGTTCTTCCTGAAGCACCGCCTGCCGGAGGCGTGGCGCCAGTGGCCCGAGATCGCCTACCGCGACCCGCGCGCGCCCCGGACCCTCGGGGATCTTCCGCACACCTGGGTCGGCTCCGATTACGTGCGCTCGGTGCTCGACATGATCGCCTGGGAGCGCGGCCGCGACAGCACGCTGGTGCTGGCGGCCGGTCTCCCGTTCGAGTGGATCGGGGGCGATGGCCTGCGCGTCCGCGGCCTGCGCACGCCCTACGGGCCGCTGTCCATGGAGATCGTGGCGCGCGGCGGCGCGGTCGAGGTGAAGATCGACCGCGGCCTGCGCCCGCCGCCGGGCGGGCTCGCCGTCCTGCCGCCCTCGCGGGCGCCGCTCACCGCCGTGACGATCGACGGCCGCGCGGTTGCGCTGACGCCCGAGGGCGGAGCGATCGTCCGCAGCGTCCCGGCGCGGCTGGTGTTCCGCTAGTCGTCCATCACCCCGCGGCCGGCACCGGCCAATCGAGCGCAGCACCCCGGGTGCGGATGATCTCGCGGTAGTAGCGGCCGCTGGCCTTGATCGTGCGCCGCTGCGTCTCGTGGTCCACGTGCACGAGCCCGAAGCGGAGCGAGTAGCCGCTGCTCCACTCGAAGTTGTCCAGCAGCGACCACGCGAAGTACCCGCGCACGTCCGCGCCCCGCGCCATCTCTCCGCGCAGCGCGATCAGGTGCTCGCGGTAGCAGCTCACGCGCAGCGGATCGTCGAGGGTGTCGCCCGGTCCGCTGGGCGGGTCGGGAAAGGCACCGCCGTTCTCGGTGATCACGATCGGCACCGCCCCGTACCGCGCGCGCAGCTCGGCGAGGGTGCGGGCGAGCCCGGCCGGGTGGACCTCCCAGCCCGTCGCCATCGTCGCGCTCCCGGCCGGCGGCGGAACCGGTCTCCAGCCGAGCATGGCGTCCGGATCGTGGCGCACGATGCGCCGCGTGTAGTAGTTGACGCCCACGAAGTCGACGGGCTCGCGGATGCGCGCCGCCTCGTCCTCCACGCGCGCCGGCCACGCGTCGCCGAAGATGCCGGGCAACTCATCCGGGTAGCGGCCGAAGAAGACCGGATCGAGGTGATAGCGGTTGTTGTAGGCGTCGTCGCGCGCGGCCGCTGCACGGTCCTCCTCGCCGGCGGTGGCGGGATCCTTGGGCTCCAGGTTGACGACGATGCCGATCCGTCCGCCCTGGCCGCGGCTGCGGTAGAGCCGCACCGCCTCGGCGTGCGCGAGCAGCATGTGGTGCGAGACGAGCGGCGCCTCGTAGCGGTTGCGGTGCCCGGGGGCGTTGACGCCGAACAGGTAGCCGGCGTCCATCACCACCCACGGCTCGTTCAGGGTCGCCCACCAGCGCACGCGGTCCCCCAGCGCTGCGAAGGCGGCAGCGGCGTACTCCGCGAACCAGCCCGGCGAGTCGGGATTGAGCCATCCACCGCGGTCGTCGAGCGCTGCGGGCATGTCCCAGTGGTAGAGCGTGACCACGGGCTCGATGCCGGCGCCGAGCAGCCCGTCCACCAGGCGGTCGTAGAATCCGATTCCGGCCCGGTTGATCCCGCCCCGGCCCTCGGGAACGATGCGCGGCCACGCGAGGCTGAAGCGGTAGGCCTGGAGCCCGAGCTCGCGCATCAGCGCGATGTCGCCGGCCCAGCGGCGATAGTGGTCGCAGGCGATGTCGCCGGTGGCGCCCCCGAGCGTGTTGCCCGGGGTGTGGGCGAAGCGGTGCCAGACGCCGATCCCGGCGCCGTCGGCGAGCGGCGAGCCCTCGATCTGGTAGGCCGAGGTCGCGGCTCCCCACAGGAAGCCCTTGGGAAACTCCCCCGCCCCGGTCATGAGGTCTGGGACCATGAGATGGGTCAGGATGCCCGAGAAGCGGGCCGACCGCCAGAGCCGCCGCGCCCTGACCGACCTCGGCCGGGCGCCGGGACGGGCCGCTTTTCTTGACACGGCCCGGTCCGGGATGTAATCGTTTTCACAGGCCCTCTTTCGTCTAAGGTTTTCCTCGCGTTCTCACGCGCACCGTCGCTCGACGGTGATCGAGGAGGCTCAAATGAAACGCGCACTAGTGGCGGCGCTCGTCCTCGCCGCGCTGCCGGGCGCCGTGCTGCCGAGCCTGGCGCAGGCGCCGAGAAAGGACTTCGTATGGGCGCGCTCGACCGCGGGTGCGCCCCTCACGTTGGATGGAGTGCTGAACGAGGCCGCGTGGGCCCAGGCGGATTCGGTGGTCATCCGCTTCGCCCAGGACGCGGGCATCCCCGGCAGCGGCTATTTCTACGAGGCCGGGATCGCTCCGCTCGATCCCACCTACGCGACGCTGAGGTTCCTGTCGGTCGGGAACGAGATCTGGATGGGCGCCTACGTGCGCGACCACTCGGTCGGCGGCTCCAACCTCTTCAACCGCTTCGACGGTTTCCTCATGTCGCTCAAGAATCACGCGACCTCGCAGCGGCCCGCCCCGGCGCTCGAGTACTTCTACTCGTGGTGGTACCCGGAGGACTCGCTTGCCGCCCTCATCCCCGGGCGGGGGCCCAACTTCCGCGGCCGCTGGACGGGCTGCGTGGACAATCCATCGGATTGCACGCGTGCGCGCACGGCCGAGGAGATCGCGAACTGGAATGCGGTCACCACGGTGAGCGGGATCTCGAACGACGACAACAACGTGGACGGTGACCCCAACGACAACAACGACTGGGGCTACGTCGTCGAGATGCGCTTCAACCTCACTCCCGTCGGCTACGACATCACGACCCCGGCGGGCGACGCGTTGGAGTTCAACATCTCGATCTACGACGCCGACTGGTTCTGGCCCTTCCAGGGGATCTTCAGCGCGAACCGCGTCTGGTGGGAGGGGCCATGGGGCTGGGACGCGTTCTTCCACAGCGCGAAGATCGTGGCCAAACCCAGCGTGACGGTTTCCTCCGGCGCAGCGCCCGCCTATCCGCCCGACGTCCGCATCCCGATCGCCGATACGTTCGCGGCGCCGACCATCGACGGGCTCCTCAACGAGGCGGTGTGGCAGGCGGCGCCGCAATTCGACATCCGCTTCGGCGACGATGCGCTCCGTGCCTCCTATCCGGGTGTGGGCCCGTGGCGGAGCGGCCAGTACCAGCCGGAGGTGAACGGCGGGCAGGCATTCGTGCTCGATCCCGGCGACGCGACGGTCCGGTGGTTCTTCAAGCCGGACAAGCTCTACCTCGGATTCGACGTGCGCGATCAGGTGGTTCAGTACATCAACCAGGCGAACCGTTACGACGGGTTCATCGTGAGCCTCAACGACTACACCGCGCGCGGCGTCGAGAACCATCAACTCGCGGGCTACAAGCTCACGTTCCAGGTCGGGCCGGCCGGCGCCGCGCTCGCCCAGGACGAGCTCCCTCCGTTCATCACCAACGGGGGCGCCCAGGTGGCGCTGGCGCTCAAGTCCGGGACCGCGCTCGACACGCTGGGGCTGGTTTCGGATACGGGCTACACCGCCGAGATGTGGCTCGATCTGACTAAGTTCGGCTACCCTGCGGGTCTCGGGGACGGCCGGATCTTCCTGGGGATCGATCTGCTGGACGGCGACTCCTTCACTCCGTTCACCGACAGCTACGGAACCCGGACCTGGTGGCAGCGCGAGTTCGCGGGCGGCAGCGGCGCCGGGGGCGGGGGCCCCGATGGCCCGGCCTGGGGGTACCTGGATCCCACGCTTCACGTGACGGTAGGCGTCGAGCCGGAGCCGGTGATCGCCGCCGGCGTATCGCTGCTCGGCAGCCGGCCCAACCCCTTCCAGAGCAGGACCTCGGTGTTCTTCACGCTGCCCCGCGCGGCGGTCGTGACGCTCGAGGTCTTCGATGTGGCGGGGCGTAGCGTCGCGAGCCGTGACTACGGGGAGCAGCCGGCCGGCGTCTCGCACGTGATCTTCGCCGCCGACGGGATGAAGAGCGGGCTCTACCTGTACCGTCTGCGGGTGACGGAGCAGGATGGACGCGAGACCTCGATGTCGGGGAGGATGCTGCTGACGCGCTAGCCGAGAGGCGGGGGAACGCACGTCGCGGGGGCCATGGGGCCGGGTTGTGCGAGCCGTTCGGAGGGGATGGTGGGGTTACCCATGAGGCCTGCTGAGGTCGTGGGGAAGGTCACGAGCGTCGCCGCCCTGGCGACGCTCGCGGTCTGTGCTCTGGTGTCCGAGACGCCCGCGGGCACGGTGGGAAAGCTCTCCGGTGTCGTGGTGGACGCGAAGAAGCAGCCGCTGCCCGGCGCGAACGTCATCCTGGTGGGGGTTCCGCTCGGGGCCGCGAGCGGCACGGACGGCCGCTACGTCATCCTGAACATCCCGGCCGGCACGTACTCGGTGAAGGTGAGCCTGATCGGCTACAACCCGACCACCGTGCAGGGCCTCGCGATCCCCGCCGACCGCACGACCACGCTGGACATCACGCTCGCCGAGAGCGCGATCGAGCTGAAGGAAGTGGTCGTGACCGCGAAGCGGCCGGTCGTCGAACTCGGTCTCACCAGCAACGTCGCCACGATCACGCGCCAGCAGATCCAGACGCTGCCGGTGCAGGAGCTGCAGGATATCGTCGAGCTTCAGGCCGGGGTCGTGGAGAGCAACGGGGAGACCCACTTCCGCGGGGGCCGCAAGGGCGAGGTGCAGTACCAGGTGGACGGCATCTCGGTGAACAACCCCTTCGACAACACCTCGAGCGTCAAGCTCGACCGCTCGGTGCTGGAGGAGGTGCAGGTGGTGAGCGGCACCTTCGACGCCGAGTACGGCCAGGCGATGAGCGGCGTCGTGAACGCGGTGTTGAGACGGGGCAGCGAGAGGTTCACCTGGTCGGCCGAGGCGTTCGGCGGCGACCACTGCTATCCGGGCAGCAACCGCCCGGTGGAGTACGAGCATCACGTCGGCAGCCTCCGGAACTACCAGCTCACGGTGAGCGGTCCCAGCATGCTCCCGAAGACCGTCTATCTGCTCAGCGGGCGCTACGGGCGGACCGAGAGCCCGATGTACGGGCAGAAACGCTTCGTGGTGTTCGATCGCTCCGACCCCGACACGATCGTCGCCCGCCTCGCCGAGCCGGAGGTCGAGCCCATCGGCTACACCCAGGAATGGCAAGGTCTCGCCAAGCTCTCCCACCGGATCCGTCCCGGGATGGACCTGAGCTACAGCGCGGTCCTGAACGGGATCGAGACGCGGCGCGACGGTTCCAACGAGTGGAACTTCCGTCTCGACCTGGACGGCCTCAAGCGGCAGAGCACGTTCTCGGCGGTCCACGGGTTCGAGTGGACCCAGACGCTCGACCCGAAGACGTTCTACCGCTTCAGCGTGCGGCAGAACTACTTCGACTATCTCGACATGGCCTACGACGACCCCTACGACCCGCGCTACGACGAGAACGGACCGCCGCAGTACGTCCCCGGCTTCGAGCACGACGCGATCCTCTTCGGCGTCGCCGACGACCGCTTCCATCAGAACACGAACGCGCTGGTGTTCGCCGGTTCGATCAGCCGCCAGTTCCAGTCGCATGCGGTCAAGGGCGGGTTCGACTGGGAGCCGACCCACCTGGAGTTCGGCCACCCGGGCTGGCTCCAATGGCAGGGCGACCGCTATCTGCGCTACTTCGACGATCCGGCGAACGGTTTCCCACCTCCGGCCGAGTACCGGCCCGTGATCGGGTCCGCCTACCTGCAGGACGAGATCGAGTGGAACGACCTCCGGTTCCGCGCCGGGCTGCGCTTCGAGTACTTCAATCCGAAGGCCTCGGTCCCGAGCGACCCCCAGAACCCGGCCAACAGCATCCCCGGGTCCCCCGATGCGCCCCCGGTCGCAGCCACCCGGAAGCTGACGTTCTCGCCCCGTCTCGGAGTCTCCTATCCCGTGACCTCCAAGTCCTCGCTGTTCTTCGCTTACGGGCACTTCTACCAGATGCCCCAGCTCGGACAGATCTTCTCGAACGCGGACTACTCGGTCCTCGGCACGATTCAGGCGAGCACGGGCCGCGATTTCGGCACGTTCGGCAACCCGGACGTGAAGCCGGAGCGGACCTTCCAGTACCAGATCGGCTACAAGCAGCAGATCGGCGAATGGTACGGCCTGGATTTCACCGTGTTCTACAAGGACATCCGCGACCTGCTGGGCAGCGAGGTCATCACGACCTACAACGACGCCCAGTACAAGCGGCTCAGCAACGGCGACTTCGGGAACGTGATCGGCTCGACCCTGGTGTTCGACCAGCGCGGGCAGGGAATCGTGAGCACCTCCATCGACTACACCTGGCAGATCGCGAAGGGCAACGCGAGCGACCCGTACGAGACCGCGGCCCGCGTCGACGCCCACCAGGACCCGCGGCCCCGCAGCGTGTACCTGAACTGGGATCAGCGCCACACGCTGAACCTCACGGTGACGCTGTTCCAGCCAGGCAGCTTCAACGTGAGCGGCGTGTTCCGCGCCGCGAGCGGGCAGCCCTACACACCGGCCACCGAACAGTTCCTGGTGGAGCCCAACTCGGGGCGCAAGCCCGGCTCGTTCCTCATGGACCTGAGGTCGGAGAAGACCCTGACCCGCGTGTCGCGCGGCCTCACCCTGTTCGCCACCATCAACAACCTGTTCGACACGCGCTACTGGAACGGTGCGGTGTTCGACAACTCCGGGAGCCCGTACTACTCGCGCACCAACGGCGCGGCCGACCAGAAGGCGCTGGCCGACCCGACCCGCTACTTCGGTCCGCGGCGCATCGTGCTCGGGGTCCGGTGGGAGCCGCAGTCGTCATGACGCACACGCGCGCGGCCATGTCCGCCGGCGTCCCGGCGAGCGCCGGGTCCAGCGGGCGCCCCGGCGGCCGGGCGTTGGGGGTGGTCGTGCTGCTCGCCCTGCTCTCCCCCGCCGTCCCGAACGCGATCGCGGACGTGCCCGTCCCGGTTCCGGCGGCCCAGCGCGGGCGGAGCGACTCCGAGCGGTCCGGCTTCCACGACGCCGCCAACATCCGGACCGTGTACTGGAACTTCGGCATGGTCGGCGACTACCCGCCCGATCCCGGCAACGTGGATCTGAGCGTGTTCCATTCGGCCGAGGTGCCCAGCGGGTCGGGGATGAACTACTCGGACGGGATCACGCCGTTCGTGCTGGCCAAGATCCCGACCGTGGACCGCCCGGATTCGGTGTTCATCATGGAGACCGGGTTCCGGGAACGGCAGCAGATCAGCCCGCGCTACAACCGCGTGATGCGTTTCGAGCCGCGGCCGGGCTACTTCCAGGCTGACCCCCTTCTCAATCGCGCGCGCGCGCCCGCGATCAGCAACGATCCCCGCACCTGGCCCGGCTCGTGGCCCGACCGGCTGGACGATCCCTTCGATTCGGGCTGGCCCGGAAGCTGGAACGGTTACTTCGGCAAGCGTCCCGCGGCCGACCAGGAAAGCTTCTCGGTCATGGACGACGACTACTACGATGCCTGGCTCTTCTACCCG
>Ga0184629_10001044_pt1 | contig 11653 bp, 8 predicted proteins | sample PLM4_32_b1_FD_133158 | JGI IMG/M metagenome (GOLD analysis project Ga0184629, IMG submission 133158) | Groundwater sediment microbial communities from an aquifer in East River, Colorado, USA - PLM4_32_b1 | ecosystem: Environmental > Terrestrial > Soil > Riparian zone | place: USA: East River... | reverse complement strand
CCGGCCAGGATCACGCTGCCCGGCGTCGGCGCCTCGACGTGCGCGTCGGGGAGCCAGGTGTGGAACGGGAACATCGGCACCTTGATGGCGAAGGCCAGCGCGAAGGCGAGGAACAGGAGCCACTGCGCCCGCGCATCGAACGTCGTCTCCAGCAGCGCGACCAAGTCGAAGGTCAGCGTGCCGGTCTGCATCTTGTGCACGTGGACGACGTACAGGATCGCCACCAGCATGAGCAGCGAACCCACCATGGTATAGATAAAGAATTTCACGGTAGCGTAGATGCGGCGTTCGCCGCCCCACATCCCGATCATGAAGTACATCGGGATCAACATCGCTTCCCAGAACACGTAGAAGAGGAAGAGGTCCAGCGCGACGAACGCGCCTATCATCGCCGTCTCGAGCACCAGCAGGCAGATGAAGAACTCCTTCACGCGCTCCCCGATGGTGCTGAAGCAGCCGAGCGCGGTAATCGGCGTGAGAAACGTGACCAGCAGGATCAGGAACAGGCTGATACCGTCCAAGCCGATGTGGTAGGAGATCCCCAGCGACGGCAGCCAGCGCGCGTCCACGACCATCTGCATCTCGGGCATGGTCTGGAACGCGCCCACCAGCTTCAGCGACAGCACGAACACGCCGGCGGTCAGCGCGAGCGTGAACCACTTGATCGCCCCGTGGGCGCGCGCGGGAAACAGCGCCACGGCGATGGCGCCGAAGAGCGGCAAGAATGTCACCAGGCTCAGCAGGTCCACGTCATCTCACCAGCGTGTAAACGAGGTACAGGAACCCGACCAGCATGAAAAGCGCGTAGGTGCGAACCACCCCGGACTGGACCAGCCGCGCCACGGCACCGATCAGGCGGGCCGTGATGCCGAGCCCGTTGACGATGCCCTCGATGATGCCGGCGTCGATCAGTTTGTACATGAGCTTGTCGGCGATCGCATACCCGGGCCGGACGATCGCGCGCTCGTAGAACTCGTCGACGTAATACTTGTTGAACACCAGCGTGTAGAACCCGCCCAGGCGCGCGGCGACCGCCGCGGGGGTCCCGGGGGAGCGCACGTAGAACATGCGCGCGAGCCAAATCCCCGTCGCCGCCACCAGCACCGACACCACCGTGAGCAGCAATTCCAGCGGTGAGTGCTCGGGGGCAGAAGCAGCCACCGTCACTGCGGCGTGCGCCGCGTTCAACCCCACGCCGATGTCGTGGCCGCCGACGTGCCCCGCGAACACCGGCTCCAGCCAGTGGTGAAACGCGTTACCGCCGCCGAGCGCACCCGGAACGCCGAGGAACCCCACCAGCGCCGCCCCGGCCGCCAGCACCACCAGCGGGAGCGTCATCACCAGCGGCGATTCGTGCAGGTGGTGTTTCGCTTCGTGCGAGACGTTGTCCTTCCCATAGAACGTGAGGAACACCGCGCGGAACACGTAGAAGGCGGTCATGCCCGCGGTGGCGAGTCCGACAAACCAGAGCGCCATCGGCAGCCAGGGAGGCCCGAGGGTGGAGTTGAACGTGCTCCAGAGGATCTCGTCCTTCGAGAAAAAGCCAGCGAGCGGCGGAATGCCGGCGATCGCGAACGCCGAGACGAGGAACGTGAGCCACGTGATCTTCATGTGCTTCGAGAGCTGGCCCATCTTGAACATGTCCTGCTCGCCCGAGAGGCCGTGGATCACCGAGCCGGCGCCGAGGAACAGACACGCCTTGAAGAAGGCGGGCGTCAACAGATGAAACACGCCCGCCGCGTACGCGCCCACGCCCACGGCCAGGAACATGTAGCCAAGCTGGCTCACGGTCGAGTACGCGAGCACCTTCTTGATGTCGCGCTGCGCGAAGCCGATGGTGGCCGCGAAGATCGCGGTCGCCGCGCCGATCACGGCGACGATCGTCGACGCCGCCGGCGCCAGGTCATAGAGGAAATTGAGCCGCGCGATCATGTATACGCCGGCGGTCACCATGGTGGCGGCGTGGATCAGCGCGCTCACCGGCGTCGGGCCCGCCATGGCGTCCGGAAGCCACACATACAGAGGGATCTGCGCGGACTTCCCGCACGCACCGATGAAGAGGAGCACGCACGCGGCGACGCCCACCTTCGCGAACGCATCAGCGTGCACCGCCGCCAACTCGCGCAGCGCCGGCACGTCCAGCGTCGGACGTCCCAGATGCCACGTCGTCACGAATAGAATGAACATGCCGATCAGAAACGCGAGGTCCCCGATCCGGTTCACGATGAACGCTTTCTTACCCGCGGCCGCGTTGGCGAGGTCCTTGTACCAGAAGCCGATCAGGAGGTACGAGCACAACCCCACCCCCTCCCAGCCCACGAAGAGGAGCGGGAGGCTCTTCGCCATCACCAGCGTCAGCATCGCGAACATGAACAAATTCAAATAGGAGAAGAACCGCGCGAACCCGCGGTCGCCATGCATATAGCCGACCGAATAGATGTGGATGAGCGAGCCGATGCCGGTGACGATCAGGAGCATCGTCATCGAGAGCGCGTCGACCCAGTAGGCAACGTCGATCGACACCGGGCCGGCAGCGATCCACGCGAAAAGCGTTTGCTCGAACAGCCGCGCCTCGGGAGCCAACGCGCGCATCGCCATGAACAGCTTCATCACGACCGCGAACGAAACCAGCGGCGCCGCGCACCCGATGAGCGACACCAGTCGTTCGCTCGGCCCCTGTGCGCGCTTCGCAAAGACGAGGGCGAGGAGCCCGTTCACGGCCGCCCCCGCGAGCGGGGCCAGCGGAATGATCCACAGCAGGTGATTCATCAGTCTCTCATTAGAGTGAGGTCGTCGGCCTGAACGGTGGTGCGATTGCGGAACACCATCACCAGAATCGCCAGCCCGATACCGGCTTCCGCCGCGGCCAGCGCCATCACGAAAAAGGCGATTACGTGGCCGTCGGTGTTCCCCACCGAATGCCGCGCGAACGCGAGGAAGGACAGGTTCACCGCGTTGAGCATCAGCTCGATCGACATCAGCATGACGAGCAGGTTGCGCCGGAACAACACGCCGAACGCGCCGATGAAGAAGAGGATGGCGCTCAAGTACAGATAATGCTGCAGTCCGATCGGGGCCACGTCAGATCACCTTTTTCGCCAGCAGCACGACGCCGACGATCGCCACCAGCAGGATGAGCGAAATCACCTCGAACGGATAGATGAAGTCCGAGAGCATCGAGCGCCCCACGGCTTCCATGCTGCCAAAGTTCGCCGCCATTTCCACCTTGGCGGGCGTCACCTCGCCAAAAATCTGGATGGCCGCAAACGCCGCCGCCGCGCAGGCGGTCGCGGTGAGCAACAGGCGCATCCAGCCCACCGGGGCCTCTTCCAACTCTTCTTTCTTGAGGTTCAGCAGCATGATGGTGAAGATGATGAGCACCATGATGGCGCCGGCGTAGACCAGGATCTGCAGGATGAACACGAACTCTGCGTGCAGCATGGCAAAGAGCCCCGCCAGCGAGCACAGCGAGAGGATGAGCGCGAACGCGCCCGAGAGCGGGTTCTTCAGGCTCACCATCAGCAGGCCGCCCATGACCGCGAATCCAGCCAGAATATAGAAAAGCACCGCCTGCATGCTAACGCCCCACCCACAGCAGCACGAGCGCCGTGACAAAGATGTTCACGAAGGCCAGCGGGATCATGTTCTTCCACCCCAGGCGCATGAGCTGGTCGTAACGGAACCGCGGCAACGACCAGCGCACCCAGATGAACACCCAGCACCAGAAGATGGTCTTGAGCGCAAAGGCCGATAGCTGCGCGACCGCGGCCACCGTGCGCGCGCCCCATTCAGGCAGCGGACCCATCCCGAGCGTCTTCCAGAAGAAGAAGAGCATGGCGGCGCCGATCACGACGTGGACCGCGCCGAGGATGTTCCCCTCCTGCTCGCGCATGTCGCCGAAGCGGCCACGGATGCGGTGCGAGAAGAAGAACATGAGCCCCGCGAAGCCGAGCGCGCCCGCGCATCCCACCCCCAGCATTACCTTTAGCCACGAGTCCGCGTTCGCCACGATCTTTTCGGTCGGAAAATACGGCACCTGCCACCCGCCGAAGTAGAGCGTGGCGATCATCGCCGACGACAGCACGATCGCGACGTACTCACCCATATAGAAGAGTGCGAAGCGCATGCCGCTGTACTCGACGTGGTAGCCGGCGACGATCTCCGATTCGCCTTCGGGCAAATCGAAGGGGTTGCGATTGGTCTCGGCGAACGCGGCCACGATGAACAGAATCGCGCCCAACGGCTGGACGAAGAGCCCCCACCTCGGCAGGAAGCCGAACAGCAGCTCGCCCTGGCCGCGCACGATCTCGTTGAGCTGCGCGCTGCCGTACACCATGAATATGCCGACCAGCGCCAGCCCGAGCGGAATCTCGTAGCTGATCATCTGCGCGGTCGAGCGCAGGCCGCCCATCAGCGCGAATTTGTTGTTCGAGGACCACCCGGCCAGCACGATGCCGTACACGTTGAGCGAGGTGATGGCGAGGATGAAGAGGATACCGGCGTTCAAGTCCGCGACCTGCATCGAGATGTCGCGCCCGCCCACGATGAGCCGGTCCGCCCAGGGAATGACCGCGAATGCAGACAGGATGAAGGTGAAGCCGAGCACCGGCGCGATCATGAAGTAGGAGCGGTTGACCTGCGGCGGGATCATCATCTCCTTCATGAGGAGCTTCACCACGTCGGCAATATTATGGATGAATCCCGCCAGGCGGATGCCCATCACGGCGGCGCGATTCGGGCCGGCGCGATCCTGGATGAACGCGGCGCCCTTGCGTTCGAACCAGATGAGCACGGGCAGCAGGAAGAGCGCAAAGCCCCAGATGAAGATGGCCTTGCCGCCGATGATCGCGTAGTCGATCCAGTTAGGCATTCTTTCTACCAACACGCGGGTCCTGTCGGCCAACAGCCCACGGCGGGCTCGCCATTCGCGCCTCCGCACTCGGTGGCTCGCCCTTGTGGGCGCCCGTTGGCCGCCACCCGCTTGTGCCTCACGCTACCGGCTGCGCAGCGACGCGCACGCCGGTCGGACCCAGCTTCACGAGGTCGACGCCCGCGAACGCGGGCACGCTGTCCACGATCGCTTTGCGCACGTGGGCGACCGATTCGTACGGTTTCGTCCCGCGCAGCGACGCCAACAGCGCGTCGGCAATTCGCCACTCCGTCTCGCCCTTCGAATCAATCGCGGGCCGAAGCTGCTGCACGTGCCCTTCGAAGTTCACCACCAGGCCGTCCTTCTCGGCGAAGGTCAGGCCGGGGACCACGAGGTCCGCCAGCCCCGTGAGCGACGACACGCACCCCGAGAGCGCAATCACACTGCTCGCGCGCGCGAGCGCGGGGGCGAGCGCTTCGACGTGCGTGTTGAACCCGACCGTGATCAGCACGCCGCCGCTGCCCAGCGCGCCCGTCACGGCGTCGTCGCTGCCCTTTTGAAGATCCAGCACGCGCAACCCCAGCATCTCGGCGCCCCTCGCGTTCGCGTGCTTGTCGGCGCGACGGAGTAGACGGTCGTTATCTCCGTCCGGAATGTGCCGCGCGACAAAGATCGGCGCCTTCAGGCACTCCTTCGCCAGGCGCTGGAAGAGGTACATCTCCTCGAGCGTCGCCGTCGCGGAGACGAGCACCACCGCCTTCCCCGGCTCGGAGCCGTTGATGGGGCCCCCGGGCTTGAAGCCCATGAGGGCGCGCATCTCCGTCACGGCTTCTTGCAGCGAACACTCGAATTTCTCCGAGCCCCGGCGGATGAACGGCGTGTGCAGGCGATCCGAGTTGACGAACTGGTAGTTCACGCGCCCCTCGTCGCACGCCCAGTAGCCATTGACGTCCGGGTTGTGGCGCGGGCGGATCCGGTAGACCTGGTCCTTTTTGGTCTGCACCTGCATGCTGCACCCGCGCGCGCAGGTTGTGCACACCGAGTTGGTGTTCTTCAGAAACCACGTCGCCGAGTTGAAGCGGAAGTCCTTCGCGGTGAGTGCGCCCACCGGGCACAGGTCCACGGTGTTGAGCGAATAGGGGCTCGTGACTTCCTGGCCCGGGAAGGTCGTGATGTACGCCTCGTGACCCCGGCCCGCGATATAGAGCTGCTCTTCCTGGGCAACGTCGCGGAGAAAGCGCACGCAGCGGTCGCAGAGCACGCAGCGCTCCTGGTCCAGGATCATCGTGGGCCCGATGTCCTTCGCCTTGTCCTTGCGGAAGCGCGTGAAGTCCTGCCGGCCCTCCTGCAGGTCGTGCTCCATGTAGTAGTTCTGGAGCGAGCACTCGCCGGCCTTGTCGCAGATCGGACAGTCGAGGGGATGGTTGAGCAGCAGCATTTCTTCGACCGACGCGCGCGCCCGCTTCGCCGCCGGGCTGTTGGTCTCAACGACCATGCCTTCGGTGACGACGGCCTTGCACGAGATGGCGAGGCGACCCCCGCGTTCTCCCATGAACTCGACCTGGCACATGCGGCAGTTGCCGTCGGGGCCGAGGCCGGGGTGGTAGCAGAAATGCGGGATGTCGATGCCGTGCTCGCGACAGACATCGATCACAAGCGCGCCTTCGGGCGCTTGCAGCTTCCTTCCATCGACGGTAATCGTGACAGGCATCGGTGTTGTGCCGCTTTTCACAAGGGGGTGGAGCGCAAAAGTTACCCGCAATCGGAGCGACTGTCAAGCCTTCGGCCGGCGAAGTTGGAGGAGCCCCTGGCGATCGGGGCGGGTGGTCGGGCGGGGCGGCAGTCGCCAGGGCGAAAGTTTGCCCGTTCGGGGCTCGGCCCGTAACCCCCTCGCCGCACACGGAAAAGTTTCAAGCAGACAGTTGCGGCGCCACCCGCCGGTTCGCTAGACTCAGAGGAACCATGCTGCGAGGATAGAACACGCTGGCACGGGAATGGACACCATGCGCCCCAAGATGTTTGGACTCGTTGTGTTTCTCGGATGTTGGACTGCGGTCAGCCACGCCCGTGCCTCCGGCCCATCAACCACTCACCTGTGGAGCCAGCACTTCGGCGACGCAGGTTTTCAGCAGAGCTATGCCGTCGCCGTGGATGGCTCTGGAAACGTGATCGTTGCCGGCCAATTCACTGGGACGGTCAACTTCGGGGGGTCGGACCTTGTGAGCGCGGGCAGCAATGACATATTTCTCGCGAAGTTCAACTCCGTGGGGGTTCATCAATGGAGCAAGCGCTTCGGCGATGGAAGCGACCAGTATTGCTATTCCGTTGCAACGGATGTTCTCGGGGACATAATCATCGCCGGCTATTTTACGGGGACGGTCGACTTCGGGACCGTTCCCGAGGTGAGCTCGGGCGGGTTTGACAGCTATGTTGCGAAGTTCGGCTCGGGAGGGAATGCGCATTGGAGCCATGGTTCCGGGTCCGCGGGCGATCAAAGCGGCTATTCCGTGGCAACAGATTTCCTGCGCAACATAGTCATTACCGGCTATTTCACTGGGACGGTCAACTTCGGGGGCGCGAACCTCACGAGCGCGGGGTCGAATGATATCTTCGTCGCCTCATACGAGGCGGTGAATTCCCTCCGGTGGAGCAATCGCTTCGGGGATGCGAACAATCAGCAGGCCTACTCCGTTGCGGTCGACGCCTCCGGGAACGTGATTGTCGGCGGGCACTTCGCGGGAACGGTCAACTTCGGCGGGGCAAACCTCACGAGCCTGGGATCAACCGATGTCTTCATAGCGAAGTTCAACAACGCTGGCGCTCATCAGTGGAGCCAGCGTTTCGGGGACGCGAGCGCCCAGACTTGCCAGTCCGTAGCGGTCGATGCTTCGGGAAACGTGCTCGCCACGGGCTATTTCGCCGGAACGGTGAACTTCGGCGGCGGAAACCTCACGAGCACCGGCTCGAGCGACACGTTTGTGGCCAAGTTCAACGCGGCAGGGACCCATCAGTGGAGTAGGGGTTTCGGGAGCGCGGGGGACCAGAACGGCTACTCTATCGTGGCGGATCCCGTCGGCAACGTGATCGTCTCGGGCTTCTTCAATGGGACAATCAACTTCGGAGGACCTGACCTCACGAGCGCGGGATCAACCGACGTCTTCATCGCCAAGTTCAGCTCCACCGGCTTTCACCGCTTGAGCCAGCGTTTCGGGGACGCAACCAACGACTACGGGCTTTCCGTCGCGACGGACCCATCCGGCAACATGATCGCGACGGGTTTCTTCAATGGCACGATCAATTTCGGAGGAGCGAATCACACGACTGCCGGAGGGAGCGACGCTTTCGTCGTGAAGTTCGGACCTGATCCGGTAGAGCCGCGAGTGGAGAGCATCACCGACGTGGGGAACGATCAGGGACGCCAGGTCCGTATCGAGTTCTTTCGGTCCGGTTCCGATTCCCCGTCGTCGCCAACTGAAATCGTGGAGTACGAGGTGTATCGCCGAACCGATCCACTGCCGGCTCTCGAGGAACGCGGCGTTCCATTCGATGGTGCAGCGCCCAATCCCGAGCCACTCGTCTCCGGGTGGGCCTTCGTGGGTGCGGTCCCGTCGCACGGCGAAACCACGTACGAGGCCTTTGCGCCTACACTGGCGGACTCGACCATCGCCGACGGCCAGCACTACTCGGCGTTCTACATTCGAGCGACCACGCCGAACAAGTTCGTGTTTTTCGACTCTACCGCCGACAGCGGCTACTCCCTCGACAACTTGGCCCCCGGTATTCCGGCTAGTTTCGCCTACAGCGTCGCGCAGCTTACCTGGGACGAGTCAAAGGCCGCGGACTTCGACTACTTCTCGGTCTACGGCTCCAATACCAACTCCTTCGCGTCGGCAACGTTGATCGATTACACCGTGACGCCGGTCATGAACGTGAGCGCCTCGCCCTACACTTACTATTTCGCCACCGCCACCGACTTTTCGGGGAACGAGGGCAAGCCGGCGGTGGTGAATTCCCTGACGGGCGTCGGCGGGACGCCGAAGAGCTACGTGCTCTCGATCTCGTCGTATCCGAACCCGTTCAACCCGGAGACCACGATCCGGTACACGGTGCCGTCGAAGGGGCGGGTGAGCGTCGAGGTGTACGACGCGCGCGGCGCGCAGGTGACCGCGCTGGTCGACATGACGAAGGAAGCGGGCGCGTACACGGAAGTCTGGGACGGGAGGGACGCGGGCGGGAAGCCGGTGAGCTCCGGGGTGTACTTCGCGCGGGTGGCCCACCCGAGCGGCACCAGGAGCTACAAGATCGTGCTGCTCAAGTAGCGCGAGCGGCTAGAGCGCTCTCGCTTCCAGGTTGACTCCACCCGGGTGCAGCATCCGCACCGGAGCGTTCGCCTTGTCGATGTACGCTTCGAACTCGGAGCGGAACTTCTTGATGTAGCTCGCCGCGGGAATCGCCGCCGAGTCCGCCAGCACGCACACGGTGCGGCCGAGCATGTCGGGACAGATCGACAGCATCAGGTCGATGTCCTCGGGGCGCCCCTTGCCGGTGCGAATCCGGTGGACGATCTCGTAGAGCCAGTACGTCCCTTCGCGGCACGGCGGGCATTGACCGCACGACTCGTGCGCGTAGAATCGCAGCACCACTTCGAGTGCCTTGACCACGCAGGTGTCCTCGTCCAGCACCATGATGGCGCCGGAGCCCACCATCGAACCGGCGGCGGCGATCGATTCGTAGTCGAGTTTCACGCTGCGCGCTTCGTCGGCGGTGAGGATCGCCGAGGACGACCCGCCCGGGATCACGGCCTTGAGCTTCTTCCCGTCCTTGACGCCGCCGGTCGACTGCTCGATGAAATCCCAGAGGTTCACGCCGAACTCGCCCTCGTAGACGCCGGGATGCTCGACCATGCCGGAGATCGAAAACAGCATCGTGCCCTTGCTCTTGTCGGTGCCGATGGCGGCGTACGCATCCGCGCCGTGCTCGAGGATCCACGGCAGCGCCGCGAGGGTCTCGACGTTATTGACGACGGTCGGGCAGCCGAATACGCCGATCACCGCCGGGAACGGCGGCTTCGGACGGGGCTGGCCTTTCTTACCTTCGAGGGACTCGATGAGTCCGGTTTCCTCGCCGCAGATGTACGCGCCCGCGCCCTTGTGGACGACGACATCCAGATCGAGGCCGGACCCCTTGATGTTTTTCCCGAGCAATCCGCCCGCGTACGCTTCCTTCACCGCCGCGGAAAAGCGCTCGAGCTGGAAGTCGTACTCGCCGCGGATGTAGACGTAGGCGGTCTTGATACCGACCGCGAAGCAGCAGATGATGATGCCTTCGATCAGCGCGTGCGGGTCATGTTCGAGAATCAAACGATCCTTGAACGTCCCCGGCTCGCCTTCGTCGGCGTTGACGCACAGGTACTTCGGCTTGTCGGTGGACCTGGGGACGAAGCTCCACTTCATGCCGGTCGGGAACCCCGCCCCACCGCGGCCGCGGAGCCCCGAACGCTTCACTTCCTCGATCACCGCGTCGGGCTTCATCGCGAAGAGCTTCTTGAGCGTGCCGTAGCCGCCGTTCGCCTGGTAGGTCGCGAGGGCGTGGTTGTTCGGCGCGTCGAACCGGCTGCTGATGATTCTCTTAGACATTGCTGACCGGCACCCTACTCACGATTGAAGTCTTCCGACGACGGGTCGCGCCCCTGGCGGCACGCATCGAGGATGCGCTCGAGCCTGTCGACGGAGAGGTTCTCCCAGTAGCGGTTGTCCATCCGCATCATGGGCGCCGTCCCGCACGACCCCAGGCACTCCACGGTTTCGAAACTGAAGGTTCCGTCCGCAGTCTTCTCGCCGGGACCGATGCCGAGTTTCCGCTCGATCAGCCCCTGGAGGTCTTCGCAGCCGCGCATCGTGCAGGAGAGCGTGCGGCAGAGCTGGATGTGGTGCTTCCCCATCGGCTCGGTCTTGAACATGGTATAGAACTCGACCACGGCGAACACCGACACCGCGGATTGCTCGAGCCGCTTGGCCACGTACTCCATCGACTCGATGCGCAGGTGGCCTTCCTGTTCCTGCGCGAGCCACAGCGCCGGCAGCACCACCGCGCGCTTGGTCGGGTATTTCGTGAGCAGGTCGGCGAGCTTCGCCTCGTTCTCCTGCGAGAACGCGAACGGCTTGCCGGTGGCAACGAGTGCGTGAGATCCGTGCGACATGTCAGCGATCCAGCTCGCCCGCGATTACGTTCAGACCGCCGAGGATAGCGACGATGTCCGCCACCATGCCGCCCTCGACCAGGAATTTCAGCGTGTTCATCGCATAGAAGCACGGCGGACGGACCTTGATACGGTATGGATGTCCGCTGCCGTCGCTCACGATGTAGAAGCCGAGCTCGCCGTTGGGGGTCTCGGTGGCGTCGTAGACGCGCCCCGGCGGCGGCTGGATGCCATCGATCACCAGTTTGAAGTGGTTGATGAGCGCCTCCATCGACGTGTGCACCTTCTGCTTCGGCGGCAGGGTGACGCGTTTGTCGTCGACGTTGATTGGTCCATCGGGCACACGGTCGATCGCCTGCTGGATGATCTTGAGACTCTCTTCCATCTCGGCGATGCGCACCATGATGCGGTCGTAGACGTCGCCGTTGGCCCCCACCGGAACGTCGAAGTCGAACTGGTCGTAGCCGTAGTAGGGCCGAACCTTGCGCAGGTCGAGGTCCGCGCCGGTGGAGCGGAGGCACGGCCCGGTCCATCCGAACGAGATCGCGTCCTCGGCGCTGATCACACCGACGCCGCGCGTGCGG
>Ga0184629_10001043_pt1 | contig 11663 bp, 6 predicted proteins | sample PLM4_32_b1_FD_133158 | JGI IMG/M metagenome (GOLD analysis project Ga0184629, IMG submission 133158) | Groundwater sediment microbial communities from an aquifer in East River, Colorado, USA - PLM4_32_b1 | ecosystem: Environmental > Terrestrial > Soil > Riparian zone | place: USA: East River... | reverse complement strand
TATCACGGCACCTGGAAGAAGCGCATCGATGCCTCGTTCAAGACCGCGCTCTCGGTGCCGGGCCATCACATCACGTGGATCTTCGGCGTGGATACGCTCGAGCAGGCGCTGAAGAAGCTCGAGCCATTCAAGCTCGACGGCGTGATGCAGAAGATGCGCTGCCCGTTCCTGCTGGTGCACGGGGCGGACGACGAGCAGATCCCGCTCGGCGACGCGCGGAAGCAGTTTGACGCGTGCGGCTCGAAGGACAAGACCTTCCGCGTATTCACCACTGAAGAAGGCGGCGCGCAACACTGCCAGCGCGACTACCTCACGCTGGTGGTGGCGGAGATGTGGAATTGGTTTGAGGAGAAATTACTGCGTGACTGATCAGGCGTGACTGATAACACGTGACTGAAAAAGCGTGACTGATAGAGCGTGATTTTTGACGGTCTTCAAGCACGCACCACCAGTCACGCAGTACCAGTCACGAATCACCAGTCACGAATCACCAGTCACGCTTTATGATCCTGCTCCGCAGATGCTTCGAATGCGGCCAGCCGCTCGGCAAGAAGGACGTGTTCTGCCCGCGCTGCGGCGCAAGACAGCCGCGGGACCCAAAGAGAAAATGGACAGGATTAACAGGATTGACAAGACCAAGTCCGACACTAAACCTTTTCTGAGATGTTTCGTTTTTGTGTTTCGATCTAAGTCCGTGTGCTTCCGTGTGATTCCATGGCTAAGTGTTTGAACGTTTTCGATCTTGTAAATCGTATCTATTGGGGGTGTTATGCCCGCAGATGTTGAAGCCCGCCTCGCCAGGCTCGGCCTGACGCTGCCCGCAGCGCCGTCGCCGGCCGCGAACTACGTGCCTTTCACGATTGCGAAGGGCCTCCTCTTCATAGCCGGGCAGGCGCCGGTGCGCGACGGCAAGTATGCATTCAAGGGACAAGTCGGAAACGAGGTCAAGGTCGAGGATGCGCAAGCGGCCGCCCGGCTGTGCGGGCTCAACATCCTGGCGCAGGTAAAGTCGGCAGTCGCCGGGGACTGGTCGCGCGTAAAGCGCTGCGTGCGGATCTGCGGCTATATCAGCTCGGCCCCCGGCTTCTTCGAGCAGCCCAAGGTCCTCGATGGCTGCTCCGACCTGATGGTGGAGGCGCTGGGCGAGGCGGGCCGGCATGCGCGCTCGGCGTTGGGCGTCGCCGCGCTGCGCGGCAACGTCCCGGTGGCCGTGGACGCGATTTTCGAAGTGGCGGAATAAGCGGAGCGCGTGAATCGTGGCGGGTTTGCATCAGAGTCGTTCGGGAATGCGCTCTCCGGCACGCTGCCGAGATCTGACGCGTTCCCGATTACCCATGCATTCACTCCGACCGTCGATGGCCTCAAGTCCGACAGGCTGCCAGGGCTGGGCATAAATCAGTATCATCGACGCAGGATCCGCACTGCCGGCGCACTGTTACGCCCGACATACCTACGTCCACCCATACCATGGCAACCAATTTCTTTTCCCGCGCCGCCGCGCATAAGCACGCCGACCCCGCGCAACGCTTGATCAGCGTGGCGCGGCTTCCGCCCGATTCGCAGGACATGGCGCAGATGCTGGCTACCGATCCCGCGCCGGAGGTTCGTGCCGCCGCCGCGCAGCGCTGCGCCGATGTCGCCGCGCTTGCCGCGGCCTGGGAGGCCGAGGCGGATCCGACAGTGCGGGCCGCGATCGCCCATGCATTGGGCAGGGCGCTCGCGCTGACGCACGATGGCGCTCGCGCGCAGACGGTGTTGGAAGCCGACAACTGCACCGATGCAATCCGCTCGGAAGTGGCGCGCCGCGCCGAGGACCTGGAGCGCCGCCGCGCCGCGATTGCCGGCATCCGCGATGAAGCCGCGCTGGTGGAGCTCGCGCTCGGCGCCGAGCGCGCGGATACCCGTAGCGCGGCCGCCGAGCGCGTGCTGACGGCGAAGGGACTGAAGAAACTCGCCGAAGGCGCGAAAAACAAGGATCGCGGCGTGGCCAGGATTGCACGGCAACGAATCGATGCAATCAACGAGCGAGCGCGCCAGCGGGCGGAGGCGGACGTCATCATCGCGCAACTCGAAACGCTGGCGGTCGATCCCGGCCCGATACTCACGGCGGTAATCGAACTCGATCGCCGCTGGCAGGCGCTCGACATGAGCGGCGACAACGCGTGGCTGGGGCGATTCACGGCAATCCGCCAGACGATCCAGGCGCGCTTCGATTGCGAACAGGAGGCGCAGCAGGCGCGGGCGCGTTTCGACCGCCGGCTGCGCGACTGGACAGGCGCGCTCGGGCCCGCGCTGGATTCCGCAATCGGACCGGCGGCGCCACTCGCATCCGGATCCGCATCGGATCAGGCGCTGGCTTCGGAGACGCTCTCCGGGGCGGATGCGCTCGCACGCTTGCGCGCCGAGCTTGCTGCGCTGCGCGACGAGGCGGTGCGGCACGGCGACGATGCGGGGCTGGCGAAACTCGATCACGCGGAGCAGCGCATTTCGAAGCGGGAGCAGGAGCGCCGGGCGATCGCCGACGAGGAGGCGCTGGTAGTCGAAGCGGAGCAGCTCGCTGCCGGCACCTCAGTCGACAATGCGGCGCTGCTGCTGCGCTGGCAGGCATTGAATCGGGCGATTCGCACGCCGGCCCTCACGCGGCGCTTCGAAGCGGCGATGACGACGATCGAACAGCGCAGGATCGAGCGGGCCAAGACCGTCAAGCTGGAAGTGGCCGCGCGCTGGCAACGCCTCCAGGGCCTGCTGGATCTGGCCGAGCAGGCGCTGGTTGCGGGGCAATTCCACCCCGCGCAAGCGACCGCCGAGGAGATCAACGCGCTCATGGCCGGCGCCGGAGAGCCGCCGAAAGCCGCCGCACAACGGCTCGCCCGCCTTGTGCAGCAACTCGCGGAGCTCGAGCGCTGGGAATCGTTCGGCCAGCAAAGCGCTCGCCAGCAGTTGTGCGAGCGCGCTGAGGCGTTGCCGCTGGAAACCAGGGATCCTTCGCAGCTTGCCGCCGAAGTCCGGAAACTGCGCAACGAATGGAAGGCGCTCGACCAGCAGCACTCGGGGATCCCCAGGTCTCTATGGCTGCGCTTCGATGCGGGGTGCGAAAAGGCCTACGCGCCGGCGGCCAGGCATTTTGCGGAGCAGGCGGCGCTAGGAAAGCAGGCGCGCCAGCAGCGCGACGCATTTCTCGATGCGGCTGCAGCGCAGGTGCCGGCGCTGCTGGCCGAGCCCCGCGACTGGCGCGCGATCGAACGCTGGTTGCGCAACACCGATAGGGAGTGGCGCGTTGGCAAGCTCGGCGGCCTCGAGCCGGGCGACTGGAAGAAACTCGACGCGCGGCTCAGGACCACGCTCGCCCCGCTGCGCGACGCCTTGTCGGCGGCGCGCGATCTGGCGAAGGAAGGCCGCAACAAGCTAATCGAGGAGGCCGGGGCGCTCGCATCCAGGGCGATGGAGCGCGACACCCCTTCACGACTCAAGGCGATTCAGGCGAGATGGCAGGAGCAGGCGAAAGCGATGGCGATTTCGCCGCGCGACGAGCGCGTCCTTTGGAAGCAGTTCCGCTCAACCTGCGATTCGGTGTTCAATGCGCGCGATGCCGGGCGCAAGGACGGGGATGCCCGCAAACACGAATTCCGTCGTGCTCTGGAGGACCTCTGCCTGCAACTCGAGCAGTTGGCGCGGGAAACGGACCAGGACGATCAGACCCTGCGCCGGTTGCAGCGCGAGCTGCAGGAAAAGTGGAACCGGCAGGCGCGTGAAGCCGGTCCCGGGTTGCGTGATCTCGAATCGCGCTTCGGCAAGGCGAAGACCGCTGTCGACGCGATGGTGTCGGCGCGCACCCGCTCGCGCGAGGCAGCGGTCTGGGGGACGCTGGCGGCGAAGGAGCACCTGTGCGATGAGCTCGACGGCCTGGTACAGGCTGGCGCGGCTGCAGACCAGGCTGCCGCCGAACTTGCAAATAAGCAGGCGTCGACACAGGAAAAGTGGGATGCCTTGCCAGCTCTGCCTGCAGCGTGGGAACAGAAGATTCTGGCGCGGCGCGATGCCGCGCTCCACGCCCTGGGCAATGCGGCTGCCGCGAGCGAACACGTCGAGCGCATGGCAAGGGAAGCAGAGCCGCGCCGCCAGGTTCTGCTCGCACTCGAATTGTCGCTGGGTCTGGACAGCCCTGCCGAGTTTCAGGCACAGCGGCTTGCGCTGCAGGTGGTGCGGTTGAAGGACCGGTTCGAGGGCACCGCAGCCGCTGCGGATAGCGCAGGCGAGCAACTGCTCGGATGGTGCGCCCGGCCGGGCGTTGCCGGCGAGCTCGACCGCCAGCGTTGCGAACGGATGTTTCTTAAGATCGGGACAACGCGCATGAAAGCCTAGGCTAGTCCGCGCGCACGCCGGCCTCCTTTGCCACCGCGGCCCAGGTCTTGACGTCGGAGGCGATCTGCGCCGCCAGCTCCCTGGGGGAACTGCCCGCGAACTCGGCGCCCATCTCGTTCAACCGCGCCTGCACATCGGGTCTTCTGAAGATCTTCACCATTTCGGCATTGAGCTTGTCCACGATGGCCGGTGGCGTCCGGGCCGGCGCGAGCATGCCATACCACTCCCTCATTTCCAGCCCCGCCGGCAACGGCAAGCCGGCTTCTGCAATCGTCGGCACGTCGGGCAGAGCGGTCGAGCGCTTCAGGCTGGTCACGACGAGCGGCCTGATGCGCTTGGCCTGAATGAGCGGCATCGCCGAGGGCACTGACGCGAACGCGAATGTCACCTCGTTGGCGGCGACCGCAACCAGCATCGGACCGCCGCCCTTGAAGGGCACATGGACCATTTTGGTGCCGGTGAGGCGCTTGAACACCTCCCCCGCAAGGTGGTGCAGCGAGCCGCTGCCTGACGAGCCATTGGTCAGCTGGCCCGGCTTCTCCTTTGCCAGACGGATCAGATCCTGCAGCGTTTGCACGGGGGAGCCTTGGTAAATGACGATCGCGTTGGTCACCCAGGCAAGCAATGAAATCGCCGCGAAATCCTTGACCGCGTCGTAGGGCAGTTTCTCGTAGGTGCTAACGCTGATGGTGAACGGCCCGCTGGGCACCATCATCAGCGTATAGCCGTCCGGCGTTGCCTTCGCTGCGATGCTGGCGGCGAGGGTGCCAGCGGCGCCGCCGCGGTTATCGACCACGACCTGTTGACCCCACGACGGCGCAAGATGCCCGGCCATTATCCGCGCGAGGATGTCGGTGGCGCCGCCGGGCGGAAAGCCGACCAGAACACGGATCGGCCGCTGCGGGTAATCCGCCGCCGTGCCCTGCGCAAGCGTGTGGGTCGCAGTGATGCCAGCGCCGGCAAGCACCAGGGCGGCAATCGTCACCTTTTTCATCGTCCTCCTCCTTGGCGGCTAAACGCCGCCCTTCGCCGCGGCCTCGCGTATCCTGCCGCGCTCTTCGAGGTCCTCGTAGCGCTGGAACCGGGGAACCTATACCAACCGCGAAAGCACGGAAAGCCCCGTCCCGCACCCCGGCTGTTTCGAGGCGCTTTTTTCCTTCGCGAATATCGTTGTACAGCGCGGCCCGCCGCAGGCGGTCTTACAAAGCGCGCGGATCCATCCGCTTTGGCCAGTCGGCGCGCCAGAATCGCGGCTGGGTGCCGAAGTCTGGGCCTAGCGCGCTTTGCCGCGCAGGAGCTTCGCGCTCATCTTCACGGCCTTGACGATGTTGATGTAACCGGTGCAGCGGCAGAGGTTGCCCTCGAGCCCCTTGTAGATCTCTTCCTCGGTGGGGTTGGGCTTGTCCTTCAGGAGCCCCGCCGTCGCCATGATCATGCCCGGCGTGCAGAAGCCGCACTGCAGCCCGTGGCACTCGGAGTAGGCGCGCTGGATCGGATGGAGCTTGCCCTTCTTCGCCAGGCCCTCGATCGTGACGACGCTCGCGCCGTTCGCCTGCGCCGCGAGCATGCTGCACGACTTCACTGCCCGTCCGTCGACGTGCACGGTGCAGCAGCCGCACTGGCTGGTGTCGCAGCCGATGTGGGTGCCGGTGAGCTTCAGCTCGTCGCGCAGGAAATCCACGAGCAGCGTCCGGTCCTCGACCGTCCGCGTCTGGTTCTTGCCGTTGACCTTGATAGTGACTTTAGCCATGAGCTTTGAATCCTGAATTTATCGGCGTTTATCTGCGGCTATTTCTTGCCGGAAAGCTTCGCAGCCGCGCGCTTCGCCATCACCCGCACCAGGTTGGCGCGGTACTCGCGATCCGCGTGGATGTCGGTATTGAGGCCGCTGGCATCGAGCTTGATGCCCTCGATCGCCGCCGGCTTGAAGTTCTTCGCGAGCGCGGCCTCCGCCTCCTTCCACCGGAACACGCCCGGGCCCGCGCCGGTGACCGCCACGCGCACGCCCACCGCCGTCTGCGCGATGAACACGCCCGCCATCGCGTAACCCGAGGCCGGGTGGGGGAACTTGGAATAGGCCGCGCGCTTCGGCACCGGAAACTCGATGCGCACGATGACTTCGCCCTCTTCCAGCGCGGTCGCAAACAGGCCCTGGAAGTAATCGTCCGCGGCGATCGAGCGCTTCGTGGTGACCACGGTGGCGCCGAGGCCCAGCACCGCAGCGGGATAGTCCGCGGCGGGATCGTTGTTCGCCAGCGAGCCGCCGATCGTGCCGCGGTTCCGCACCTGCGGATCGCCGATCTCGCCGGCGAGGCCCGCCAGCGCCGGGATCGCCTTCTTCACGACCGCCGACGTGGCAACCTCGTGGTGCTTCGTCCCGGCGCCGATGACGAGCTTGCCGCCCTTGGCCTCGATCCTGCGCAACTCGGGCAGGTTCGCGATGTCCACGAGGTGCGTGGGTCGGGCGAGCCGGGCCTTGAGCGTCGGGATCATCGTCATGCCGCCCGCGAGCAGCTTCGCTTCCGGATTCCTGGCGAGGAACTCGACCGCTTCCTTGACCGATTTCGCCTTGACGTAACTGAGTGAATACATCCGTTCTTCTCCCTCTAAAGTTCAAGGTTCCAGGATTCCCGTTTTTCGATTGCCGTTCATCGGTGGCTCAAAACCCGTGAGTCGTGAATCATGATTCGACTGTTTCTGGTGTGATCTGTGTTCATCTGTGGTTTGATTTTCATTCCAATCTTGCTTCTCTTGGCGTCTTGGCGGTTCAATATGTGATTCTTGTTTTCCTTTGTGTCCTTCGTGTCCTTTGTGGTTCAGCTCTGATCATATCCGCGTTCATCTGTGTCCCCTTCGACAAGCTCAGGACAGGCATCTGCGGCTTCATTTGCTCTTGGCGGAGCGAATCGCATGCCACACCTTCGCCGGCGTCAGGGGCATGTCGAGGTGCCCGACGCCGAGCGGCCGCAGCGCGTCCATGACCGCGTTGGCGACCGCGGGCAGCGACCCGGTGCAACCCGATTCGCCCACGCCCTTCACCCCAAGCGGGCTCACTTTGCTCGGCGTCGGGTGCTCAGCGCCCTTGATGGCGGGCAGCAGCCCGGCGCGCGGCATGTAGTAGTCCATGAAGCTGCCGGTAAGCAGCTGTCCCGTATCGGGATCGTAAACCACTTTCTCGCCCAGCACCTGCCCCACCCCCTGCGCCACGCCGCCGTGGAGCTGGCCCTCGACGACGGCATGATTGATCACCGTGCCGATGTCGTCCACTGCGGCGTACGAGGCGACTTCGGCCGCGCCGGTGTCGGGGTCGATCTCGACTTCGGCAATGTGGCAACCGTTGGGATAGGTCGACCCGAACTTGCCTTCTGCGATCACGCTGACCGGCTTCGCTTTCGCCAGCTCTCCCAGGCGGACCTTTCGTTTCGATTCCCGTGTATGGAATACACCCTCCGCGTATTCCACCTGCGAAGGCTCGACCGCGAGCTCGAGGGCGGCAAGCGCCCGTCCGGTCTCGATCAGCTTCTGCGCCGCCAGGTGGCACACGCTGCCGGCGCCCACGGTGCTGCGCGAGCCGCCGGTATGGTTGCCTTGCAGCCGGTGCTGCTTCTCCGGTGCGCACTGGCTGATCCGCACGCGCTCGAACGGCACCCCGAGCGCGTCCGCCACGATCGTTGCGAACGTCGTTTCGTGCCCGTGGCCTTGTGCCTTGGACATCGTGTAAACGGTGACGTGGCCTGCAGCGTCCAGCTCGAGTTCCACCTCGTCCTTCGCCGCCTGGCCGGCGCCGGTATTCTCGATCACCGTGGCAATCCCGATGCCGCGCAGCTTCCCCGCCTTCTCCGTCTGCGCGCGGCGCTTCGGGAAACCCTTCCAGTCCGCGAGCTTCAACGCCTTCTCGAGCAGGCCCGGCAGGTCGGCGTTCTCGTAGGTCGAGCCGGTCGGCGTCTTGTACGGGAACGCGTCGCGCGGAATCAAATTGCGCCGCCGCAACTCGGCGGCGTCCATCTTGAGCTCGGTCGCCGCCTGGCTCACCAGGCGCTCGACGGTGTAGGCGATGTCGGGACGCCCCGCCCCCCGGTACGACGACACCGGGTTGGTATTGGTCAGCGCGACCCGGTAGGTGGCGTAGAGCGCGGGAATGCGATAGACGCCGGTCATGCAGGTGGTCGTGTTGCGGATGTGGCCCATGGAGGCCGGCGACAGGTAGGCCCCCATGTCGTTCACCCAGTCGAGCCGCATCGCAGTAAAACGGCCCTCGCGGTCGAGCGCGAGCGCGCCGTCGATGATGTTGGCCCGCCCGTGGGTATCGCACGCGATGCCCTCCGAGCGCGTCGACACCCATTTGACCGGCCGGCCGGTTTGCTTGGCCGCGAGCATCAGCGCGCCATGCTCCGGGTAGGCGGGCGTGCGCTGGCCGAAGCCGCCACCGACGTCGCGCACCTCGAAATGGAGCTTGTCCTCCGGCACGCCGGTGTAGGCGGACAGGTGCCGGCGCAGCGTGGTGATGCCCTGGCAGCAGACGTGCAGCGTATAGCTGTCGCCGCGCGCGTCGTAGGAGGCGACATAGGCGCGCGGCTCCATCGGATTGGGTGCGACGCGGGTGACCTCAAGCTTGAGGCGCGTGATATGCGCGGCCCGGGCAAACGCCGCTTCGACGGCAGCGGCATCACCCGCTTCCACCTCCAGCGCGAGGTTGCCCGGCACGTTCTCGTGCAACTGCGGCGCGCCCGGCGCAAGCGCCTCCTCGGGCGAGACCACCGCGGGCAGGTCCCGATACTCGACTTCGACGAGCTCGGCGGCGTCCTGGGCCACCTCCGCCGTATCCGCGACCACCAGCGCCAGCGCCTCGCCCACGAAATGCACCCCGCCGTGCGCCAGCACCGGCCGCTCGGGCGCCCGGGTCTGCATGCCGCCCTTCCCGGGGAAGGTCAGCGTGTGCATCGGCTTGATGTAGCCGGCGCGGACGGCGTCGGCACCGGTGAAGACCGCCTTGACCCCGGCGTGCTTGAGCGCCCGCCCGGTGTTGACCGAAACGATCGCGGCGTGCGCCCGGTCCGAGCGCACGAAATGGCCATGGAGCTGCCCGGGCAGATTCCAGTCGGCGGCAAACGTGCCAGCGCCGGTGACGAGGCGCGCGTCCTCCACCCGCCCCACCGGCCCGTGATTCTTATGCGCTGTCGCACTCATTTCAAGAAAATCAAACCCCAAATTCAGCCACAGAGAACACAGAGTTCACAGAGAAAACCAGATCAAACACGGGAAACGTTTCGCTTTTCAATCTCTGTGTTCTCTGTGATCTCTGTGGCTAATGTATTTCAGCTTCTTGTAGCCGAGTTTATCGCATGCCACAGCTTCGCCGGCGTCATCGGCATGTCGAGGTGCGCGACGCCGAGCGGCCGCAGCGCGTCCACCACCGCGTTGGCGAGCGAGGGTATCGAGGCGGTGCAGCCCGATTCGCCCACGCCCTTCACGCCGAGCGCGTTGTTGACGCTCGGCAGCGGGAGATCCTGCATGCGGATATCCGGCACCAGCCCGGCGCGCGGCATGCAATAGTCCATGAAGCTGCCGGTGAGCAGCTGTCCGGTCTCGCGGTCGTAGACGACCTGCTCGCTGAAGATCTGCCCTGCGCCCTGCGTCACCGCGCCGTGCACCTGGCCCTCCACTATGGCGTGGTTGATGACGTTGCCGCAATCGTCCACCGCGTGGTAGGCGACAATGCGCGCGACGCCGGTGGCGGGATCGATCTCCACCTCGCTGATGTGGCAGCCGTTGGGGAAAGTCGAGCCGAAGCTGCCCTCCGCCATGACGTTTATAGCACCAGCTTTCGCTAATTCGTGGAGGCTAATCTTCCGTTTTGAGCCTCTTGTATGGAATACGCCGGCGGCGTATTCCACCTGCGAGGGCTCGACTTCGAGCTTCAGCGCGGCGAGCGAGCGCGCGTGCTCGATCAGCTTGAGCGCGGCGAGCTTGCACGCGCTGCCGGCGCCCGCGGTGGAGCGCGAGCCGCCCGTGTGGTTGCCGAAGAGCGGCTTCACGCCCTGCCGGATGCGCACCCGCTCGAGCGGCACTCCGAGCGCCTCCGCCACGATCGTGCCGAACGTCGTCTCATGCCCCTGTCCCTGCGACTGCGACACCGTATAGACGTCGATCTCTCCGGAGGGGGTCGCTTCGATCTCGACCTGGTCTTTGGGGAACAACCCCGCTCCCGTATTCTCGATGACGGTGGCGATGCCGAGGCCGCGCAGCTTCCCCGCTTGTTCCGACTTCCGGCGGCGCGCCGCAAACCCGTTCCAGTCGGCGAACTTGAGTGCCCGCTCCAGCACACCGTGCAGGTCGGTCGCCTCGTAGGTCGAGCCGGTGGGCGTCTTGTAGGGAAACGCCTCGCGCGGGATGAAATTGCGCTTCCGCAGCTCAGCCGGGTCGATCTTCAGCTCCGCGGCGGCCTGGCTCACCAGCCGCTCCATCACGTACGCCATGTCGGGACGGCCGGCACCGCGGTAGGCGGCGACCGGCACCGTGTTGGTGAACGCGAGCCGGAAGCGCCCGTAGAGGGCCGGTATGCGGTAGACGCCGGTCATGCAGGTGGAGGGGTTGCGCGTGTGGCTCGCGGAGCCGGTCGCCGAGAGATAGCCGCCCATGTCGGCGATCCAGTCGAGCTTCATGGCGAGGAACTTGCCGTCGCGGTCGATCGCGAGCTCGCCGCTCACCGTGTTGGCGCGCCCGTGGGTGTCGCTCATGAAGCCCTCCGAGCGCGTGGAGATCCACCGCACCGGCCGGCCGAGCTCCTTCGCCGCCAGCATCTGCATGCAATACTCGGGATAGGCGGCGCTTCTCTGCCCGAAGCTGCCGCCGATGTCCTGCGCGTGCACCACGATCTTGTCTTCCGGCACGTCGGTGATGGCCGCGAGCTGCTTGCGCATCATGTTGATGCCCTGGATGCAGACGTGTACGTGGTAGGTGCCGTCCCCGGCGTCGTAGCGCACCGTGCAGCCGCGCAGCTCCATCGGGCTCGGAGCGACGCGGCTCACTTGGAGCTTCAACCGCGTCACATGCGCCGCCTGGGCAAACGCCCCCTTGACCGCTTCTTCGTTCCCCGCCTCGAAGTCGAAGGCAAGATTGCCCGGCGCCTCCGCGTGCAGTTGCGGCGCGCCGGCGGCCAGCGCCGCCTCGGCGGAAACGACAGCAGGCAGATCCCGATACTCGATCTCGACGAGCTCGGCGGCGTCCTGCGCCGCGAGCGCCGTATCCGCCACCACCATGGCCACCGCGTCGCCGACGTGACGCACCTTGCGCGCCGCCAG
>Ga0184629_10001042_pt1 | contig 11663 bp, 11 predicted proteins | sample PLM4_32_b1_FD_133158 | JGI IMG/M metagenome (GOLD analysis project Ga0184629, IMG submission 133158) | Groundwater sediment microbial communities from an aquifer in East River, Colorado, USA - PLM4_32_b1 | ecosystem: Environmental > Terrestrial > Soil > Riparian zone | place: USA: East River... | reverse complement strand
GGCGCAGCATGTCGCTGAGCGTATCTCGCCCGGGGGCCGACGCCGTCACGCCCAGGCTGACTGTCAGCCTGCCGTCGCCGAGCCAGCGCTGCATGTCGAGTGCGCCGACCTGTTCGCGGATGCGTTCGGCGGCTTCGGCGCCGCCGTGGCGGGCTGTGTCCTTCACGATCTCGGTGATCTTCGCGAAGTCGGCGCGGAGCACCTTCAGTTCAGCGATCAGTGCCTGGATGTCTGCTTCTGTTGCTTGGCTCATTTCTATCCCTCTCGGCCAGGCCGGGCTCATGCCCATTGCCTTCAGCTTAACCGCCACAATCCTAATCGGTCATCAGTAGAAGCCCAAACAGGGGTAAACCCACCCGAAAATCAAGGGGTTGATTGGAGGATGGTTTACATGAGTTCCTCGCTGGAAACCCGCAATGGTTACGTTTCGTGCTCGGATCGGTTCATGCTTCTGGGGCTAAGTCGGTTCAGCGCACCGTGGCCTTGGCGTCGGCTTCGCGCAGCAAGCGCAGCAAATTGCCGCTCCAGACCTTGGTCAGATCGGCTTCACTATAGCCCGCCGCCAGCAATCGCCGCGTGATCTCGGGGGTGCCCTCGACATCGTCGAGCCCGGTGACCCCGCCGCCGCCGTCGAGATCGAGACCGATGCCGACGTGATCGGGGCCCACCAGTTTCAGCGTGTGGATGATATGCGCCATGAGATCGTTCATGGTCGCGCGCGGAACCGGATAGCGCGCCTCGATCGCGCGCCGCTCGCGCACATAGGTTCTGAACCTCTCGCCGCTGAGCAGCCGATACGGCCCATATCGGTCGCCGAGCGCGCGCAGCGCCGCATCGCGTTGCGACGTATCGGGCACGCGGATCATGTAATCGCTGTAGGAATTGATCTGGATGACGCCGCCCTTCGCCGCCAGCGCCTTGATCCGCTCGTCGTCGATATTGCGCGGATGGTTGAACACCGCTTTTGCGCCCGAATGGGACAGGATGATCGGCGTCGTCGAAAGCGCAAGCATCTGATCGAACGCAAAGTCGGACGCATGCGAAGCATCGATCACGATGCCGAGCCTGTTCGCTTCGGCGACGAAGTCTCGGCCTAGCGGCGACAGCCCGTTCCACTCGGCGCCTTTGGGATCGGTCGCGGAATCGGCGAGATCGTTGTTCGAGAAATGCACCGGTCCGATCATGCGCACGCCGAAATCGCGGAACGTCTTCAGCAGCGTGAGATCCTTCCCGATCGGGTAGGCGTTCTCCATGCTCTGATAGACGACGCGCTTTCGCGCGGCCACGATCCGCGCCGCGTCGTCGGCTTTGGTCGCGAGCTCGAAATAGCCGATGTTGCGGGCGACCATCTCGCGGATTTCCACCGCGCGTTTCAGCGCCGCATCGCGCGCGTTCGCGTAGCCTTCCGGCGTGCGCGGACCTTGCGCGGTGTAGATGGCGAAGAAACCCCCGTCGAGCCCGCCACGCACCATGCGCGGGTAATCCACCTGCGTAAGATCGTCGGCGTAGGTGTGGTTCTCCATCATGCTCCAGCCGGGACGGCCGAAGCTCATCGGCGTGTCGAGATGGGAGTCGAGCGTCAGGATGCGCTGATGGATGGCCATTGCCTCGGCGGCAAACGCTCCCGGCGCCGCCGCGAGGACGGCGCAAACGAACAGCGTTCCGAAGCGCGCTCTTGCTGCGTGCATGGGCCGTCTGAAGCGATATTGTCGCCTCTAGCTTAGCGGATTTGCAGCCGCGCCGTCATTCGCATAAGTAGGCTCACCGCGAGGCGAAAGCACAAAGGACAGCCATGGATCGGCGCAAAAGGGCGCTTGTGACCGGCGGGGCAACGGGGATAGGCCGTGCCGCCGTGCTGCATCTCGCGCGCGCCGGCTACGATGTCGGGCTCAATTACCGCAGCAGCTCCGATGCGGCGAAGGCCGTCGCCGCTGAAGCCCAGAGCGCGGGTGCCAACGTCCTGCTGCTCCCCTGCGATGTCGCCGATGATGCCGCCGTGCGCGCGATGCTCAAGGAGGTCGACAAGAAATTCGGCGGCCTTGAAGTGCTGATCAACAACGCCGGCACCACAGCCGCGACACCGCCCAAGGATCTCGACGCCGTGACCGTCGAGGACTGGGATCGCGTCTTTGCCGTCAATGTGCGCGGGCTCTTCCTCGTCACGCGCGCCGCGGTGCCGCTGCTGAAGCGCGGCGAGAAGCCGTGCATCGTCAACACCGCGAGCATCGTCGGCTTACGCCCCGGCCCGCAGCCGCTGGCCTACGCCGCGAGCAAGGCCGCCGTCGTCGCGCTCACCAAGACACTCGCCGGCGCCCTCGGGCCCGACATCCGCGTCAACGCGGTCGCGCCCGGCTGGATGGAAGGCGACTGGATGCAGCGCATGCTCGGCGAGAATTACGATCGCCTGATGGAACGGCGCGCCACGGCGACGCCCCTCCAGCGCTGCGTCACCGCCGACGACGTCGCCGAGACCATGATGTCGCTGATCCAATCGAACCGCTTCGTCAACGGCGAGATCGTCGTCATCGACGGCGGCTTCGCGAATACGACTTAGCCTATGCTTCCTGCCGTCACGCCATTTCCGCCTGAGTTCGCGGCCCGCTACCGCGCGAAGGGCTATTGGGAAGACCGGTCCATTGCATCGGTGTGGGAAGATCATTGCCGCAAATATTCTTCGTGCATCGCGGTGATCGATGGCGATGAGCACGTCACCTACACGCAGCTCAATGCGCGCGCGACCAATCTCGCGCTCAATCTGCTCGATCTCGGCTTGCGCCCGCTCGATCGTCTGGTTGTTCAGCTCCCGAACCGCGTGCAGTTCGCCTATCTCTACCTCGCGCTGCAGAAGATCGGCGCGATTCCGGTGATGGCGTTGCCCGCGCATCGCTATCTCGAGATCAGTCAGTTCGTGCAGATCGCGGGTGCCGTCGGCTCGGTCACGCCCGACAGGCACCGCGACTTCGACTTCCGCGAGCTGATCGCGCGCATCTGCAAGGAGCAGCCGACGCTCGAGCACACGATCGTCCTCGGCGACGCCACGCCCGGGTTCGTCTCGCTCGACGATCTCATCGCGCGCAGGAGCACCCGCGATCCCGCCGAGCTCGCGCGCATCACAATCGATCCAACCGACCCCGCGCTCTTTCTTCTCTCTGGCGGCACGACCGGCGTGCCGAAGCTCATCCCGCGCACGCACAACGACTACATCTACAATTCCAAGATGGCGGGCTCGGTCACCGGCATCGGCGACGACAGCGTGCTGCTCGATGTGCTCCCTATCTCGCACAATCTGCCGCTCGCCTGTCCCGGCCTTCAGGGATTTATCTTCAAGGGTGCCAAGGTCGTGCTCTCGACCGACACGTCGCCCGAGTCCGTCTTCCGCCTTGTCGAGAAGCACCGCGTGACGCACATCCATGTCGTGCCCGCGCTGCTGATCCGCTGGCTCGCCGATCCCTCCATCGCGCGCTACGGCCTCTCCTCGCTCCGCGTGATCCAATCGGGCGGTCAGCGCCTCCAGCCCGAGACTCGCCTCAAGGCCAAAGAGCTCATCCCGAGCGTCACGGTGCAGGAGAATTTCGGCATGGCCGAGGGCGTGCTGATGTTCGTGCGCCTCGACGATCCGCCCGACGTGCGGCTTGAGACCGTCGGCCGCCCGATCTGCCCCGACGACGAGATCATGCTGCTCGACGACGACGACAACATCGTCCCCTTCGGCGAGACCGGCGAGTTCTGCTGCCGCGGGCCCTACACGTTGCGCGGCTATTACGGCGCGCCCGAGCACAACGCGCGCGTCTTCACGCCCGACGGCTTCTATCGCTCGGGCGATCTGATGCGTCAGCATCCGTCCGGCAATTACATGGTCGAAGGGCGCAAGAAGGACCTCATCAATCGCGGCGGCGAGAAGATCAGCGCCGAAGAGATCGAGAACCTCATCCTCTCGCACGATGCCGTTCAGAACGTCGCCTGCGTGCCCGTGCCCGATCCGGAGCTTGGCGAGCGCATGTGCGCCTGCATCGTGACAAAGCAAGGCCGCACGCTCTCCTTCGACGACCTCATCCGCTTCCTCGAGACCAAGGAGATGGCGAAGGTCAAGTTGCCCGAGCGCCTGCTCATCCTCGATGATCTGCCGCTCTCGAATTTCGGTAAGGTGTCGAAGAAGCGCCTCTCCGAACTCGCCTCCGCCCGCGCCATCGCGCGCACGAAACCCGTCAGAGCTTGAGACCACATGCGCAAGATCGACCTGCACGCCTATCCCGGCACGCTAGAATGGATCGACTGTCAGGGCCCCTATGTCGGCCCGCTCGGCACCTATTGGAAGCGCGACTGGAAGGCGAAATCCGAGCGGGACGTCGTCGCCGAGTTCGAGGCGGCCGGCGTCGATGTCTGCCTCGTCGCGCTCGATCTCTCAACCACGATCGCGACGCCGCCGTGCTCCAACGACTACGTCGCTGCGTTCGCCAAGCGGCACAAGAGCGTCATCCAAGCCTGGGGGACGGTCGAGCCCGCCAAGGGCCGCGACGCCATCGACGAGGTCCGCCACGCAGTCAACGACCTCAAGCTGATGGGCTTCCACTTCCATCCCATCATGCAGCACTTCTCGGTCGACGATCAGCGCTACTACCCGCTGTTCGAGGAGATCGCCGAGCTCGACGTGCCGGTGATGATCGATGTCGGCATGACGGGCATGGGCGCCGGAACCCCGGGCGGCATGGGCGCGAAGACGCGCCACGCGCACCCGTCATCGATCGATGCGCTCGCGGCCGATTTACCCTCGCTCACCATCGTCATGGCGCATCCGGGCTACCCCTGGATCGACGAGACCACGGCCGTGGCCCTGCACAAGGGCAACGTGTTCTGGGAGATGTCCGGTTGGGCGCCGAAATACCTGCCGCCCTCGCTCGTCCGCGACATGCGCGGGCGGCTCCAGGACAAGATGATGTTCGGCAGCGATTACCCGAGCATCCCTTACGACCGCCTGTTCAAGGAATGGGGTGAGCTCGGCTTCTCGGACGCGTTCCTGGAAAAATTCTATCACGGCAATGCCGAACGCATCCTCGGCCTTTAGGAGAGCGACCATGCAAGAACCACTCGACTACGCCATCGACGCGGCCGGCATCGCCCGTATCACGCTCAATCGCCCAAAACGAGCGAACTCCCTCGATCCGGCCCTCGCCGACGCGCTGATGGCGGCGCTCGAGCACCTGGCCGCGGAACCCAAGGCGCGCGTGCTCGTCCTCCTCGGAGCCGGACGCAGCTTCTGCTCCGGCATCGACCTCAACTGGATGAAAGAGGGCGGCAGCGCCTCGCGCGAGGAGAACTACGCCGACGCGCTCAAGCTCGCGAAGATCCTCCATCGCCTGCACACGCTGCCCGTGCCCACGATCGCCGCGGTCTCCGGCCACGCGATCGGTTTCGGCGTCGGTCTGGTTGCGGCCTGCGATCTCGCCGTCGCCGCGGACACCGCCGTGTTCCGCTTCTCCGAAGTGCGGCTTGGCATCATCCCGGCGGTGATCTCGCCCTATGTGGTTGGCGCGATGGGACAGCGCGCCGCCGCGCGCTACTTCCTCAACGGCGAGTCGTTCCCGGCGACCGAAGCGGTTCGCGTCGGCCTCCTGCATGGCTCGTGCACGCTCGAGGAGTTCGGCGCAGTCACAGCGCAGATCGTCGCCGAGCTGCTCGCCGGCAAGAAGCCCGCGCAGACCGCCATCAAATCGCTGCTCGACCATATGGCGCGGCCCCGGATCGATCAGGCGCTGATCGAGGACACCGCCCGCCGCCTCGCCGACATCCGCGCGACGCCCGAAGCCCAAGCCGCCCTCGCCGAGTTCCTCTCGCGCTGAGATTGCAAGGACGCGCGGCTTGCCGGAAATGCCGCAGAATTGAAGGCGTTTTCCTTTCTATCACCGTAATTTGGGTAGTGGGTCAGTTTGAAACCCTAATCACAAACCGTGGGGTTTGAGCGCCCGTCGTATTCGATACGACAGTCAGTCCCCCGACGCGGATTAGGATTCCCGAAAGTATCGGCCATAAAGCTGGCAAGCATCCAAAGTGCCACTATGCAGCCAATGGCCGTCAAAAGCGTCTTGATGCCCTCAATGCTCATTGGCCTCCCACTCCTCGACAACCTTCACAATATCACTCATTTCCCAAAGGCGGTCAGTGACCTTCGCTGCCATCGCAGGTGTAATCCGCAGGGTCTTATGGATGCGGACGAAGTTGTAATACATCGCGTGAAGCGCGAAGGCGTGAGTGTGGTTTTCGACCTTCTTTGAAAAGGCGTTGGTCAATCTCGTGTAGCGGCGCGAGTGCATTCGGATCGTGAGATTGTTCCTCTCAACATAGCTGGTCGAAATGTGCTTCGGGTCTGGACTTCCCGTGATCGGGTGACGCCGCGCGCCAAGGCACTCTGGGGCGCTATAGCGGCGCGTGCCCTCTGACGGTGCGGGCCCGTAGATTTTGACCAATTGAGCGAAGTCAATGTCGATGCCAAATGCGTCTTCGACCGCTTCGACGTATGGCCTATGGCCATCGCTGGTAAGCTGCACGCGCCCCGCTAGGCGCTTCGCCAAATCATCCATGAAGATGAGGGCCGCTTCGCTGTCGCGGCTCCCGATGAACCAAGACGGCATCAGCTTGGTGTCGGCACAAATTGCGGTCCAGGTCCAGGCGTCGCCAGCGCCTTCAGGGGCGGCCTTCGCGGTCTTCACTGCCTTTTCCTTCGCGTAGACGAAGGACCAGATTTCATCGACCTGGAGGCGCTTGCACGGAAGGTTGCGAAGGACGCGGTCCTGGTATTCCGAGCACGCCTTACCGGCATCGACCAGCAGCTTAGTGACCGTGTTCTTGGAGGCTCCCGTGATCCGCGTCACAGCGCGGATGCTCTGGCCCTCACAAAGCAGGTGCAGGATTTGGGCGCGGGCTTCGGGTGGGAGCTTGTTCATGCGCCCACAATATGACCCTTTATGCTTAGCGTCAAGCATAAAAGTCAGATAGAGTTTGGCCTGGGCTTTTCCCCCTTAACCTCGAATCGTGTTGTGATGCACTTGCCGTTAAGCGGTGTTGACATATATGTCAATGCGTGACGAGATGGGCCGGGAAATCCGGCGACAGTGTGAGGAGGGGGAATTGGTACTCGTAGAGCCAACCATCCCATGCTCCCAGATTCGGCCGATCTACATGGCACGAAAAGCTTACGCGCGGGTGTTTGGACCAAGTGCCGAAGAGAGCGCCCGCATGGGCTTTTTGGAAGCGGACCTCCGGCGCTTCATCAGCGGCGACAAAATCACCGTGGCGCGTGGGCGCGAAAAGACGTGCGTGCTCAAGCCGCTCTCAAACGTCAGTGAAGTGTGGGAGTTACGAAGCAGAGACCCCGACCCAGCAATTCGCGTTTTTGGTCGCTTTGCCGATAAGGACGTTTTTATCGCAACAAACTTGGAGTACCGGAATCTACTTTTTGAAATCAGATCGCGGTTTTGGGCCGTGCAAATGGGGCGATGCCAAACAATTTGGAAGCGGCTCTTTCCTTACCTAGAACCGCACCGTGGAGAAACAAGCCATGACTACGTCAGCAACGCCGTTGACCTTGACCACGATGTTCCATAGCGCGGAGCCCTTCACGGCAAGGCAGATCGCTATGATCGAAGGAACGGCGCAGAACGTTGCTCACAGCGCCGTTCTTGACCTTCTGGAAAAGCTAGTGCGCGAAAAGAACATCACGCGCGCCTTCATTGCGCGAAGGCTGGGTCGCGACCCAGCCCAAATCACTCGATGGCTGGGGTCGCCAGGAAATTGGACATTGCAGACACTTGGGCTGTTGATGGCTGCAATGGGCCATTTGCCGACAATTGGCGCCCAATCGGTCGAGAGCTTGGGGCGCTCGAACTATTACAATGAATCCGCTGATCTCGCGCGTAAGTCGCCGCCAAAGCCAACTATTGAGGTAAAATCAGACCCGTCCTCCAAACCGACGACAATCGATTTGCCAAAACGACTGGCCGCATGATCCCCACATCCATAATCGCGCTGTTCTGTGACGACATACGCGAGGAGAAATCTGGCGCGCTAACACTCGTGGGTGTCATGGGGGACAACGTTAAATTGCCGCCGTTGCCAGACAGCGGCAGTAACGTTCGTGCGATGATCCCGAGGCTAGCTGTCTACATTCGGCTTAATTTTGACGTAGAGGCTTTTCTCGCCACCCCAATCACTTTCAAAATCATCTTGCCCGACGGCACGGAGGTTTCTGCTGGCGGCGTCTCGGAGCAGACAATTGCAGAGGCGAGAACCACAGGCCAAAGAGGAAACCAATTGGCCGGTATCGTGAGCCGACTGGTATTTGGCGGGTTTGTGCTTACGCAATTCGGGCGAATAACAGTGGAGGTGGATATGGGGGGGAACAAATACTTGGCCGGAATCCTAAACTTTGTCCCCGACGAGACCGCTCACGAGCCGGCTAGTTCTTAGACCACCGACTTGACGCCGCCTTCTTCGCAATCTCACTACGACGCTTTGGGCCGAGGGCTTTGGCCCTCGCTTTGCCGCCCTTGCTCCCCAACTCAGCCGCTGCGCTGCGCCCTGGCTCCTTCTCCACAACCTCGCCGGTGGCCAGCCCGAGGATATGGCGGGCTAGTTGGTTCGGATCACGCGGACGTTTTGGGCGCTTCTCTGGCATGCGAACACTATGCACGAACGCGTGTAACCCGGCCAATTTTTCGAGAGTCAAACTGACCCACTACCGTAATTTGCCCTTCCTTGACAGGGCCATGACGGTATGGGACCCGTGGGAATAAGCGCGGTGGCAAAGCTGCGCACCCGGCTGCATAATCGCCGGGCCAAAAACCAGGGTTTCAGGAGGAGTTTCTTGTCAAAAACCGAAGAGCCGGTTCGTTCATCGCCCGGGCTTGGTCATAACAGCGGCGATAACGAGCCGGTGGTCTGGGAGCGCTGGACCAGAAAGCGCACCTTCGTGCGCGCGCTCGAAGGCACCTATGGCGAGCTGGTGAATGAGCTGTTCACCCAGCCCCGCGTCTATCATTCCAAGGACTGGAAGTGGAAAGGCGGGCCCCAGAACTTCGGCAAGAAGATCATCAATCCGGGCTCAGCCAAGGTCGCCCAGTCGATCGAGTGCCACATCGATTGTTTCGCGCCGGGCGGGTACGGCCAGCGCCACGGCCACATGAACAGCGCCGTGTTCTACGTGCTCAAGGGCAAGGGCCACGACGTCCACGATGAGCGCCGGCTCGACTGGGAAGCGGGCGACGCGCTGATCGTCGAGAACGCGTGTGTGCATCAGCACCTGAACGACGACGCGGAGGACGAGGCCATCGTGCTGGTCGCCAAGGCGAAGCCGCTCTTCCTTTTCATGCACCTGATCTTCCAGAAGGTCGCGGAATTTCCTCCGAAGGAGGCCCAGAGCCAGGCACAGCGCGACTATGTCCCCCCGTCGGATTTGTGAGAGCGCACGAACACTATGAGCAAGAGCATCGATCCCCGGGAACGCATGAAGTCCCACGCCGACATCCAGCACGTCAATTTCTACGCCGAGGCGCTGAAGGCCTCCGAGCAGTTCCGCGAAGAGTACAAAGGCCGCTTGAACGTCGTGAAGTCGGCGCAGATGCCGCTCGAGCGTTCGCCCGACGGTCTCATCAAGCACATCATCAACGAGCGCATGTCGACCAAGGAATGCTGCATCGACATGTACCAGCAGTTCATTCCGCCCGGGAAAGCCACCGGCAAGCACCGGCATCTGTCGGAAGAAGTGTTCTACGTCATCGAAGGCACGGGCTACGACCTGCACTGGGACGTGCGCTTCGACTGCAATTACCACATGGAGTTCAGCTGGGAGGAACAGCCCAAGCGCTTCGAATGGGGCCAGGGCGACTTCGTTTACATCCCGCCCTACTGCACCCATCAGCACTTCAACGCCGATCCGAAGAACGAGGCGCGCATCGTCGTCATCAACAGCCGGATCGTGAAGGCGATGGGTTTTGACTGGTTCGAGCAGCTCGAGAACGCCGAAGGATACTGATGGCCCGCTGGCGCCCTTGGGGGGCGTCTAGGAGGAAACGATGTTGAAACGTCTATTCGCCGCCGCTTTGGGAGTAGGCCTCGGACTCGCCTTGGCCGCCCCGAGTTCGGCCGCGCCGGCCGACGCCAACTATTTCAAGGGCAAGACCGTCACGTACATCGTCGCCACAGGCGCGGGCGGCGGCTACGACACCTATGGCCGCCTGATCGCGCGCTTCATGCAGAAATATCTGCCCGGCTCGCGCATGATCGTGCGCAACGTGCCGGGTGCGGGCCACATCATTGGCGCCAACACGATCTACACCTCGCGCGCCGATGGCTTGACCATCGGCATGTTCAACACCGGCCTGATCTACAATCAGCTGATGGGCCTTCCCGGCATCAAGTTCGATCTCACGAAGTTCAGCTGGATCGGCAAGGCGTCGGATGAGATCCGCGTCATGGTCGTCTCGACCAAGTCGGGCTACAAGTCGATCGACGACGTGCTGAAGGCGAAGGGCCCCGTGAAGTTCGCCGCCGCGGGCGTCGGTTCGGCCGCCTATCTCGACACGCGCATCCTCGATTTCGTCTTGCCGATCGAAATCCAGACCGTGACCGGCTTCGACGGTGCGGAAGGCGAGCTTAGCATGATGCGCGGCGAAGTCGTGGCCGAGACTGGCATTGCCAGCTCGTTCGATCAGTTCGTCAAGAACAAGAACGGCTTCTATGCGCTCGCGATGAGCCGGCTCGCGCACGAGGTGCTGCCGGGCGTTCCGCTCGCCAGCGACTACGTGAAGGACGAGCAGGGCAAGCGGTTGTTGGCCCTGCTCGAAGCGCTCTCCGATCTCGGCCGCTTGACCGCAGGCCCGCCGGGAATTCCCGCCGACGTGCTGAAGGTGCTGCGCGACGCGCACGAGAAGGCGGTGAAGGATCCGGAGCTGATCGCCGAAGCGATGAAGGTCAATATCCCGGTGAAGTTCGGCAGCGGCGAATTCGTCACGCAGCGGATCAAGGAAGCGCTGACCCAGACGCCGCAAACCGTAGCCCTGCTCAAGCAGGCCGCTACCGGAAAATAGTGCACCGATGAGGGCTAGTGTCGTGATTTCGAAGTTCGCCTTATTTCGATATCAAGCGCCGAGCGAACTTCGAAATCAAAACGACACTAGCGGCCCTCAACCGATGGGAACGCATGCCCCATGAGTGTTGAAGTCGCCACTGCCGCTCTCATCGGGCTTCTGACGTCTCCCTATATCGTCATGCTGATGCTGATCGGCGTTCTGGTCGGCATCTTCATGGGCATTGCGCCGGGCGTGGGCGGCAAGCTCGGCCTCGTGCTGCTCATTCCCTTCGTCTACGGCATGGACCCGCTCGCGGGCGCGGTGTTCCTGCTCTCGATGCACGCGGTCGTGCACACCGCGGGCGCGGTGACCAGCATCGTGCTCGGCGTGCCGGGCGAGGGCGCGACCGCTGCGACCGTGCTCGACGGTTACGCGATGACCAAGAAGGGGCTGTCGGGCAGGGCGCTCGGCGCGAGTTTCGGCGCGTCGCTCGCCGGCAGCACCGCGGGCGCGATCTTCCTCGGCGCCTCGCTCGGCATACTCGAGCCGATCATCCTCTCCTTCAGTCCGGCCGAGTTCTTCCTGCTCGCCATCCTCGGCATC
>Ga0184629_10001041_pt1 | contig 11665 bp, 12 predicted proteins | sample PLM4_32_b1_FD_133158 | JGI IMG/M metagenome (GOLD analysis project Ga0184629, IMG submission 133158) | Groundwater sediment microbial communities from an aquifer in East River, Colorado, USA - PLM4_32_b1 | ecosystem: Environmental > Terrestrial > Soil > Riparian zone | place: USA: East River... | reverse complement strand
CGCCTCCCGAGGGGTTCCTGTGGAAATACGTGTTCAGCAAGGACCACAAGGTCATCGGGATCCAGTACTACTTCCTGGCGCTCGTCTCCGTCTTCATGGGGATGGGGATGTCGCTGCTGATCCGGCTGCAGCTCGCCTATCCCGACCGGATGTGGCCGCTGCTCGGCAAGATCTTCCCGAAGGGGATGGCGGACGGGGTCCTTAGCCCGGAGTTCTACCTGTCGATGGTGACGATGCACGGCACCATGATGGTGTTCTTCGTGCTCACCACCGCGCCGCAGGGGGGGTTCGGCAACTACATCCTGCCGATCCAGATCGGGGCGCGCGACATGGCGTTCCCCACCCTGAACATGCTGTCGTTCTGGACCACCTTCGTCGGCTTCTGCGCGCTGGTCGCCGCGTTCTTCGTGCAGGGGGGGGCGCCGCTCGGCGGCTGGACCGGCTACGCGCCGCTCTCGGCGCTCGGTGAGATCGCGGGGCCGGGCCAGGGGATGGGCCTGAACATGTGGATCCTGAGCATCGCCCTCTTCTGTCTGGCCTCGCTCCTCGGCGCGCTGAACTTCCTGGCGACGACGCTGGCGATGCGGGCGGAGGGGATGTCGCTGATGCGCATGCCCCTGACGGTGTGGGCCTGGTTCACCACCGCGGTGCTGTCGCTGCTCGCTTTCCCGGTGCTGCTCGGCGGCGGCGTGCTCCTCCTCATGGACCGGATCGGCGGCACGTCGTTCTTCGTCCCTTCGGGGCTGGTGGTCGCAGGGCAGCCGATCGACCACCATGGCGGCTCGGTCATCCTCTGGCAGCACCTGTTCTGGTTCTTCGGCCATCCGGAGGTGTACATCGCGATCATCCCGGGGATGGGCGCCGTCTCCACCATCCTCTCGACCTTCGCGCGCAAGCCGGTGTTCGGGTACAAGGCAATGGTGCTCGCCATCTTCGCCATCGGTGGGCTCGGCTTCTTCGTCTGGGGCCACCACATGTTCATCAGCGGCATGAGCCCCTACACCGCGGTCGCCTTCAGCCTGCTGACCCTCACCATCGGCGTCCCTTCCGCGGTCAAGACGTTCAACTGGCTGGGGACGCTATGGGGCGCCAAGATCCGCTTCACGACGCCCATGCTGTTCGCCCTCGGCTTCGTGTCGCTGTTCGTGACCGGCGGGCTGACCGGCATCTTCCTGGGCCAGACCTCGGTCGACCTGTGGTTCCACGACACCTACTTCGTGGTCGGTCACTTCCACATGATTATGGGCGTCGCCGCCATCTTCGGCATCTTCGCCGCCACCTACTTCTGGTTCCCGAAGATGTTCGGGCGCATGATGAACGAAGGGCTCGGCAAGGTTCACTTCGTGCTGACCTTCATCGGCGTCTACGCGATCTTCGTGCCGATGCACGCGCTGGGTCTGGCGGGGCACCCGCGGCGCTACTACGACTCGAGCACCTACGAGTACCTCAAGTCGGCGAACTCGCTCCACATGCTGATCACCTGGGCGGCGTTCTTTACCGCGGCGGCGCAGCTCCTGTTCCTGGTCAACTTCTTCTGGAGCCTCTGGAAGGGGAAGCGCGCGGGAGACAACCCGTGGGAGGCGACGACGCTCGAGTGGTCGATCCCGTCGCCACCTCCGTTCGACAACTTCGGGGCGCTCGAGCCGGTGGTGCACCGCGGCCCCTTCGAGTTCAGCGTGCCGGGAGCGGCCAAGGACTTCGTGATGCAGACCGACCCGCCCTCCGCCGCCACGGGCAAGCACTGAACCCGCGATGACAACCTTGACCGGCTTGGGGCTCCTCGACGGAGGGCCGGGCGACCCGAAGGTCGTCGCCCTGCCGCGTCGCCCCGTCCGGCGGGAGCCGCTCGACGCCGATGGGGTGGCGGTGCTCGGCACCTGGGTGGCGCTGGCGCCGATCGCGATGCTGTTCCTGGCCTTCGTCAGCGCGTTCATCGTGCGGCGCGGCCTGGGTGAAGGCTGGACCGCGATCCGGCTCCCCGCCCTGGTGTGGGTGAACACGGCGGTGCTCCTCACGAGCAGCTTCACCCTGGAGCTGGCGCGCCACGCCTCGCGCCGCGGCGGCAAGGATGCCGGCTGGATGGGGCGCACGGTGCTGCTCGGGGGGATGTTTCTTACCGGCCAGACGGTGGCCTGGAAAATGCTCTTCGGGGCCGGTATCTCCTTGGGACTGACACCCTACGGCTCGTTCTTCTACCTGCTCACCGGCTGCCACGCGGTGCACCTCGCGGGCGGCCTGCTGGCCCTCGCGGCGGCGGCGCTGTGGCCCCGTGACGGGACGCGCAAGCTCTCGCGCCATGGCGCCATCCGGGTGTGCGCGATCTACTGGCACTTCATGACGATCGTCTGGGTGGGGATCCTGTCCCTGCTCATGATCGGGAGGTAACCGTGTCCGAAGCGGTCGCGAAATCTCGGGCCACCGGCCTGCGCCTCTGGGGGGGTGGCGTCAACCCCTACGGGGTGGTCTACAAGAAGCTCGGGATGTGGCTGTTCATCGTCTCGGACTCGCTCACCTTCGGGGCGCTGCTGTTCGCCTACAGCTACCTCCGGATGTCGAGCCCGAGCTGGCCGAGCCCCTTCCACCTGTACCCCTCGATCGCCTTCTCGTCGGTGATGACGCTGTGCCTGTTGAGCAGCAGCTTGACGATGGTACTCGCGGTGCACCACTCCCGCCAGGGCGAGCGCGGCAAGGTCGTGCCGTGGCTGCTCGCCACCATGGCCGGCGGCGCGACCTTCATGGTGCTGCACGCCATGGAGTGGATGAACCTGATCCGCGAGGGGATGACGCTGAAGGCGAACCCGTGGGGCGACGCGATGTTCGGCGGCACCTTCTTCACCATCACCGGCCTCCACATGTTCCACGTGTTCAGCGGGGTCGCCTACCTCGGCGTGATCGCGGTCGGCTTCGGGCGCAAGAAGTTCAACGCCGACGATGTCGAGGTGGTCGGGCTCTACTGGCACTTCGTCGACCTGGTCTGGATGTTCGTGTTCCCGCTCGTCTACCTGATGTCGGTCCACATGGGGGAGTGAGGATGTCGCACGGCAACGAGGCACTACACGAACACCCGAGCGTCGGGATGCGTCCGATGTACTGGGTGTGGTTCTGGCTCCTGGCGATGACGGGGATCGAGGTGTTCCTCGCCTACATGCAGTTGCCGCTCAAGGTGATGCTCATCGCCCTGATCGGCCTGAGTTTCGTGAAGGCGGCCCTGATCATCGCTTACTTCATGCACCTCAAGTTCGAGCGGCTGAACCTGGTGCTGACCATCATCCCAGCGATGGTCCTCTGCCTCCTGCTGATGAACGTCTTCTTCCTGGACTCCAAGCGGCTGACAACCCACGGCGTGAACCGGCAGATGAACACCGCGCCGGTGGCCGGCGGGGCCGACCACCCCTGATGCGCGCCTCGCGCCTCCTCACGGCACTGGCGCTGGCGGTTCCGGCGGCGGCCGCCTCCGAGGCGCTGGCGCAATGCGCCATGTGCGCCCAGAGCGCGCAGGCGGCAGGGCCCCCCTCAGTGGTCGCCAAGACGTTCGGTTTCGCAGCGCTCGCGCTCCTGGTCCCGGTCACCGTCGCGCTGGGCGGGACCGGGTACCTGCTGTGGAGGTTCCGCGGCGAGAGCGGCGCTCAGTCGTCGAAGCCGCCTTCGTCCCCGTAGCCGCCCGGCATCTCGTCCCCCTCACCCCCCTCGTCGCCGCCATCCTCGCCACCAGGATCGGCGTCGCCCCCGTCCCAACTGTCTCCGCCTCCCGATTTCGAGGTCGCCCCCGCCACCGCGAACCGCGAAGCCACGCGCGCCGCCCGTTTCCCGCAGCGCGGGCAAGGGGCGGCCTGCGGCGTCCTGCCACCCTTGGTCACGATCTTCTCGAACTTGCGACGGCAGGTCCTGCACCCGAACTCGTAGATCGGCATACGCGCCCCCCCTCCCTCGGCACCTCATGCTACCGCACCTCATTCGGGAAGCCGATTCCTCGAGATCAGCATCCATGAATCGCGGCGCGGTGGCCGAGGGGTGGCAGGGGTGATATAAACCGAGAATGCGCCTCGGTATCCTGCGCCATGCCGACGCCGTGCGCGTCGGAGGACTGGTTCGCGACGACCCGGACCGGCCGCTTTCGCCGCTCGGCCGTGACCAAGCGCGCCGCGCCGGCAATCTAATGCACTCCTCCGGCCTTCGCTTCGACTACCTGTTCACCAGCCCGCTGATGCGAGCGGTGCAGACGGCGGAACTCATCGCGACCGCCCTCTCCTACGGCGGCCCGGTGGAAGCCCTCCCGCTGCTGGGGCGACACGACGCCTGGCGCACCGAGCTCGACGGACTGCTCGGCGAGGTTGCCGACGGAAACGGCAAGGCGGCGGTCCTGCTCGTCGGTCACAACCCCGATCTGAGCGAGATTGCCGCGGCCGTCCTCGGCCTGACGCCGGCGGCGGTCCAGCTCGACACCGCCTGCGGCTGCATCGTCGATCTGTCCGCCCCCCGGATCACCAGCGTCGGCACCCTGATCGGCTTCGTCGACCCCGCCGCAACGGAACTGCGCCGCCACCCCTGAACCGGCTTTCGGCCCTCGACCGTCACACCCTGCCCCGCCACCCACGAACGCTGACACGAGGCGTGACGATCCGGTAGCGAGCTGACCGAGAGTCCACGTCGCGCCATCCCGCGCCGCTGCAACGGCTTCGGTGAGCGTCACCCAACCTCCAATTCCTGGCACGCGATCTGCCTAGGTCCCGACACACCCCGGCGTAGGCAAGGGTGGCGATCGATCGGCGCGGTCGGGGCAGCGTTCCCTCCGCGGAGGCAGAGGCATTCGTCCGCCGGACGGCGGACTTGGAGGAGAGCATGAGGATGGCGCGCACCTGGAGGACCCTTCTGCAGTCCGGTCTCGTGTGGGCACTGGTCGTCGCGGCGCAGGCCGGCGCTCCCGCTGCGGCTGGCGGCCCTATCGCCTGGATCGAGCGGGGAGTCGATCTCGATGGTCCATTCGTCCGCGCGATCGGCACCGACGCGGACGGCACTCCCGTCCGGCTGCTCGCGATCCGCTCCACCGCGGGATCCCCGTACGAGAGCACGTTCGTCTTCGTGCAGGACGGTCGCCCGCTGGTGGTGGAGCGCTTGGAGACCGCGGGAGGCGTGTGGCTCACCGTGCGCCTCGGCGGTGACCGCCTGGTGCTGGAGCGGGTCGAGGATCCGATCCACCGGAGCTCGACGCTGCGCTACACCCTGCCGGACGGAGGCGTGCAGCAGTTCGAGGTCGGGGCGCGCGGCGAGATCGAAGGGGATCGTCAGGCGCTGCAACGCGCGTTCAGCCGCAACCAGGCGCTGCTCGACCGGGTCGCTGCCTTCGTGACGGCAATCGAGGACCCGGTCCTCGCGGCGAGCCTTGCACGAGCCGCACTCCCCTCTTCACGTCTTGAGTTCGCCGGACGAAACGGCAAATGGTCCGACTACAGCCGTTGCGTCGACGAATGCGCCGCCGACTGCACCGGGCAGTGCGCCGCGGAGTGCAACCTCGGAATCCTCGACCCCGCCGGGATTCTGTGCGGGCTCTGCAAGACCGCATGCCTGACGGGGTGCAGCACCGGTTGCGCCCCGATGTGGAGCAGGGAATGACGCGGTGAACGAGCGACCCGGCTCCCTCCACCTGGGAGGCAGGTCATGCCCGGGGGACCGCCTTGGTCTCCCGGGCCGCCGGCTCTCCGCCCCCTGGTGGGAGGTGGCCGGCCGAACCGCGCTCGCGGGTGCGCTGGGCCTGCCGGGCGTCACGTTCCTGACGTTGCAGCTGCTCAACCTGCTAGGCGGCACCTCGGGCTTCCGGAGCGCTCTCCCTACGCTTGCGGTCGCGACCTGCCTGGTCGCCGCCGCGTGGCGGGCAGGCCGTGGGCGGACCCTCCTCCCAGGACTGCTGCTCTCAGCCTACGCCGCCACCCTTGCCGCACGCTTCGTTGGTGTGGGGGATCCGCTGCGACAGGGGGACGCCGTGGCGATCCACCTGCTGGGTGCCGTGCTCGGGATTGTCTGGATCGTCGGGCGCCGCGCCGGGGTCCGTGACCGCACGCTCCTCCCGGTGCAGGCTGCCGCCCTCGGCCTGAGCGCCCTCGGCCTGGCTGCCGCGCCCGCCGCCGCCGCCGAGATCGGGCGCCTGCTCGGGTCGGCGATCGGGCCACCGGTGCGGAGTACGACCGTCGCCGTGGGGCAGCAGGTTCCTGCCCTCCGCTTCACGACGCTGGCGGGCGAGCCGGTAACGCTGCAAGCACCTCGAGTCGTCTACGTGGTCAGTTTCTGGGCCACCTGGTGCGCCCCCTGCCTGCTCGAACTCCCCGAACTGGAGGCGGTGGCGCGGCGGGCGGCCGCGGACCCCGCGGTTCGCTTCCTGGCGGTGAACACGGAGGACCTCCCGCCGGAGCGCATCCGCGCCTTTCTCGACCAACGAAACCTGGCCCACCTGCCCGCGTGTCTCGATCCGGAAGGGGGCAGGGACGGATTGGGAGTCCGCTCCCTTCCCCTCACGTTACTGGTCAAGGACGGCAGAGTCGCACGGCGATTCGAGGGGTACCGCAACGGTATCGGCGTCGAGATCGAGACGGAGATCGCAAGGCTGCGGCGGATGGGTAAACGGGACCATGAGGCGGCGTGGTGATCCCGGACCTTCGGCGCGGAGTTGGCAGGCCCAGAGGGACTCGAACCCCCAACCCCCGGTTTTGGAGACCGGTGCTCTACCAGTTGAGCTATGGGCCTACGTTTGCGTCGAACGCCGGCAGATCCTAGCAGAAACCCGGGTCACTCGGGATGGAGCGTCAGCGCAGGAACTCACCGATGTTCGTGGCGCCGAACCGGCAGCGATCGGGATCGAGATCACGCACGAACGCAGCCACCAGCGCCACAGTGCGCTTCACGCCGGCCGTCTTCTCGGGGTCGGTCTGGGGCAGCAGGCGCACCGTCGCTCCTCCCTCGTCCCGCAGGCGCACGTGCACGAAGAAGTGCTGCCGGTGACCCGACTCGACCACCAGCGCATCGAGGAGCGCGTCCCGACCACCCCGCTCCAGGTAGAGCGACTCGATCTTGAGCACGTCCTGCGCCTGACGGTCGAAGAGCGGCCGAAAGCGGTCCCGCAGAACCTCCAGATCGACCGGCCCCTCGACCACCACGTGCGGCATGGCGTCCCCTCCCCTGCCCGGATCACAGCGGGATCTTCGGCCCGCAGCCGGACGGGCGCGGCGGATGATACCACCCGCCTAGCGCCGGGGTCGCAGCGGTTCCCGGCACCCCTCTGCTATCATCCCGAGTGACCGCCGGACCGGGAGAGGCCCCTGCCGATGCACGCCAGACTCCGCGCCACCACCCCCCTCCTCATCGCCCTGATCGCGGTGGCCTGCGGGAAGAACGAGCCCCCTGGACGCGCTTTCGACGCCGTGCAGGCCGAGCGTCGCGACGTCGCGGCTTCCGCCATCGCCGACGGCACGGTCGAGCCGATCCTGACGGTCGAGGTGAAGTCGAAAGCCTCCGGCGAGATCATCGAGATCCCGGTGGACACCGGCGACGACATCCGCCCTGGACAGGTCCTCGTGCGGATCGACCCGCTCGACAACCAGAACGCCTTCGACCAGGCGGACGCCAACCTGCGCGCCGCGCTGGCGCGGCAGGAGACCACGCGCGCCGCACTGAGCCGCACGACGGTCCTCCACGGCACGGGGCTCTTGACCGACGCCGACTTCGACCAGGTCCGCCTGCAGGCAAGCGAGGCGGAGGCCGAGGCGGTGAAGGCGCGCATCGCGCTGGACACCTCCAAGCGCAGGCTCGACGAGACGACCGTCCGCTCGCCGATGGCGGGCACGATCCTGACGCGGGGGGTGGAAGTCGGGAACGTCATCGCGTCGGCGGTCAGCCAGGTGTCCGGCGGCACCGTGCTGATGACCATGGCCGATCTGTCCACCATCCAGGTGCGCTCGCTCGTGGACGAGGCGGACATCGGCCGGATTGCCCCCGGAATGGCCGCCCGGGTGACGGTCGAGGCCCATCCGGGGCGCATCTACGAGGGGACGGTCCAGAAGATCGAACCGCAGGCCGTGACCGAGCAGAACGTCACCCTCTTCCCTGTCCTCGTGCACCTGCCGAACCCCGACGCCTCGCTGCGTCCCGGCATGAACGCCGAGGTCGAGATGCTCATCGACCGGCGCCATGACGTCCTCACCGTCCCGGCCGAAGCGCTCCGCTCTCCCAAGGAGGCGGCCGCTGCGGCGCGCTTCCTGGGACTGGAGCTGCCGGCGCCGAACGGCACCGTGCAGGCGGCCGAGACCGCCCCCGGCGCCGAGCGGACCGGGGGGGCGACGGCTGGCACGCCGCCCGGGGCCAAGGGGCGGCGCGCGGAGCGGAGCGGACGCAAGGTTCCACCGGCCACGGGAGAGCAGAAGGCGAGCGCGGGACGCCCCGCCGTCGTGTTCGTGGAAGGGGCCGCGGGGCCAGAGATGCGCTCGGTCATCGCGGGGCTGTCGGACTGGGAGTACACCGAGGTGCTGAGCGGCCTCGCGGACGGGGAGAAGGTGCTGCTGCTCCCCTCCGCGACGGTGATGCGCCAGGAGCAGGAGGCCCAGGAGCGCTTCCGCCGCAGCCGCACCATGCCGGGAATGGACGGCAGCGGCAGGGCGAAGCGGGGGGGCGGCCAGTGACCCTGGTCGTCGAGCTCTGGGAGATCCTGCGCGCCGCGCTCTCCGCGATCCACGCCAACCTCCTGCGCGCGACGCTGACGATGCTCGGTATCATCATCGGCGTGGGCGCCGTGATCACCATGGTCGCGTTGGGCGAGGGGGCGAAGCAGTCGGTCCAGGATCGGATCCAGGCGCTCGGGACCGACAACTTCACGCTGCGCCCCGGGAACTTCACCATGGGGGGAATCACCCGTGGCGAGGTGCGTCTGACCGTCGAGGATGCGGAGGCGCTCGAGCAGCGCGCGACGACCATCGCCGCGATCGTCCCCGAGATGCGCGGCAACCAGCAGGTCGAGCGCGGCATCACCAACGCGTCGCTCAACGTCACCGGCACCAGCGCGAACTGGCTTGACGTGAACCGGTTCGAGATGGACGTCGGCCGTTTCCTCACCCCCGAGGACCTCGAGGGGCGGCGCAAGGTCACGGTGCTCGGCGCAGCGGTGCTGCCGCAGCTCGAGACCAGCGCGGCGGAGGTGCTCGGCGACGAGGTGACGATCGCCGGGCTCCGCTTCGAGGTGGTGGGCGTGATGAAGGAGAAGGGGGGCGCGACTTTCTCCAACCCGGACGAGCAGCTGCTCATCCCGCTCACGACCGCCCGCCTGCGCGTGTTCGGGCGCGACTCGCTCAGCTCGATCACGATCCAGGCGGCCTCCACCAAGGGGGTCGATCGCAGCATGCTGGAGATCGAGAAGCTGATGCGCCGCCAGCACCGGTTGCACGAGGGGCAGGAGAACAACTTCCGCTTCTTCCGGCAGTCGAGCCTCCTCTCCACCTTCGAGGAGACCAGCCGCACGTTCGCCATCCTGCTGGCCGCCATCGCCGCGGTGTCGCTAGCGGTGGGTGGCATCGGCATCATGAACATCATGCTGGTCTCGGTCACGGAGCGGACCCGGGAGATCGGCGTACGCAAGGCGCTCGGCGCCACGCGGCGCGTGATCCTGTCGCAGTTCCTGGCGGAGGCGCTGACGCTGTGCCTGCTCGGGGGTGCGATCGGCGTCGCCGCGGGGTTCGGCGCCTCGCACATCCTGGCGCAATCCGCCGGGTGGCGGACGATCGTGACGGGCAACTCCGTCGCCCTCGCGGTTGCGGTGAGCGCCGGCGTCGGGATCTTCTTCGGCCTCTACCCCGCCGCCCGCGCCTCCCGACTCGACCCGATCGAGGCGCTGCGGTACGAGTGAGCGGGATCGACGTCGAGGGAATCCGGCGGTCGCCCCCCCCTCCGTCATTCCCGCGAAAGCGGGAATCCACCGGCGACCCGTACTGCATGGATGAGCCGTGAGGTCTTCCGCCGACTTGACCAGTGCCGCGGCCAAGTGAGCCGCGGGGTGATAGGTGGACCCCGGCGTACGCCGGGGTGACGTAGGTTCAGTACCCCGCGGCGCCGCCTTGCATCCGCGGGTCGGCGACGCCGACCCAGCCGTGTGGGGTCCGCAGGATCGCGGCGACCTGGCCGATCGGGCCGTCGCGCGGCTCGAGAACATGCCCCATCGCCTCGAGCTGCCGCCGGTTCGCTGACGCCAATCCGCCGCGCTCGTAGACGAGTCGGTCGGGCAGGTGCTGGTGGTGGATCCGCGGCGCAGCCACCGCCGCCGGCAGCGACATCCCGTAGTCGACGACGTTCACGATCACCTGCGCCACCGCGCTGATAATCCGCGGGCCGCCCGGGCTGCCCAGCGCGAGGCGCACCTGTCCGGCCGGATCGACCACGAGGGTCGGCGCCATCGCCGAGAGCATCCGCTTCCCCGGGCGGATCGCGTTCGCCTCCCCCTGGATCAGGCCGAACTGGTTCGGCTGGCCGGGCGCCGTGGTGAAATCGTCCATCTCGTTGTTGAGCAGGAACCCCGCCCCGCTCACCAGCGCGGCGCTCCCGAAGCTCGAGTTGATCGTGGTCGTGACGCCGACGACCATCCCCTCGGCGTCCGCGATCGTGTAATGCGTCGTGTGGGTCGGCTCCGGGAGGCCAGGGGCGATCGTCTCGGAACGGCTCGCCTGCAGCGGGTCGAAGTCGGCGAGGCGGCCGGCCGCATACGTCTGCGACACGAGCTCCGCCAGCGGCATCGCCACGAACTCCGGGTCCCCCAGGTAGTAGTTGCGATCGGCAAAGGCGCGGCGCATCACCTCAGCGAGGAAGTGCTGCTGCGCCACGGAGCCCGGCGGCGCCGGAGGCCCCTCCTCCAGCATGTTGAGAATCTCCGCCAGTGCGACCCCCCCCGAGCTCGGCGGCGGCATCGAGTGCACCGTGTAACCGCGGTAGGTGAAGGTCACGGGATCACGCCAGATCGGACGGTACCCTGCCAGGTCCTGATGCGACACCAGTCCGCCCCCGCGCCGCATCTCCTCCACGATCCGATCGGCGATCCAGCCGCGATAGAACGCCGACGGACCTTCCCGGGCGATCGCCTCGAGCGTGCGGGCCAGGTCCTCCTGGACGAGCCGGTCCCCCACGACGGGCGGGACGCCCCGCGGTAGGAAGATGGCCGCGGAGGCGGGGAACCGGGCGAGGCGATCCGACTCCTCGTCAATGTCGCGGCAGCGCTCCTCGTCGAGCGCGAAGCCGCCGCGAGCAAGCGCCACCGCCGGCGCGATCAGATCCGCGAGCGGCAGCCGGCCATGGCGCGCCAGGAGCTCCGCGAGCCCCGCGACCGATCCCGGGACTCCGGCGGCCAGCGGCCCGACGAGGCCTTCCTGCATCGCCTTCCCATCCGCACCGACGTACATGCCGGGGGTGGCGAGCGCCGGCGCGGTCTCCCGGTAATCGAGCGCCGCGACCGTCCCGTCGGCCTCGCGCAGAAGCAGGAATCCGCCCCCGCCGAGGTTTCCGGCGGCAGGATGCACCACGGCGAGCGCGAAGCCGACCGCCACCGCCGCGTCCGCCGCGTTGCCGCCGCGGCGCAGGACCTCGACTCCGATCGCCGTCGCCAGCGGATGCGCCGACACGACCATGGCGCGACTTCCGGTGGCGG
>Ga0184629_10001040_pt1 | contig 11679 bp, 7 predicted proteins | sample PLM4_32_b1_FD_133158 | JGI IMG/M metagenome (GOLD analysis project Ga0184629, IMG submission 133158) | Groundwater sediment microbial communities from an aquifer in East River, Colorado, USA - PLM4_32_b1 | ecosystem: Environmental > Terrestrial > Soil > Riparian zone | place: USA: East River... | reverse complement strand
TAAGGTTCTGAGTATTAATACCGGTATCCACCATACTCTGGGTGAGGAAGGGGAAGAACAATTGCAAAAAACTCCCGATTAGCAGGCCTATGAATAGTTGTATAATCTGCTTTTTATATTGAATGGAGTAGCGGACCAGTAAACCCCAACTTACTTCCTTTCCCAGTTCATCCTCCTGCTGATAGAATGATGCGCCTGGCGTTAAAAGCATGGCGATACCCCTCTGCTCTCCATTAGCCTTAACGTAGGCCCAATAACTTATAAATTCTTCTTTTGTGTATGATATCAATCCTTTGGCAGGATCGGCAACGGTCAATTTTTTAGAATTGGCCTCCGGGGTCAATACCACGAAATGGTATTGGTTCCAATGGAGGATGCAGGGAAGAGGCACATCCTCCAGCAATTGCTTCAATGTAATTTTAGCGCTTATAGTGCGTAGGCCGTATTTTTCGGCAGCTTCCGACAGCCCTAATACTGATGCACCTGATGTGCCGACCTGTGATGCCCGCTTGAGCGCTTCTATGTTTATGTGACGGCCATAATGTTTAAAGACCATCCTGAGGCAGGTAGGGCCGCAATCCATCATATCGTGTTGTAGGTACGTTTTGAAGCGCATGTATATTAATGATATATTCGGATGGGGCTTATTGTAAATACATTAGGTATCGGCTTCCTATTTTTCTTTGGGGTGCATATATTTTTAAATCGTACCAGGTGATAAAGCAGGGCTTCAAATTTATTCCGATAATACAACTTTCCATTTTCCCAGCGTATTTTTCCCGGAGTCCCCTCTACAATCAGGAAGTCAAAATAGGCTTTTAAATAACCGGTTTCCTTCAACCGCATTACCAAGTGGGTCATGCTTTCAATTTCAGACGGAATTTCCGTGTACTGCTTCCCGCTAGTAAAGGCGTCCCATTGAAAGTTGGTTTCATCAAAACAGTAGTGCCTGTCGCTGCTCAATACCTTTTTGTAATCCCTGCTTAGGGTAAACAGGTTGTTCATCTTGTCGTTATTTCTAAACAAAAGAAACTGTCCGGTTAGAAAATCGTGGCGTACACTTATGAGTTCGTATGTGTTTAGAAGTTCATCGGTGATAAAGTTCCGGATGTTGCCAAATATCATGTCAATATCGCCATGACCCCAAAAATCATAACCTTTCAATAGTTCAGAAAACAGAATGCCGTAGGTTGGCTTAAAGTCGCAGAGCTTGTAGCCGGTGGTGATTTGAACGGGTAATTCCAATTTTTTTTTGGCTATCTGATTGATCTCGGAAAGTGTTTTATAAATAAACCGGATATTGCTTGATACCGATTTCAGATAACCAGTATCATCTGTTACAATAAAAAAATCAACTGAGGGATTGTATTTACAAGAGTGAGCGAAATAATCAAAGTACCACGGGAGTTTCCCGATGTAACAAATAATAATGGCTATGGATTCTTTCTTTTGCTTCATCTATAATAGATTCTTGATGAGCTAATATTATATTTGTCGGGAATTGTCCTGTTCTTAATGGACGATTTACCAAAGCGCTTGAATGCTATTAGGTGATAAAGGATAGCCTCATACCTATTCTTATAGAATAGTTTGCCTTTGTCAAATTTTATATTTCCGGATGTTCCTTCGATACATATAAAATCAAGGTGAAGCCTTAGTCCATTTCGCATTTCGGCATCTTTAATGATATGCATGAAGCTTTCGATTTCTGTTTTCAATTTGAAAATGGATTTACCGGCTGTCAATTCACTGTGTACATTATTACATTCATCAAAGCAATAATGTTTTTCATCTGAAAATACTTTTTTATAATCCTTGCTTCGCATGAATAGCGTATTCATCAAGTCGTTATTTCGGAAAAGGAAAAAAAAGCCAGTAGGGAAATCATGCCTTACGCCAACATAATCATAGGAGTTCAAAAATGTAGTATCAAAAAAAGACATTAAATCCCCCAGTATAATGTCTACATCTGATTGTCCCCAGAAATCGTAACCTTTTATCAGGTCGGAGAAAATGAACCCGTAGGCAGGTTTAATGTCACAGAGTTTGTAGCCATTCTTTATATTGGTCTGAAAACCAAGTTTGTTTGAAGCCAGGATATTTACCTCTTCTAATGTTTTGTAAATGACTTTCACATTGGCAGGTATTCCTTTAATTTCTTTTGAGTCGGAGATGATATAGAAATCGATGGTGGGGTTGTATTTGCAGGAATGTAGGAAAAAATGAAAATACCAAGGGAGTTTGCCGAAATAGGGGACGAGAACAGCGATGGATCTTACTTTACTCATTACAATGGGATGAGAGCATTCTTAATTCTTACTTTTTATTTTTTTTCCTCAAAACCCATCGTTTGCTCTTTATCATAGTAAAATCTAGCTTTTTTGAACATCGGTAACAAATGCGATGAAAATTGCTTTCCGGAAACTTTCAACCATTATTCAATTGTTGGTCACCTAACAATGTGTCAAGCCTAATAAATGCAGAAATTCATGCTTAACTGCTTTCTGTAATTGAAACTCACACGGTAAATCGTATTTATTAGACTCATCTCTTATTCTGTGCGTAGAAAAAATAGCTACTGACTGATCATAGGCTGAAAATCCTGATGTTATTTTCTTTAAGAATTGAGCCGCTGATTATTGATTAAACAAGCTGATCTTTGTCCCCAAGATTCTCTATCCTCACTGATTCCAATTACAACCTTAAAGGATTTTGTAATTTCCTTTTTAATTAAGATCATTACAAATCGACTTTCAATAACTTTACTTTCCACCAATAATTTTAATATTGGTATTGACCATACGGGAAGGGAGGTAACAAGTCCGGCTACGATAACTAATCTTATAGTTGCACTTCATTATTTACGTTTGGAGCAAAAAACTAGGAAAAGATCTAACTTTTAAATGGAGCGTTGAATGAGTAAAAAAAATCAGTTTTTAGTTCCACCGCTCGTATTTTCTTCCCAAACCCTCGAAGGCTTGGGAAGAAAATAACTTATAAGCGGTAAAACATAAAAAGAAGTTAGCAGCACATAATAGTGCCGCTGCCGTCCGTACATGATATATAACAGTAGCTTGAAACCCAATGACCAAAACGCTGGCTGCCCGAGCTACAATTGCCCCAATTGCACGTATAAGACCCCGCCATAATTTGTTTCATCTCATCCCGGCTCAGTACATCTTTGATGCTCTTAAAACTCATTTTTTGCTTTTTCATTTTTGTTTGAATTTAAGTTGCAAAAATAATAACTGACCTGTTTTGCCTTGCGGCCAGGTACAAGCCCTTTAAAACCTGTTTGTTTTGGCCAAAACAATTTCTTTTAAATTATCAATGTTCAGCGGGTCAATTATCAATTCGGAACACCCTCTGCATGTTGTAAAGTCATTTCACTTACCTTGATCTTTTCCAAGCCATCAGCAAGGGAGGGCGCCATCGCCAATAAATCATCTATCGTATATCCCCTGGGCAGTTCGTAGCCGTTTACAAAAAACGTGGGGGTCATACTAACCTGCCTTGTCCAACCATAATGCTGTTGCTCCAATTTGTCAATTACTGTATCGTTGGTTTTTATACCGTATTTCTTTTCAATTTTTTCCAAATCCCACAATTCAAACCAGTCGTGCATCAGGTTGGCGGTATTAGTTGATTCATTTTCCTTTCCATAAATATTATGAAACCAATAGCTCAACAAAGTCCCAACAGAGGCCGGGTCTTTTCCGTTTTTCACAAAACGCAAGGCCACGCTCACGAGGCCGGAGTAGGTGGCAACTAATTGGTGGATCACTTCATGCTCTAATTTGCAGGGGTTGCAATACAGATTGCTTACCATAATAATTTTTATCGGGGCTGATGGATTGCCCAACTGCATTTCATAATCAAATGGCTGTTCGTCCACTTTCTTTTGTTGACGCAAAAGTGTAGTAAACACCACGGGGTTATACTTTATTCGGTTGCCGCTGCCAAGCTGGAGCAGTTTTTGATAATGCTTCAAGCCCGCTTTTACGGTTATTACCATTAAAAGGACAATAAGCGCAGTTGCGCCCATCGGCATCAACACGGACAAACTTATGCTAATTGTAATTGAGCCCACATATAAGCCATGGGCAAACACCAGGGCCTGTATGATCAACAGGCCATCTACTATTAAACACAAGCGGCACCAGGTTTTGGCCACCGCATATTGGTAGTAAACAGAGAACGCTACCACCGGCAGGGCGAGCAAACCCGGAATGGAAAGAATGGGTAAAACAATTTGCCGTGAAGGAAGAAAGGAGGACATGCCAATTATGATGGACTGAAACAGGAAATAAGCAAGCACGGCATCGGAGAAGTTTACACCTAACAACGTAATGTCTGATTTAAGCACGCGGTCGCAATTGATGTTTTTCCCGGCATTGCAAAAGGCATCCACAGCCGTATAGCTGATGCCAAGCTCTTTGGCAAAAAGAAAATAGCCAACGATTACCCCGGCTACGGACAAGGCGAGGGTAATATTTTCCAATGTTGAAAGATAATATCCGGCAATCAGCAAAAGGCCGGTCAACGCGAGGATAATTATGGCGCTGTTTCTTTTTATGGACTTTTCCCGGGCATACATTTCATTGTTTTCATTATCCCGTATTGCATTTGTTGGTTCGGCCAGCAAAACGATACCGCCCCATTCATCTGTCAGTAGGGTTTGATGTTTCCGTAAGTCGTCCCCATCTTTTATAATAAGAAGATCGCCGCGGCCTTTGTCGAGGGAAGCGATATAGGGGTATTCCAGTTCATGAACCCGCTCCTTTTCAACCCGTGTTACAATATGATTTATTCCCAACCGGTTATAAACATCGGAGATACTAAGCAGGGAAGGGAAATCAGAATGGCCGATGATTAACCGTTTCACATACCGATCTGATATTGGCACTTTAAGCAATTTTAAAAACTGCGTTGCAACTTCATCCATAGGTTTATGCTTGCGTTAACAAACCTACCAATACCTTTTGATCAGGTCAATAGTAGATTTACTATTTATGTCAAGGTGTGATAATCTTTATTTCTCCCTATATAATTCCCAACTCTAGACAGCGTTTAACCAGTCGGACTTTTGAGTTTACCCCAAATTTCAAATAGAGGTCAGCGCGGTACTTTTCAATAGTACGCGGACTTTTACACATCAAAGCTGCTATCTCGGTGCAACTCAGGCCGGAACAGACATGCGCGAGCAGCTTCCTTTCCATCATGCTTAATTGAATTTGACCGGCATTGGACTGAAAACCCCCTAATCTTTTCAATCCATTTTCTTGACGTCAAGTCAATTGCATCGGAGTTGGACTTTCATAGAATGCAATACACGTATGAGCAATACATCTTTGCACTTGACTTGTCTGTCAACATTAAATCAATTGAGAAATCCGTTGACGCTTTGAAACTATTAGATGGACTTTTTCAGGCTTTTCAAGTTTGAATGCGTAGTCTTTGTTTTCATTCACGACAGTTTTAAATCAAAATATTCTAAGCAAAAAGAACACCTCATGAACCTTCAGTCAATCTTTGGATCTGTAGAAATCGGAAAAGATACTACAGGAAACTTCAAGCAAAGTATTTATGGTATTGCTGTAAAAAAGGGTGAAAACAAATTCATAGCCCGCTAGACAAGAAAAAGACCAAAAAGGAAGGAGATGAATCCAAAGACGGTCAGGTCTTGTACTTCAACTCGTTAACAGAAGCATCAAATGCTCTTGGTGTGAGTAAACTACGTTTGAGCTACAGCATCAACAGAGGTACACGGTGTGAGGGGTATCTAGTATTGGCATCTCAGAAGAAAACTAAGGCTTACAGACAGGCTATCGTTGCAACTGACATCATAGGTAACACTTATCGGTTCGAGTCAATACGTGACAAAACAATAAGAACGTAACAACAGCGACTAGTAAGGAGAGTAAAATCGAATTAGACATATCCGATGTACCAGATGGACAATACATTCTTTTGGTGCAACAAAAAGAAAAGGCTCAGACACAACAAATTGTAATCAATCATTGAATTTCAATATCAAACATCTTTCAGGGATAGAGGACAATTGAAAGGTGAGGGCAGGCCAAAAGCTTGCCCTTTTTTGTTACTTTGGCTGTGTATATGTTAGGTAACAATCTCTTGGCCAACCTGGTTAAATATGAAAATTGGTTTCCTCTCTCTTTGCTTACCTATCCTTTTGATTGCGTTTCAGGGACGGTCGCAGACATGCAAAGATCTACCCGCTAAATATACTTCGTATGAGCAGGCCAACAGCAAAATAAAAGCTGCTACTTGGACCTATTCAGAGGCAAGGAGCACCCCTGAAAGTTCTTGGATTAGGAGAATATCATATTGCAGTTGTGATGGAAGGACCGGATTTCTATTGATCTTAACTGATAGCAAAGAGTATATCCATGCAAAGTTTCCTAAATCAATGTGGGATGAATTTAAAGAAGCTTCATCAAAAGGTTCATATTATAACGAGAATGTCCGTGGTCGCTTTCTATTCTATCCTTAGGCTAAGATAGACTTAATAAACTCATGGTGCCTTACTACCTCTTATATATCTCAAGATAAAAATGGGCTGGTTTATGGTTTTAGCCACTTCAGAAAATTCATAAGTTACTGACCGTTTCATTTTGTTCATCAAGATATTTTTTAATCATACTCAATGATGTATCATAAGAAAGAATAGGCTGAAACAAAATATTTTCAAGTAAAAATTGGTACTGCATTATATCTTGCTGCAGGTTACGCAGGCGGGTTTGCGTGCCCCTATAGTTAGGATTGCCAAAGTTATCTGATACCATTGTCCTCGGAAAAATAACCCCTCATCAAAAATGGCCCAGGGGAAGTCCCGTTCCGGCGATAAGCACCGCGGCCAGGTGGCTGTGGAAGAGTTGTCAAGACCGACTGATTCCGCAAAGTAATCAAACCCAAAATCAGTCGCTCGTTACCAGCCTTGACGAGTCTGGAACAGACACCTACCTTCGCTGCTTATCGCCGGAACCGGACAACGATAGTTTACTACACAACTCCAAACGAAATTTTGGGCAGAGAATGGGGGCTAAGACAATAAGAATTACCGATTTGAGGTACCTTTTTTAAGAAAAATTAGAGTACCTTTTCTTCAATTGATATTCCATCCCCTTAAACCCCTGATTAATGTTTTCTTTTCAAATAAATCATAATTTATGACCACCAAAATTCAACTTGAGGAAACTGGCGGTACAATTACGGATTTCACCAACTACCAGGTGATTCTTTTATTCCAGCAACCCGGAACGCCACCGGAAGTAGGTACAACCGCGACATCATCAATGTTGACAGTATCAAAATCCGGTTTAGCCGAATTTAGCCAGGAGAACCTCCAGGTGGAGGGGCTAATAAATATCAGTGTCAAAGCGCCGGCGGGCAATATCATTGTAACAAAAGAAATTGAAAAAAATTTACTGATAGGTCAGCCATCTTTTCGTCTCGAATTTGGGTTTACCCGTGTCAATCTGACCGACAAGATTGTGCAGCCAACGGGTATGCTCACTGGAAGGTTGTTGGATGTTACGGGCAAAAGAAAAATGGATGAAATTCAAATTGTCATCTTCGCATCCGCTTCTTCAACACCGGAACAATTTTATCCGTTGCTGACGGTAACAACGGAAACAGGGGGTTATTTTTTTGCGGCCTATCCCAGCGGGGAATTTAGTGCAGCCAATGCGGTTATTGGAATACAATCCGTAACCGGCAAAAATAAAGTTAAAATTACCCTGGATAAGAATGAAAATGACAAAGGCATTTTTCCAAAAAGATTATTGTTGGTACTGGAACCGGAGGAGAGTGATGGTATACCTGCGGCGAAAAAAGATTGTGGTTGTGACGATCTGGATTTCCATGATCCAAAGAGAATTTTGGATGAGTTTTCATTTTATTCAATCATTCGTACATCCGACCCGGAAATAAAGGCCTACGCAATTACACAGCAACAGGAGATTTCATTGGAAGATTTATTAAGAGCTAGTCCCACATCATCCTATCCGATTGTTACAGGGATCATTGCAGATCCGGTCAGGGTATTCGGACATCCCGGAATGAGTTCAACTTTTCATGTTCAACCAGGAGCAACAGCGCTAATCGCTCATCCTGTTGGTACACTGGGTGCTGCTGGTACGGCACCGATCTTAACAGAAGACATGTCACAGGCACTGAAAAAAATAAAGATAAAGAAAACAGTGGTCAGGGATTTTATGGATAAGTATAAGGTGCTGAATAAAGATACTTATATCAACCTGCTAGAGATGAATGATGCAGAAAATGTAAAAAATGCAACGCAGGATGTTTTGCAGGCACCACTTGGAAGGACGTTCCTGAATTCAAACAACCTGGTAGACTGGGATAATGATCCCACGATTTACCAGGCTACGTCGATTGCATATGGCCATTTATTACATTACAAACAACAATGGTTGGCAGATGGGTATTCCCTTGGTGACTTGGTTTATAGTTTACCGCTGGCGCCGGGGCAAAAAAAAACAAATTGTTGTTTTTGATTGGGAGAGAAGGGAATCAGCCTCCAATATACAGGAAGTTGATTACGAAGAAAACCTGGAAAATTCGCTTAGCCGGGACCGGGACATTAATGAAATAGCATCTGGCGTTGTCAATGAAAAGATGAGCGGCAGTTCTTCTTCAACTGTAAAATCTGCCAGCGCAGGAATGGGTGCGGTCATAGGCCCATTGGTGATCGGGGCCTCTGGTGGAATCAGCAAGGGATCTTCATCAGCTTCACAAACATCAATGCGGAATACTGCTGTGAGAGATTCCCAGCACCTTTCAGATAAGACCGTGCAGGCCGCTAATGCAGTAAGGAGCCAGCGGTCTACAGTAATACAAACCGTATCACAGGGCGAAAGGTATGAAGTGAGTGCTGAATCAGTGGCCAATTATAATCATTGCCATGCACTCACGATCGAGTACTTCGAAGTGCTACGGCATTTCAAAGTTCAGCAACGGCTGGTAGAAGCGCAGGAATGCCTGTTTGTTCCATTACCGATTTCAACCTTTGATATAGATAAGGCAAGGCGGTGGAAAGAAATATTATTGGCAACGCTGAGAGATAAGAGCTTAAGAAAATCCTTTCTTGCATTACAACGGGTAAAAGATCACTGGGAGCACAGTGATTTTCCCGCAACAACTTTTGCGGCGGAGAATATATTGAACCTCGTGGCATCATTAAAAGTTAAAATTGAACTTACCTGTCCAATAGATAAACTGGAAGAACAAACAAGAACCGTGACATTGCCTATGGGTGGTTCATACCAGGAAAAGTTTACGGTACCGGTTTATGATGATAGTAAATGGACATGGATGACAGACTTATTGGGAATGAATGCTACTGATTTTTACAATTCTTACATAAAGGATCAGAAAAACCGGGATGAAATTTTCCGTAAACAGGTGGGTGATAAGATTGCACAAGAAATTGTCAATAATTTTGAGTTTAAGATTGTGGATGATAACGGGAATGATTTGCCGGCATCACTTGACGCTTCCCTTGCATCATCATATCACAATGCCGTTCCGTTGCTTGTATCAGTAAGATCAGGTTTGACTGGAATACCCAGGGAGAAATTTATTTATTTGAAAATAAGGCTTAAGACCAATCTTGCCTTACCTGACTATACTAAAATCCTGGTCATATCCGGTTCTGCTAATTACAGAACCAAACATATGGCCAACCGCCTTTTCAATTATACAGGGATTAACGACGACCTGGGACCTTCAGATAATGTGATGATCTATTGCGGTCCAACGCATGAGGAAATGCGGAACCCTAAAGAACAGGATGTAGAATTGGTGAATGATCTGATACATCACCTGAATGCCAACCTGGAATTCTATCATAAGATGATGTGGATGTATATGACAGCGGAGCGCCGCTTCATGTTGCTCGATGGAATTAATTTGTTTATTGAAAAAGAGGGGACAAGCAGGAGTGTAGCTTCTGTAGTGGCCAATAAGTTAATTGGTATCGTTGGTAATTCACTCGTGTTACCCGTAATACCGGGATTAAACCTGAATCCTGATTTTACACCAAAAATGCTCAATGAGGAAACAGGTGAAATTGTACCATTAACTGAATATTATGCGCATGAGCCGCTAGATCCGTTACGAATCAGTGTGCCAACCAAAGGTGTTTTTGCCGAAGCGATGATGGGCCAGTGCAATAGCTGTGAAATAAAAGACGAACAACGTTTCTGGAGGTGGGAAGAATCACCGATTCCGGATAGTCCCACCGCTATCAGCCCGATTGTTACGCCGGTCCCTACGGCGGTACAACCCAACCTGCAGGCTGCGCCGCTGGCTAACCCGGTAGTAAATATTCAAAATGCACCAGCTACGCCTGATCCTCTGGGTTATGGAGGCCTGCTGAACCTGCTGGGTAAAGGAGATACCTTCCGGGACATGACAGGCCTGACCGAAAACCAGAAGAATGCATTAGCTGGATTACAAGCCTCATTTGACACGAGTACAAAATTTGGACAAATGGGATTGGATCTGAAAAAATCGAATTTGACACACGATATCGAAGCTAAGAAACTGGATATGGAAGTACAAAAAGCAGGCAATGAAAACTCAATGCGGCAGCAAAAGTTCAACACAATGGCGCAGCTATTAAAGGATAAAGTAATTAATAAAGAGGATTTTGATAAATATATGGCGACCGAAGGTGTCAGCCCGGAATTAAAAAATATGGTAGATGCCAACAAAGCTGAGAAGAGCGGGGATATCACAAAGGACCAGAAGGATGCAGTAACACCAAAATCAACAACACAAAAAATAGGCGAACTTAAACAAAAAGAAGCTGCCATTAATGAATCGGTAAGCAGTAGTTCGATGACAAAGGAGAAAGGAAAAGAATTAATAGGCAAGTTATATGGTGATGCTCTTAATGATGCTTCCACTAAAGGGTATACACCGGAAGATATTGCTTATATGACCAAAGCAGTTAATGATAATAAGATTGGTAGTCTTTCCGCAACACCTGATACAGTGGACATCAAAGGGCAGGGAGATGCTACGAGTATGATAGTTCCTGAAGCATGGGCAGATGCAGAACAATTGAACCCTTCACTTAAAAGAACCTTCAAACCGGATACCAATGATAAATCAGGCAAAATTGAAGTGGAAGCAGTTGTTTCGTATGCACCTTCCGGATCTAAATTTATGTGGAGCACGGATAAGGTTGACTCGCTTAAGATTATGAACCCGGATAAAAAGAAAACAATAGTTGAAGCAGGTGAACCCGGGATCACTTCATTATTTTTTGAAATACTAGATAGCAGTAATAAGTCGTTACGGAAAGTAGCCGTGGATATTGGAGTCCCGCAATTTTTCATGGTGATGGATTCCTATATCAATTATCAGAATGCAAATGATATGGGAAGGGGAATTGCCCATGCGGACAGGTTTGATGCAGCATTAACGCAACTGGGGCTCTTAGCGGAAAAAAACAGTATTCTCAGGAAAATAAAAGAGTATACAGAATCCAGACTGATTCGTAAGAACCCTGATAATTCTTTGTCTGGTCGTAATCTAAGGCTCATATGGGTTATTGGTGATTTGAACGAATCGATGCCAGACAATATCTTCAATCCGCATAATGTCCGTCCACCAAAAGATTCCGAC
>Ga0184629_10001039_pt1 | contig 11681 bp, 13 predicted proteins | sample PLM4_32_b1_FD_133158 | JGI IMG/M metagenome (GOLD analysis project Ga0184629, IMG submission 133158) | Groundwater sediment microbial communities from an aquifer in East River, Colorado, USA - PLM4_32_b1 | ecosystem: Environmental > Terrestrial > Soil > Riparian zone | place: USA: East River... | reverse complement strand
GTTCATCCTGCGGTACTCGGGCGTGTTGTTCACGCCAAACTGCATTCCCGCGTCGATGCGCTCGTGCGGGAGGCCGAGCTCCGACACGCACCACATCGCCTTCTTCACGTTGACCGAGTTGACGCGGCCCCAGATTCTCAACATGTTCAGAATCCCACGGCCTGGCCGTCGCGCCGCGGGTCGCTGGCGGCGATGTAGCCGCCGTCAGTCTTCCAGATCATCTGCGCACTGCCGAACTGGTTGTAGTCGTCCACGTTGACGATCTTGTGGCCGCGCCTCTGCAGCTCTTCCAGCGTCGTGCCGGAGAAGCCGCCTTCCTCCACGCTCACGTCCATGCCTTGGACGAAGCGGAAACGCGGACCGTCGCAGGCGGCCTGCGGGTGCTGGCCGTAGTCGGCGATGCGCACTACCACCTGCGCATGTCCCTGCGGCTGCATGGTGCCGCCCATCACGCCAAAGCTCATCACGGGCTTCCCATCCTTGGTCAGGAACCCCGGGATGATGGTCTGGTAGGGACGCTTCTTCGGCCCGACGCAGTTGGGGTGCCCGGGCTTGAGCGAGAAGGTGCCGCCGCGGTTCTGCAGCGAGATCCCGGTTCCCGGCACCACCACGCCCGAGCCAAAGCCCATGTAGTTCGACTGGATGTAGGACACCATTGTCCCGGAGGCGTCCGCCGCCGTGAGGTACACGGTGCCGCCCTTGGGCGGCTTGCCGGGGCCGAAATCCTGCGCCTTCTTCGGGTCGATGCGTTTGGCGCGCTCCTTGAGGTACTCCGGATCGAGGAGCCGCGCGGGTGTCACTTCTTTCATGTGGTCGAGGTCCGCCACGTAGGCCCAGGCATCGGCGAAGGCGAGCTTCTGCGCCTCGATCTGCAGGTGAAGGCTATCCGGGCCGTCCACCGTATGGCTGCGGAGGTCGAAGTGCTGCAGCATCCCCAGCGCGATCAGCGCGACGATGCCCTGGCCGTTGGGTGGAATCTCATGCAGCGTGTAGCCGCGGTAGTCCATCTCCAGCGGCTTCACCCAGTCGGACTTGTGCGCGGCGAGGTCTGACACCTTCATCACGCCGCCGTTCTGGCGCGAGTGCGACTCCAGGCGCTCCGCCAGGGGCCCGTTGTAGAACGCCTCCCCCTTGGTCTTCGCGATGGCCTCCAGCGTCGCCGCATGGTCCGGGAACTTGAACACTTCGCCAGGCTGCGGCGCGCGTCCGTTGGGCAGGAACGCCTCGGCGAACCCGGGCTGGACCTTCAGTTCCGGCACCTGCTTCGCCCACTGGCCGGCGATGGTGGGCGAGACGAGGAAGCCCTCGCGGCCGTAGCGGATCGCGGCCTCGAAGAGTTTCTCGAAGGGGAGTTTGCCGAATTTTTCCGACAGCATCTTCCAGGCGGAGACACAGCCCGGCACGGTCACCGAATTCCAGCCGCGCTGCGTCATCGCCGGCTGGCCCTTGAAGAACTCGGGAGTCCAGCCCTCGGGCGAGCGGCCCGAGGCGTTCAGGCCGTGCAGCTCCTTGCCGTCCCAGATGATGGCGTAGGCATCCGAGCCGATGCCGTTGGAGACCGGCTCCACGAGCGTGAGCGTGATGGCGGTGGCGAGGATCGCGTCCACCGCGTTGCCGCCGCCGGCGAGCATCTGCAGGCCGGCCTGCGCGGCGAGCGGCTGCGACGTGGCGACGATATTCCTCGCCAGGACGGGCTTGCGAGGCCAGGAATAGGGGTTGCTCCAGCTGAAAGGCGTCACGCAGACTCCTGTTCCATGTCCAGCACCACGCGGCCGAGGATCTTCCCGGCCTTCAGCTCCTCCAGCGTGCGGTTGACCTCGTCCGGTCTGCGCAGCTCCACCGGCGTGGCCTTCAGCTTCTTCTTCTTCGCCAGCGCCACCACCTCCTTCAGCTCCTGCAGGTTGCCGACATAGGAGCCGATGATGCCGATGGCGCGCTGCGCGATCGGCGGCAGCGGGTGCACGAGCTCGCCGCCGTAGAGGCCGCAGAGCACGTAGCGTCCGCCCTTCCTCAGCGCGCCGGTGCCAAGCATCGCCGTGGCGGGCATGCCCACGAAGTCGATCGAGGCGGCGAGGTTGCCCATCGCCAATGCCCCGAGCTTCTGCACTGCGTCCGGCGTGCGCGTGTCGAGCGTGAGCATTGCACCCTGCTTCTTCGCCGCCGCGAGCTTTGCTTCGTCCACGTCGCAGGCGATCACGTTCTTGATGCCTTTGGCCTTGAGAATCGAAAGGGCGACGAGGCCCAAACCCCCGCAGCCGATCACCGCCACCCAGTCTTTCGGCCTGAGCTTGGGCAGCTTGTTCAGCCCGCTGTAGGCGGTGATCGCGGAGCAGCCCAGCGTCGCGGCGAAGCCCTCATCGATGCCGGCCGCGTCCACCAGGTACTTGGGGTGCGGCACCAGCACGTGCGACGAATACGCACCCGGCTTCATCACGCCGAGGAACTGCGCTTTCATGCAGTAGTTGTCCTGGCCCGCCTTGCACACCGCGCACTTGCCGCAGCCGATCCAGGGGTAGACGATCCTCTTCTGGCCGACTTTGACGCCTTTCGCGCGCGGTCCCACCGCCGCCACGACGCCGAAGGGCTCGTGGCCCAGGGTGAAGGGCGGGATGCAGCCGCGGTCCTTCACGTAGAAACGCTTGCCGCCGCCCCAGTCGAAGTAGCCGTCCCAGATGTGCACGTCGGAGTGGCATACGCCCGCGCGCGTGATTCTCACCAGCACTTCGGTGCCGGTGGGTTTCGGCGTCTCCTGCAGAACTTTCTGCAGGGGCTTGCCGTGCTCGATGATTTGATAGCTGATCATGCTTTGGCTGCCTCAGTGAGTGCTTGATCGATGTCCCACAGGATGTCGTCGAGCGATTCGATGCCCACCGACATGCGGACCATGTCGGGAGCGACGCCCGCCTTCAGTTGATCCTCGTCCGACATCTGCCGGTGCGTGGTGGAAGCCGGGTGGATGATGAGCGTCTTCGCATCGCCGATGTTGGCGAGGTGGCTCATGAACTGCGCCGCCTCGATGAATTTCTCGCCAGCCTTGGCGCCTCCCTTCACGCCGAAGTTCAACAGCCCCGACGCGCCCTTCGGCAGGTACTTCTGCGCCAGCTTGTAGTACTTGTTGTTCGCCAGCCCCGGGTAATTCACCCAGGCCACCTGCTTGTGCCCTTGCAGGAACTTCGCCACCGCGAGCGCGTTGGCGCAGTGCCGGTCCATGCGCACGGCGAGCGTCTCGACTCCTTGCAGCAGTAGCCAGGCGCTGATCGGCGAGAGCGTGGGACCGAAGGTGCGCATGATCTCCATGCGCGCCTTCATGGTGTAGCCGAAGTCACCGAAGGTCTCGTGGAAGATCACGCCGTGGTAGCCGGGCGAGGGGGTGGTGAACTCGGGAAACTTGCCGTTGCCCCAGGGGAACTTGCCCGACTCGACGATCACCCCGCCCATGGTGGTGCCGTGCCCGCCGAGGTATTTGGTCGCGGAGTGCACCACCAGGTCCGCGCCCCATTCGATCGGCCGGCAAAGGTAGGGCGAGGGCACGGTGTTGTCCACCAGGAACGGCACGCCCGCTTCCCTGGCGATCTTCGCCACCGCTTCGATGTCCACGATGTTGATCAGCGGGTTGCCGAGCGTCTCGGCATACAGGAGCTTCGTATTCGGCTTGAGCGCCTTGCGGAAATTATCCGGCTCGTCCGGGTGGACGAACGTGGTGTCGATACCCAGCTTCTTCAGGTTGACGCCGAGCAGGGTATGCGTGCCGCCGTACAGCGTGGAGGCCGACACCACGTGGTCGCCCGCCTTGCACAGCGTGAGGATCGCGGTGGCCTCGGCCGCCTGGCCGGTGGCGCAGGCAAGCGCCGCGCGCCCGCCCTCGAGCGCCGCCACGCGCTCCTCCAGCACCGCCACCGTGGGGTTGGAGATGCGCGAATAGACGTTGCCGAAGGTCTGCAGGTTGAACAGGCTCGCGGCATGCTCCGCCGAGTCGAAGACGAAGGAGGTGGTCTGGTAGATCGGCGCCGCGCGCGCCCCGGTGGCGGGATCCGGAATCTGGCCGGCGTGCAGCGAAAGCGTCTCGAACCCGAACTTGCGGTCGGCCATGATGCGCAGATTCTAATTCACGCCTGCCGGCGGGACACTTTGCGCCACATCACGCCCGAGGTGTCGATCGGAATGATCTCCTCCGCGATGCCGTGCGCGGCGCGGTAATCGTTGACCGCCTGCTGGCACGCCCTGACCGACGCGTAGTCGTCGATGATGGCGTATCCGCCCTTCTCCAGCCGGGGGTAGAGATGGGTCAGCGCATCCATGGTCGATTCGTAGAGGTCTCCGTCCAGGCGCAGGACGGCGAGGCTCTTGACGGGGGCGCCCGGCAGCGTGTCGCGGAACCAGCCCTTGAGAAAGCGCACCTGGTCGTCCAGCAGCCCGTAGCGGCGGAAGTTCTCCTGCACCTGCTCGAGCGATACCGCCAGTTCCTTGTACTCGTGGAACTTGTACTCGGCATCCTGGGGGTACTTCGCGGTGTTCGGCGGCGGCAGGCCCTCGAAGGAATCAGCCACCCAGACGACGCGGTCGGTCACGCCGCGGGCCTGCAGCACGCCGCGCATGAAAATGCAGGCCCCGCCACGCCATACGCCGGTCTCGATGAAGTCGCCCGGCACCTTGCGATCGAGGACATCCTCGACGCAGAAATGCAGTGCGTCGAGCCGTTTGATGCCGATCATTGTGTGCGCCACCACGGGCCAGTCGAGGCCGTCGCCGCGATTGTGCAGGTCAAAGGGCAGGTCGCGCCCCAGCAGGCTGCCGGGGTCCTGGTAGATCATGTTGGTGAGGCAGCGCTTCAACAGGTCCAGGTACAGGTCCTTCGCATCCTTCATTGGCGCTTCCTTCGGCATCCGGCATTCAGCGTGCGGCGTCGCCCATGCGGTAATCGTGGCTCAACTGGTCGAGGGTCTGCTTGAGCTTAGGGTCGAGGCGGTATTCGGCGGCGGCGACGCTCGCCTTGAGCTGCTCGGGCCGGCTCGCCCCGACGAGGGACGAGGTGACCGCCGGGTGCGCGAGCACCCAGGCGACCGCGAGCGTCGCGGGCTCGACTGCCGCCGCCTTCGCGAGGCCCACGAAGGCGTCCACCGTGGCGAACTCGCGTTCCTGCCAGTAACGCTCGGAGTACATCTTGCCCGCGGTGCCGAGGGTGAAGCGCGAGCCATCGGGCGGCGGCGTGGCGCGCTTGTGCTTGCCGGTGAGCAGGCCGCCGGCGAGCGGGTTGTAGGGAATCACCGCGAGCCTTTCTTCCTCGCACAGCGGCAGCAGCTCGCGCTCGATCTGGCGGAACAGCAGGTTGTAGCGTGGCTGCACTGAAACGAGCTTCGCCAGGCCGAGCGCCTCGCTGCGGCCAAGGGATCTGGCGACGCGGTAGGCATGGTAGTTGGAGACCCCCACGTACCTCGCCTTTCCGCTCTTCACCACCGTGTCGAAGGCTTCGACCGTTTCATCCACCGGCGTATTGGGGTCGAAATGGTGCACCTGGTAGAGGTCCACGTAGTCGGTGCCCAGGCGTTTGAGCGACGCATCGATGGCGTTCATCACGTGCTTGCGCGAGGTGCCCTGCTGCCAGGGCGCGCTGCCCATCTTGCCGCTGCACTTGGTGGCGAGGATGAATTTCTCGCGCTTTCCCTTGAGCCACTTGCCGACGATCTCCTCCGTACGCCCGGCGATGTCGGTGCTGCCGCCCAGCGGATATACGTCTGCGGTGTCGAGGAACGTGATGCCCTGTTCCGACGCGGCGTCGAGGATGGCGAGGGACGTTTTTTCATCGCACTGCAGCCCGAAGGTCATGGTGCCCAGGCACAGGCGCGAGACTTGCAGGCCCGTGGGGCCGAAGCGTACGTGCTGCATTGCCTGTACCTCCCTATTCCTCGTAGATCATCTTGACGGTCATGCCGCCGTCGATGGTCATATTCTGCCCGGTCATGAACGCCGCCTGCTCGGCGACGTAGAGGCAGGCGCTGGCGACGTCCTCGGGCGTGCCGACGCGCCCGACCGGGTGCTGCAGCTTGTCGCGGCGCGAATGCTTCCTGCCGCGCGTTTCGATCCAGCCGGGGCTGATCGAGTTTACCCGGATGCCCTGGGAGCCGAGGCTGATGGCGGTGGCGTGAGTGAGCGCAACGAGGCCGCCCTTGGAGGCGGAGTAGGCCTCCGTGCCGGGCTCGGACATGAAGGCGCGGGTGGACGCGATGTTGATGATCGCGCCCTTCTTCTTGTGCTTCACCATCAGGCGCGCCGCCGCCTGCGTGCAGAGAAACGCGCCGCGCAGGTTCACCGCGAGCACGCGGTCGAATGCCCTGGCGGAAAGGGCGAGCAACGGCGCGCCGGCGCGGATGCCGGCGTTGTTGACGAGCACGTCGGGGCAGCCAAGCTTGCGCGCCGTGGCGCGCAGCCAGGTCCGCACGTCCGCTTCCCGGCTGATGTCGGCCCTGAAGAATGCGGCGTTCGTACCGAGGTCCGCGAGCGTTTCCCGGCCCTTGCGGGCGTCCAAGTCGGCGATCGAGACCGCGTAGCCGTGCCGGGAAAAGTGCAGCGCGATGGCCCTGCCGATGCCCTGCGCGCCGCCGGTGACTGCGAGGACTTTGCGGCGCTCCATGCCGCGAAGTGTAGCGTGCTCAGGCGCCGGCGAGTTCCGCCTCATAGAGGGCGAGATCGCCCTGCGAAAAGCAGCAGAAAATCACTTCGCGTAGCGTCGCGTGCCGCGGCGCCAGGTCGCGGACCGTGGCGACCGCGATCCGCGCCGCCAGCTTGACCGGGTAGCCGTACACGCCCGTGCTGATGGCGGGGAAGGCGATCGTGGCGATGCCGTTCGCGGCGGCGATCTCCAGCGAGCGGCGGTAGCAGGAGGCGAGGAGTTGCGGCTCACCCTCTTCGCCGCCGTTCCACACTGGGCCGACGGTGTGGATCACGAATCGGGCGGGCAGGCGGTAGCCTTTGGTGAGCTTTGCATCGCCGGTCTCGCAGCCGCCGAGGCGGCTGCACTCCTCCAGCAACTCGGGCCCGGCAGCACGATGGATGGCGCCGTCCACACCTCCGCCGCCGAGGAGCGAGGAGTTGGCCGCATTGACGATCGCGTCCACCGCCAGGGTCGTGATGTCAGCGCGCAGGGCTCGAAGCGCGGCGGGCAATGTGGGCGTTCCAGGCGGTAGCGCGTTGGTTCACTGCATGCTGTTGCGCAGGTCGACGAGGACCTGATCGGCTCCGGTAACGCGAATCAGGCCAATGCGCGGAAACTCGAGGTCTGCGATCACATAGACCGTCAGCGACAGGCTGGCTGCAAGAGTCACCACGTGGAACCAGCTGCGCACCTTGTTGGGCGAAGTGCCGTAACCGACCAGCAATGCGCCAACGAGACAGAGCGCACAGAGCAACGCGTAGATGACCAGCGGCGGGTGATTCCGGGTTGCCATCACCCGGGTGGTCGTGATGTCGATCATGTCATTCAATGCGGGAAGCAGGAGCTTGATGGCGTCGCCGGAGGCGTCCTTCCTATGGCTCGCGGCCAATGCCAGCGCCCAGATATCCCGCTGCAATGCGTCGCCCGCGGCGAGCTTTGCCGCCGTGGCGACCTCATCCTCCACGTCCCGATAGGCTACCGATCGCACTTCCGCATAGCGGCGAAAGAGCTTCCTCATCTCCGGTTGCGCGGCAACGGGGAGCAGATCGATGCGCAGGTAGGCGGTACCGATGGCGTTGGCCTCCGCGGTGATCAGGTGCCGGCGCTCCTCGAAGCGCGACGCAGCGCCGGAAAAGGTGAAGGCGATAAGCAGGCCCAGCAGGCCGAACACCGCCGCCTCGGCCGCACCGGCGCCCTTCGCCAGGCCATCGGGGTCGTGCGCACTCCTCGCGACGCCGATGCGCCGCCCGGCCTCGGAGAAGATCAGCATGCCAAGAAACAGGCAGGCGACGATCAATGCGCCGGTCAATGCAAGCTTCATTCGCGGTTCGAGTGAAGTTTTCTGCCAGCCATTTCCGGTGCGGGCAGGCCCGCGCACCAGAGCGGAGCGTCGGGTCGCTAGCTGCGGGGCTCGGACGCCGGGTCGACGTCCGGCTCAGACTCGGGCTCGGTGCGGGACGCGGCGCGCCGGTATTCCGAGGGGGGGATGCCGACCTGGTTCAGGAAAAAGCGGGTGAAATTGCTTTGCGCCGAAAACCCCAACTCGGCCGACACGTCGGCAATGCGCGTCCGGCCGGTGGAGAGCTTGGAGATGGCGCTCTCGACGCACAGCATGTCGAGATACGACCTCGGCGAGCGCCCGGTGCAGATCTGGAACAGGTCGTAGAAGCGCGAGCGCGACAGGCCGACCTGGCTGGCCAGGTCGTCCATGTTCACGTCCTTGTTGGGGCGCGCGCGCAGCAGCGCCAGCGCCTTGCGGATACGGGTGTCGGCGAAGCGCGAGCCGCGCCAGAGCGCAGCCCCCGCACGGCGGCGCGCAACGTAGGTCTCCACCACCGACAGCATCAGTTCCTCCAGCATGAACTCGAGCCGCTCGGGCGACAGGAACTGGTCGTTGAGCGCTTCGATCGCCAGCGCATCGGCAAGCTGGCGGATGCGCGGCGCGATCACCTCGCGCGAACGCGGGAACATGCCGCCGCCGGCGTCCTCGAACGCCGCGGGGAAGCTCGCCTGCAGCCAGGGCACGGAAGGGTGGTAGGCGATGACGCGCGCGCTCGCGCCGTTGGCGCTGCCCAGGAGCTGCGTGGGCTCGCCCGGGTTGGCGAACACGGTGTCTTCGCGCGTGAGGGGTAGCTGCACGCCGCCGATCGAGACCATGCTATCGGCGCCATCGTGCTTGATCAGGATCAGGGGCTCGGCCAGTGCCTGGGGTTCACCCGGCGCGGAAGCCTCCGCGAGCACCACGCGGCCGAAGCGGCCTTCGAAGATGCGGATCGATTTGGACATGGACGCTAGGATAACGGTCCGCCCTGGCGCGCGCTAGTCCCGCACAGGAACAAATTATCGAAAAAACAGATATCTGGAATGAAAGTTCAGTACGCGAGCCAGCGCGGCCGTTTGGCCGAGATCACCTTGGTATTGACCCCCACCCAGTTCAGGCCGCCGAACAAGCGCCCGTGCTCGATCTTCACGCATCGGTCCAACACCGCCTCCATGCCGGCCGCGCGCGCCTTGGTGGCGGCGGCCGTGTTCTTCACACCGAGCTGCTGCCAGAGCACGTTGGCGCCGATGGCGATGGCGTCCTCGCAGATCGGCATGATGCCCTCGGTCTTGCGGAAGCAGTCCACGATGTCCACCTTGCCCGGGATGTCGCGCAGCGACTTGTAGCACTTCTGCCCCAGCACCTCCGTGTAGCGCGGGTTCACCGGGATGACGGTGTAGCCGTGCTCCTGCATATACTTGGCGGCGAAATAGCTCGGGCGGAACCAGTCCGCCGACAGCCCGACCACCGCAATGACGCGGTTCTGCGAAAGGATGCGGCGCAGTGTGTTGATGTCGTCCATGGGGCGGATACTATAATCGGGCGACCCCAAGGAGGAACTTCTTTCATGTACGTAGAGGAACGCATGTACCTGTTGCAGGTCGGCAAGGCGCCCGAGTACTTCAAGCACTACGAGGAAGTCGGCATGAAGATCCAGCTCAGGCACCTGCCGAATCTCGTCGGCTATTACGTCACCGAGGTCGGCATGCAGAACCTGGTGACCCACATGTGGGCGTATGACGACCTGCTGCAACGCGAAAAGATGCGCGCGGCGATGCAGGCTGACCCCGAATGGCAGGCCTACCTGCCGCGCATCCGCCCGCTGATGGTCACGCAGGAGACACGCCTCCACAAGTGCGCGCCGTTCTTCGTCGAGCGCCTGAAGAAGATGCTCGCGGCCGTGAAGTAGCGATGAGCCTTCATCCCCAGGTCGTCCAGCTGATCGAACGCGCGGCCAAGTCACCGCTGCCGCCTTACTACGAGGTGCCCGCGCACGTTGCGCGGCGCATCTACCGCGACACGCGCAGTGTGGTGGCGCCGAAGGCTCCCGAAGTCGCCGAGGCGCGCCTGCTGCTTGCGCCCGGCCCGGTGGCGCTGCGCGCCTACCGGCCGCATGGCACGAAGCCGGACGAGCAGCTGCCTGCGCTCGTCTACATCCACGGCGGCGGTTGGGTGATCGGCGACCTCGACACGCACGACGTGCTGTGCCGCCAGCTCGCCAACGGCGCGCGCTGCGCCGTGTACTCGGTGGACTATCGCCTTGCTCCCGAGCATCCGTTCCCGGCGGGAGTCGAGGATTGCATAGCAGCAGTGAAGTTCGTGGCGGGGCGGCACAAGCAGATCGCCGTGGGCGGCGACAGCGCGGGCGGCACGCTTGCCACGGTGACGGCGCTCGATGCACGCGACCGCGGCGGTCCGAAGATCGATTTTCAGCTGCTAATCTATCCAGGCACAGACCAGCGCGCCGCGCACCCCTCGGTGACGCGCAACGGCGAGGGCTACCTGCTGACGAAAAAGGCGATGGAGTATTTCCGCGGGCACTACCTGCCGAACCCGCGCGACTACCTTGACTGGCGCGCTTCGCCCCTGCTCGCAAAGAGTCTTGCCGGACTGCCGCCCGCCTACGTGATTACAGCGGGCTACGACCCGCTGCTCGACGAGGGCCGCGAGTACGCCGAGCGCATGGCGAAGGAGGGCGTGGAGGTCGCCTACCGCGAGTACTCCGACATGGTGCATGGCTTCCTCCTGTTCGGCGGCGTGCTCGATACGGCCAATGCCGCGGTGTCCGAGTGCTGCGAGAAGCTGCGCAACTGCTGGAAGACGGAGGACACTTGCCGTCCCGTAACGATCTGATCTGGCAGACGCTGTTCCAGTTTTTCATTGCGGTCGTGCTGGTGTTCGCCAGCATCGGCTTTGTTGTGGGCATGGGATTGATCTTTTCCAGCGCGCGCACCCTGCGATTCTTGCAGGGGATGAACCGATGGGTTTCCACCCGCGACGCTTTCAGGGCCATGGACCTGCCGCGCAGCACCGAGCAGTTCTCGCACCGCAATCGGCGCTGGGTCGGCTGGGCCCTGATCGCAGGCGGAATTTTTTCGACGTTCGGATTGGCCGCCGGAGTCGACGCTGCCGCGGTCGGCACGACATTCGCCAAAGGCGACATGGCGCGCCTGGTCGCGATCGTGGCCGGGACCTTGAGGTGGTTTCTGATCGTCGGCAGCGTAGCCGGCGTGGTGGTCGGAGGTATGCTCTGTTTTTCCCCGGACGCCTTGGCCACCCTGGAAAAGTTTGCCAACCGGTGGTTTACTGCCCGGCGCATGCTGCGAGGCGGGGATGACATGATTCTGACTCTCGACCGGCTGGTCGAGGCGCATCCCAGGCTGTCGGGCGGGATTCTCGCGTGCACATCGCTGGGCGCGTTGGCCTACGCTGCCGCACTGCTGTTCGCCCGCTCATAAGGGCGAATTTCCTTGAAGCATGATCTGAAACTCCGCCACGGAGGACGCATCCTCGCCGACGCGCTGGTCGGCCACGGCGTGAAGATGGCGTTCGGCGTGCCGGGCGAAAGCTACCTGCCGGTGCTCGACGGCTTCTACGACGTGCGCGAGCAGCTGAAGTTCGTCATCTGCCGCCAGGAAGGCGGCGCCTCCTACATGGCGGAGGCCTACGGCAAGCTCACCGGCCAGCCGGGCGTGCTGTTCGTGACGCGTG
>Ga0184629_10001036_pt1 | contig 11688 bp, 6 predicted proteins | sample PLM4_32_b1_FD_133158 | JGI IMG/M metagenome (GOLD analysis project Ga0184629, IMG submission 133158) | Groundwater sediment microbial communities from an aquifer in East River, Colorado, USA - PLM4_32_b1 | ecosystem: Environmental > Terrestrial > Soil > Riparian zone | place: USA: East River... | reverse complement strand
TCCGCATATTCCTATCTATTGGTTATATAACTGGAAGCCCTTCAAACCCCAGTGCCTCAGTTGCCCGTGGGCAGCATTGCTTCTCGACAGAGTTCTCCAACGTTATATCTGGGATGGCCAGGCACAGTTGATCGACAAAGACGATGCTGCTGTGATAACGGGTCATATCGTTAACATCGACAATAAGAAAATCGGTTTTAATGTGTACCTGAAGCTTGAAAAAAAACAAGACTGGAAAACCTGGAGTGCGCAGGGCGGAACATACGTTGCGTTCACACTGGAGGCGTTGCTGACCGCGAAAGCCAAACATACGTCCTGGACTTTCTGGCAACTCTCACCCGAAAGTTACCTCGAGGGAACGGGTGACGTATCGGGTAAGCTCTTGCTAAAGTCAATTCCAGGCATTATCAAAACCGGCTTCCAGTTAGGGGACGGGGCCAACGGTTGGGATAGAGATTTCGGCTTGGGAGGCTCGTTCGCCTATGCGGGAAAGGTGATCGTTAATGGAAAGGGACAATCTATTAAAGGGATTGGAAGCATCAACGTGGATGCCGTTCTCTGCAGGGAGGGCTGTACTCCGCTGATAGAACTTCAGCTTCCGTTAACCGAAGCGCTGGAGAAATCCAGTGACGATACTTTCGCTGTGTATCCCATACCGGCACGTGGGCAGCTGACTATTTCTGCAGCGACGTTGGCATCGGGTAAGTACACGGTGAAATTTTATAATGCTAAAGGCTTCCTCAGAAGACAGGAAACCATGGATACTGATAACGGTGATTTCTCCTTGTCCTTGCAGGATGTGGAATCCGGTCTGTATGTGTTGACCATTATTTCACCAACAGGCGATGTGCGATATAAAAAGTTAACCGTGGAATAAAGACCTTTTATACCTCTAAAGCACGGCAGTCCTTTGACTGCCGCTTGTTTTTGTGCCACCCCACTTTCTTTCTGTAAAGTAGGTGAGCAACATGGCATAGCGACTTTATTGCACCTCATCAAACATCTCCCGGCTTTAGGACTTTCGTATTCACTCATTATTCAAGAAGATTTTTGTCATTTTAATAATTCTAATGCATCTTTAACGATGTGTGATGATCAGAATATTTTTAGAAATATGCTCGTTATGGTTATGGTAATGTCAGGCCCTTATAAAAACTAAGATGAAAGTAATCTACGAAGAACATGTAGCCGTTCGAAAGAAGCCGTTGAACCTGCAAGAGTCGGACTTACATTTATTTAAAGATGAGTTGGAAAGAAAGATAAGGGAAACGCATGTTCTGACGCTGCATGATGTTTATTTAGTGAATTCGATAATCTTCAGCTTGTCCAGGTTAAAATTCTACACTTCCTATACGTATCCTCCTTTTGATAATTTTGGTTTAAAATCAATTGGATTGAACTTATTTATCTTACTGAAGATGTCTAAGTTTCTTTTTCCAACAAAGAAAGAAAGCTTATTGCAAGCCGTTTGGATAGCAGATCGAAGGAGCAATGAATATTTTCATTGGCTGACAGACGCCCTTCCCAGGCTGGTTGTGGCAAAGGATTTCGTTGGAAACCATCCGTTAGTGCTTCCAGAACATTATAAGAAGTACCGCTATATAACCGAATCACTGAAGTTATTTGATATCCCGGTCAGGTTTTGTGAATCGTCAACAAAATTAAAAATTCATGAGTTGATCCTGCCAAGTCATACGGCCATGTCCGGAAATTATAATAAGGTTGTCATCAATAAACTCAGAGATATCTTTTTATTAAGATTTAAGGATACTGCACCTAACCGATTAATCTATATAAGCAGAAAGAAGGCTCAGAAGAGAAAAGTGGCCAATGAAGATGACGTTGTGGCTCTGCTGGAAAAGTTTAAGTACGAAGTGCATTATTTTGAGGATTACTCCTTCGAGCAGCAGGTTAGGATTTGTGCGCAGACTAAATCTTTGATTGGATTACACGGGGCAGGATTAACGAACATGTTATTTATGCAAGCCCATGGCCAGGTTCTGGAACTGAGGAATGAAAACGATTGCCATAATAACTGCTACTTTTCACTCGCTTCAGACCTAAGCATTGATTATTACTATCAGTTGAGCAAAGGAAATAAGAATGATACTCATACTGTAGATGTATCCGTAGATTTAAATGAGTTGCAAAGAAACCTTGAATTGATGAAGGCTTCATCAAAATGAATAGCCCACCACAGAAGCGCAGTGTCCCCGAGGCGGGAGACACTGCGACGACATAAATAACCTACACTCTCAAGAACACGTTCTTCCTATACAAAAAATATAGAAACACCCACTTTACAAGGATATAACAAATTGCAAACACCAGGATGTTAAACGGATCACCAACCCATTGTATAAGCCATTGAAAAATGGCTTCCGTGGTGTATTGCCATCCGATAAACTGCCCGGACATATAAATCAAAATGGAATTCATACCGATGATACTAAAGAAAAATGCCCATCTTTTGAAACCGCGTACATCAATTATATAGTAAAAAAACGCCAGTAAAATAAGACTCAGTCCCCCTACGTGTAACACAAATGAACTGGACCAAAGATTTTTATTGATGGGAAAGACCAGGTTCCATACCTGGCCCAACGCAATAAAAACTATTCCGATGATCAATAATTGAAGCGTTTTACGCTGCATAGTCAGCGGACTGTTTTTTAACAAATTGCCCGCATAGATTCCTAACAATCCTGTGGAGATCGCAGGAATGGTAGAGATCAGTCCCTCAGGATCGTGAATGCCTAAATAAAGTTTACCCGGAAGAATCAGACGATCAAGATAGGAAGCGAAATTGCCTTCCATAGTTAAATCTCCCTTCGGAAAACCAGGTGCAGAATTGAATACCAACAGAAGCCAGTATCCTACCAGCAAAGAACAAAACCAAATGATTTGACCTCGCTGCTTGGTATATAAGTATATGATGTTAGCAAACATGTAGGCCAACCCGATCCTTCCGAGAACGCTACCAAAACGAATTTCAGAAATGGGGCGAAGCTCAAGACCATTGTTATAAATGATTCCTAACAACACCAATATCAGTCCCCTTTTAATCACACGAAGTAACAGTTGTTGTCTTGTCTTGCCTTTTTCCAGTTCCTTGCCGATCGAGTAAGGAGTTGCAACACCGGCCAGAAACAAAAAGAGTGGAAAAATCAAGTCATAGAAATGAAAGCCATGCCAGTCGGGATGGGTGAGTTGTATGGACATAGCTTCCCAAAATGAACCGCCCGTTATTTTCGCCAGGCTATGAACAATTTCTTCGGCTCCCATAATCCAGAACATATCAAAGCCCCGGAGCGCATCAAGGGAGTATAGCCTGTTCGATGGAGTAATTTGTGTCATGGTTATCGTTGTAAACTAAATTCAGTCTTCACCGGAAATCTCAATGTCCTCCGAATTTGGAAAAGCGTGATACAAAACGTAAGACGCTTTTTCATCTGCTGTTAGCTGAAAGGTAACATTTTTTGACCCCTGTTTAACCGATACATTTTTCCAATCAGGATCCACATACGTTTTTAAAGTCAACGGGAAATTATATAGTGCAGGGTCAAGGGAATGCGTGATGCTTATTACAATTTTACCCGCTGATTCAACCGTGTTTAATTTAGCATTCACCCTTTCCCTCATGTACTTGGTTACTTCGCGGAAAGGAGCTACCCAGAGGTTTTCCTCATGTTGTTTCATATAACCGAAATATTCCTGCAGTTCTTCATGGGGTTTAGCTTCCCACCCTATACCATCAATGCCGTGGAACGTCAGCACGAGCCACACGTTATCGTGAATTAATAGCGTATCCACCCAAGATTTCATCACGTCTATCGTAGTTTTTTGCAACGGACCCCTTTGCCATTGTACATATTCCTTATCGGAGGAGGCCGGTGTCATTTTACTCCCCCGGTTAAACTCTTCCAGAAATGGTTCGGGCATCCGGTTCCGTAAGGCGGGATGGATCTTATAAGCATATTCCATCACCCGTTCGTTTTCTGTACCGAAAGGACATTCCGCTGAAAAAGTATGCTCGGGGCCAAGTTGATTCAGAATTTCCTCTTTACACTTTTCCATTTCATACAACAGGTTTTGTTCATCCAATACCGCGAGCCGGGGGTGAGAAATGGTATGACTGCCAAACTCATGTCCTTGTGATGCAAATTGTTTTATCTCCTTCCAGGTTATAAGTTCCCCCTCGTGCAGCACAGGCCTCACTTCGCGAAAAGATTTTTTCTTCCTTACTGCTGCAAAGGCCTCTTCAACCTTGGCAATGGCCTCCGTGATTTTGCCGCTTTCAAAAAGTGACCCGGCACTGTTGTGGAGTTCCACAGCATTTTCAATATCCAGAAAACGTACGGCCGAAGCCCGTTCAAACAAATTTTCCCGAGTCGTAGGGGAGTTAGCAGTCTCTTTAATAATTTCTGCTATCGGTCTCCCCAAGAACTTAGGGGGAAATTGAGATCCCGGGATGTCCGCTGTATTAATATAAAATGTACCCCTGTACCCAAGGTTATTCATGATGGGCAATGCCTGGCGGAACTGATTGATCGTGGCATCGTCAAAGGTCATGGAAATTGCCGCTTTTTTATCATCCTGCCATTTTGTGATTGCCGTTTCGCTTTTGAAATCCGAGCACGAAGTGATCCCGGCAAGTACCCATAAGGTTATAATGAGCATTCTTATCATAGCTGCTCTCAATTTGTCCTTTTTAATCTATTCAAAAGGTGCGCTGAACGTTTCAAGGGATGCCCATTACTTTGGTAATTCCTTTATTCTGACATTCCTGAATTTAACAACAGATCCATGCCCCAAAAACCCGATATGGCCCGAGTTACGATTTAATCCCGGGTGTTCTTTATGATCTAATGTTCCATTCTTTGATGCCTTTTTCATATCGCCTTCAACAATGACAGTTCCATTGAGGGTGACCTTTATATAGTCTCCTTTAACATAAACTTCCTCCTGGTTCCACTCACCGACCGGTTTCAGGTAATCACGTTTTGCAGCTATGATACCATAGACGGAGCCATGATATTGCCATACTTCCAGCTTAGCATAAACAGGTGCAGTATTATCCAGTATCTGGATTTCCTTCCCGACGTATGCGGCATCTCCTTCCAGTGGGGCATGAATACCCAAACCATTGTTTGCACCCGGTGTAAGTTGAAACTCAAATCTGAAAATAAAGTCAGCATATTCTTTTTCAGTGTTGAGATTACCATGACTTTCTTTGGACGGGTAAATAGCAATGGTATTATCTTCTACAACATAATCTGTTTTATTACCTACCCAGTTGTTAAGATCCTTACCATTAAACAACACTTGGAATCCTTGTTCATTTTCTTCCTTTGTAAGTTGATAGGGTTTATTGCTTAACTCCTTTACATAAATATTTCTAAAGGCCAATTCGGTACCGTGCGCCTGTAATTCAATCGCTTCTGCCGGAAAAATAGGAATGTTCCTATCCCAATAATTTTCCATGACAACATTGTCGACCACCAGCACGCCATTTAAATACACGGTAACACGATCGCCAAGCATCTTAATGTAAAATGTGTTCCATTCGCCAACAGGGTTATCGGCAACCACTAAGGGTGTGCTCCTTTCTTTTTGATTATTGTAGAGTCCACCAGAACCTACCTGGGCGCCATCTTCAACGCGGGAGATATCCCATATCTGAACTTGCGGTGAGCCTCTTAAATAAATTCCACTATCACCGTTTTTGGATATCTTCCAATCCACAATCATTTCAAAGTCTCCGTAGGGACGCGTGGTGCATAGATTTGCTCCATCACCCTGAAAGAAAATGACGCCATCTTTTACACTCCAGTTATTTTTTACCTTAGCATTAGCTTCACTTTGTTTTTTAGCCAAAACTTCTTTGGACATTTTAGCCCGTATAATAGGGTTCTCCACCAAGCCTTGCCATCCCCTAAGATCTTCGCCATTAAAAATTGACTCATATCCTTTGGTGTGTGGGAGATTCTCAAGATAGGTGAGTATATCGATCCGTTCGTACTGACTGTCCTCACCAGTTAATTTATCGAGCATACGCTCCAATGTATTGCGCACTTCCATTCCTGTCAGGCCAGGTTTAGCATCGGCAGTTGGCAACGCTATTTGCATCGCCGCGCGACTTGCGGCACCACTTAATTCCTGATCTTCAAGATAGTTTGATACAAATATCAGGGACAAAAATGTTCTTACATTGCCGGCGGCCCGGATAACAGCAACTTTTTCTTTTTTGTCTGACGCCAGGGTCATGATTTCCCGAAGCATCAAAAGCTTTTGGTCATCCGGCCAGGCTGATTTGCTTACCTGAGAAACAAATGCCTGGAATGCCGGCTCATGATATTTTTTTAAATTTTCATCTTTTCGGATAGCCATTAGCGTCCTGGCGGCTTCATTATTTTGCCAATCTGCCAACGCTTCAAAAGCTACTTCCTTTTCTTTCTCGTTACCGTGATAAAAAGTGGAGACAACTTTTTCCAGCGCACCATGATCATTTACATAAGGTAGAACCGGAAGAAGTTTAATTTTTTCTTTTTGATAAGCATCATTGATCAGGGTGGCGGTGTTTTTGTCAAGGGCAGAAATGATTGCTGTTTGAATTGCTTTTAGATCCTTTTCGCTTTCCGAGTTGGAGAGCATTTTTAAAAGATCAGGAACATTATTTCCTGAAGCTACGTATGGCAATGCATCATATGCGGCATTCTTAACTGCCGGATCATTCGATGTGGTATGCTTGGCAACTACATCAAATTGACTGATGGCCCTACGCGCAGCCAGTAGTTGTAACACCGCTACTTTGTTTTTTGGTTGAGCGGTGTCTATTTTCTGTGCTATTAAACTTCCAGTGTCTTTGTCTGCTAATTGAAGGATAGCTGCTTTTGCAGCGTCAAGTTCAGCGTCATCCGTTGATCTTAACAGGTAATCCAGCAAAGCCGGCATAAATTTCTTATTTCTGGTGCTGGCGATTTCCGAAGCGGCAGCCAATCTTGTTTGTTGGTTTGTGGAGGAGAGACCTTGCACCAGGATAGTTTCAACAAAACCTTCATTCCGGTTAGCCCTGGTCAGCATTGAAAAGATGTCGGCTTGCGCTGAGCCGGATGATTTTTTATATTCTTTTTGCCACAGCGCAAGGGCTGAAGGTGTGTTAGCAGCAGGAGCGGCAATCTTCAGCACTTCCTTTTGATATTCTCCGTCAAAACGGCTGTGTTCTTTGATCAGTGTCTTAACAGATCCTTCAGGATCGATTTGTGCAAGACCTTCTAATCCAGCCAATCTGAAATGTTGTTGGGCAGGATCCGGACTATTATCCAATATGGCCTTACTTATTTGTTTGACAAGCGCGCTATTGCGTTTGATTGTCATCTGATGCATATACTCTATCAAAGCATTGGTGGCTTCCGTTGGATCATTTTTGAAGCCGACATTTTTTGCCTGTTGTAAAAGGACATTGTAAGAGCTGGCATCAGCAATCAATGCTATTGACCATAAAGCTTGCCTTTTTAGCAAAAGATCATTACCTGAAGCAAACTTCGTGATAGATTCCAGTGCAGGCACGTACTTAAATCTGCCCAACGCTTTAATCAACTTAACTTGCGTGGCTGCAGGCTGGTTGTTTAGTGTCTTTGCCAATGCCTGGCGGGCATCTTCTGTGCCAATGGATACCAATGCAGAAACAGCGGGATCAAATAATTCTTTATCGTTAATATATTCTGTTAATGCAATAACCGATTCGTTGGAGCCAATCAATTTCAAGTTACTCATGAAATAAGCCTTCACTTCCGCGTCACTTACCTTGCTTAACGCAACCAGGTATGCGTTTTCAATCTGCGATTTCTCTTCTTTCGTAGTAGCATAGTGCGTGAGCAGTGACACAGCATAACGGGAAGCTGTTCCCGTAACATTGCCATTAGGTTGAACCCCATCGGTCAACATCACTAAACCTTCATCGCCAAGATTAATCAATTCATGGAATAATCTATTGGCCTGCTGGTTGTCCGTAGCCGGTAGCAAGGACAATACATCAGCCAACTTGGTTTTCACTAATCGCTGATCCTGAGCGGTGAGAAACAGCGGTAGAAGAACTAACAGAAGAAGCGTTATACGTGTGAATTTATTCGGTTTCATTTTTCAATATGTTCTAATGTAGTGATTAGATTTTCCAGGGACCTCTCATGGGATCATTGATCAGGCGGTTGGCGGCGTCATCATTAATGAATTCTTGTTTAACGGGATCAAAATCCAACGATCTTCCGAGCTGAAGCGCAATCTTACCGATGTTGACGATCGTGCTGGACCGGTGTCCATTCAGTTCGTTAAGGCCAAACTTCTTACGGTTGATGACGGATTCAGAAAAAGTAGAAATCTGTGGCTCAGGATCAGGGAACGTATCGATGACTTTTAGGATGTCAGGAATATCGGATCTGAATCCGCGATAAATTTTTCTCTTTGGTCCTTCGATGTAGGGCACATTGGTATCCTTATTTTCGCCATCGAGTATAATTTTACAACTATCCGCATAGGTAAACTCGATTCGCTTCCAGGTACCCACCGCATCATCGTGTTGTTGTGGTGAATCAACGTCGACTCTAATCGGGCTCGTGTTGTCTTTTCCTAAAATGTATTGAACAGGATCGATGTAGTGTTGCCCCATATCACCCAGGCCCCCTCCATCATAATCCCAATACCCTCTGAACGTACTATGCACGCGGTGAGGATTGTAAGGTTTGTAAGGAGCAGGGCCAAGCCACATATCATAGTCCAATTCCGCTGGCACCGGGGTAGGCTCCAGATTGGTTTTTCCAACCCAGTAAAACTTCCAGTTAAAACCTGTAACACCACTGATGGTGACCTTTAATGGCCAGCCTAAAATTCCACTGGCCACGACCTTTTTAAGCGGCTTGACCGTGGTGCCGAGTCCGTAAAAATTATCTTTGAATCGAAACCAGGTATTTAGTCTGAACATGCGGCCATATTGCTCCATGGCTTCAACCACACGTTTTCCTTCGCCAATAGTTCGCGTCATGGGTTTCTCACACCAAACATCTTTGCCTGCTTGAGCCGCCATGACAGACATGATGCCGTGCCAATGCGGGGGTGTGGCAATGTGAACAATGTCAATATCAGGTTGTGCTAATAACTCTCTGAAATCCGAATAGCCCCGTATATTTCCACCGGCTAAAGCGATTGCATCTTTGAGGTGTACTTTGTCGACATCACACATGGCAAGCAACTTAGTGCCTTCATATTCAATATGCCCGCGACCCATTCCTCCCACACCAATGATGGCTTTGGTGAGCGTATCACTTGGGGCCAGAAAACCTTTTCCTCCTAAAACATGACGAGGCACAATGGCAAATGCTCCCAGCGCGAAGACAGATTTTTTTATAAAGTTCCTTCGGGAGTTGTTTGTTAGACTGACGACTTTGTTTTTTTTCATTCCACGTTGAAGTTATGAACCTGGTTGGCGAGATTTATTTTGATATACATTGACTATGGTGCAATAAGTATATTTATCGAGTTTTTTAAAACTTTTTTGCGTGCAAAAAACCGGCTTTCCCGATTTAGTTTACGTGTGTGAAAAGCACACTGACGGTTGAGCGTTATCTTAACGTCATTCATCGCCACAGATTCTAGATCAATCGTAACCTTTGACTCCTGCGCTTCTCCGCAACCTCCAGTCTTTCTGGCGCTCCTCATCTTCTCAACTCCTCAACTCCTAGCTCCTCACTTCACTACCTTCAACGTTGCCTGCATGATCATCGCATGTCCCGGATAAGTGCAAACGATGGTGTAATTGCCTGGCTTCAAGGGGGCACTGAAGTAGATTGTCTCCGAACTACCCGGCTGAATAAAATTGGTGTGGTATATCACTTTAGTTGAATTGGGAATATAGTTCATCTGTGAACCTTTCAATCCTAAATTAAAGGCCTGGTCCCCAACTTCTTTTGCGGCTCCGGGTTCTACAATGACGACGTTGTGCGTCATGTCATCGTTGTTGCTGAAAATAAGTTTGATTTTACTGCCTGCTTTTATTTGTACTTCCGTGATGTTATACTTCAATCCCGGTTTTGTGCCGATAGCAATTACCTGATCAGGCTGCTTCCATGCTGCAGGCATTTTGAGTTGACGTTTTGCTACTGCTTTTGCTGTGGCCGGTGGACTATTTGTTTTGGTTTTTGGCGCAACAACGGATGGCATGACCATCGTGTGATGAGCATGGACCATTTGACTTTCTAGAAGCTTGGCCTTTTCACCTGCCGGGATATTGTTTAAGGTATAATATCCGAAGTTGTGTAAAAGATTTGATCCGCTTTCTGCAGTAATTTCAGTGAGTCTTATTTCGTGAATATATCCCTCCCTTAGGCTGTCCATAACTAACCGTACCTTCGTACCCTCCTCAGAAACAATAATTCCTTTAAGAATACTTTTTTTATTGTTGATGATCTCGCTGCCATAGTGATGATGGTAATGGTATGTAAATCCGTTTACTTCATAATGCGTTGGATCTTGTGCAGACATTTTATTTACGGGAGCGGTGAATTCAATTTCAAAACCATCGGGTTTAGCCTGTATGTTTTTCATTTCAAAGGGGGTCTTTCCCGTCCAGACAAGGCGTTGTAATGCGTAAGGTGCAGTTCCGGTGCTTGACCATCCTCTGCTAGTCATTCCGCCAAAGACAGATCCATCAATACCAAACCGTAACCGGACCAATCCAGAAGCAAAACCTTCCCGGAACGGAAAGCATGCTCCCTGATATTTTCCATTTACTTTCTCCAGGGTCATGCGCATGATTTTAGAATGACCCTGGTCACTCACAAAATATTGTCCTCCAAAGGGGCCAAAAGCACCGTTTGTAGTGTCTTCCAATATATCTGCTGTGGAAATTCCCATCAAGGTGTGGGGAAACCAGACAGCCGGGAGCTTTAATTCTTTGATCACTTTTGCCGCTTCATGCATCGGTTGGCCATTGTCTACTTTCGCTAAGTCTTCACGCGTTAATTTAACAGGAGATTCAGGTTCCTTTGTCCAGCGCAGGCCACCGGCATTCCCGGCAAAATCTCCTTTCTCTAAATGAGTTACACGACCAGACCCGACCCAATCGCCCTGGTTTTCAGCATAAAAAATATCATTGGATGAGTTGACCATAATGCCTGCAGGCGAACGTAGACCGGTCGCTATGGGCTCCATCGTTCCGTCTTCTTTCACTTTAAGCAACCAGCCGTGCCATTTTCCAAGCCCTTCACCGTAGCCAATCCAGGCGACATTGAGGGCAACATACATATCTCCTTGTTTATCAAAGATTGGCCCGTAAGCGTACTCATGATAGTTACCGCTGAGATCAAACTTGTAAATGGGCTCATAACGGTCAGCCTGCCCGTCATTATTGGTATCGGTAATTTTAGTAAGCTCACCCCGTTGGGTGCAATAAAAAGATCCATTCCTATAATTCAACCCAAGCACTTCATGCATGCCTGAAGCGAAGCGTGTGTAATGCGGTTGTGTGGAATAAGCGTTATCAATCATCCAGATCTCGCCCCTGCGTGTGCTCACCGCTACGCGGCCATCCTGAAGTACCGCCAGTCCGCCAACTTCAAGCTTTACATTTTCCGGAATAGCGAGTGTTCTTAATTCATAATAATCTTCTTCCGCTTGAGGGCGCGCGATTTGGGCTGT
>Ga0184629_10001035_pt1 | contig 11691 bp, 11 predicted proteins | sample PLM4_32_b1_FD_133158 | JGI IMG/M metagenome (GOLD analysis project Ga0184629, IMG submission 133158) | Groundwater sediment microbial communities from an aquifer in East River, Colorado, USA - PLM4_32_b1 | ecosystem: Environmental > Terrestrial > Soil > Riparian zone | place: USA: East River... | reverse complement strand
TATCGCGGCCACAACCATCCCAACAAGTTCAAGGTCTGGATCTCTGGCCAGGTACGACGCCTCACCGCTGCGATACGCCGCGACCTGAAACAGCGAGCCGCTATTGAGCCTGTCATCGGCCACGTCAAAAGCGACCATCGGATGGATCGCAATTATCTCAAGGGGCGCGATGGCGACCGTGCCAATGCCGTGCTCGCCGCCGCCGGATACAACTTCAGCCTACTACTCCGCTGGCTGAGGTTCTTATTGCGCCAATTGCTGCGACTGCTGCACTCCTCAGCGCAGCTCATTCCCGCCTGAAATCACCATTCTTCACGGGCGACTAGGGAGGCCTGGTCGACTGCTGCGAGCCGACTCCGTCAGATGCGGACTACGCAACAGTGCGAGAATCCGCAGAGCTTCGAATCAGTGAAGCGGTAAGATGCTTAGCAGACCTAGATGTACGGAAGATTTCGGGCAACGCCGTGAAATGCGCCGTAGCGGAGTTCAACAACAAAGCTCTGCGAGTCGTATTAGCCCCACGATCAGCGCAAGTATCACAGGAAAGGAGAACACCATCATCACGGCGACGTCGTAAAGCGACATGTTAGTTCCCCTCCTCTAGCTGCACGAACGGTGAAGAAGTACAGTTCAGTCCACGCCATTCGTAACGCGTTCGGTCGAAACGGCGAGCGAAATTGATTGCACCGCGGCTGCTGGCTCCAGCCCCATGCGCGATGGCATTCGGGTTCGCGCCCAGAGGTCCGCCGCGACGGGTTCCGGATTGATGTGATGGCGCTCCCACCATTCGCGCTCCGATGCTGACCGGTGAAGCTCATCGTGGTGCAAACCGCAAAGGGGTACCGTGAATTCGTCGCTCACCTTAAGTGACAGCCCGCGCCTTTGGCAGAAGGTCAGGTGATGGGCCTGCGAAGGCTCGCGTCCACAGATCAGGCAGGGCTGCATGGCGACGAACTTGAGATGGGACTTGTCGCGGAGCCGGCGGTCGGTCGCGAGCATGAGCGTACTTTTGTCGATCCGTGGGCCGCGTCCGATTTTCGAGGGCGGGATGGGCAAGGCAGTCGACGCGGTGGACTTCGCCCGCTCTTCCGCCGCGTCTTGGCCATCGGGGATTGCAGAGGGTCGAGGATCCAACCGCTCCTTAATGAGTCGCTCGAGGATGTCCGCATAGTGCACCTTCTTCGACGTCCGGAGGGCAGGGGCTTCGGCGCGGAGACGGATGACGCCGCCCTTATTGTGGTCGGCGAGGGCCTGCAACTCGGTGGGTGCGGTCGCTACCTGCAGGAGTTGGCGGAGCCCGGTGCAGAAGCCCTCGGGCGAGAGGTTGGCCGCGAACGGCGCGCCGGTCGGATCGTAGAGCACGAAGGTCTTCGGCACGTCGGTCGTCTTCTTGGCGGTGACGCCGTTCTGCTCCTTATCATAGAGGCCCAAGCCGAACGCGTTGCCGAACGTGGCGAGCGCCCGCTTGGTGGCGTCCGTCTCGGCCGCCTTAAGCGCCATGTCGTGGGCCTCGCCGGAGCTGTTGGCAGTGGCACTCCCGCAGCCGCTGCCCTCGCGCACGATGGTCGAGCGTCCGGCTCTCACCCGGATGCGCACCCGCGCCGTGTAGGCGCAACTGGTGAGGTCGCCGCGCGTGCGCTCGAAGATGCGCTCGAAGTGGGTCATCTCCCGGTCCCACCCGGCGAAGCCGAAGATGGCGTTGGCCTGGTTGATGGCGAACCAGCCCTCGATGTAGTCGACCGACCGTCCCTCGACTTGCCGGGATTGCACGAAACGGCGGTCGAGCTTGCCGTGAAGCCGCCGTAACTGAAGCTTGGAGAACTCGCTCATCGGACCCTCACCGCCACATGCATCTGGCCCTCGACGAGTACGGTGCCGGGGATCACGTCGCCGCACTTGAGCGCGCTGATGAGCCCCGAACGGTCGACCTTCGGCGCCTGCTCGATCAGGTACTCGGCGGGCACCTTGTCCTGATCGGTGACCTCGAGGCGGGGAGGGCCCTGGCGCAGGGACAGGGTGAAGTCCTCGGTCTGGATCTTGGCGATCTCGGCGCTGGCCATCGCCCACGAGGCGAGTTCCCGTTTGCGCTCGAATCGGTCCTTGAACCGGGACAGACGGGCTTGCATGTCTTCGATGCGCTCTTTAGGGCGCCGATCAACGCCTCGTCATCGAGGCTCGAGCGGATCAGGCCCTTGATCAGGTCTGGGAGTTCGGAGATTCCCTCAAGCGTATCCTGGAGCGTCTCGTCGTCGATGTCCTGGTAGAGTGCTTTGAGTTGATCGGCGAGAATCAGGTAGTGAGATATCTCAGGCCGAATGATTTCAGCTGATGACACGATACCCCTCCCTTAGCGTTTGTACAAAATATCTTTTGTAGGTAAAAATTATGCATGAAAGAGACTGTGAGTCAAGCATATGCTGAGCCCCACGCACGTAAGGATGGCGCGCGCGGCTTTAAATTGGACTCTGAAAGAATTGGAGGCGAAAACTGGGGTAAACAAAAATACGATCTCGCGGTATGAGGCTGGCGCCGCGATACTGACGGACACTTTGCAAAGGATAGAGCGAGCATTCAAAGCGGCGGGCGTGATTTTTATCGACGAAGACGACGACCATGGCCCAGGTATTCGATTGCAGAAAATGGCTGAGAAACCTGAAGTCGGGCATAGACGCGACTTGAATGAAAAACGGCCTAAGCGTCGCAACAAATCAAAAAAATAACTTTGCTGTCGATCGAGGAATTGGAGCTCAGGAGCAAGCGCGAATCGCGCGGTGTGCGTGTCACACCGTCACCGCGGTACTGCATATTGCTGCGCCCACGTTCATGTCCGTCGTGCCCGCAAGCGGAACGAGTCTCAGTGCATATGCGCATGGCTGGTGCTTGGTTCGAACAACAGCTAAGCTTAAGGCATGTTGGCGATTCCTGCGAAACGAAGCCAAAATCTAGAAGAAAATCAAAGAGATAATGTGATGCCGCGCGAGGGTGCGCGCGATGAGTGTGGTGCCGTTGCGGTGAAGGCTACAGATAAAATCGAAGCGCTTTTCGGGGATGGAGGCCGCCCAACCGCTTGGTTCGACCACTCGAGGGCGGGCGGCACGCCCGTCGTGACAGCGTAAGGGCGCCGAGTCCGCAACATGGAAGGCTCCGCCGTGATCAAGGCCGCGATCCTCAAGATACTCACCGATCCGGAGCGCGCGGCACGCGCGGCGAGGCAAGAGGCGCGCCGTCTTTGACCGCAACTACAGTCTCACCGCCAATGCACGACGCCTTGCTCTCGCCATGGCCAGCGCCAACAGGTCCGCCTCCGCCGCCACGCGTCGCGCTAGCTTTGGCTTTCATCGATCCGTGCTACGTCTGTCGCGTTTGTCGGTCGGGGTTGCCGCGACACAATGGATTTCACCTCTTGGATTTGGCCCGTCCTCTTGGCGCCGGTCATCGGCAGCTTTCTCGGCGCTCTCGTCACGCGCATCGAAGCGCCGGCGTCCCTCGTGCTCGGACGCTCGCGCTGCGATTCTTGCGGTGCGACACTGGCGCCCTTTGAGCTTGTGCCGATCATAAGCTGGTTGGCGCTCCGCGGCCGTTGCGGGCGTTGTGCGCAGTCCATCGGCCTCTTCTATCCGGTCATCGAGCTCGCCGCGGTCGCAGTCGCGGTGTGGGCAGCGACGATATTCTCCGACAGGCTTTTGTGGATCAGCTGCGCCCTGGGTTGGACCCTGCTCGCCCTTGCCGTGATCGACTACAAATACTTCCTGCTTCCCGATTTTCTCACCCTGCCGCTGATCCCATTTGGCCTGATCGTCACGTGGGCGAGCGACTCTCCGGCGCTGCTCGATCATGTCATCGGTGTTGTCGCGGGTTTCGGCTTTATTGTGCTCCTTCGCGAAACCTATCGCCGGCTGCGGGGGCGCGAAGGGATGGGCTTCGGCGACGCCAAACTGCTCGCTGCGTCGGGAGCTTTCGTGTCGTGGCAGGCGATTCCCAGCGTGATCCTCATTGCTTCGGTCACGGCACTTGCGCTCGTGCTGTTTCAGACGCTTCGCGGGGCCAACATTTCCTTAGGCGACCGTATGCCATTTGGTACGTTCCTGTGCTTCGCAACATGGATCGTTTGGCTGTATGGGGCGCTGATCGTTGGGTGAATCGGTGGCTTGCGCCGTCTCTATCCTTTTCGCCATAGTGGCTTGATCGACCGTCCGTCTGGGGAATGTCGATAGAATTGGCCGATGTGCGGTGCGCCGTCCGTAGAGCGAGTGCAGTCGTCTCGACCAGTGAAGGAGCTGTTGCCCATGATACGACAAGCGCTCGTGAAATTGACCCTCGCGCTGGCCGCTTGCCTCAGCGTCTCCTCGACCGTCGCCCAGAGTCCACCCAACACCGTTCAGCTGCAGCCCGCTCCCGATATCGCCGGCGTCATCGCTGGCGGCACGATGCCCGAGGTGGTGGTCAAGGGACTGACGAGCTCGGACGACCCGCTGTGGCTGCCGAACATCGGCCTCATCTTCTCCGAGTCGCAGGCCAACCGCATCGTGCGGCTCAACGAACGCGACCAGCCCGTCACGTTCGTGGGTGATCTGCTCAACCCGCTCGGCATGACCTTCGACGCCCAGGGCCAGCTCATTTCGATCCAGACGAGGCCCGGTTTCCTCGGACCTCGCGTCGTGTGGCCGAAAGGCAAGGAGAGAATCGTCGCGGACAACTACCAGGGGAAGCCCTTCGGCCGTCCGAACGATATCATCGCGGACAAGAAAGGCGGCCTGTACTTCACGGACCCTCCGGGCAATCCCGCGGCCGGCGTGCCCCCCGCGGTGTACTACGTGCCCCCCGGCGGCAGCGCGGCGATCCGCGTGGCGGACGATGTCGGCCGTCCGAACGGCCTGCAGCTCAGTCGCGACGAGAAGATTTTCTACGTGAACGACACTGGGGGCATTCACGTCTATGCGCTCGACATTCAGTCGGATGGCCGTCTGACCAATCGCCGGATATTCGCCACGTATGTGGGGCGCACCCAGGCGAGTACCCCGGCGGCGCCGGTCTCGGCTGCCGACGGGCTGACGATCGATGACGAGGGCCGTCTCTATGCGCTGACGGAAGCCGGCATCGAAGTCATCAGCCCGACCGGGCAGGCTTTGGGGGTCATCCCCCTCTGGTGCATCACGCGGCGCTGCCAGAACCTGTCGTTCGGCGGCCCCGACAAGCGGACGCTCTACGTGGCTGGTGGCGGCACGCTGCTTCGAATTCAAATGCGCGCACGCGGATTCGGCGGCCGTGCAAAGTAGGTAGGCGACAGGTCTGCTGCCGTGTTCCGAGCCGGCGCACGAACTCGGCTCTCAACCGTGGCCAAAGCCCGTACCGCTTTTGGGATTCGGTTGGTCTGCAGAAGACGGCGTGCTCTGCGGCACGACCTGGTCGGTGTAACCGTTCTCGGCCACGTCGATGTCTGTCCGCCGAGCGCGCGCTCGGGCCTCTCGTGGCGCCTCGCCCGACCAACGCTTAAATGCGTGAGAAAAGGCCCCAGCGTCCTGATATCCCAGCAGCCATGCGAGCTCGGAAATGGGCAGAGCTCCCTCGGTCAAATACCTCTTTGCCAGGTCGAAACGCAGCCGCTCCAGCACACGTGAAAAGGTCACCCCCTCACCGGAGAGACGCCGCGCAATCGTGCGCTGGCTCATGCCGATTCGACGCGCGATCTCCTCGACGCGCGCCTTGCCATGAGGCAGCAGCGGTACGATCGCGTTCTCGACGTCAGAGGAAAAGGAGCCACTCTTTGTGTGTCTCTGTGAGAGCACTTCCTCGCAATATTTGACGAGGAGATCGTTCAAATATGGATCGGCGCTCACTACCGGCAAGTCGCGTGTCCTTCTGGCAAAGGAGATCTCATCGACCGGTGCGCCGAACTCAATGTCGTGACCAAAGAACTCGCCGAGCTCCGCGCAGCGCCCCTGTCTCACATGCGTGAATCTCACATGGGAAGGGTAGATGCGAAGGCCAGTTAGCTGCCGGCACACCCGTACAATCGCTGTCGTCCAGAATTCGATTTGATGGCGGTCTAGATGTCTGCTGACACCCATATAATGAAGCAATAGGCGTAATTCGGGACCATCGATGCATTTCTGAGACACGCCTTCATTCACGAGCGAGGTATAGCGAGCTCCCCGTTGGAACGCGTCGATCATCGTCTCGGAGGAGGCCACTACATAGTAGAATAACCCGAACTGCCGCAGATCTGGAATCTGGGCAAGATGAAACCCAAGGAATTCATCTTGGAGAGCGTTCGCGACCTGATTCAGGAAGGTTATTTGGTCACGAACCGGGATGCGCAATTCGGGATTCTCGATTTGATGAGCCGTGAGGTTCGACAGCGTAAGTAACCTGTCAACCGCTACGTCTCTCGCTTTAGCCGTTCTGTAGGCGAGCCGGGAGATCAGCCCCGCAGCGCTCTGAATGCGATCGAACCGAAGAGGTTTGTCTGTCACGGCCTTGCTGGTCTGAAGGAATTACGATCCGCGGCCACACTGCAAATTACGGTTCAACCGATCTAGCCTTTCAGCTCAAGATGAAATCGGATGCCCCTAGTCCGGTTACACCTACGACCAGGATACTGTTCGCATCATCAAGCGCGATCACAGCGCCCTGCTCCGTATAGGTAATCGCATCTGTAAAGTCGGAGAGCTCGTCGAAGCCAAATCCATTGAGCTCGATTTTGTCGTTCCCGGGCTCAAAATCCATAATCGTGTCCTTGCCGTTGCTCGGCAGAAACACAAACGTGTCCGCGCCGGTATGTGCTGTCGGTGCGACAAGGGCCGCGTCGCCCCACATCGTCTCGTTCCCGTTCGCAGCGCTGACGAGCGTGTCATTGCCCCCGTCGAACGGTCCAGCAATTCGGCACCGTCGCCAAACATCATCGTGCCCGGCCCCGAGCCCTGTACAATGGCGAAAAGGGTGTCGTTCCCGCCGAGCGCGAAGTCAGCCAGAGTCTGCGCATCCCCGAAGAGCTGAGTGGCGACTAGGGGGAAGGCCGCTCCAGTGACGATGTCGTCTCCACCCTGCGATCGTCCGTTCATCGCATATGCGTCGCCATAGGCGGCCGCGTCGTCACCGCGGACATCGACGCTGTCATCTCCGCCCAAAGCATGCCCCCTGAGCAGCACGGCATCACCTAGCGCAAGAGCACTGATGCTCGATGTCGCGATTACATTGTCGTCCCCACCACGCGCGCGACCGGCGATCACGAGAGCATCCCCGATGACAACACTTGCATTGAACGCGAAGCACGCGAGAGTGTCGGATCCGCCGACACCCGTACCGGTCAGCGCAAACGTATCGCCCACCACTGTCTGCGTTGCGCCGGGATCGGGTAGGTGAATCGAAAGAATCTGTCCGGCGAAGTGCCGCTGTCCCCCGCCCTGTTCCGGGTCGCCGAAAATGATCGGTCGATAGAGTTCGATCAAGCGGGCCTCCACAGCGCGCGTCCATATCTGGCTCGATGATCATTTTGGCCGCTCCCTGGTTGGCGAATATTGGACTTAGGTCCCACCGTTGGGGCGGGCACTTTCAACGGTCCGCGTTCGATCGTGAAACTGGGCGCGTGAAAAGACCTCTTGCCCCTGAGTCAAAAGCGGTCCGCGAGACGCGTGCCAGGAGGTGCAGGCCATGCAAGTCTGCTGGCGCGGTCGATACACTCAGCGTTCTCCCTGGCGGCCGCAGCCGAGAGGGGGGTGGTGCCGTGTTGTCGCTTCAATAGCCCAGAGCAAATGCTCCTTGGCGACCGGTTTGACGAGAAAAGCGATCGCACCGGCATCCATGCAGCGCTCTTGCGTGCCGGCCTCGTCCTGGGCAGTCAACACGATGGTCGGGATCGGCGTTCCACGGCGGTTGAGATAATGCTGCAACTCGAGCCCAGTGATGTCCTGCATTTGCAGGTCGAGGATCAAACAGTCGGGCACGCCCCTGTTCAGCGATTCGATGAACTCGCGCGCCGAGCTGTAAGTCTCAACGCGGTAGGAATACGCCGCAATCAGACGAGCAAGCGCCTTGCGGACAGACGCATCATCGTCAAGGATCGCAATGCATTCCCTTGTGGAGATCGTTGCACTTTCGCTCATCTTGATCATGCCGCCAATCGACTGCGGGTCGGCAACCAGACTGTCGCCACCGCGCCGCCTCCTCCGGAATTTACCAGACTGATCCTGCCCCCGTGCGCACCGACAATCGTGGAGCAAATCGACAGACCAAGGCCCAGGCCTCGGTCCTTAGTCGTAAAGAATGGCTGAAACAGTTTCGGGAGTACCGCCGGGGCTATGCCCGGACCTCGGTCAGATACAACAACTTCGGCATGCTCAGACGACGAACGGGTTCTGATGCAGAGCACGCGGTTGCACGGGTTGGTTGAGGCCATAGCATCGACTGCGTTCATCATGAGGTTGAGTAGCACTTGCTGAAGCTGCACGGGGTCGCCTGTTATCGACGGCAACTCCGCATGCAAGTCGCTGAACACTTGTACCTTACGATTCACCAGTTCCGCATGCAGCAACGCCAGCGTGGATCGAATGAGATCGTTCAGCTTAATCGAGGCCGACTGATGTTCGCCCTTCGTCAATAGACGGCGAAGCCGATGAACGACCTGACCCGCGCGGTAATCCTCTTCGACGATGTCGTTCAGGATTTGAAGCATCTCCTCAGTCTCGCGGGGTTCGTCCGACAGCATGACTTGCGCTGCCTGCGCATTTGCGAGAATTGCCGCGAGAGGCTGACTGAGTTCGTGGGCGATCGCCCCGGAGAGTTCTCCTAATGCGGCGACACGCATGAGGTGCGCAATCTCCTTTCGTTGCAGCTCCGCTTCCAGCTCGCCGGATTTTCTCGCGGTTATATCCACGAAGATTCCAATGGTCGCTGTGTACTTCCCGTGGTCATTCCAGGTGGCGCGCCCGCGGCAGGCTAAACATCTCACATCCCCTCCGGGCGGGCAGATGCGGAACTCATTTTCTATTTCACTGTCGCGACGACGATGGGTTGATAACGCATCGAACGTTTGACGGTCTTCCGGATGTACGATCGCGCGCAAGTTATTCCACGTGAGCTCGGTGTCCGCCGATATTCCGAACATGGAGCGACAATGGTCTGTCGCCCAAAAACTGTCGGTCGCACCGTCCATTCGCCAGAACCCCACATTCGTTGACGCGGCAGCGAGCGCGATACGATCTTCGCTCTCTTGCAGCGATATCTCCGCGGCGCGGCGCCTGCGCACCTGGACGAGAAGTAAGCCAATTGCACCGCTCTGCATCACGAACGCGACCAGTGCCACGCTCGCCTCGGTGCGATATCTATGCCAGAAGCTCGGCTCCTCAAATTCAATGGAAGTGCCGCGTGGAAGGTCCTTTTCGGCGAATCCCCACTTCGCTAGCTGCCTCGCGTCGACGCGATATGAGTTGGGGAGTCTCGTTTCGTGAGGCATTGTCGCCGGGTCTTTTCCGGCCAGAACCTCCAACGCGAGATCGGCAACCGCGGCTCCATGTGCGCCCATATTGTCCATATAACCGCCTACAATGCCCTGACCGAATGCTGTCGCCAGGGGCGAGTAAACGGGAGCCTGGGAAATTCTGCCGATTTCCTCGGTAACGTCTTGAAACGGCCGCGAGCGGACCGACCCGTCATCAAAGATGCGGGTCAATATGACGATCGTGTCGCGCGGAAGCTGTGATAACTCCTGCAGCAGCGAATCGTGGCTTAGTCCAGCCAAATTCCTGGTGCTGTACTTTTGAAGCTGCGGCCTAAGTCCACGAATAGCGTCTTGCTGCCAGTGTCGATCCAATTCGGACGCGCCGGATACGAGTGCTACGGTCTTTGCGTTCGGCTGTAGACGCTCCGCAAGGTTGAGCGTATCGGCCCAGCTGTACTCAAGGACGATCCCAGGAATATCACGCGGTAAACGGAGCTCGGCCGTTACCGATGCCGGAGTGCAGCAATAGACGATCGGAATATCAGGCGCGAATTCCCTTCTGCGCGTGGCCACGAACTTGAGCGCTCCACGGCTGATGGCAACGATAAGGTCGGGCGGCGTGACGGCGTATCTGCCGGCGAGGTACTGCACCAACCGATCTTCATGCCCACTGTCCCGGAAAGTCTCAAGGTCGAGGGAGTCCAGAAATACCTCAGCGTCAACAGGCGAGCTTTCTTTAATTCGCCGTCTGAACGCTTCGGCGATGTGGTTCGCTTCCGATCGAAGCGGGTTCAGGCCAGAGAGCAGAAAGATGTGGCGCAAACCCTCAGCTGCGTGTGCCGAATGCGCCGCGAGGCAGAAGGCAAACGCCATCCCCGGCAGCAGGCCTCGAAACGCTCGGGTCGATGCGGCCAGCGTCATGCGTCGCCGCTCCCTGCGACGCTCAAAAGCATGCGCGGCGGGGGCCGCGTTTGTTTCCCAAATCGCGACACCGCTGCCGACAACGACATCGTCGCTCGGCCAGAAATCTGACTGGCGTGCCTGAAACACATGAACCTGGCCCCGGTGGCAGCCTCGACCATAGCCGCCGGCGCTGACAGTAGGACCAAAGTCCTATTGACATTCGATCACGCCGTTCCGCAGCCCAGGGCCAGCCGCTCGAGCCATGCGCCTGAGACAACTCTTTGGCTTACGGAAACAAGACGTCAGCCGCCTGCTGTCGTATTACGTCAATCGTTGGACCTCCACTTGGTGTGGAGAGAAATCAAGAGGTTGCCGCAGACATGACGGTACAGGAGCATACGATTGCCGTGGTGGACGACGATCTACACTTGGGCAAGGCGCTGGCACGCTTGCTGTCGGTGCTGGGCTATCGGGTAGAGCTGTTTGCCTCGGGTGCGGAGTTTTTCCAAGCGGCCCCGAGCACCAAAGCAAAGCTGCTCCTCGTTGACATCGATCTCGGCGCCACGTCAGGTCTCGCTCTCGTGCGGCAGCTTTCGGAATCCGGGTTCAACTTTGCAACCATCTTCATGACGGGTTCTCACGACGACGCCGTGGAGCCGGAATGCAGGGCGTTGGGAGCTCTAGCCCTTCTGCGAAAGCCATTCGAGCAGCATGAGCTCGTGCAGGCGCTGGTTGCTGGTGCAGCATCTTTGCGTGCCCCCATCACCAGGGTCTTGACCGATCAAACGGCATTAGCGTGACGGCGCCCACGTGCATCGAAGCGAGTTGGCGCCGCACCCGGCGCTGAAGACTCCGCCGTGTCGTTGCCCGCCGCGCAAGCAGCTGCCGAAAATCGTCCCATCCTTCGCGTTCACCGGGGTCCCGAAGGTCTAGCATCACGTTAGTCACCCCGCTGCGCAGCTCTTGCACTGCGAGACCCAATTCACGGGTTTCGCCCCCACCCAAATTCGTGCTCCCTCAGGTCGAGTGAGCGCGAGGCCGTAGCCTCGCGCTCGGTCACTCTACGCCGCACGACGTGCGCGGATTTTGCGGGCTGCAGCCAGACGCCGCCGCCCGCGGCGACGCGCCGCCGCAGCGACGACAACGGGAGCAAGATGCCGCTCGTCCTCGTCCTCGTCCTCGTCACCTTCATCCTCGTCCTCGATCTCGTCCTCCTCGTGACCTTTGCGAGCGAGCGCGGCGGCCATCAAAAGGCGGCGCCGCCGGCGGCGGCGTGCTGCCGCTGCGAGCAGGAGCGGCCGCGACTGCCGCTCGTCCTCATCCTAGTCCTCCTACTCGTCAATCTCTTCTTA
>Ga0184629_10001034_pt1 | contig 11691 bp, 6 predicted proteins | sample PLM4_32_b1_FD_133158 | JGI IMG/M metagenome (GOLD analysis project Ga0184629, IMG submission 133158) | Groundwater sediment microbial communities from an aquifer in East River, Colorado, USA - PLM4_32_b1 | ecosystem: Environmental > Terrestrial > Soil > Riparian zone | place: USA: East River... | reverse complement strand
GCCTCCGTCCTCTACCGGGCGCCGGTGGGGAAGGGGCTGCTGTTCGAGGGGGGGATCTACCCCTGCCACGTCGGCTTCGAGGCGTTCAACAGCAAGGACAACTGGAACTACACCCGCTCGTGGATGGGGGAGCTGTCGCCGTACTACCAGACAGGGCTCCGGGTGAGCTACCCGTTCACCGGTCGCTGGACGGCGGAGCTGCACGTCGTGAACGGCTGGCAGCTCATCTCCGATAACAACTCCGCCGCGACGTTCGGCACGCGCGTGGCCTATTCCGGCCCGCGGGCGTCGGTGTCGTTCAACACGCTGGCTGGCCCGGAACTCCCCGACGACGACGAGGACTGGCGCCTCCTCGGGGACATCGTCGCGACCGTCCCCGTCGGTGCGTCCTGGACGCTGGGCGCGAGCCTCGACGCCGCCCGGCAGGACGAGCCGACCGGGGAGACCGCGCATTGGGCCGGCGCCGCCGTCTACGCCCGCTACGCGCCGCCCGAGTCGAAGCTGGCGATGGCGCTGCGTCTGGAGCGCTTCGACGACGACGACGGCGCGATCTCGGGGACGCCGCAGCGGCTCGACGAGGGGACGTTCACCCTCGAGTACCGCCCCACGCCGAACCTGATCGTGAAGCTGGAGGGACGTCACGACAAGTCGACGGCGGATGCCTTCGCGGCCGAGGCGGCGGCCGACGGCTCGCCGGCCTTCGTGGACGGCCAGACGCTGATCCTGCTGGGCGTCGTGGCGGCGTTCTGATCGGGCCCGAGGCATCGGGCCGGTTTTTTTACGTCGTTTTTATCCATCCCGCGCTACGGTGGAGCGGGTCGGATCCGGGGGCAGGTCGAGTCGTGCACGGCCGCTGGGGGCGGTGAGAGAGGTCCGGGAATGCTGGACGTCGCGATCGTGATCCTGGTGCTGTTGTTCTTCGCCGCGTCGTGGCTCTACGTCCGCGCGTGCGATCGGCTGTGAGGAGGATGTTGTGAGCCTGGACTACGCCGTCGGCCTCGCGCTGGCGCTGCTCCTGCTCGGATACCTCGTGTACGCGCTGCTTCGCCCGGAGCGCTTCTGAGGCCGCGATGACCTGGAACGGCTGGCTGCAGATCCTCGTCTACTCCGTCGCCGTGCTGGCGTGCGTCCGGCCCCTCGGCCGCTACATCCACCGCGTGATGGAGGGGGAGAGGCACCCGCTCTCGCGCCTGCTCGGTCCGCTGGAGCGACTCGTCTACCGCGTCTCCGGCGTCGACCCCGCGCGCGAGCAGGATTGGAAGGAGTACGCGGGAGCGCTTCTCGCGTTCAGCGTCGTCGGCGTGCTGGTCACCTACGCGATCCAGCGGCTGCAGGGAGTGCTGCCGCTCAACCCCCAGCGGCTCGCCGGGGTGGAGCCCTGGTCGGCGTTCAACACCGCCGCGAGCTTCACGACCAACACGAACTGGCAGGGGTACTCGGGCGAGGTGACCATGAGCTACCTCACCCAGATGGCGGGCCTCGCCTGGCACAACTTCACCTCCGCCGCGGCGGGGATCGCCGTGGCGATGGCTCTCGCGAGAGGTCTCACCCGGAAGGGGAAGGGAGATCCGGGGACGATCGGCAACCTCTGGGCCGACGTGACCCGCGCGACGGTGCACCTCCTGCTCCCCCTGAGCGTCGTCTTCGGGCTGCTCCTCGCCTCGCAGGGCGTCATCCAGAACCTGAGCCCCTACCGTGAGGTCACTACCGTGGAGGGTGCGAAGCAGGTGGTGGCGATGGGCCCGGTCGCCTCGCAGGAGGCGATCAAGGAGTTGGGGACGAACGGCGGCGGCTTCTTCAACGCGAACAGCGCGCACCCGTTCGAGAGCCCGAGCCCGCTGACGAACTTCATCGAAATGTTCCTGATCCTGCTGATTCCCGCCGCGCTCACCCACACCTTCGGCCTGATGGCAGGGGATGCGCGGCAGGGGTGGGCGCTGCTCGCGGCCATGGCGATCCTGTACGCCGCCGGGGTGGGCGCGGCCTACTGGGCCGAATCGGGCGACAACGCGGCACTCGCCAGGCTGGGAGTGGCGTCCGGCACCGGCAATCTCGAGGGGAAGGAGGTGCGCTTCGGCATCGCGAACTCCGCGCTGTTCGCGACGGTCACCACCGACGCCTCCTGCGGCGCGGTCAATGCCATGCACGACAGCTTCACGCCGCTGGGCGGGCTGGTCCCGCTCTTCAACATCCAGCTCGGCGAGGTGGTCTTCGGCGGGGTGGGAGCGGGCCTTTACGGCAGCCTGCTCATTGCCATCCTCTCGGTGTTCATCGCGGGGCTGATGGTGGGGCGCACGCCGGAGTACCTGGGGAAGAAGATCGAGACCCGCGAGGTCAAGGCCGCGATGCTCTACGTGCTCGTCTTCCCGCTGACGATCCTGGCGCTCTCCGCCTGGTCGGCCCTTGTCCCCTACGGCCTGTCGTCGCTCAACAACGCGGGCCCCCACGGGCTCACCGAGATCCTCTACGCCTTCACCAGCGCCGCGGGGAACAACGGCTCTGCCTTTGCCGGCCTGAACGCGAACACGCCGTGGTACAACGCCGCCCTGGGTTTCACGATGCTGGTCGGCCGCTTCTGGATGATCGTCCCGGCGCTCGCCATCGCCGGCTTCCTCGCGGGGAAGAAGACGGTGCCCCCCGGCCCCGGGACGCTGCCGACGAACGGCCTCACGTTCGCCGCGCTGCTCGTCGGCGTGATCGTCATCGTGGGCGCCCTGACCTTCTTTCCCGCGCTGGCGCTCGGGCCCGTCGTGGAGCACTTCCTCGCCGGGGCGGGGAGGGTATTCTGACCATGTCGAGTCCGATCGCAACGGCCCCGCGAAGGGTCCGGGCGGTGTCGGCGTTCGACCCGGCGCTGCTACGCCGCGCCCTGGCCGACTCCCTCCGCAAGCTCGCGCCCCAGACGATGGCCCGCAACCCGGTCATGTTCGTCGTCGAGGTGGGCGCCGTCCTGACCACGCTGGTGTGGATCCGGGATCTGGTCGCGGCGCCGGACGGCTCGGCGCCCGCCTGGTTCACCGGGAACGTGACGCTGTGGCTCTGGTTCACGGTCGTGTTCGCGAACTTCGCGGAGGCGCTCGCCGAGGGACGCGGCAAGGCGCAGGCCGCGGCGATGCGGGGGCTGCGTGAAGAGACGACCGCACGCCGGCTGCGCGACGGGAACGAGGAGGCGATTCCCGCCTCGGCCCTGCGCAAGGGGGACCAGGTCGTCGTCGCGGCAGGGGAGATGATCCCCGGCGACGGCGAGGTGATCCAGGGGATCGCGTCGGTGGACGAATCCGCGGTGACGGGAGAGTCGGCGCCGGTGATCCGGGAGAGCGGCGGCGACCGATCCGCCGTGACCGGCGGCACCAAGGTGCTCTCCGATCGGATCGTGATCCGGATCACCGCCGATCCCGGCGAGTCGTTCCTCGACCGGATGATCGGCCTGGTGGAGGGGGCGAAGCGCCAGAAGACCCCGAACGAGATCGCCCTGCACGTCCTGCTCTGCGGCATGACCATCATCTTCCTGATCGCCTGCGTCACGCTCGTGCCGTTCGGCCTGTACTCCGGCGTCGCGCTGTCCCCCACGGTGATCGTGTCGCTGCTCGTCTGCCTGATCCCGACCACCATCGGCGGGCTCATCTCGGCGATCGGCATTGCCGGGATGGACCGCCTGATCCGGAAGAACGTCATCCCGACGAGCGGCCGCGCGGTCGAGGCGGCCGGGGACGTGGACACGATCCTGCTCGACAAGACCGGGACGATCACGCTGGGAAACCGCATGGCGAGCGAGTTCCGCCCCGCCCCCGGCGTGCGAGCGGAGGACCTCGCGGACGCCGCGCAGCTCGCGAGCCTCGCCGACGAGACGCCGGAGGGGAGATCGATCGTCATCCTGGCGAAGGAGTTCGGGCTGCGGGGGCGGGAGGTGCAGCAGCCGCACATGGCCTTCGTCCCATTCTCGGCGCACACCCGGATGAGCGGCTGCGATCTCGCCGGCCGGGTGATCCGCAAGGGAGCGGTCGACGCGATCGCCCGTCACGTCGCCGGGCTCGGCGGCAAGCTCCCCGAGGCGGTCGAGCAGGGCGCTCACGACATCGCCCGCACGGGGGGAACGCCGCTCGCCGTTTCGGACGGGCCGCGGGTGCTCGGCCTCGTGCACCTCAAGGACGTGGTGAAGGGAGGCCTCAGGGAGCGGTTCGCGCAGTTCCGCCTGATGGGGCTGCGCACCGTGATGATCACCGGCGACAACCCGTTGACCGCGGCGTCGATCGCGGCCGAGGCGGGGATCGACGACTTCCTCGCCGAGGCCACGCCGGAGGACAAGCTGCGACTGATCCGGGCCGAGCAGGCTAAAGGAAAGCTCGTCGCCATGACGGGCGACGGCACCAACGACGCCCCGGCCCTGGCGCAGGCGGACGTCGCGATCGCCATGAACACCGGCACCCAGGCCGCCAAGGAGGCCGGCAACATGGTGGATCTCGACAGCAATCCGACGAAGCTGCTCGAGGTGGTCGAGGTAGGCAAGCAGCTCCTGATCACCCGCGGCTGCCTGACGACCTTCTCCATCGCCAACGACGTGGCGAAGTACTTCGCCATCCTGCCGGCGCTGTTCGTCGGCGTCTACCCGGAGATCGCCCCGCTGGACGTCATGCGCCTCGCCTCGCCGCGCAGCGCCATCCTGTCGGCCGTGATCTTCAACGCGCTGATCATTGTCGGCTTGATCCCGCTGGCGCTGCGCGGAGTCCGCTACCGACCGCTCGGCGCGGACGTGCTGCTGCGGCGGTCGCTGCTGATCTACGGCGTCGGCGGCGTTGTGGCCCCCTTCGCCGGGATCAAGGCGATTGACCTGGTACTGGGGTTCGTGGGGCTGACCTGAGAGGAGGCAACGCGTGCTACGAGAGCTCCTTCCCGCGCTGCGGCTTTCCGCGGCGACCCTGATCCTGACTGGCATCGCGTATCCGCTCGCCCTCACCGGGGTGGCGGAGATCGCCTTCCCGCACGAGGCCCTCGGCAGCCTGGTGCGCGACGACACGGGGAGGGTCGTCGGCTCGGAGTGGCTCGGGCAGGGTTTCGCGAGCCCGTCCTACTTCCAGCCGCGTCCTTCGGCCGCCGGCGCGGGGTACGACGCGGCTGCGTCGTCCGGGTCGAACCTCGGGCCGGCTTCCGCAAAGCTGCGGGCGCGAGCGCTCGCCGACGTCGAGCGATTGCGGCGTGAGAACCCGGAGGCGGTCGGGCCGATCCCGTCGGATCTCGCGACTGCGTCCGCCAGCGGCCTCGATCCGCACGTAAGCCCCGCGGCGGCGCGCTGGCAGATCCCGCGGGTCGCGCGCGCGCGCGGCGTCCCGGCGGCCGAGGTTGCGCCCCTGGTCGAGAGCGCGGTCGAGCCCCGCACCTTCGGACTCCTCGGCGAGCCCAGGGTGAACGTCCTGCTGCTCAACCTGGAACTGGATCGACGCTTCGGGCGCCCGGCGGGAGCGCAGGCCGCGGGGAACACTGCACTAGAATGACGAGGTCGCCGGCGGCCGCGCACGCGGCCGTCCGGCGGTTCACGGAGGCGCAAGTGGGCGACCGGCGGCTCGGCGCGCGCCCCTTCTGGCGGCGACGGTGACGACCAAGGGCAGCGATGGCCGCCCCGATCCGGAGGCGCTGCTCGAGCGCGCCCGCACCGAGGAGGCGGAGCGCGGGCGCGGCCGCTTGAAGGTCTTCTTCGGGGCCGCGCCGGGCGTCGGCAAGACCTACGCGATGCTCGAGGCCGCCCGAGCGCGCCGCCGTGATGGCACCGACGTGGTCCTGGGCTGGATCGAGACCCACGGACGGACCGAAACCGAGGCGCTCACGGAGGGGATCGAGCGGCTGCCTCCGCGCGGCGTCGACTACCGCGGCGTCCGCCTGCAGGAGTTCGACCTGGAGGAGGCCATCGTGCGCCGTCCCGGCCTCCTGCTCGTCGACGAGCTCGCCCACACCAACTCCCCGGGGTCCAGGCACGCCAAGCGGTGGCAGGACGTCGAAGAGGTGCTCGAGGCCGGCATCGACGTTTACACCACGCTCAACGTCCAGCACCTCGAGAGCCTGAACGACGTCGTCGCCCAGATCACGACGGTCGCGGTGCGGGAGACCGTACCCGACTCGGTCTTCGAGAAGGCGCACGAGGTCGAGCTGGTCGATCTCACCCCCGACGATCTGCTGCAGCGTCTGCGGGAGGGGAAGGTGTACGTCCCCGCCGAGGCCGAGCGCGCCATCGATCGCTTCTTCCGCAAGGGGAACCTGATCGCCCTCCGGGAGATGGCGCTCCAGCGCACCGCCGAGCGGGTCGATGCGCAGATGGCGCGCTGGAAGCAGGAGCAGGGGATCGCCCAGCCGTGGCCGACGCGGGAGCGGATCCTGGTGGCGCTCGGCCCTGCGCCGCAGTCGGCCGACCTGGTCCGCGCCGCCTACCGCATGGCGGCCAGGCTGCACGCACCCTGGATCGCCCTGTCGGTCGAGACCCCCGCGTTCCATCGCCTTCCCGCCCGGGACCGGGAGATGGTCGCGGCGCACCTGACACTGGCGGCGCGGCTCGGCGCGGAGGCGGCGGTGATGGCCGCCGAGGATGTGAGCCAGGCGGTGCTGGACCTTGCCCGGCAGCGCAACGTCACCCGCATTCTCGTCGGGAAGCCGACCCACCCGCGCTGGCGCGACCGGATCCAGGGATCGCTGGTCGAGCGGCTGGTGCGCGGCTCCGGCCCCATCGACGTGCTCGTCACGACCGGTGAGCCGGAGGAAACTCCCGCCGCCGCGCGCCCCGCGCCGGCTCCTCCGACGCCGCTCCGCGAGTACCTCTGGGCGGGAGCCGTGGTGCTGGCCAGCACGGCACTCTGCGCCTCCGTCCGCCCCTTCCTCGAGATGGCCGACGAGGCGATGCTCTACCTCCTCGGCGTGCTGTTCGTCGCCAGCCGCTTCTCCCGCGGTCCGGCGATCGTGGCCAGTCTGCTCAGCGTCGCCGCGCTCGACTTCTTCTTCGTCCCGCCTTTCCTGACGTTCTCCGTCACGGACACCCGCTACGTGCTCACGTTCGGGGTGATGCTGGCTACGGGGCTCGTCGTCAGCAGCCTGACGGTGCGGATCCGGCAGCAGGCCGAGGCGGCGCGGGACCGCGAGCGGCGGACCGCGACGCTCTACGCCATGACTCGCAGCTTCGCGTTCTGGCGCGGCGTTTCCGAAATCGCCGAGGCGGCGGCGCGCCACGTGGAGCTGCTGTTCGAGATCGATGCCGCGGTCCTGCTGCCGGACGCCGACGGCGGACTCGTGGTCCGCGGCGGCTCGGGCGAGAAGGTCGCCGCGTCGGAGCGCGAGCTCAGCGTGGCGCGCTGGGTCCTCGCCCACGGGCGAGCCGCGGGGTACGGCACCGACACGCTGCCTGCCACGGAGGCGCTGTTCCTGCCGCTCGCGGGGGGCAAGGCCCCGGTCGGCGTGCTCGGGGTGGCGGTCGGGCGCCGGGGTGTGCCGCTGACCCCGTCGCAGACGCAGCTCCTTGACGTCTTCGCCAGCCACACCGCGCTGGCGCTGGAGCGGGCCCTGCTGACCGAGGAAGCGGAGCGCGCGCACCTGACGGTCGAGACCGAGCGCCTGCGCAACGCCCTGCTGAGCGCGATCTCGCACGACCTGCGCACGCCGGTGGCGGCGGTCATGGGATCGGTGACCAGCCTGCTCGACGAGGGAGCGGGCCTCGACGAGGACAGCCGTCGAGATCTGCTCGAGACGATCCGGGACGAGGCCGATCGCCTCAGCCGCCTCCTCGCCGACGTGCTGGATCTCACCCGCATCGAGTCCGGCGCGTTGACCGCCCGCAAGGAGTGGTTCCCGCTGGAGGAGGTGGTCGGGGCCTCGCTGGCGCGGCTGGAGGAACGGCTCGAGGGACGGGAGACCAAGGTCGACCTGCCCGGCCCGCTCCTCCTGGTGCCGCTCGATGCGGTGCTGGTGGAGCAGGTGTTCGTCAACCTGATCGAGAACGCGATCAAGTACACCCCCCCGGGGTCGCCGATCGAGATCGGAGCGGAGGTGGCGGGAAACGTGCTCACGGTCGAGGTCGCGGATCGCGGTGCGGGGATCCCTGCGGGGGACGAGGAGAAGATCTTCGAGAAGTTCTACCGCGTCCTCGGCGCGGGGGACGCGGGGGGGACCGGACTGGGGCTCGCCGTCTGCCGCGCGATCGTCAAGGCGCACGGCGGCAGGATCTGGGCGGAGAACCGCGCCGGCGGCGGAGCGGTCTTCCGCTTCACGCTGCCGGTGGAGGGAGTGCCGCCCGCCCTTGAGGACACCCCGGCTGCTGCCGGCGAGGCGGCGACGTGACCGGCCGGAAGCCGGCCGATGCGGCCGCGGCAACCCCCGGGCCGCTGATCCTGCTGATCGAGGACGAGGCGGCGCTCCGGCGCTATCTGCGCCCGAGCCTGGCTGCCCAGGGGTACCGGCTGGTCGAAGCGGCGGGGGGGATGGAGGGGATCGGCCTTGCGAAACAGCATGTCCCCGACCTGGTCCTGCTGGATCTCGGCCTGCCGGATCTGGACGGGCTGGAGGTGACGCGGCGGCTCCGCGAGTGGAGCCGCGTGCCGATCATCGTGCTGTCGGCCCGCGGCCAGGAACGCGACAAGGTCGACGCGCTCGACGCAGGGGCGGACGACTACCTGACCAAGCCGTTCGGCTTCGGCGAACTGCTCGCCCGTATCCGGGTGGCAATGCGCCACGTCGCCGCGGTAGAGGCGGGGGGGCGGGTCACGGAGTTCTCCTGCGGGCCCCTGCGGGTGGACCTGGGGGCGCGGCGTACATTCATCGACGGCCAGGAGGTTCATCTGACGGCGATCGAGTATCGGCTGCTCGCAACCTTGATCGAGCACGCCGGAAGGGTCGTGACCCACCGGCAGCTCCTCCAGGCGGTGTGGGGACCGGGCCACGCGGAGCAGGCACACTACCTGCGCGTCTACATGGCGCACCTGCGCCGCAAGCTCGAGGCCGACCCGACCCGGCCGCGAATCTTCCGCACCGAGATTGGCGTCGGGTACCGGCTGACCTGGCCTGAGAATCCCCCTCGCCCCTGAACCTTGCTGAGACGATCGCGTAAGAACAGGCGTATCTCCCTAGGCTCCGTGGGCGACCGGCTGCCGGTCGCAGCGGGGCCGCGACCGTTCCCCAAGTCCGCCTGGAGGCACCATGAAGCCGCGTCCTGCCGCGTTCGTCATTGCTTTGTTCGCCGTGATCCTGCCGTCGATCTCGCTGCCCCACGCGGCGGAGTTGCTGCCGGACGGCTTCTACCGCTATCCGAGCATCGGGGGCGGGGCGATCGTCTTCGCCGCCGAGGGGGATCTATGGAAGGTGCCGGCGACTGGAGGGGTGGCGATGCGCCTGACCGCGCACGAAGGCGAAGAAAGGTTTCCAAAACTTTCGCCGGATGGCCGCTTCATCGCCTTCACCGCGCAGTACGAGGGGAATGACGACGTCTACGTGATGCCCGCGACCGGGGGGGAGCCGGTGCGGCTGACCTTTCATCCGATGCCGGACCAGACGCTGGGGTGGACGCCCGACGGCAAGGTGCTGTTTCGTAGCCGGCGCGATCACCCCCATGCGGACTATCGCTGCTACACCCTGCCGCCCGAGGGGGGAATCCCGTCGTTGATCCCGCTCGAGCCCGCCGCCTGGGTGGCGTTCGAGCCGAAGGGGAAGCGCCTCGCGCTCCAGAAGATCGGGCTCGAGTTCCACAACTGGAAGCGCTACCAGGGAGGGGAGGCGGAGCAGATCGAGGTGGGCACGCTCGCCCCGCTCGCCTTCACGGAGGTCACGCAGCATCCCGGCAAGGATGCTTTCCCGATGTGGGCTGGCGACGGCCGGATCTACTTCGTCACCGACCGCTGGGGACGGCCGAACCTCGCGTCGATGAAGCCGGACGGCAGCGACGTCAAGCGCCTCACGACCTTCGCCGATTACGACGTCCGCTGGCCGATGCTCGGGGACGGCAAGATCGTCTACCAGCACAAGATGGACCTGTGGGTGCTCGACCTCGCCAGCGGCAAGAACGCGCAGGTGGACATCCAGCTCCCCAGCGACCGGCTGCAGGTGCGGCAGAAGTTCGTCGATCCGATGACCTACCTCGGCAACTGGGGGATCTCGAAGGACGGCGGGCGCATCGTCGTCGAGACGCGCGGCGACCTGTTCGTGACCCGCACCAAGAAGAAGGGGCTGATCCGGCGGATCACACAGGACAGCAGCGCGCGCAGCAAGGACCCGGTGTTCTCCCCGGACGGCAAGTGGATCGCGGCCTGGACCGAGGTGCAGGGGGAGGAGCAGATCCTGCTGCACTCGGCCGATCAGACCGAGCCGGCGCGCACGATCGGCAATCAGCCCCCCGGGTGGCACGCCGGGATCTCCTGGTCCCCCGACGGCAAGTCGCTTGCCTGGGGGAATCAGGACTACGAGCTGGTGATCGCCGATGCCGCCACCGGGAAGACCCGGGTCGCCGACACCGGGCAGTTCGAGATCCGGCAGTACGAGTGGTCGCCCGACAGCCGCTTCGTGGCCTACACCCTCAGCCTGCCGAACGGATTCAACCAGGTGCGGATCTGGGACGCGGCGCAAGGCAAGGTCCACCCGGTGACGGACGAGATGTTCAACTCCTTCGCCGCGACCTGGGACTCCAAGGGAAAGTTCCTCTATCTCCTGTCCGACCGCCACATCAATCCGTTCCTGGATCGCTTCGAGGCGCGCTTCATCGTGGCGGAGGCGACGCGTCCGTACGTGGTGGCGCTGGCGGCCGACACGCTCCTGCCGTTCGCGAGCCGCAGCGACGTCGATCCCGCGAAGCCGAAGGACGAGGACGACAAGGACGACGACAAGGAGAAGGACAAGAAGGTCGACAAGAAGCAGGACGCCGGGAAGAAGGACTCGGAGGACGACGACGAGAAGGACGCTCCCCCGAAGCCGGTCGTCATCGACTTCACCGGGCTGCAGGAGCGGCTGGTCCAGGTGCCGATCCCGCCGGCGAACTACTACGGCCTCAAGGCGGTCGAGGGGAAGCTGCACTTCGGCTCCTACCAGGATCGCGGCATGATGCCGCCCGGCGGCGATGACGAGGCTCAGGGAGGCACGCTCCACACCTACGACCTCGAGAACGAGAAGCTCTCGACGCTCGCCACCGGCGTGCTGGGTTACGACGTCTCGCTCGACAACAAGGTCCTGGTCTATCGCACCAAAGAGGGGTTCATCCGCGTCGAGGCGGGCGCGACCTCCGCGCCCAAGGACGATGCGGCGAAGGACGCGCGCGTCGATCTGGGCGGCTGGTCGCTCTCGGTCGATCCGCGCCTCGAGTGGACGCAGATGCTGCGGGAAGCGTGGCGCCTGCAGCGCGACTTCTTCTACGACGTCAAGATGCACGGCGTCGACTGGGAGGGTGTGTGGAAGCAGTACGGCTCGCTCGCGGATCGGATCGCGTCGCGGGATGACCTTTCCGACCTGCTGGGGGAGATGTTCGGCGAGCTCTCCGTCGGACATGCCTACTACTTCGGCGGCGATTTCCGGCGCGGCAAGCCGGTCGGCACGGGGCTGCTGGCGGCCGACCTCGACTACGACGCGGCCTCCGGTTTCTGGAAGATCCGCAAGATCTTCCGCGGCGACTATCCCGCTCCCGAGACCAGCTCCCCCCTCGCGCGCCCCGACCTCAAGATCGCCCCCGGCACCTGGCTCGTG
>Ga0184629_10001033_pt1 | contig 11700 bp, 5 predicted proteins | sample PLM4_32_b1_FD_133158 | JGI IMG/M metagenome (GOLD analysis project Ga0184629, IMG submission 133158) | Groundwater sediment microbial communities from an aquifer in East River, Colorado, USA - PLM4_32_b1 | ecosystem: Environmental > Terrestrial > Soil > Riparian zone | place: USA: East River... | reverse complement strand
CGACCCCCGCGAACGACACCAGCGCGATGAGGCCCGTGACTCCGAAGCCGAGACGCTGCCCGACCACGACGGAGCTGGGGTGGAGCCTCCGCCAGGCCTCCGCGACAGGCGGGGCAGCCGGGGTGTCGCTCACTGCCGTCGCACTCCCTCCCGGATCCGTGCTCACGGTCCACCCCCCGTGAAGATGAACGTCGGCGCAGCGTGCGATGTTGCGAGTCCGCGCGCCCTCGAGCCGGCGCCGATCCTGAAGGGGGGGCGGGGTCGTGTCAACTCGCCCCTTGACTTTGAGACTACAAAATACTTTATAATACAAAGCATGCGCGTGAAACTCATCCTTCCGGCCCTGACCGAGGCCACCAGCCCCTTCTGGCGCCCCGTCAAGTACTCGCTCTTCCCGCCGCTCGGCCTCGCCACGCTCGCGGCGTACCTGGACCCCGGGGACGAAGCCGTGATCGAGGACGAACACGTCCAGCCGCTCACCCTCGACGATGCCCCGGACCTGGTGGTGATCCAGGTCTACATCACGAACGCCTATCGCGCCTATCGACTGGCGGACCGGTATCGCGCCCGTGGCAGCTTCGTCGTTCTGGGCGGCCTGCACGTCACCTCGCTGCCCGAGGAGGCGGCCGCGCACGCCGATGCGGTTTTTCTCGGCCCCGGCGAGCAGACCTTCCCGCAGTTCCTGAGGGATTTCCGGGAGAGGCGCCCCGCGCGCCGGTACGAGTCAACCTCGGGCCGCACGCTCGAGCGCCTTCCCCCCGTCCGCCGGGACCTGATCACGCGCCGGAACTATCTCGTTCCCAACTCGCTCGTCGTGACGCGCGGCTGCCCACAGCACTGCGACTTCTGTTACAAGGACGCGTTTTTCGCCGGTGGCCGCTCCTTCTACACGCAGCGCGTGGACGACGCGCTTGCCGAGATCGCCCGGCTGCCGGGGCGCCATCTCTACTTCCTGGATGACCACCTGCTGGGGGATCGCCGCTTCGCGACCTCGCTGTTCGAAGGCATGCGGGGGATGGACCGGCTGTTCCAGGGCGCGGCCACGGTCGATTCCATCCTGCGAGACGACCTCATCGAGCGCGCCGCGGAGGCCGGGCTGCGCAGCCTGTTCGTGGGGTTCGAGACGCTGACGCCCGCGAATCTCGCCAGCAGCAACAAGCGCCAGAACCTCGGCCGCGACTACACCGCCGTGGCCAGGCGGCTGCACGACCTCGGCATCATGATCAACGGCAGCTTCGTCTTCGGGATGGACGACGACGACGAGGACGTCTTCAGGCGAACCGTCGACTGGGCCGTCGAGCAGGGGATCACGACCGCGACGTTCCACATCCAGACGCCGTACCCGGGGACGCGGCTCCACGCGGCGATGGAACAGCAGGGGCGCATCACGACGAGGAACTGGGACCTCTACGACACCCGCCACGTCGTCTATCGCCCGTCGCGGCTGACGCCCGCGGCTCTCGAGGCGGGATACCACTGGGCGTATCGCGAGTTCTACCGCTGGTCCTCGATCGCGGCTGCGGCGCGGACTCACGAGTCGTGGAAGCACCAGGCCAAGCACTTCGCCTACTCGGCGGGGTGGAAGAAATTCGAGCGCGCGTGGAACCTGATGATCCGGATGCGCCAGCTCGGGCGCATGACGCCCGTCCTCGAGGCGGTGCTCTCGCGGGTTTCCGCGGCTGGGCGCAAGCGACGGAGCGTGCCAGCGGAGGCTACTCCAGCGGGATCCGGCTCTTGTTCCTGGCGAGCCAGGCCGCGAACGTCTGCAGCGCAGGGTTGAGCGATCGCGAGAATGCGAGGTCGCGGGCCCCGCAGAAAGCCGACTCGAAGTCACGCTTGAACTGGAACATGTTGCCGAGATCGTCGGCCCCCGGGAAGCCGAAGCCGCGGAAAACCTCTGGCGGAACATCGTTGTAGCGCACCGCCTGCCCGAGCGCCTTCCCGAGGGCAGCCGCCATCTGTTCGCCCGTCGGGTGTTCGCCGGCGATTCCGACCGTCTTGCCGATCAGGTCGCGCCCCTGCTTGAAGATGCCGTGGGCGCACTTGCCAATGTCCTCGGCGGCGATGCCCGGCAGCTTCTTGTCGCCCATCGGGAAGGTGATCGCGAGGCTCCCGTCCGGCCCGCGCTTCGGGCCCAGGCCGAAGTAGATCAGGTTGTCCCAGTAGAACGAGGTCAGCAGGAACGTCGTCGGCACGCCGTGCTCGATGAACCGCTGGTTCGACTCCCCCTTGGCATCGAAGTGCGGGACCTTGTACTTTCCCATCAGCGTGGGCATCCGACTGTCGGAGAGCGGCACCCAGCGGCGTGTGTCCTCGAGCGTGGACCAGATAGCGTGCTGCACGCTCGCCGCCTTTGCAGCCTTGGCAATATTCGCCGCCTCGGCCATCTCCTTCTCGGGCGAGAAGTGCGCCCAGTAGAAGGTGACGCAGTAGGCGCCGTGCGCCCCCGTGAACGCCCTCTCGAGACTTGCCGAGTCGTCGATGTCAGCCGCGACCACCTCCGCGCCGAGCGCTGCCAGATCCTTCGCCTTGTCGGAAGCGAGGTCGCGCGTGATCGCCCGCGCGGCGAAGCCGCCGCCCGGATCCGCCAGGATGGAACGAACCAGACCGCCACCCTGGGCGCCCGTGGCGCCGAGTACTGCGATGATCTTCCTGTCAGCCATGAGGACTCTCCTGTAGGTCGTGGGGGGGGGGCAACCCGTGCAGGCCGTTTCGGCGGGGCCATTCTAGCGCTGCGGCCCCGGCTCCCCGAACCCCGCTCCCACCGGCGGGAGGACCCTCGGCGAGCACGGTCACGCGCGACTGCGCAGCCCACGGAACGCCCGCGCCCGTCGGGACCTGTGTCATGATCCGCCGTTCCATCCACCCGGAGGAGAGCCGAACATGCTCGATCGTGCCGCGCTGGTGGCCTGCCTTGCCCTGGTGTTCCCGCTGCCCGCCCTCGCGGAGGAGCCGACGGGGGCCACCCCGGAGTCGCGGCGCCCGCTGGAGCCGGCGGATCTGTGCCGCCTCAAGGAGGTCTCCGACCCGCAGCTGAGCCGCGACGGGAAGTGGGTTGCCTACACCGTCGAGACCGTCCAGCCCGAGGAAGAGAAGTCCTGGACGCAGGTCTTCATGACCCCTGCCGGCGCGTGGGACCCGATCCCGATGACCGCGAAGGGGCAGTCGTCGGCGCGGCCGCGTTTCTCCCCGGATGGCAAGTACCTCGCGTTCCTGTCGGCGCGCGGCGAGGAGAAGAGCCAAGTGTGGCTCCTCGACCGGCGCGGTGGCGAGGCCCAGCAGTCCACCGAGGTCGCGCAGGGAGTCCAGTCGTTCGACTGGTCGCCCGACGGCCGCCGGCTGGTCCTGCTGATCAAGGATCCGACGCCACTCGAGCAGAAGGCGGAGAAGGAGAAGAAGGAGGGGGTGAAGAGCACCCGCCCGGCGACGCAGCCGCCCTGGGTCGTCGACCGGCTGCAGGCCAAGCGCGACAACGAAGGGTACCTCGACCGCCGCCGCACTCATCTCTACGTCTTCGACCTGGCGACGAAGAAGCTCACGCAGGTCACCTCCGGTGACTACGACGACGACGAGCCGGTCTGGTCGCCCGACAGCCGACTGCTCGCCTTCGCCAGCAACCGCTCCGCGGATCCGGACGCCAACTACGACATCAATGTCTGGGTCGTGGCCGCCGACAACCCCGACCGGGGAAAGACGATGATCCAGGTGACCGCCAACCCCGGTCCCGACCGGGCGCCGGCCTGGAGCCCGGACGGCCGATTTATCGCGCACGAGACGCAGACCGACGTGAAGCTGTTCTACTACGCCACCACGTATCTCGCCGTCGCCCCGGCGGAGGGGGGCAAGGCGCGGCTGCTCACCGGGGGCCTCGACCGCAACGTCTCCCGCCCGCGCTTCTCGGCGGACGGGAAGAGCCTCTACTTCCTGCTCGAGGACAGCGCCGAGCAGCATCTGGCGAGCCTCCCCGCCGGAAAACTCGGGGACACAATACTGAAAGCCGAGCCGGCGGCCGCTGGGATTGGCATGGACCCAGCCACGACTTTCGGTATTGTGTCCCCGAGTTTTCCGATCCACGGAGCGCGGGCGGTGGAGGAGTTCGCGCTCGCGGACGACGGCACCGTCGCCGCGCTGGTCAGCGAGCCGTCGCTGCCGCCGGAGGTGTTCGTGCTGCAGGGTGGCGAGCCGCGGCGGCTCACCGCCGTCAACGACGAGATCCTGAAGCAGCTGCGTCTCGCCGAGGTGGAGGAGGCGCACTTCAAGAGCAAGGACGGCGCCGAGATCGAGGGGCTGACCTACAAGCCCGTCGGCTTCGAGCCCCGCATGCGCTACCCGGCGATTCTCTGGATCCACGGCGGGCCGGTGTCGCAGTTCGCCCATCGATTCCAGTTCTTCCCGCAGCTCTTTGCCGCGAACGGCTACCTCGTCGTGACCGTCAACCCGCGCGGCTCGTCGGGCTACGGCCAGGCGTTCTCCGCCGCCATCTTCGCCGCCTGGGGGGAGAAGGACTACGAGGACGTGGTGGCGGGGGTGGACCACGCGATCGCGCAGGGGTACGCCGATCCGGAGCGGCTCGGGATCGGCGGCTGGTCGTACGGCGGCATGCTCACCAACTACACGATCACCCAGACGACCCGGTTCAAGGGGGCGGTCTCCGGCGCAAGCCTCGGCCTTGCGGCCGGCAACTACGGCCACGATCACTACCAGCGCGACTGGGAGCTCGAGCTCGGGCTGCCGTGGCGGCACCGCGACCTGTGGGACCGCCTGTCGGCGTTCTGGAAGGTCGAGAAGATCACGACGCCGACCCTGTGGATGTGCGGCGAGAAGGACTGGAACGTGCCGGCCGTCAACTCCGAGCAGATGTACCAGGCGATGAAGCGCCTCGGCCGCGACACCGAGATGGTGATCTACCCCGGCGAGCACCACGGCATCTCGAAGCCGTCCTACCAGCAGGACCGCCTGACCCGCTTCCTCGCCTGGTACGACCGGTGGGTGAAGGGAACGAGGAGGGTCACGTCTTGACTTCACACCTCCCACAATCCTGGGGGGCTATCGACAGGCGGCCTCCCCGGTGTGACGCCAAGGCCTGACCGCAGGATCGGGAGCCTCGAACTCAGCGGCTCGGAGCCTTCACGAGGACGAGGTCTCCCTGGCGCTCTCCGTCGCGCAACACCCAGCCTGCCTTCAGCGTCAGGCGCGGACGATCCTCCGCGGAGAAGACGATCGCCGACGAGTCGGCCGTCACGCGGGCGCCCGACTCGGTCGTGATCTCACCCCAGTCACCGGTCACGGTGAGGCGCGGATGGACGGTTCCATGCTCTCCCAACGGAACGACGCTGTGCGGGTCAAAACCGAAGCTCCCGATTGAGGTCGGTATCGTGAGGAGAGGCCCGTCGACGAGCCGCGCCCGGTAGCGCGCGAGCCGTTCCGCCTGCTCCTTCGCGCGCCGCTCCTCGCCCGCGCGGAGTCGCGATCCGTCGTACGCCGCCGCGCGCCCGTCGAGGTCCGTCGGAACGGTGAGCTTCCCGGCCGTCGCGGCGGTGGTTGCGAGATCGTCCGTCGCCTTGTAGCTAGCCCGCCACTCCGGCGCGATCCCGTCGAGCAGCAGACCCCACGCCGGACCCGTCGAGTACGCGAACGAGCGCACGAAGGTCCCGCTCTCCCCGGCGCCGTCGAGGCGCCAGCGGGCGACCGCGAGGCGCGTCTCTTCGTCCGAGGTGCCCCGCAGCGCGAACCCGGTGTACTCCGCGAGCCCTTCGTTGTTCTCGAGCGCCCGCTCGTTCGCGGCAGCGTTCGCGAAGAGCGCGCGCCGCCTGGTCCGGAATCCCAATGCATCGGCCATCGCGACGTCGCGGTTTTCGTCCCGCAGCGCCGCGGCCAGCGCCCGCATCTCGAGGATCAGCCAGAAGCGTCCGTCGAGCGTGTCGAGATGTGCGTTGTCGGCGGGCGCCATTGGGAACCCGATCTCGTCCTGGATCCGGTGGAACGACTCGTGCAGCAGCAGACGGCGCCGCGAGACGGTGCGTTCGCCCACCGAGTCCCACAGGATCATCGTCCACTCGACTCCGCTCCACCGCACGGCCGTGTTGGCGACGGGGACGGTAGGCGGCAGTGTCCCAGTGAACAGGCCGCCCGCAGCCACCAGCACGCCCCCTTCGTCGGCGCGATTGGCGACGACGGAGCGAGACTCCGGATCCACGAACAGCATCGGTCCGTACAGGGGTGTTCCCCACAGGCGGCCGGCGTCCTCCTCGGACGCAATCCGGATCTCGTCGAAGGCGCGCCGTGCACGATCGAGCGGAAGGGGTGAGGTGGCAACAGTCGCACCGACGACGAGCCAGACGAGCCACATGGCGGACCTCCTAGCATCGAATCGGGGGATTGGAGCTACAAGCTGGGTTTCAGTCCTTGTCCACGGACGATGATATTAGATCGGTCAACCCGGTCGGGCACGACGACTGGGCGTCGGCATGGCGCGCAACCATCCTCCTGGCGATCCCGCGCTCGTCAGCCGCCCTCGGAGGGTTCGAACTCCGCCAGCAGCATTTCGAGGATCCGCTGCTCGCGCGGGTCGCCTCGCTGCAGCAACTCAGCGAAGCGCCGCAGTAGCTTCAGCTGGCGGGAGCTGAACGGCGCGCCCTTCGCGTTCTCCGCGGGCACCCAGTCGAGCGCGTCGAGGAGGCAGCGGCCACTCGGGTTCACGGGGCAGGAACCGCCCCGCCGCTCTGGAGGCGTCGCGCCGAGAAGATCGTCGAGCGGGACGCGCAGCGCCTGGGCCACACGTGCGACCGTCCGCACCGTTGGATGGATCTTCCCCCCCTCGAGGCGAGAGAGGTAGGAGGGATCGAGCCCCGCCCGCCGGGCAAGCCTCGCCTGGCCGAGGCCCGCGCGCTCGCGGCAAACCCGGATCCGTGCCCCGATGTTCAGGCCTCTTGCGGTCGCTGCCATGGGGCACCCCCATCGTTTACCCGGCCCCGTGACCGAAGCAGGTGAAGGGCGAGTCCGTCTCTCGGTAGCTTGCCGTGATCCATCCTGAGCCGGGACCCCGCGCTGGTTCCATCCAAGGTCGCTCGAGGGGATCGGAGCAGCAAGCTACGTTTCCGGCATGATACGGCCGATCACGATCGATCGGTCAACTTGGCCGGAATTGTCCCCACCGGCGGGGGGGGGCCGCGGCCGGTGGACACACTCATCCTCGGGGTCGGCCGCTGGTGGGCCGACCTCACGTCGATTCGCCTCGTCCCGACGCACCGGGATGGAGCTACGGGCACCCCCCTTCGCAGGAAGCCGGCTCGCGCGGTCGCGGGACCGAGTTGGAGCCGTAGCCGCTTCCCCCATACGCGTCGCGATACTGGACGAGGTAGAAGGCCGTGCGACCCTGGGGAGGTCGAGCGTCGGCGTCCACCTCCGTCCAGTACGTCTCGCTCAACCCGCCGGCGAGCGTGCGAACGGGCCCGAGCGCGATCCGGTCCGCCTCCAGGGCGAGATTGCCGATGTCGCCGCGGATGAGATCGTATTCCCCGGCCTCAGGGACGCTATTCCAGTGGATGCGCGCCCTGCCCTCGACGCCGGTCGGATCGAGTCGGAGTTGGACCGGGTCAGGCCCCGACCCCTGATCGTGCGGAACCGTCACCATCGCCAGCCCCGCGCTCGTGTTCCCGCCATCATCGGTGGCGGCGTAGACCAGGCTGTAGACCCGGCCGCTCAGGTGCTCGGCGCGTTCTGCTCGCAGCAGGAGGCTCGCGTCGGGCGTTCCAACATCCGCCTCCGCGATGTCTCCCACCGTGCTGCCATCCCCTTCGCCGTCGTCGGGCTCGCTGCTGCTCGCCGAGGCGAGGATGACCTCCACGTCCGAGTCGCACGCATCGCCGACGTCCCATGCGACGCTCACCGAAACGAGCCGATGGTTCGGAGGCCAGAGCGTCGCTGGGAATGCGTGAAGGGAAAGAGTGGGCGGCTGCGTATCCTGGACCAGCACGATGCCCTCGCCGAGACTCGACTCCCCAACGGTGTCGGTGACGCGCAGGCCGATCGTGTGCGACCCGAGCGGCAAGGTCACCTCCAGCCGCGGCCCGGTCCCGAGTGACCGCTCGGTCGGCCGTCCCGGATCCTCGAGCCAGTGGAAGGACGCGAGGTCGTCGTTGCTCCCCGGGGTCGAGTCATCGTCTTCGGAGCCGGAGCCGTCGAGGGCCACCAGCGCGCCCCCGGGCCGATCGCACTCGGCGGATGCCGGTAGCGCGATCGCCGCGCGTGGAGGGTTGTTGAGCACCAGGCGGCTCTCCCCCTGGTAGAGGAAGGCAGCTTCGGCCACCACGGGGATCGTGTTCCCATCCGTCAGGGTGATCACGAGGCGGTACGATTCCCCTGGTTCCATTCCGGAGAGCGGCACCTCGCGGGGCAGTCCAGTCGTGAACGGCAGCTCGAGCACGATGCCACCGTCGCCACCGGTCCGGAACGTCAGGCTCTCCTCGTCGTAGGCGAGCAAGGTGATCTCGAACTCGGAGCCGCCGGCTACGGGGCGGACACACACCGGCTGGGGCAGAGTCGTGCCGCCCAGCAACAGGACCGGGTCGAAAAAGAGATCAGCTGACGAGCAGTCGCCAGCGGCCAGGACGAAGTCCGGCAGGCCGTCAACGCAACCGAGCCCGAAGTCGAGGTCGAAGAGGATGGGATAACCGAGCGAGCCGTAGACGAAGGCGATCCCCTCGCCGGGCACGTCCGACGGCAGGTAGCCGTGGGCACACCGGTCGCCGGGCAAGGCGTCCGGCAGCGTGACGACCTCTCCGGTCGACCCGATGACCTGTACGGCTCCGTGCAAGGTCTCCTGCTGCGGGTCCTGGGCATGGGCGCGGACCAGGATGACTTCGCCGTCGTCCTGCCGGATGCCCGTCAAGCTGAGGGTCGGCTGGCAGGCGTCCCCGGAGCCGTCACCGTTGACATCGTCCTGGGCCGGGTTGGCGGCCAAGGGGCAGTTGTCGCAAGCATCACCGAGCCCCTCGCCGTCGCTGTCCAGCTGATCGGAATTCCAGGCGGACGGGCAGTTGTCGAGACCGTCGCAGGCTGCGTCCCCGTCGCTGTCGACGTTCGATGCGTCCTGCGGGCAGCGATCGCAGGCGTCGCCAAGGGCATCGCCATCGACATTGCCCTGGTCTGGGTTGGGGAGCGTGGGGCAGTTGTCGGCCTCCGCGCAGACGCCGTCCCCGTCGCCATCGTTGAGCCCATCCAAGGGGCAGGAATCGCAGGCATCGCCGAGCCGGTCGTGATCCGCATCCTCCTGCGCCGGGTTTGGGACCTCGGGACAGTTGTCGCGGCAGTCGAGCCGGCCGTCGGCGTCGCTGTCGGGTCCGCCATTGCACGTCCCCGCCAGGTTCTGCCAAGCGATCAGGGCCTCGCGGCTCGAGCTGTTGCTGGCCGTCACCAGGTCCGGATCGCCATCCCCCTCCAGGTCCGCCACGAGCAGGCCGGCGATCCCTTCCGACCCGGCCACGCCCAGCGCGACTTCTGGCCACCCGCCGTCGAACGGCGTGCCGTCGTTCTCCCAGAGGTTCACCGGCGCATACGAAGACGAGGCGTTGGCGCCTGTCGCCAGGTCGAGATCGCCATCCAGGTCGAAATCGGCCATTCGCACGAGCGGCGCTGGGCTGGACCCGAACGGTTGCGCACTCCACCCGCCGTCGAACGGCGTGCCGTCGTTGTGCCACACGTACTGGTTCTGGGTCGGCTGGTAGCCGCAGGCCGTCGCCAGGTCGGGGTAGCCGTCGCCATCGAGATCGCCGACCGCCACGCCGCTGATTACCCCGAACCCCGCAAACCCCATGTAGCTTGCTTCCCACGGGCCGTCGAACGGGGTGGCGTCGTTGCGTGCGACGCTCACGTAGTACTCGTCGCGGCTGAACACCAGGTCGTCGCGGCCGTCCCGGTCGAGATCGCCGACTGAGACCAGCCCCAGGGTGTAGCCCGAGTAGGCGAGATTCCCCGTCCAGCCGCTGGCGAACGGTGCGCCGTCGTTGCGCCACGCCCGCACCTCGCCCGGGCCGCCATAGGCGGTCCCGGCCGCCACCAGGTCGGGCCGGCCGTCCCCGTCGAGGTCGCCGACCGCTACCACCGGGTCGCCGACCAGGGTCCCCGCGTCAAGGGATACCCAGGGATCGTCGAAGGGAGAGCCGTCGTTCTGCCAGAGGACCACCCGGCCGGCGTAGACGGGCGGACCGGTCGCGATAAGCTCGCCGGCCCCGCTCACCAGGTCCGGGTCGCCGTCGCCATCGAGGTCGGCCGCGGCCAGGTCGAAGCAGCCGGGAAGCGCACCGACCTCGAACGAGGCCCAAGTTCCCCCGAAGGGCTGTCCGTCATTGCGGAAGGCGCGGAGCTGCCCGCTCTCCTCGCAGGCCACCAGGTCGGGGTCGCCGTCGCGGTCGAGGTCCGCCGCCACCGCGCGCTTGCGGCCGTCGATCGGCAGGTCTCCCACGACCGATCCGCCGGCCTCGAATCCCAGGTTCGACGGATCGCAGGCGTCGCCGATCCCGTCGTGGTCCTGATCCGATTGCTCGGGGTTCCAGGCCCACGGGCAATTGTCCGTGCAGTCGTCCCGCCCATCGCCGTCGCTGTCGGGGACGGCGCCTGCCGACTCGGCCTGCAGCAGGAGGCTGGCGCCGCCACCGCTGCAGAGGTCGCTGACCTCGACCAGATAGTTGACGCCTGGGCACGCCGCGAACGCGACGCCCGACTGACCGGAGCCAAGGCCGGAGTTGCACGCGAGCGTGGTCTTCTCACCGCAGGTCCCGGTGAACACGGCCACGACGGTGTCGAAGTTGATGGCCGAGGTGGAGAGTTCGACCATGCTGGCGACCGGAACCGCCAGGGAGTACCAGACGCTATTCGAGTTCTCGGAGCAGCCGCAGCCAGCGAAGTCTCCGGGGTCCGCGGTCGCACCTCTCAAATCGACAGTGACGATGAACGGCAAGGCCGGGAGACCGGTTGCCTCGGAGCAGGCGTCGTTGGCTGCCTGACAGGCGTCGCCGACGCCATTGCCGTCCGCGTCCCCCTGGTCGGGGTTAGGAACGAGCCGGCAGTTGTCGCAGGCATCGCCCAACCCGTCGCCGTCACTGTCGGTCTGATTCGGGTTCGGCGCGAGCAGGCAGTTGTCGAGACTGTCGCAGATCCCGTCCGAGTCGGCATCGGGGTTCGATGGATCGGTTTGACAGGGATCGCACGCATCGCCGACCCCGTCCAGATCGAGGTCGGACTGATCGGGGTTCCACGTCCAGGGGCAGTTGTCGAGCTCGCCGCAGAGCCGGTCCCAGTCGGCATCGCTACCGTATGGGTCGTTCGGACAGGGGTCGCAAGCATCGCCGACCGCGTCCAGATCGACGTCGGACTGGTCGGGGTTCCACGTCCAGGGGCAGTTATCGAGCGCACTGCAGTGTCCGTCTCCATCGGCATCGTTCGACGAGTCTCCCGGACAGGGATCGCAGGCGTCCCCGATTAGGTCCCAGTCGGTGTCCAGTTGATTGGGATTCGAAGCGAGCGGGCAGTTGTCGCAGAGGTTGCCGAAGGCGTCCCCATCGCTGTCCGACTGATCCGGGTTCCACGTCCAGGGGCAGTTATCGAGCACACCGCAGTGCCCGTCTCCATCGGCGTCGCCGTCGAGCCCCTCGTCGATCTGGCGGTCGCAGTTGTTGTCGATGCCGTCGCAGAGTTCCGTGG
>Ga0184629_10001032_pt1 | contig 11716 bp, 6 predicted proteins | sample PLM4_32_b1_FD_133158 | JGI IMG/M metagenome (GOLD analysis project Ga0184629, IMG submission 133158) | Groundwater sediment microbial communities from an aquifer in East River, Colorado, USA - PLM4_32_b1 | ecosystem: Environmental > Terrestrial > Soil > Riparian zone | place: USA: East River... | reverse complement strand
TGAGACCGCTTCTACGGACGAGGTCGAGGACCTGGGCATTGGTCAAGCCCTTGTCGAAGCAGCGCGTGAAGTCGAGGCGCCGCAGTTCGACGGCATCCCAGCCGGCGTTCCTTGCGGCGAGCAGCGCGTCGGCGAGCGGCGTTGTGTCGAGCGTCCAGGTGTGGAGGGCGAGCCGGTTCTGCATCTTTGTCACCACTATTCCTCCTCGTTGTGCGGTGGGGCCTTGCGAGTCTAGCATCCGGCGGAAGCTCGGTGGCAATGCGCAAGGCACGGGCGCCGCGCTGCCGGGCGCCCGTCATCTTGCCGATGAAATCAGCAGCGGATATTGCGCGCCGGGCGAAATTCCTGAATCGTTGCTTGTAACGCCCCGGCGTCACAACTCGACTTTGATCCCGGCCTGCTTCACCACGTTGACCCATACCGCGAGATCGTCGCGAATCCAGGTGGCCAGCTCGTCGCTGCTGCTCGGCTGGACTTCCGCTCCGACGGCCGCGAAGCGTTCCTTGACGGCGGCCTGGGCGAGGACCTGGCCAAGCGCAATGTTGAGCTTCTGCACGACGTCACGCGGCATCCTGGCTGGGGCGAGAACGCCGGTCACCGTGCTCGCATCGAAGCCGGGAACCCCGGACTCCGCCAGTGTCGGCACTTCGGGCAGCGCCATAGCGCGCTTTGCCGTGGTCACGGCGATGGCCCGGATGCGGCCGGCCTTGATGTAGGGTAGCGCCGAGGAGATCTGGTCTACGTGCCCGTATACATGGCCGGCGACGAGATCGATCAGCGCCGGCGCGCTGCCCTTGTACGGTATGAGCGTCATGCGGGCGCCGGTGCGGATCATGAGCAGCTCGGCGATGAGGTGGTTGGTCGTGCCGACGCCGGCATTGGCAAAAACCAGCTTGCCGCCCTGCGCCTTGGCGATTGCGATCAACTCCCCGGTGTTCCTTGCCGGGAGCGACGGGTGAACGATGATCACCAGCGGCACGACGGCGACGCGTCCCACCGGCGCGAAGTCGCGCACGATATCGTAGGGCAGCTTCGGGTACACCGCGGGTCCGTTGGTCATGATGCTGCTCGAGGCCATGAGCAGGGTGTAGCCGTCGGGCGCAGACTTGGCGACGGTGTCGGTGCCGATGGTTCCGCCCGCGCCCGCGCGATTGTCGACGATGACCTGCTGCCCGAGCAGTTGCCCCAGTCCCGGCGCGACGGCGCGGGCGTTGATGTCCACGTTGCCGCCCGGCGCGAACGGCACGATCATGCGGATCGGGCGCGTCGGGTAGGTTTGTGCGGCCGCGGGCGTCACGGCACAAACGAGCACTGCGGCGGCGATTGCGGCCGCGATGGTGCGAGTCATGGGAGCCTCCTCAGGTTCGGGTGCGGTGCCTATTCTAAGGCCTGAACCCCGCACCCCGGGGTCAGGCCTGAGCCGCCTCCGCGGCTAGGCGGCCGCGCCGCCGGCGGCGACGACCTGGTCGCGGCCGGAGTTCTTTGCGCGGTAGAGCGCTTGGTCCGCTGCGCGCAGCAGCGCGTCGCGGTCGGTGCCGTGCTCCGGGCACGCCGCGACCCCGAACGATGCCGTGATCGAGATCGTCGCCCCGCCGCGCAGGGACAGATCGAGATTGCGCACGCTGTGCCGGATCTCCGTGGCGCGTCGCACTGCGTTTTCCGCCGACGAGCCCAGCAGCAGGAGCAGGAACTCCTCACCGCCGTAACGGCAGGCGATATCGCTGCGGCGGATCCCGTTCCCGAGCACAATGGCGATCCGCGCCAGCACCTCGTCCCCCGTTTCGTGTCCGTGGGTGTCGTTGATGCGCTTGAAGTGGTCGATATCCACCATCACCACGGCGAACGTCGAGCCGCTGCGCTGCACGCGCAGAAACTCCCGCGACAGCAGCTCTTCCATCTGCCGGCGGTTGTAAAGCCCGGTGAGGGGGTCGTGTATCGCCTGCTCCTGCACCTGCTTGAGCGCCGCCTGTAACTCGACATCTCGCTGCTCCAGGGCCCGTGCCATGTTGTCGAGCGCGCTGCCCAACTGCGAGAGTTCCTCCTTGTTCGGCGGGAATCCGGTGCGGGCGGTCAGGTCGCCTTTGTGGACGCGCCGGGCGACGTCGAGCATGATCTGGATTTTCTGCAACACGACCACGTTGGACCCGTACCAGGCGACGAGCATGAGCAGCAGCATGGCGATCGTGATCCCGGCCAGATTTTTCTTGAGGGTCCGGTCGGCGTTGACGAAGATGACGTCCTTGGTAATGGTGACAAGAATATGGAACGGATGGCTGCCGTCGGGGTTTATCCCCACCGGTTCCATCGCGAACACGCGGGCTTTGCCGCTGGTGTCGTCCGCCTCGAACACCGCCTTCCGGCTGGCGCCGAGCGCCTCGATCACGGCCGGGTTGCGGGCCTTTTCTCCTATGCGGCCGGCCGCGGCCGGGTGGCGGGCGATGATGGTGCCTTCGTGGTCGAAAATGGTGAGCATTCCTCCCTCGGGCAGCGGCGTCCTTGCGGCAAGTTCGTTGAACTTCGCGAGATCCATCCCGGCGAACACCACGCCGGAAAGTTCTCCCGTTTCGTTCAGCACCGGATAACCGAAATTCACGCCCCGCAGCCCGGTGGTTCGTCCTACCTGATACTCTCCGACCGTGAACAGCCGGGCGTCCGCGGTGAGCCGGAAGTAACGCCGGTTGTTGACGTCCACCTTCCCGGACCAGGAAATGGCGTTGCACAACAGGATGCCGTCCTTGCCATGTATGCCCATCGCGTTATACAGCCCGTCGCTGGCCGAGACCAGCTTCCTGAAGAACTCGGAGCAGTCCCGCGGCGATCTCATCAGCGATTCCGCCGAGGCCGACAGCGCGAACAGGAACTGGCGCACGCCTTCGAGGGACTCCTCCTGCTTGCGGGCCGCCAGGGCGGCGAATCTTGCAAGATCCTCGCGCGCGTCGGATTCCAGCGCGCTGCGGTGCTCGAATCCGTTGTATACGGACACGCCCAGGGCAGGCAGCGCGGAGGCCAGTATCAGCAGGATCAGCCGGGCACGGGTGGTCAGATTATTCAAGACCGTGTGATGATTCCAGATGCGCCCGTTGATCGGTCAAACGAGGGATACGCGCCGCACCGACTAGCGCGCATCACTTGGGGTGCCCGTGGCAACCGTTTTCGCTCCGTGCGGCACTTGTCTCGCGCGGGTCAACAGCGCGAGGAAATCCGCCGCGGGCAGGGGACGGCTGTAGAGGTAGCCCTGCATCTCGTCGCAGCCGGCGCTGACGAGGAAGTCGCGCTGGGCCTCGGTCTCGACGCCTTCCGCGACGACCTTGAGCTTCAGGCTTTGCGCCAGCGCGATGGTGGCGCGCATGATCGCTTCACTGTTCGTGTCGGCCCCGACGTCCACCACAAACGAGCGGTCAATCTTCAGGCTGTCGAGCGGGAAGCGCTTGAGGTAGGCCAGGCTCGAATAGCCGGTGCCGAAGTCGTCCACCGAGAGCTTCGCCCCGAGCCCATGCAGCTCGCGGAGAATGTTTATGGCTCTTTCCGCGTTCGTCATCGCCGTGCCCTCGGTGATTTCCAGTTCCAGGTGCTGCGGAGCGAGCCCGGACTGCTTGAGCACTTCTGCCACGCTACTCACCAGGTTCTTCTGTCGGAACTGCCGGGGCGACAGGTTCACCGCGATCCCGATTACGTGGCCCCGCCCGTGCCAGGACTGCATCTGGGCGCAGGCGGTGCGCAGGACCCACTCGCCGATCGGGACGATGAGGCCGCTCTCTTCGGCGATGGGAATGAATTTCGCCGGGCTGATCGCGCCCAGCTCTGGGGCGTTCCAGCGCAGCAGCGCCTCGGCGCCGGTGATGGCCCCGTCCAGGAGCCGCACCTTGGGCTGGTAGTGCAATGCGAACTCGCCACGTTCCAGCGCGTGCCGCAGGCGCGTCTCGAGGTCGAAGCGCCCGCCGCGACTTGTGGCGGGCTCATCATCGTACAGCCGGTAGCCGCCGCCGCCTTCGCGTTTCACGCGCTCCATGGCGATCTCGGCGTGCTCCAGCAGCACCTGCGAATTGTCCGTGCCGTTGGGATGAATGGTAATGCCGATGCTGGGTACGGCGACGACCTCGGTCCCTTTCACCTGGAACGGTATTGCAAACTCCTCGATCAGCTTCTCGGCGACGGCGGTCACGTCGGCGGAAGTGGGCATACCCTCCACCAGAATTGCAAATTCGTCGCTGCCCAGGCGCGCGATGGTGTCCACTTCGCGCAGCGTCTCCTTCAACCGCGCCGCGACCTGGCGCAGGAGTTCGTCGCCGGCCTCCAGCCCGAGGCCTTCGTTCACCTGCTTGAAACGGTCGAGGTTGAACAGCATGATGCCGACCAACTCCCGCTGACGCTTCGCGCGCGCGATGGCGAGCTCGAGCCGGTCGCGGAACAGGATACGATTGGGCAGCCCGGTCAGCGTGTCGTATTGCGAGAGGAAAGCGATCTGCTCCTGCGCCTGCTTGCGCTCGGTGATGTCGTGGAAAATGATGGAAACCGCGGCAACCTCGCCGGCCGCGTTCCGGATCGGGGAAACGCTGGCTACGACATCAATGACCCGTCCATCCTTGGCGACGCGCCTGGTCTCGTATGGATCAGGGGTCTCGCCGCGACGCGTGGTTTCGACTTTTCGCGCCACATCTTTGCGTTCTTCCGGTGGCAGTATCAGCGTGATCGGCTGGCCGATTGCCTCCGCGGCCGTGTAGCCGAACATGCGCTCGGCCCCCTTGTTCCACGACACGAACCTGCCGTCGGGCGAGCGGCTGATGATGGCGTCGTTGGAGTTCTCGACGATCGCGGCGAGCTGCGCATGCGCTTGCTCGGCCCGCTTGCGCCCGCCGATGTCGCGGAATATGAGCGCCACGGAGACCGTCTCGCCGCGCTCGTTCTTGATCGGGGAGTGGGTGAGCGATACGTCGATGCGCCGCCCGTCCTTGGTGCGCCGCACCGTGTCGTATGCCGGAACGGGTTGATCCGCCTGGACGAGCGTCTGATTGCGGTTGCTCTCGTCAGCGCGTTCCGGTGGGATGAAGAGAGAGACACTCTGGCCGATGGCTTCCACTGCGGTCCACCCGAACAGCCGCTCGGCGGCGGTGTTCCAAGTGAGGATCTTTCGGTCGAGCGTGCGGCTGATGATGGCATCGTTGGAGCTCTCGACGATTGCGGCGAGCTGCGCCTGCGCTTGCCCGGCATGTTTGCGCTCGGTGATGTCCTGATAGACGGCGATGAGATCGCGCGGGCGGCCATCGGCATCCGGCAGCGCGGCTACCGCGAGGCTGACCCAGATTCTTCGCCCGTCTTTGCGTACGACCTGCTTTTCGCGGACGTAGTTTGCGACTTCGCCTCTCTGCAGGCGCTCGTTGTCCTTGACTGCGCTCTCCAGCTCATCGAGGGGGGTGATGTCCGCCGTGCTGAGCCCCAGCAACTCTTCCCGCGTGTAGCCCAGTAGCTGGCAAAACTGGTCGTTTACCTGCGTCCAATGGTGGTTGCGGTCTGCGGTGCGCATGGTGATACCGACGCCCGCGTAATCGAAAATGGCGCGGAAACGATGCTCGCTCTCGCGCAATGTCATCTCGGCGCGCTTGCGCTCGCTGATGTCGCGGAACGAGAGCGCCACCCCGATCAGGTTCCCACCTGCATCCTTAATCGGCGACTGCGTCACCGAGACATCGATGCGCCTGCCGTCCCTGGTCAGGCGGACCGAATCGTAGGGGGGTATCAGCTTGCTGTAGTCCAGCGTCGCGCGTCTGGCCTCCGCTTGCGCCTCGAACTCGGGCGGAATGAGCCGCCACGTGTCCCGTCCGATCATTTCCGCCGCGGTATACCCGAACAACTGCTCCGCTGCCGCGTTCCACGTCAGTATCATGCGGTCGAGTCCACGACTTACGACGGCGTCGTTAGAGCTCTCGACGATCGCAGCCAGGCGGGCGTTGGCTTCCGAGGCGTTGCTGAGCTCGATATTGCGCAGGCGCAAAGTACTTGTGGTTTTTTCCTGCCGCGAGACCATCAAGAGCAGGAAGGCGGTGAAACCGAGGATCAGCAGGCTCACGAGCGCCGCGATCTGATAGTAGTTGCGCGAGCGCTGGTTGAATGCCGTCAGCGCTTCGTCCGTGGCGACGCCGACGAGGACCACCAGCGGGTAGTCCTCCAAGGCGCGGTAACTGAGTATCCGCGACACGCCGGTCATCACGCCCGCGCTGACGTAGCTGCCGCGTTCGCTGGCCGGTAGATGTTTGAAGAGTTCGCCCTTGCTTGCATCCTGGCCGACCGTCGTGTCGTTTCCCGCGCGCCGCGCGCGGATAATCTTGTCCTCTCGGCCGGTGACGTTGACCAGACCCCGGCTTCCGAGATCGAGCGCACTGTAGAATCGCGAAAAATAGGCTGGGTCCACCGATACCACCGCGACGCCGCCGAAGGACAGGTCCGGCTTGTTGATGCGGCGGGAAAGCTGAATGGACTGTTTGCCGGATGCGCGCCCGACCAACGGCTTGCTGATGAAAAGCCGGCCGGTATCCTGCGCGACGTGCACCTGGAAATGCTCGCGGTCGGCGAGGTTCATCGGCTTGAACGGCTGGCTGCCGGCCGCGAGATTGCCATGCTCGTCAATGATGCTGATGTAGGTATAAATCCTGTTGATGATCGACCCGTCTTCGGCCAGCCGGCGCAAATCGATCTTGTTTCCGTGCTCCCGGTACTGGTCGATGATGAACTGCAGGGTCTGGTCGGCCTCCCTGAAGGTGCGTACGGTGTGCTCCTCGAACACGCGCGCGAGGTTGGCGGTGTCTTTCATGACGTCCCGGATTTCCGCCTCGTGCTCGGCGTGCAGCTTGACGATCACCGTGCTCCACAGCAGGCCGAGCAAAAAGATGCAGAAGGCGATGAGGGTCAGTGCGGTGCTAAACCGCGGCGCGCGCGCGGTGCCGGCGGGCAGGGCAGCGGCGGCCGCCGTGATGCGCGGTGATTCACGCGGTTGTGCGGCCACCTGCGCAACGGGCAATTCCGTGGGCTCAACTTTCATTCCGGGCTCCCGTCCATTCCCGGCAATGGCGCAGGACCGCGCGCATCACGAGCGCGGCATAAAGGCAGGACTACTAATAGCACCAACGCGGCTAACGGCGTTTGGATCGGGCAGGATGGTTCAATCGTACGCACGAGGCTCGATTGAGAAGCTACCATAATTCAAGTATATAACTATCGGAAACGCGTGCCGGCAGGATTTCCGGATCCGGATGCATTTTTGCCGCAGCAACGCACGGTTTACGTGCGTTGTCATGGGATGATACGGTGCCCTCGTCACAATCGGGCTTATGCGAGCTTAGAGGATGCATCTAATCGTGATCGTGGGCGGTGGCGCGGGCGGGCTTGAGCTAGCCACGCGGCTAGGGGACACGCTCGGGCGCAAGGGCCGCGCGCACGTCACGTTGGTGGACCGCGCACGCACGCACCTGTGGAAACCCTTGCTGCACGAGTTCGCCGCCGGCAGCATGGACCTCGATCATCACGCGCTGTCGTACCTGGCGCAGGCGCGCTGGCATCATTTCCGCTTCCAGCGCGGCAGCATGGACGGGCTCGACCGCCGGCGCCGCGTGGTGCTGGTCGCGCCAACCTTCGACGAGGACGGCAGGGAGCTGATCCCGCGCCGCGAGATTCCATACGACACACTGGTGATCGCGGTCGGCAGCCAAACCAACGACTTCGGCACCCCGGGCGCGCGCGAGCACGCGATCAGTCTCGACACACCGGAGCAGGCGGAGCTGTTTCACAGGCGGATGATCAATGCATGCATCCGCGCCAACGCGCAGGCGGCGCCGTTACGCCCCGAGCAACTGAAAGTCGCAATCATCGGTGCCGGCGCGACCGGCGTCGAACTGGCCGCCGAACTCCACAAGACCACGCGCGAGCTGGTCGCGTACGGCCTCGACAGGATCAACCCGGAAAGGGACATGCAGCTCACTCTGATCGAGGCGGCGCCGCGCATCCTGACGGCGGTGCCGGAGCGGCTGTCGAAAGCGGCGACCGATCTGCTGCGCGGGCTCAACGTGCGGGTGCTCACGGGAGAGCGTGTGACGGAAGTGGAGAAGGATGGCGTCATGACCGCGAGCGGCCGGAAGATCCCTGCGGAACTCACGGTGTGGGCGGCGGGAATCAAGGCCCCGGATTTCCTGAAGGACATCGGCGACCTCGAGACCAACCGCCTGAACCAGCTCGTTGTGAAGCAGACGCTGGAAACCACGCGCGACCCCGATATCTTCGCCATGGGCGACTGCGCGGGCTGCCGGTTGCCGGGACGCGAGCGGGACGTGCCGCCGACGGCGCAGGCGGCGCACCAGCAGGCCTCGCATCTCGCGCGCATGCTGCCGCGCCGGCTTGCGGGCAAGCCGCTCAAGCCCTGGATTTACCGCGACTTCGGATCGCTGCTCTCGTTCGGGGAGTATTCCACCATCGGCAGCCTGATGGGGGCGTTGCTGGGCGGCACTATTTTTGTCGAGGGCCTGTTTGCAAGATTCGTGTACGTCTCGCTCTACCGCATGCACATCTATGCGCTGCACGGCTTCGCCAAGTTGCTGTTCGACACGCTGGCGAAGCTCATCACGCGAAGAACGGAGCCCCGGGTGAAACTGCACTAGAGTGCAGTTTCACCAAGGGATGAAGGCGGAGGGATGAGGGATGAGGGATGAAGGGGCGTGTTAAGATTTGCGAACTTTTCGATCGGAGCATGCGATGGCCACAGTCGAGCTGACCAAGGGTAATTTCGAAGAGGTCGTGAACGGCAACGGCATGGTTATTGTTGACTTCTGGGCTTCCTGGTGCGGTCCGTGCAGGGGCTTCGCGCCGGTGTTCGACGCGGCGTCGGAGAAACACCCGGACATCGTGTTCGGCAAGGTCAATGCAGACAGCGAGCAGGAGCTGGCCGGCACCTTCGGCATCCGCTCGATTCCCTATGTCGTGGTGATGCGCGAGAAGGTCGTCGTGTTCGCACAGGCCGGCGCGCTGCCGGCCGAGGGGCTCGAAAGCATCATCGGCCAGGCGCGCGCGCTCGACATGGCGCAGGTGCACAAGGAAGTCGCCGAACAGCAGGCCCAGCAGCAACAACAATGAAGAATGCGGAATGATGAACAGGGGGCGCGAATACGCGGATTCGCGGGCTTCCTGGTTTCTGTTCATCATTCATCATTCATAGTTCATCGTTCTCAATGAAGCGCCTGATCCTCTTGCTTGCTGCGGTCGTGGTTCTCGGCGGCATTGGTTATTACTGGAAGCATTCAACGACTTCCTCCATCGCGGCCAAGGATGCCGCGGCGTCCGCCAAGGGTGCAGCGAAAGGGGTGCCGGTCAAGGTCGGCGCGGTCCGGACCGGCACCATCAGCGAGGAGGCGAGCGCGGTCGGCTCGCTGCTCGCCAATGAGTCGGTGATGATCCGGACCGAGCGCGACGGCCGCATCGCCACGATCCATTTCACCGAGGGGCATCTGGTGCGCAAGGGCGAGAAGCTGGTCTCGCTCGACTCCGTCGAGATCGAGGCGCAACTCGCGGCAGTCACTTCCGATCTGACACTGAACCGCAGCCGCATGAAGCGCGCCGAGGAGTTGCACGAGAAGAAGTTCATCAGCGCGCAGGCGCTCGACGATGCGCGTGAAGCCCTGAACCAGTCGGTCGCGCGGCAGGCCGAGGTGAAGGCGCGCCTCGACAAATCCACGGTGATCGCCCCGTTCGAGGGCGTCGCGGGCCTGCGCCAGGTCAGCCCCGGCGCCTACGTGAAGGCCGGGCAGGACATCGCGCGGCTGGAAGGCATCGGCACGCTCAAGCTCGATTTCCGGCTGCCCGAGCTGTACCTCGGCCGCATCAAGCCGAAGCAGGAGGCCGCGGTGCGCGTCGACGCGTTCGCCGGTGAGACCTTTCGCGGCGAGATTTACGCGATCGAGCCGGCGGTGGACGAGCAGTCGCGCACCGTGCTGCTGCGCGCGCACGTGCCCAATCCCGGCGTGCGGCTGAAGCCCGGCATGTTCGCGCGCGTTCTGCTCGTGCTGGAGACCCGCGAGAACGCGCTGATAGTCCCCGAGCAGGCGCTGGTGCCGCAGGGCCAGGACCGCTTCGTCTACCGCCTCGCCGACGGCAAGGCGGCGCTGACGAAGGTCGAGCCGGGCATCCGCCGGCCGGGCGAGGTCGAGATCCGGCGGGGGTTGTCGGCCGGTGACACGATCATCGTCGATGGCCAGTTGCGGCTGCGCGATGGCGCTCAAGTAACGGTTTTGACGGACAAACTACCGTCAAAACCGCAATGATGATCATTCATCATTCATCATTCATCATTCGGCATACCCGATAGATTGTGTTTCTCCCCGAGCTATCCATTCGTAGACCCGTCCTCGCGACGGTGATGAGCCTGCTCGTCATCCTCATCGGCGTGATCTCGTTCCTGCGCCTGACGGTGCGGGAGTATCCGAAGATCGACACGCCGGTGGTGTCGGTGCGCACCGTGTACAAGGGCGCGAGCCCGCAGGTCATCGAGTCCCAGGTGACGCAGCCGCTGGAGGACAGCATCTCCGGCATCGAGGGCGTGAAGAGCATCAAGTCGGTGAGCCGCGAGGAGGTCTCGCAGATCACCGTGGAGTTCGTCCTGGAGCGCAACACGGATGCCGCCGCGAACGACGTGCGCGACCGCGTCTCAAGGGTGCGCGGGCAACTGCCGGACGAGGTGGACGAGCCGATCATCGCCAAGATCGAGGCCGACGCGCAGGCGATCCTGTGGCTGCGGCTGTACTCCGACCGCCATGCTGCGCTGGAAATTTCCGATTACGCCGACCGCTTCGTCGTCGACCGCCTCAAGACGCTGTCGGGCGTGGCGTCGGTCATCATCGGCGGCGAGCGCCGCTATGCCATGCGCCTGTGGCTCGACCGCGAGCGGCTCGCTGCGTACGGCCTGACGCCGCAGGACGTGGAAGACGCCCTGCGCCGCCAGAACGTCGAGGTCCCGTCGGGACGGATCGAGAGCACGCAGCGGGAATTCACCGTGCTCTCCGAGTCCGACCTGCGCACGCCGGAGCAGTTCAGCCGGCTGATCGTGCGCGAGGTCAACGGCTACCCGATACGATTGCGCGACGTGGGGCGCGCCGAGCTGGGGCCGCAGGACGAGCGCAACCGGCTGCGGGTCAACGGCAGGCCGGCGGTCGGCATGGGCGTCGTCAAGCAGTCCACCGCCAACACGCTCGCGGTCGCGCGCGCGGTGAAGTCGGAGTTGCCGAAGCTGCGCGCGGTGCTGCCGCCGGGCATGGACCTCGACATCGCGTTCGACACGTCGGTCTTCATCGAGAGATCGATCGAGGCCGTCTACGAGGTGATGCTGGAGGCGCTGCTGCTGGTCGTGCTGGTCATCTTTTTCTTCCTGCGCTCTCTGCGAGCGACGCTGATTCCATTCGTCACCATACCGGTGTCGCTGATCGGCGCTTTCTTCCTGATCTGGATCATGGGCTTCACCATCAACGTGCTGACGCTGCTCGGCATCGTGCTCGCGATCGGGCTGGTGGTGGACGACGCGATCGTGATGCTGGAGAACATCCACCGCCACGTCGAGGAGGGCATGGAGCCGGTGCAGGCCGCCATCACCGGCAGCCGCGAGATCGCTTTCGCGATCGTCGCGATGACCATCACGCTCGTCGCCGTGTTCGCGCCGCTCGCGTTCTCCACCGGCAACACCGGGCGC
>Ga0184629_10001030_pt1 | contig 11731 bp, 3 predicted proteins | sample PLM4_32_b1_FD_133158 | JGI IMG/M metagenome (GOLD analysis project Ga0184629, IMG submission 133158) | Groundwater sediment microbial communities from an aquifer in East River, Colorado, USA - PLM4_32_b1 | ecosystem: Environmental > Terrestrial > Soil > Riparian zone | place: USA: East River... | reverse complement strand
GTCACATATACGATCACTCTGGGGAACAACGGACCTGACTCTGCCTCATCGATAACAGTGACGGACAACCTGCCGGCGTCGCTCACGTTCGTATCGTGCTCCTCGACCGGCAACGGTGTGTGCGGCGGCTCAGGCAACAATCGTATCGTTTCGTTCAATACGCTTGCGTCGGGCGCTTCTGCGACCATAACGATCGTTGCGAGTCTGGATTGCTCCGTTTCAAATGGGCAGAGCATCGGCAACACCGCGTCGGTCACTTCGATTGTGCGCGATCCGGTAAGCGGCAACAACTCTTCAAGTGTGAATTTCACGGCCTCGAACCCACCGCGTGTGATCTTACCAACAAACCAATCCTATGCGGCGGATGGTGGAGATGGCACCGTGGCGGTGACGGCGCCGGCAGGCTGTGGATGGCAGGCTGTGAGCAATGACCCCTGGCTTACGATCACATCAGGCTCGAGCGGAACCGGCAATGGTACGGCCGGCTATCAGGTTGCTACCAACTCCACGGGCAGCCCGCGAACCGGAACGCTCACGATCGCGGGGCTGACGTTTACCGTGAATCAGAGCAACCTGAGTTGCTCGTATGCGATTCTGCCGACGTCAAACTCATTCCCGGCAGCCGGGGGCAGCGGAAGCGTGTCTGTCACCGCACCGGGCGGATGCTTCTGGAAAGCGATCAGCAATGATAGTTGGATATTGGTTGCATCGGGCACCGCAAGCGGCTTCGGTAATGGATCGGTGGATTACAGCGTCGCGGCGAACAGCAGCAACATGCCGCGCACCGGAACAATTACAATTGCGGGGCTGACTTTTACTGTCATGCAAGCCGGTGTGCCCTGCGCGTTTTCAATTGCGCCTACGGGTAAGCTGTTCGCAGAGGCGGGAACTGAAGCCAGCTTTATGGTATCAACTTCCGACGGATGTAACTGGACCGCTTCTACGACTGAAGCCTGGATATTCATCACTTCCGAAGGATCGGCGACAGGGTCCGGATTGGTTACCTATGGAGTGAGAGACAACTTCACAGGCGTGCCTCGACAGGGAGTGATTACAGCGGCTGGTCTTACTTTCACGGTAGTGCAGGACGGCGGCACGCTTGGTGATTGCGTATATGTCCTCAACCCGTCCTCGGCCGTCTTCAATTCGGGCGGGGGAAACGGAAGCATTCAAATCTTGACGGAAGAGCGATGCGCCTGGGAAGCCACGGCCAGCGAAAGCTGGATAACGCTTACGTCGCAGATCGTTGGAATTGGCACGAGCACAGTGACCTTTAATGCCAAACCCAATCCGGGTGTGAGCGGCCGCGCCGGCGTCATAGTCATTGGCGGGCAATCTTTCAGGGTGAAGCAGAAGGGAAATTGACCCTCCAGGCGCCACCGTGGAGAGGACTGAACAACAGGTCAAAGCCCAACTCCTATCGTCCGAGATCGGAGGTTCGCATTGGACTTTCGATCAGTCTTATCCTTCGCCGGCTTTCTTCTTTTCCTTGGCGGCCGGTTGATAACCTTTCTCGGCCGTAAAACTCTCAACTTCGTCTCCGTCGAATTTCACAACGATCTTGCCGGCCGAGCTGTGCGCGGGCCCCCACAGGCTGTACCACTGTCCGAGAGCGCGCTCGCGTATGCCAGGAGGAGAGTGCAGCCACGTGTCATTAACATTGACGATGAGGTCTTCGCCGTCCGGGTCAAAGCTGTCAACGCGCGCATCGTATTTGAGCTGCTGCCCAATGTCTTCGCTGATTCCGGTGGGATACTTCGCTGCGGTGCCGGTCTGCTGCGAATCGCCGCCGCAGCCGAAAGTGAAGAGCACCGCGGCCAGCAAAACCATCCATGCCGCCGGGCGCTTCATCGCCCCCACGCACACAAGACCGCTTGTTCTTTCCTTCATCATTGCCTCTCGCCTTTCGAGATCAGTGGGTTTTGACTGCTCAGAGATGGTCATTATCACGATTGATGCGCCCTCAGTCAATTCTCGAACGTTTACAACGAACGCGCAGGGTGCCGGGCAGAGAGGACACGAAGAGATTGAATGTCGGGGAAAAGAAATTGACTTTGAGGTTGCGCGAGGATTATCGTCGGAAAACACGAGGCGTATACTCACGCGAATGGAGGGTGTATGAAGCATCGTCGAATTGTGCATGTCTCACTTGTGATCCTGTTGTTGTGCAACGCATCGATCGCCCAGACGTCCCAGGGCCGCATCCTGGGCACCGTAACCGACGAGAACGGAGCCGCAGTGAAAGCCGCGAAAGTTGTAATTACGAACATAGATACGGCCGCCGCGCGCACGCTTGAAACCAACGAGGCGGGCGACTACGTAGCCCCAAACCTCGCGCCGGGTCTCTACAGGGTTGTAGCTGAGGCGGCCGGTTTCAAGAGGGTCGAACGCACTTCGGTCCGCCTGGAGGTCGCAAAGGATCTCCGTATTGACCTGGCTCTGCCTGCCGGTCAGCTTTCCGAATCCGTCACCGTGACTGATGAGCCTCCCGCAATCGAGACGACTAATACCACGCTCGGCGGCACCTTCTCCAATAAGTCAATCAATGATCTGCCTCTGAACGGGCGCGACTTTCAGAATCTCGTAGTGCTGCGTCCGGGTGTGCAGCGAAGTCCGGGCGGCGGGTTCCTTTCGATCAGCTCGAACGGGAATCGGCCTGAGAATAACAACTTCATCGTGGACGGCACGGACAACAACGATCCTTACTATGGCACGACGGTGATCAACGCCGAAGGCGTACAAGGCACCCCCGGGACGATTCTGCCGATCGACGCCATCCAGGAATTCAACGCACAAGAGCACCCTTCGGCGGAGTACGGATGGAAACCCGGCGCTATCATCAACCTGGGCTTGAAGTCGGGGACGAATCAGATTCACGGGACGATCTACGACTTCGAGCGCAACAGCTTTTTCGACGCGCGCAACTTCTTCAACACCGACGACACCCCGCAGAAGGCATTACGCCAGCATCAATTCGGCGCAAGCATCGGAGGCCCGATCCGCAAGGCGAAGACCTTCTATTTCGGCGCCTATGAAGGCATTCGCGGATTTGTCAGCAACTCGAATCTGGTTTCCAGTCCCGCGACAGTTTCTTTGGGCGGCGATCCGGCAAACAGCATCCCCGACGCGATAGCAACTCTGAGGGCTCGAGGCATATCCGTCAGTGCGCTTAGCGCAAACCTGATCGGCACCGGAGCTTTCACCGGCAACGGCCAGTTTCCTGGACTATTCCCGGGAAACAATGGAACCAGTCCGGCTGGACCTACGCAGGTCAGCGCCGGGTTTCCGAACGTTAATAGAATGGATAACTTCATCGTCAAGGTCGATCACCAGATCAACGAGAAGAACAACCTGACCGGACGCTACTTTTTCGGCGACAGTCTGCAAACCGAGCAGGACATAACCGTCCTCAGGCCCGAGTGGCGCTCAACTTCTGACCTCAACGCTCAGGTCCTGGGCGTCAACTGGATCTGGGCGCCGAACGTGCGATGGGTGAACGAAGCGAAGTTCGGCTACAACCGTTTCTGGCAGAAGATACAGACCGCGGACGCGGACAGGGATCCGGTCGCTACCTACGGCATAAACGCAGGCGCGAAGGATCCTGCGAACTTCGGAATGCCCACTGTGGTCATCTCCGGTTTCAACCAACTGGGCGGCAACAGCGGGTGGCCGCTGTTTACCATCCCCAATAAGACCTTCCAGTTCGCGGATAACATTTCCTACAGCCGCGGAGAGCACACGTTCAGATTCGGCGGTGAGTTCCGTCACGGCTCGACCAACAACCTTCGGAATCGCCGCGGCAAAGGGCGCATCCGGTTCGAGGGCGACGGGGCCTTCGACGGAAGCACTCCGCTCGAAGACTTCCTCGGCGGATTCCCATCTCGCGGTGACATCTTCATCGGCAGTTCCCAGCGCCACGTCACTATGACCTCGTTCGGCGCGTTCATTCAGGACGACTGGCGCGTAAAGCGCAACCTGACGATAAACTTCGGCGTGCGCTACGACCTCAACAGCGTAATAAAAGAAAAGGACGACTTGCTGGGCAACTTCGATCCTGCAGTCGGCCTTCAACAGGTAGGCGTCAACATTGATGCGCCGTATAAGGGCGATCACAACAACATTGCACCTCGGTTCGGTATCGTCTGGGACCCGACAGGCAAGGGCAGGACGGTGCTTCGCGGGGGCGCGGGCATTACGTATGAAATTCCGATCCTTGCTGTTTTTCTCGGCCAGAACGGCGTCAACAATGCGACCACCCCCGGCCTGAACGTAATCCCGACCGGCGCGATTGGATCGAACATCAAGGGATCGATTGTGGGTGCGGCGACTACTCAGCGAGCGGGGTTGAACTGGTCGCCCGCAGGTCCGATATTCAATGTCCAGTTGAACTGCGACCCGAGCCGTGGCGGGACGCCGTGCGACATTCTGGGGGTGCGCAACGAACTCCGGACACCTTACGTTATTCAGTGGAGCTTGAACCTTCAACAAGTTCTATGGCCGAACGCCTCGGTGCAGGTGGGCTATGTCGGCAATCACGGCGTCAAGCTTTACAACATACGCGACATCAATCAGGTGAACCCTTCCGCAGATGACGGCGGGGAGCAGGTGGGCAGGCCGTTTAACGCGAAGTTCCCGTTCCTGGGTTATATCAACTTCCTGGAAAATGGGTACGGATCGAATTATCACGGCTTGCAGACGACGCTGACGCAGCGAGTCTCGCACGGACTGAGCTTCGTTTCCGGTTACACTTGGGCGCACGCGATCGACTTCGTGTCGCTGCAGCGTGCGGCTCAACCGCAGGACAGCCGGCGACCCGATCTGGAGCGCGCTTCAAGTGACCTCGACATACGGCACCGATTCACTTTCTCGATGTCGTATGATCTCCCTTCGATCAAATCGTGGGCGCAGTTGCTTGAGGGCTGGCAGATAAACTCGATAGTCACGCTTCAAACCGGAACGCCCTTCAGCGGGGCTGATTTTGAGAATGACACAAGCCTCACGGGCGAATTCAGCGACCGCTGGAACGTGATAGGCAACCCGAACTCGATCCCCAACTTCTCGACGGCCGGCCCGGTGCCGGTCGATCGGGTTCTGTCGCAGCCTGACGGAACCTTTGGAAACAGCGGCCGGAACACGTTTCGAGGGCCGAAATTCAAAAACTGGGACTTTTCGCTGGTTAAGACGTGGAAGCCCACGGAGCGAGTTAGCGTGCAACTGCGAGGCGAGTTCTTCAACGTCCTGAACCATCCGAACTTCGCCAACCCTGCCATTTTGTTCAACAATGATCTGGGGTTCCTGGACACTTTTGGATTGGTAACCGCGACACCGGACGTCGCTGGAGCGAATCCAGTAATAGGAACCGGAGGACCGAGAAGCATTCAGTTTGGGCTCAAGATTCGGTATTGATCTCGTAGTAGGATCGATCACGAACGTTCTAGTGCTTGTTGTTTACGCGGCGCGGAGATCAAGGCGAAGGGCTCGTTGAGCTGCTTGCCGCGGTTTTCGCGCCGCAGAACTTTGTGCTCGATGAGACGAGTCCGAACGCGCCTGGTGAGTTTGACATCGGTCACAAGCCGTAGCAGTATGGGCTAGCGCAAGTCAGCGCCAATCCTTCCCTGGAGTCAACCCATGATCTGCAAGCCCGCGAAGTCAGTCGCATTAGCGCTGTTCATCACTCAACTAGTGGCGTGCATCCCGTTGAGCACTTCTGCTCAGACCGCGGCAGACAAGCAGCCCGCCTCCCAGGAGAAGCCGCTCAAGCTGCGCACGGATGAGGTGATCGTCGACGCGGTTGTGCTCGACAAGAAGAACCACGCGGTCAGCGATCTTGCGACTGACGACTTCGAGCTGTACGAAGACGGCGTTAAGCAGAAGATAACTTCCTTTCGATTCGAGTCGCTTGCGAGTACTTCTCAAACACTGCCCTCAGGCGCGAACGCGACGCCGGGCGGGCCGCGAACGATCAACCTGATCAGCCTGGTCTTCGATGCGCAGACCGACCGCGACGGCTCAATCAGAGCTCGAAAGGCCGCACTCGACTATATCGCCAATGGGATCGGGCCGAACGATTACGTCGCCGTATTTGGGATTGACCTTGGTCTGATGATTCTCGCTCCCTACACCAACGACAAGGTTGCGATCAAACAGGCAGTCGAGGCATTCACGTCGCGTGAATCGAAGAAGTACCTCGCGGTCGCGGCCGAGACGAGGCGGGCCCTCGAAAGCCTGGTGGAGCCACTCTCGGATGCAAAGAAAGTAGGGCTTGCGGAGACGCTGACCTCGGTTGACCTGGACACGCCTCCGCCTGCTCTTGAAGGCGCAAGGGATCCAAGTAGCGGGATCAACCCCACCCAGGTCACATTGGCGGCTATAAGTCTATCGGGACTCAGAATTCTCCGCGTGTTCGAGCGCTACGAGCGCGAATTCCAGGGGTATCGTGACGTTGATGCGCTGCTGGCAATCATCAACGGTCTGAAGACCGTGCGCGCCGCGCGCAAGGTGATGTTGCTTTTCTCCGAAGGCTTCGCCGTGACGCCCGCCGTCACCGAGCGGTACAAGTCTGTCATAAGCGCGGCCAACACGACCGGGCTGACGATTTACGCGCTCGACATCGCAGGCCTTCGTATCTTGAATCCCAACGAACAAACGATGGTCGAACGGGATGCATCCTCTATTCAACGAATTCGAAATCAGAATCCGGAGCTGGTGTCGGGTGGGGTATCCGCGATCGGCCGAACCGAAGACGTCGCCAGACTCAATGCCGTTTCCACACTCGACGAGCTATCAGAAGAAACCGGCGGCTACGCTATCAAGAACACCAACGACATGAGCGAAGGGCTGAAGCGGATACTCGATGAAATAGGCAACCACTACGTGATGACTTATCAGCCGGCCAACGCAAACTACGACGGCAAGTTTCGGCGGATCAATCTCAAGGTAGTCCGGACCGGCGACTTCAAAGTGCGCGCGAGGCGCGGGTCTTACGCGCTCCGCACTCTGGACGACTCGCCGGTGATGGCGCACGAAGTCCCGCTCCTCGAGCGAGCGAACTCTGCGTCGGCAGTGAATGACTTTCCGTTTCACCTTCAAGCATTTCATTTTCGCGGCACGAACACAGCGCGGCAGGTGGCGCTCTACGCCGAGTTTCCTGTGTCGGCTCTGAAGTTCGACACCGACGACAAGTTGAAGACCTTCTCTTCAAAGTTCGCGATCCTTGTACTCGTAAAAAACGGCGCGAATGAGATCGTCCGCAAGCTGGGGCAGGAGTTCACTCTGCGGGGACCTCTCTCACAAATCGAGGACATAAAGAAGCGGCCGCAGCTCTTCAGCCGGATCACGGTGCTCGCCCCCGGACAATACACTCTTGAAGCAGTTGCGCGTGATTCGGTGGCCGGCAAGGCTTCGGTCGCGCGCATTCCATTTGAGGTGCCGCCTGCTTCCGAAGATAGCTTCAGGATCTCGAGCGTGGTGATGAGCCGGGGCGTCAATCCTCTGACAGAAGATCAGAAAAAGCAGCCGGCCCATCCGCTTTACCTCGAAGGCCAGGCGTACTTTGTTCCGAATGTCGAAGAAACGTTCAGTCTGGCAAGAGACAAGAATGTCCTCGTGCATTTCGACGTGTATGTCCCCAAGGGCTCGGCGGCGAAAGTAAACGCAACTCTCACGTTTTTGAAAGGAGGGAGCGTTTTCACTCAGGCGGGCGGCCCGCTGCCGGATGGAGACGCGACCGGGCGCATCACATACTCGACATCGTTTGGCTCCGAGAATTTTCCATCGGGCGAATACGACCTGCGAGTCACGGCGAGTGACGGGACGCGGCGAGCCTCCTCGACCGCCCACTTCAAGATCGCGCCCTAAAAAGCAAAAAGGGACGCCGATTTCGGCGTCCCTTTTGTGGCCACGCTTTGTTCTCTGCCAATCAGAACTCGTAGCGCAATCCAAACTGCATTACGCGCGGCGAGGACAACGTACCGCTGTACTTACCGAACGTTCCTCTGGAGTCCAGATTCGCCCCCTTCAATGCCTGCGCGTCGAAGCTGACCGAGTTTGTAACGTTGAAGGTTTCCCACCGGAATTGCAGCCTGTGGCCTTCCTTGTAAGGCATCCTCCACGCTTTCGACAGACCGATGTCCAGCGTGAAGAACCCGTCGCCCCGTATGAGGTTTCGGGTCCCGACTCCGCCGGCCAGCGTATGAGTGAACGAGTCGAACGCCGCGCCGGGATCGGTGAAGATGTTTGGACCGCCGGTGTCCGTTGGCGTCACGGGCACGTTCTTGGTCACCCCGGTGTTCGGGATGGCCTTGGTCTGTGTGGCGTTGCCTGTGAACTCCCAGTTGGTCGGGAACGCGAAGCCGTTTCCGATCGACGTGGGAAGCCCGGAAGTGACGCGATAGATGCCGGCCAACTGCCAGCCGCCAACGACTGCATCCGCCCATCCCGGCGCATCCTTCATGAAGTGATGCCCCTTACCGAAGGGCATCTCCCAGATTGCGTTGATGTTCATCTGATGCGTCAGGTCGAAGTCCGACACGCTCTTGCGCGCGGCCGGCGACCATGAGTTAAGGATCGGTCCCGAAAACAGGCCGTTCCTTTCGAGGGTGGACGCATTGTCCTGGCTCTTGCTGAACGTATAGTTGAGATCGAACTGAAGACCTTGCGAGAATCGCCGCCTCAACAACACCTGCAGCGCGTGGTAGTTGGTCGGCATTAACGAACGTAAGGCATTCAAGTTCGAGAACTGGCGGTTGAAGAAGGCGAACTTCCCAAACTTCGAGCACGGGCTGCAGAACACGTCGATGTCGGACAGCGATGTCGTGTAGTCCGGCCCAGCGCCCGTAGTCGACGAGTATTCGTCTCGGTAGATTACCTGGGTCGCGCTCAGCCCGCCCGAAGCGTATCCCGGGAAAATATTCTCCCAAAACGGAATCTTCGGCACCGCACTCACGGGCGTGCCCGCGAGGTCAAGCCGCGCGAGCGCCTGAGCCGCAGTGAAGTAGTCCATACCCGAGGCGGGATCGACCAGATTCAGCGGCATCGCCAGGTCATCATTCACGAGAATCTTCCTGCCGAGGCGGCCAACGTAAGCAGCTTCAAGCACCATGTTGCCTGGCAGGTCTCGTGATATCGAGAAGTTGAGAGTCTGAGAGTACGGTGTCACAAGTCCGTCATCGATACCGGCCGTGATTGCGAACCCACCAGTGGCGGTCGTCGACGGAAACGTTGCTGGGAAGCTCCCGAAATTAGCCGCCGGAAGCAACAAGCTTGCTGGAAGGCTCGTGATGCCTGAGAACCTCGGAGTGGTTAGGGCAGTCAGTGTCCCAGCGGGGTTAGTCACCGAGGTTGACAACCCGAACCCCAGCGTGCCCGAGTCGGCGTTGACCGCGATGGCCCCGCCGATGCGGTCAAACACCACGCTGTATCCGCCACGAATCGCCATCTTGCCCGGGCCCCCGGTGATCTTGCTCAAGAACCCGTTGGTGAATCCCGGAGAATAAGCGAACGCGAGCCGCGGCGCGAAGTTGTTCTTGTCCCAGTCATAGAACCCGGGTTTGCCGTTCTTCGGCCCGGCAAGGACAAACGAGATCAGCGGAGCGGACTGATTGTCCGGCACCCCCTTTTCCATTTGACCGCCACGAACGTCGAACCAATTTCCCAGCGGCACATTCGGCGCCACCTGTAGACCGTTCGTCTCCCAAGGCGGCGAGTAGAGGCCGTAGCGAAGGCCGTAGGTCAACGTCAGGTTTGACTTCATTCGCCAACTGTCCTGGCCGTAGAGCTCGTACTCATCGGCGCCGTACCGGCGCTTGATGGGCGTCCCTTCTGGCAACGTGCTCAACTTGCCTCCGTCCAGGCCGAGGTTGTAGCGCGCAGTCACCTGAGTCACAAGGCCCAACAGCGCCGCCATGGCATGGTCGGTGTTGGTGTCCACCAGCAGCGGCGGGCGAATCGGAGTGTTCGATTGCAGCCACGCCTTGTTGACCAGTGCGCTGCTAAACGAAGTCGCGAGATTCACACGCTCGTTTCTTATCCATCGCATGTTGGTTCCGAACTGCGTCGAATGAGACCCCTTGATCCAGGCGAGGTCATCGACGATGTTCCAGACCGGAGTGAATCGCGTGAGGCTTCTCACGGCCGGGATCAGATCATCGAAAGTTCTAAATTGAACGATGTGCGAATTCGCCAGCGCGGACGAGCCGGCCTGTTCCAGCCCCAGTCTGGTGAAGCCCGCGTGAAAGACGTTCACCAGGTTCTGCGACAGCGTCGTGCTGTAGCCGGCGGCAAAGCCTTTGTTGGTCCCCAGGTTGGTGAATCTCGCGGACTGCCCAGGGAATTGCTGACTCGAATTGTCTTTGTCGTTCTGCAGGTTACCCCTCCAGAACAACGTGTGTTTGCCGTCCTTCGTCAGGTTATAGTCGAGACGCGCCAAATAGGTGTTCCACTTCAGCGCGATAGGCGAATTGAACCTAAAGCCGGCGGTGTTGAAACCGTCCCCAACCGTGTTGTCGTTTGGCTGCGGATACTGGTTGAATATCGCAAGCACCCCGGCGCTCGGCCCGATATGGGCCGGTTCGAGCGCCTTCACGCCCGCGGCGTCAAGCTTGGTGATTTTTGTCGCCGTCCTCGTGCTGTCTGTGAATTGAAGGAACGTAATTGTCCCTTTTCGCAGATCGAGCCCTGGCACTACTCTCACAACGGATTCTTCACGCGCGTCGCGGCGTCCTTCGTAATTCAGGAAGAAGAACAGCCTGTCTTTGATGACCGGCCCGCCGAACGATGCGCCAAACACGTTGCGTAGCAGCTTCGGCTTCGGCACCCGTTGATCGCCGACATTCGCCAGGTGGTTCTGAACGGCAAAGTCACTGGCTATGTACCGGCCCGCCTGATTGTTGAACCACTCGTTTGACGCGAATATCGTGTTGCGATGATACTCGTAGGCCGAGCCATGCCAGGTGTTCGTCCCGCTCTTGGTCACCAGGCCTATTTGAGCGCCGCTGGACCGTCCTTGATCGGCGTTCGGATTGGTCGTTACAACGCGGAACTCCTGGACTGAATCCAGAGTAACACGAAGCACACTATTGAAGGCCTGGCCACTCTGCTGATCGTTGACGTCAACGCCATCCAGAGTAACATTCGCCTGATCAGACTTTCCTCCGTTCACCGACCCGTTGCGGTAGTCGGTGGTGCCGCCTTCCTGATTTACATTTCCAATGAAGGTCACGCCCGGCTGCAGGCTCAGCAGACCCGCGACGTTTCTGCCTTCGAGCGGCAGTTGTCTGATCTGGTTCTGGTTGAACGTGTTTCCGATCGTCGCGTCCGTGGTGTTGATGTGTACTTCGCCACCGGTGACCGTGACGGTCTCGCTGACGTTTCCGACTTCAAGCTGAGTGTTAATGCTCTTGGGTGTCGCCACCAATAGCTGAACGTCCTCTTGAACGTTGCCCTTGAACCCCTTGGCCTCCACGCGAATCCTGTAGGGTCCGGGGGGAAGCTGGTTGAAACCGTACGTGCCGTCTTCACTCGTCTTGGCTTCACGGCTCAGGCCATTGGCTGTGTTTGTGAGTGTAACGGTTGCACCGGAGAGTACCTTGCCCTGCGGGTCGGTAACCGTTCCCGATAAGCTGGTTGTGGATTGTGCGTGGACCACGATGCTGCACAGCATCATTACCGTAGTTGCGAGTACCAGGCTCTTTTGAAAGCTGCGCCTTCTTCTCCTTCCAAACATTTCGCCTCC